>Ga0173480_10000310_pt1 | contig 15411 bp, 31 predicted proteins | sample NitcycUS209509C1_FD_122622 | JGI IMG/M metagenome (GOLD analysis project Ga0173480, IMG submission 122622) | Soil microbial communities from Arlington Agricultural Research Station in Wisconsin, USA - Nitrogen cycling UWRJ-S209-509C-1 (version... | ecosystem: Environmental > Terrestrial > Soil... | reverse complement strand
TGCCGACGCAGAGGTGGTCGCCAGGGGCCAGCTGGGCCACCGCATAGGCGAGGTTGCGCCAGGGGGCGCTGCTGGTGCCGGCGTTGGTGTTGCTGCCGTTCAGGGCGACATAGAACGTCACCGCCCCGACCCGTGGCGTGGCGCAGGCGCGATAGGTGACGACGCCCGCGCCCAGCAGCAGGCTCGCCAGCAGGACCGGCCACCACCAGTGCCGGGTCACCGCCCGTCCCGCTCCGCGCGTTCGATGTTCCGGAGCGCGATGTCCTTGATCGAGCGTGGCTGCGTGGTGCGCGGCACCTCGCCCCCGGGACGCATCGAGGTGGACCGTGGCGCGCTTTTCAGGTCCGCGATGACCTGGCGGCGGGTGTCGTTGGCGCTGCCGCTCAGCCGTTCGCTCTTGACCTCCAGATACGCTTCCCGCAGCGTCATGCGGGGCCGGCGTCGTTCCTTGCGCGCGGCGGCGGAATCGGCGCGCAGCTTGGCCAGGATGTCGTCGGCGTATTCCGCCCACTGCGGCCATTCGCGCGCCTTGGCGACGTCCCCCTGCACCTGAGTCCTGAGGTTCTGCTGCGCCTGAAACTCCCTGGCTTGCTGCTCGTGCTGCTGGCGCTGCTGCTCCTCCTGTTGCCGCTGCTGTTCAAACGGCGCCATCTTCTGACCGACCGCCCAGTCCACCCACGCCTGCAGCCCCTGCTTGCTGAAGGTGTGCTGTCCGTTCCCCAAGTCGATGTCCGGCTGCGGTTCGTCACTCTGGGCTTCGACACGCGCGGCGTCGGCTTTCTGTTCCAGGAAGCGCGCGTAGCGCGGGTCGTGCTGCGCGATTTCGGCAATGAAGGCCCGCTCATCCCCCTGCAGCGCCTGGGCGAACCGCTGCTGGAAGTCGCGCAGGTTCCCCAGCTCGCCTTCCAGGGTGGTCTTCTCGCCGGTCCACTTCTCAGTGCCCCGCTTGAGGCCGGCGGCGAGCATCTTGAGCACCTTGCTGCGCGGGATGTGATGCTCACGCCCGTCCGGCTTGAACTGGGTGTTGTAGCGAAACTCGCGCAGAATCTGTTCTTCCTCGCTCAGCAGCGCGTCGTCGGTCGGCTCCTTCGTCGGCAGTTCCGCCGGGGCCGCATCCCCGGTCGAGGTGCCGCGTGCCTGGTCCGCACTCTCGTGTTCGTCAATGACGCGCGCAGCGGTTTCCGCGATAGAGGCCGGGGCCGGTGGCGTGACAGAGCCACCGCCGTCTACTGCCGGTGTCGCACTGCCGCTGCCGTTACTGGTGGCTTCGTCCATACCTGACTCCTTTTTATCTAACTCGCCGCCCGTAGCGGTCATGCACGCGCTGCTTCTCGCCGATCCAGTCCATCCACGCCGGCCGGACCTGGTGCGTCTCCATCGAGGTGTTCGCCAGGACACCAGAGCTGATGGCGAAATACGCCAGGGCGACAATCCAATGGTCGAAGGGGTGGTCGGCCATCCGGCGCGGGTGCTTCTCGTCCCAGCGCATCTTCAGCAGGTACCGGCTGAGCATCGGGCACCCCGGCTCGTAAATCTGGAAGCGTGGCACCCCTGGCTCGACCTCTTCACCCAGCAGCCCGTGAATGGCGTCCGCATAGAGCGTGCGGTCGTTGATCGAGGCTTCGCAGGCAATGCCGTTGATTTCCAGGACGTCCATGACGGTGACGGTGTCACTGCCGGTGCGGATGTTGATCTGCGGGTCCACGTAGGTGCCGGCGCACTGCTCGCTGCCGGTCAGCTCGCGCAGCTGGTCCTTCAGTTTTTGCGCAAGGTCTTTCGCGATGGTCTTGAACCAGGTGCCTTCACTGACGGCGATGATGCGCCGGCCCATGACGGCGAGAATGACACTGGCCGCTGGGTCGGGGAAAAACCCCATGTCGAAGCCGCGATACCACTGCACCCAGGGCACCTTCAGGAGCGGTGTGCCGTCAATCGTCGGCAGCTCCTGAATGTAGTGATAGGGCTTGCCCAGCGACCGCTCATCAAGAAAGACCTCGTTCTTCTTGATGACCGCTTTGTCGATGGTCTTATGCACTTCGAAGAGCGTGCGCGCGTCCATCCGGACGCCATCGATCCAGGCGGCTCTAAAATGCGCCGGCAGACCGACAAACTGCTTGCGGTATTCGGTCAGGTCGAGGCTGGGGTTGTCTTCTAACCGAATTTCGATGGCTTCGAAGTCGGCCGGGTCGTAATCCGGGTCGTCAATCGGCGAGACGTCCTGATCGACAAAGTATTTCCAAAACTCCTCGATGCTTTCACCGACCGGATTGCCGCTATATATCTCGCAGACCCGATACGGCTGCTGACCGGTGACCTTGTCTTTCGGCACCCGCAGCGAGGGAGCCATGGTCCTCAAGTGGTCCCATTTGATCTGCGGAGCCTCGTCCACAAAGATGATGGCCGCTTCGGCGCCGACAATCTTCTCGACGTCGCGTTCGTCTTCGCAGCACCGGTAGAAGCCCAAGCTCCCGTTGCCGTAGCGCGCCTGGGCGAACGTCTCGTGGAAGTCGCCGCCCAGGATCCGCATCTCCGCACCGACATAGATCAGATGGTTCTGCCTGAGGTCGGGGAGATTGCGACGAACCACCACGTACTTGAGGCCGGGGAAGGCCATGGCCATCGCGTGGAGGAACATCCGAATGACCAGAGACTTCCCGCCGCCGCGATTGCCGAAGATAAAGAACTTGCTGGGGACACCGTCCGCGCCCGTGCCCTGAATCCGCGCCATGAGCCGCTGCATGACGGCCAGCTGCTTGGGGTGCGGGTCAAACAGCAGCTGGTCATCGACGACGAACGCATACGGGCTGGGCATCAGTGCGGCTTGCCGCCAATCAGCTGTTCGGGTTCGTCGGTATCGAGCGCCGGCTCCGGTTCGGCGACGTTGACCTTCAGCACCGCACCATCGAGGGTTGCCAGGGCGTTGATCACACTGAGCATCGGCACGTTCTGGTGCTTGGCGGCGGCATGCAGCACCAGGATCAGCGCATTGACCGTCAGTTCATCGAGCGCGATGCCGGCGACGTTGAACACGTCCTCGATCTGCTTCCAGCGGTCTTTGATCTGGGATTTGCGGACCGGCTCAAACGGCGAATACAGGTCAGGCATCGGTCATCCTCGGATGCCACCAGAACAGCTCCTCCGGAGTCGGATACCGGGGCATGACATAGCCCATGGGCGGGAATTGCCCCGGCACCGCCGGCACCATGCCGTGGTCCCGAAACAGCCGCGTGGCCTCCTCTGGGCGGATGCGATTGACGTCGAACCAGCCAACCGGCTTCTGCGTGTACATCAGTGCAGCACCTCGCTCGTGGCGTCGTCGTCGCGGTCCTCGACCAGGACGCAGCCGGCCGCAAGTGCCACCGTGTTGGCGAGGAGCATCAGCGGCAGGCCATTGAACTTCGCCATGCAGATGACCAGGTGCTGGAGCGCCGCGATGGTCACTTCATCCGGCGGAATCCGGTCCGCTTCCATCAGGCGGGCCAGCCGGTTGGTCCGGCGCTGAATCCGCCGTTCCACTTGCTGGGCTGTCGGTAACGACCTCGGCTTCGACCGCTTCGGGGATGTGCTTTTGGCCATGTGGTCCCAGCTCCACGACTGGGGACGACGGCGTCACCAAGGTTTGCTGCAGGAAGCCGATCTGCACCGTCACGCCGGTAGACATCTGCCCGTGGAAGGAGTGCCGGACCTTGGCTTCGACCAGGGCGCCCGCGCCCGCCCGGTCCAGGATGTCTTCCGCCGCCCGCTGCTTGACCATGGCCGGGGTCCGCTTCCGGTTGTTGTCCATGGCGAGCTTGTACATCTCGCCCAGCGCCTTGCCGGCCAGCTGCTGCAGCCGGGTGTCGCGCGCCTTCTTGACGTGGCTGTACTGCGCCCCGTGCTTGATGCAGAGCGTCCCGCCGGTCACCGCAGAGCCGCGACAGGGCAACCCCGTCCGGATGCTGTGCCCGGTGCAGTGCCAGGGCTGCTGGAGCAGTTCCGCCAGCGCCAGCTCCATCTCGGTGGCCCTGCGCAGCCCTGGGTCGTCGCGGTTCTTGGCCCGCTGGGCAATGGACCGCAGCTCTGACAGGCTCTGATGCACCTCGGGCGGGAAGTCGGTCAGTTTCAGCGGCACTGGCCTGCGGAGACTGCTCTGGCCACAGGCCACCGGTCAATCCGTTTTCGCACGATTCCCTGTACGCATCGATCCGTTTCAGCACCCCCATTTTCCGAATACTCCACATCTGGAGGGTCGATCTGCACATTCCTTCCATCTTTTGCTATATCGTTGGGAGTATTGACCATGTGTGCTATGCACTGAGGTGCAACGAACGCGCATCCCCGCCAGAGTCTTTTTCGGACACACCCAGCCCAACAAATTCACGCGCGCGTATATCAGGTACAGCCTGAGCTGGTACAGCCTGACTGTGGCTGGTTTGACACAGCCCAAGCATAGCCATGGCTGACTTTAGACAGGGCTAAGCTGACCTGTTGACCACGCCTGTATAGCTTTTGATGTGGTAATGACGTGCAGCTGTAGAGCGCGGGTGCTGACTCGGCCTGGGTCGTTTGTCGAGGTGCTGGCCCGGTTGGCGGGTGCCTGGCTCTGCTCTGCAAGATCGTGCCAGGTTGCAGGCATGTTGACCATAACGAGGTAAGCAGCTGCTAAGTTGTTGATTCTAAAGGGTCGCCTTAGTTAACATAATCTATATTATGAGACGTGAGGTGATTTGCTAGGGATTTGAGGCACTTTCGCCTTGCACGGATCTGCAAAGTAGCGAAACAGGCAGGAACTTTCGCCTGTCACCTCGCACCTTCGCTTGTCCTGGAGCTGCCAGGACCGGCAGCTGGCGCACCTGAGCTGACCGGTTGAAGGTTGCGGCTGCGCTCAACATCTAGTGTGTCAATCCAGCCACACTGTCAATTTCAATTATGCGCTGGGCCTGTCAAAAACAATTAGTCGCTGCCGTGGTCCTTGGACGGTCCGACCGCAGCTCCAGGGCGTATCTCTTCAGCTACAGTCGCCTCAGCGTCAGTCTTTCACCAGCTGCAGATACAGGGTCAGAGTGTGCAGAGTGTGCCTTGCGTGAACCTAAGCGGTAGCTTAATATCTCTGCATGTCAACAATTCAACTGTCGGACGACGGCACACTCGACACCGTCCTGCGCTGCAGCGACTGCGGACAGGAATTTCGGTTCAACTACGATGGCGGCATGGACGCTGGTAACGACCAGAGCCAGCCCCAGCGCGAACAGGATGCACTGGACGCCTACGATGACTTCGTAGACAGCTGCATCGAAGAGGTTGAAGCAGAGCATGAATGCGGGGTGGCGTAATGGCCACCCTCACCCCCGCCCAGCTCCGTATGCTCACGATGGTCGGTGCCTGGTGCGGCACGGACCTGGCTGAGATTTACCGGGAGATGGGCCACGTCGAGCTGAACAGCGGGCTGGCGTGGCGCAATGCCGACCGCACCGCTGATGCGCTGGTTCGCCGCGAGCTGATCGTCCTGGATGGTGACCAGGTGCATATCACCCTGAGCGGGCAGCTGCTGCTGCAGGCGGGTCGCTGATGGCTGACCTCGCCGCTATTGCTGTCAGCCAGCACCTCACCACTGCCCAGCGGCAGCTGCTCCGCAACATCGCCGACTGGGGCGGGGCAGACTTGGGTGGCGTGGATGCACGCACCACGCAGGCGCTGGTCAGACGCCAGCTGCTCGTGATCGAGGGTGCCAGGGTTCGCATCACTGGGCGCGGCCAGCACGTCCTGGCGCTGCTCACCTGGGCTACTCAGGCACCGGCACCCGGCCGCTGAAAGATTCAGCGTCACACTGTGCAGCCCTGCTTACCCAGCAGGGCTTTTCCTGTGTACTGGGTGTTGCATGAACCTAAGCGGTGCTGCTAGACTCTCTGCATGACAAAGACAGCCGCAGCCAAGAAGCCGTTTGTGATTGTTCTCGACCGCACCGTGGATGGGCCGGTCTACCTTGGGCGCACTGACGTGGGTCGCCAGGGTGTTCGCCGCATCGAAAATGCCATCCGCTACGCCACCCGTGTGCGCGCAGAGCTGGTCGCCAGTGACTACGGGACCGCTGCCACCGTCGAAAGGACGGTGGTGGCGTGATCATCCGGAAGCCCAGCTTCACCTGCCACTTCCTGAACAGCGGCACTGAGAAGAGCTTCAGCACCCGTGCTGAGGCGCTTGCTGCTGCAGAGCAGTACTGCGGCAACCGCAGCTACGCTCGACCGTTCCCGGCTGAAGAGACGTATCTCTTCGGACCAGGGGATGGCACCACCAGCGTCATGGTGCGGCAGGACATTGAATTTGCCGACGATGAGGTGGCCAGGTGACCCATACGCCACCCTCGGCCATCAGTGACCATTACAAGGTCACCATGCACAGCGACGACACCATCTGCGTCCTGACCTGCCGCTACTGCCTGCGCCAGTTCAAGCCGGTGGACCGCGCCGGTCGGCGCAACTGGCTGGGCGCGCTGACGCACACCATGAAGCACGTCAACCAGGTACTCGCTACTCAGGCACCGGCACCCGGCCGCTGACCCTCACCCCCTCGCCCAACTCCACCGGCTCGTCCGGTGGGGCTGCAGGCCGGGTCACCAGGCGCAGGTAGCGCACCTCCCGCCACTCGACCACATAGACTTCCTCAAACAGGTCAGGCGCATCCCGGAAGGGGCGCAGCAGGTAGCTGCGGACCTGGCCATCCTCGCTGACCTGGAGCTGGTCCCCGCCGGCCCTGTTGGCAGCAAAGGCCAGCACCTCGCCATCCCGGAAGTGAATCTCGATGTCCTCGACGGTGTCTACTGGCTCAGCCATTGTGTCCTTCAGAACCTATGCGGTAGGATGCGGGTGCATGGCACAACCCAACATTGACCTGTATCGCGTCCTGGTGCATCTGGGCACGTCCGAAGACGACGCCAAAGCCGCCGCACAATTCGACAGCTCCAACCTGGCCACCAAGGCTGACCTCCTGGAATTGAAGGCTGACCTTCAGCGGTTCATGGTGCAGACCATCGGCGGCATGACCGCCATCTTTGCGTTCATTGTCGGGCTACTGAAGATCTTCGGCTAGTCCACCGGCAGTGGCGGGTTGACCTCGTCCCCGTCCCAGTCCACGGTGGCACCAGGGGCCACTGTTCGCGTCAGCTTGCAGTCGTCAACCGACGTTGCGCGGCACTGTGGATGCGGGCAGCGCCCATCCACCATCGGGGCACCCTCGCAGGCTCGCTTCGGGACGAACATCGCCGTATCCGGCAGTCCCGGCTCTGATGCCTCGCCAACGGCTCTGGCGGGCCGCTGGGGCGGTTCTGGCAGCGGCAGGTAGTGCGTTGGCTCGCCGCCTCTGATACCCGTCCAGCGCCCATCGTGCGGGTCGTATCGGCACTTGTCCCAGACCCACGTCCACTGGTAGTGATACCACCCGCCCAGCACCGTCTGGGTCTGCGGAGCCTCACTAATCGGTCGCCAGCCCAGTCGCGTCTCTTCAGCCATGCGTATCCTCCTCACCCAGCGTGTCGTCTACTGCCAGGGCAGCATCGAGTGTTGGCGTGCGCGGTGAGCCATGTAGATCCACCCAGTCCTGGTAGCGCAGGATGACCAGCGCATTGTCGTCGCGCTTCCCCGGCTCCTTCACAATCAGTACCCCCATCTTGCCGACCTTGCCGGCGGCACGGTGGATCGAGTCGGACCAGGCGCGGATGCCCTTGGGGATGGCCTGGCGCAGCTTCACCTGGAAACAGAACATGGGATGCACCTGACAGTCGCTGGCGTCCCGCTCGCCGGTCACCGGTTGCCGCTCGACCCCATGGTCCCGGGCCACCCGCCGTTCAAACTGCTTCCAGCCCGGATTACCCATTCAGCCCACCAGGTCGGCCGGGGGTGTCGGGAACACCAGCTCCCGGTGCCGCCACAGGTGCAGGACATGCGGGTGGACGTTCACGTATTCGCTCTGGCGCGGATGGAACTGAACGACCACGTCTTCGGGATCCCAGCACGTCGCCTTCACGTAAACCATCTCCTTCCAGGTCGGGGTCCGCACATCCCCGACCTTGTTGCCGCGTCGGGCGCTGACACTGACATGCTCCCAGCCGGTCGGGTGGTCGGGGTCGGCCCCGTCGTCGCACACCAGCCAGAGCGTCCACCCCGGCTCCGGAGACAGCAGGCGGAATGCCCCATACTGCCCAGCCCCTGGTGCGCTGCTGAGCGGGCCGGTGGTCACCCGGCAGTCGTCCGGTACGTGAAACGCCATAGGCCATCAGCCTATCCCCGCTGGCGGGCCAGCGCCGTCAGGGTGAAGCCGTCCGGCGGCGCCTCCATCCACCAGCTGCTCTTGGCATGCACCGGCACCACCGGCTTGGGGGCGACCACCGTCCCCCAGGTGCGTTGCTGCCGTGGCGTCAGCGGGCGCCCAGGGGCTTCCTTGCGGCACCCCTCGCACCGCCGGCATCCCTTGCTCAGATCGTTGTCGGATAGCGCCGTGCGACAGGTGATGCACGTCATGGCTGAGCCTCTCAAGCCGCTACATATGTAACACCTCAGGTGCTACAGGTGTAGCAAAGATTAGTGCAGGTTTAGTGCAGCGCGGACGTCGAGCCGCCAAAAGGGCTGCAGCAGGCTCCGGACGAACCGCAAGATTTACTAGGGATTTTGATGAAGTGCGGCGGGCTGTGGCGGGGGATGGCCCCCGGAATGACATCCGGAGGCCAACGCTCTATCCAGCTGAGCTACGGGCGCGTGCTGGAGCTAAGTCTATGTCAGACCGCCACTTGCTGCCTAGCCCCTCCTGACCGCTGGGGCACCAGACGGGGGCCACCAGCCGCTTTTAGTGCAGGTTTAGTGCAGGTCGGACCCGCTGCGGCCCATTCCGCCGCGTTGATGGCTTCGGCCTGGGCCAGCGCCTGCGAGGCTTTGACCCCCAGGTAGATCGCGGTCGTCGCCACGTCGGTGTGCCCCAACATCGCGCTGACCGTGCCCAGCTCCCAGCCCTTGGCGAGCCACCGCTGCGCGCACTCATGCCGCAGATCATGGAAGTGGATGTCGAGGCTGCGATACGCCTCGCGGACGCTCGCCGCCAGGGCGGTGCCGGTCCATTCGGGCTGGACGTTGTGGGCACGCAGCACCGCCGTCACCCAGGCTTTGCGAATGCTCTTGACCCGCTCGCCGACCTCGTTGCCGAAGACGTAGCTGGTGACCGGCCAGGGCGTGCCGGTCGGGTTGGTCCCGGCCAGCTGCCGCAGCAGCCGCTCCAGGCGGGGCGTCAGGGGCACCACGCGCCCGGTGCCACCCTTCCGCGCACCGACCTCGACCGCGCGCACCTGGAGGCGTCGTGCGCCCCACTGAACGTCGCGCCACTGCAGCGCCAACAGCTCGCCGATGCGGAGGCCGGTGTCGAGGGCAGCGGTGATGATGGCCACCAGCCGCCACGCCGCGTCCGACCGCGTCTCTTCAGCAGCGGCGAGCAGGTTGGCTTCCAGCTCCTGGGGCACCCGCTGCTCCCGCCGCTTGCCCTTGGCCACCCGCATCACCGTGTCGTCGGTGATCGGCGACCGCTCGATGTAGCCCTTCTTCGCCGCCCAGGTGAAGACCCGCTTCAGGTTGCGCCGGAACTTCTTCTTGTATGACTCGGCATACTCCTCGACCAGGACCGCAAAGCACGTCTCGATGTCGCCCTCGGTCACATCAGTCAGCAGCCGGTCGCCAAACCGCTCGCCATCGACGTCCGCATTGGCCAGCCCCCGGCAGACGCTCCGCTCAGACGGCAGCGACACCAGGCCGGCCAGCATCACCTCCGACCACTTCGGCCACGCCTGGTCGAACGTCAGCGCCTCCTGGCCGGTCAGGGCAGTGGTGGTCGCCTTCACCGCCACCGGCCGCTCCTGGTAGCGCCCGTCGCGCTTGACCTGGCTGACGATGTCCCCAGCCATCGTCTCCGCTGCGCCCCGGGTGCGCGCCAGGGGGAGGCTCCACCGCTCCGCGTGCCCATCGAGGCCGATGGAGTAGCGGGTGCCGTTGATGCTCTTCTTCAGGTGCCAGGGATGCGGGCACTTCGCCTGCTTCTCCGGGGAGCAGCCGCACTGCTTCGTCAGACCGTCGCGCTGCGCGTTCACTTGACCCCCAACGTGGTCATCGCCGCCTCTACCCAGTCTTCTTCCTGGGGTAGTACGCCAGCGCCGGCCCCGGTGCGTCCGGATTGACCACCGTCGCCCGCGACTTCATCCAGGCGTCCAGCCACTCGGTGTGAATCCGATAGGCCAGTCCCACCTTGACTGCCTTCAACTCGCCGTGCTTGATCGCCTGGTAGATGCACGTCTCGCCGCACCGGACCCAAGTCTTCGCTTCCTTGACGTTCAACCAGGGGTTGGGTTCGTCTACTGCCATCAGCCACCACCTTCTTCGGCCGACCGCCCAGCTTGCCGTTCAGTCGGACCGCTGCCTTCTTCTTCTCGCTGGTGGACCGCCCGCCCAGCCGGCCCAGCGCCACCGCGTGCTTGTTCTTCTTCACTGTGGTCATGTGCTACCTCTGCTGCTGATGATAGCACACCGCTTTGGTTTCTCGCTGGACACTGGGTCGGCCTAACCACGGGACGCCCCTGACCGCAGCCCCATGGCCGTCCGCACTGCCTCGGCCTGTGCCCTGGTCGCCCGCTGCCTCGCGCAGCTATACCGCTGCGCCAGCGGGCAGGCATGGTTCAACGTCCAGACCCGGCGCTGCGTCTCCCGCACCGGATGGATCGGCCGGTGGCAATACGCACAGGCCACCACCATATCGAGCAGGGTCCGTGGCGCAGCCTTGGCCACCTCGATCCGGTGCCGGGGACCGTTCACCCCGTTATCACAATCCAGATAGAGGAACCGCAGTAGCGTCGGCCAAAGCGGGTGATCAAACAACGCAGGCACGGCTGGCATGGTCACACCACCTCAGGCTTGAGCGGATACCGCGCCGGGTTGTTCAGCGCCAGCAGCAGCTCGCAGCGGGACCGGTGGCTGCACTCCTCCAGGTGCGGACAGACCCAGTCCGCACTGGCCTGCTGCTGCTGTTGCTGCTGTTGCTGGGGTGGTTCGTCCATCCAGCGTCCCTGGTTGAGCCAGGTGGCCGGGTGGGGGATAAATTTGAAGTCCCGCCACCGGGGCATCTGCCACACCAGCGCCGTCTCGATCTGCCGCTGCACCTCGTCGTCCGGCTTGAGCCGTTGCCAGAGGCGCTGCGCGGCGAGCTTGCCGACCTTTTTCGGATAGAGCTGCCAGAACCGGTCGAAGGTCATGCATCCACCCCGCTTCGAATATTTCGCGCTGGGCATCGGTAATCCGCGTCCCCACCACTTGGCGAATCCATCCATGCTGCGGAGGCCACGTCACACCGATTGCCGCCAGCTGCTTCTTTGTCCAGCCGCCACGCGCCGTCTTATTCGCGTGAACCCATCCTTTGGTAATCACCATTCGCAATTCCCCTATACCAAGTACTGATAAGTACAGTTCCGGCATCTTTTTCCCCTCATCTGTTCTATTGAACTTTGAAGGGACGTTGGCCCATTTCGCTGCACGACGCGATGAGGGACTACGGGGGAAGATGCCGTCAGCCCTTCCGTAGATTTAGCCGGGATTAAACAACGTGGCTCCCGGCCGGCCAATCAGCGGGATGGTTGGCGTGGTGCCCGCATCCCCTGTCACGCGCAGCTGCTTTGTGAATCGCCGCTGCGTCAGCGATAACGTCGGTGTCTAACTCGCTGCCGCGTGATCGAACACGCGCAGGCTCCAGACCATGGCTCGTTTCCCTGACCGGTTCAGGTGCCGGTCGCCGGTATCCACAATCACTCCCAGCGCCCGCAGTTCAGAGAAGCGCGGGCGGATCGACAGAATGGACAGCCCCAGCTGCTGCGCGCATTCATCAGCGGTCATCGCCCCGTGCGCCCTCAGGCATTCCCGCACCAGCTGCTGCAGCGCGTTGGTGTCTACGCTCGCGGCTGCGTCCTGACTGGTGGTCGGTTCTTTCCAGCCCGCTGCGTGCGGATACGTCTCTGCCGCCTCGACACGCCCCTGCCGGCCATCGCAGCGAGCCGCATGGTCCGGTTCATCGGCGTTGCCGCCGCACTGGTAGCAGAAGCGAAATGTCATCGCTTCACCTGGAGCGGCAGCTGGTTGCGGAGAAACGCCTGAAGGTGGTGCACCATCTCGCGCTGCCCCTGAATGCGGGCGTCGGCACTACCGGCCGGCGTGAGCGTCAGGCAGTGCGCCAGTTCCCGCCGCAGCCGGCTGGCGAGCTGGCCCACGGTGACCGGCGGGCGCGGACGTCGGCGCTGCGTCATACCGCGATGCCTCGCCGTTTCGCCCGTTGCGCGCGGAGCTTCGCTTCTTTGTCGGCGCGTTTGGCGTGGTCGTCTTCCATCACCAGCACCTGGTGCCAGCAGCAGTCCACGCAATACCAGGAGCGGGTGAACAGATACTGCGCGCTGCGGTTGCCGTCGATGGGTCCGCGCAGGTTCCCCGGCTTCTGCTTGCGCGTGCAGGTTGGGCACGCCAGCACCACATGACGCGGGTCGCTGGCTACCGGGTAGTGCGACATAGCTGACACCCGTGCTGGGGATGGGTAGACCACACCGTGCGTTTGCAGCAGCGCCAGGTCACCAGGCGCGCGGCCGACTGCACGTCGTCATAGCCTCGGAACTTCAGCGGACGCTTCGGTGGCAGATCGAGCATCGCGCGCAGCAGGTCGAGCCGGGTGGTGAGATAGGCGCGCATCACAGCCGCACGATCCCGTCGTAACTGGCGTCGGCTATCTCGTGGATGTTGACGTCACTCCACAACCGGCCCGCCTTCCGCTGCTCCTTCACCACCTGGTCAAAGGTCACCGCCACCAGCTGCGCAATGGTGACGCCCTTCACCTTCGGCTGCGCCAGGAACACATACTTCTTCCCCGGCACCCACAGCAGCCGCTCCGGGTCGAGCAGCATGCCGGCCGCGCCGGCCACCGTCAGCCCCAGGAAACGTCGTCGGTTCACTGGTGCTCCTTCATGCGGTCGGCTTCGGCGACGAAGTCGGCAAAGAGCGGAATGCCGCGCTGCGTCTCCAACCACTCGTTCAGGAAGTCGTGCCGCTTGGCGAACCGGTAGCTGCGCCACCACAGCATGGCGGTGTGCTTCAGCGCATCACGGTCACGCACGCCACCGCTGGGCACGTCGGGCACGCGCGTCTTCCAGGCGTCGTAGCCGCGCAGGTGCTCCATCAGACCGGCACCTCGTCATGCACCCACTTCAGCCGCTGGGCGAGCTGCACGGTCGCCATCAGGTCGGCTTCGCAGTGCGCGGCGGCTGCGGCCCAGTCGCCGGCCGCAATGAGCTTGGGAATGTCCTTGCCTTCGACCTTGTCCTCACAGGGAATGTCGAAGCGACGGCAGAACGCCTTCAGCGACCGACGCATGCAGCCCTGGTCGGTGTAGCCGTCGTTGAACGTCAGCTCTAAGTACAAATCCACGATGCCCCGGTGGCCATACTTCGACAGCGACAGCTGCGGATAATCGACCGCCAGGAACCGTGAGCGTTGAATCAGGAAGCGCAGGTCGAAGAGCACCGCATTGAAGCCGACGATGGTGCGGTGTTTGGCGACGTCCCAGAAGTTCGCTATCGCCGCCAGCTCCTGCAGCTCCGTCCGGCACTCGGTGACGATGTAGCCGTGCTCCATCGTCCAGAACCCCAGGATGGCCACCCGGCCGACGTTCCAGTCCAGCGACAACTTCTCCAGCCGCTCGCGTTCCTTCTTGTCGATGTCGAGCGCGATCTTCACCGGGTCGGTCAGCCGGCCATCCGGCACCACCGGCTCCAGATAGTCGGCGGCATTGGCGAGGCCGATGGTTTCCACATCTAACACCACAGGCGACACGTCCATTTACGCGCCCCTCTTTCGCTGATTCAATTCCAGACGATGCCGATTGATGTGCTCCGACTGCGACATCACTTCCAGGTTGTCTGGTGTGTTGTTGGTGACGTCACCGTCGATGTGATGGACGATTTCAGTTCGGGCTAACGGTCGGCCGATCTTGCTGGCTGCGACTAGCCGATATTCGTAAGCGTGCGTTCCGTTCCATGTGGCATTCGGATCACCAGGTGCGTACACCAGCGTGCGTCCACCTGGTTCCGTAATCCGGCCACCGCGCCAATTCGGATTACCTGCGCCCCGATACGCCTCAGAACGACAGGCTATAGAGCAGTACATCCCGCCACCACGTTTCGTGAACGTGCGCCTACAGACCGGACAACAACAACGCATGCTCGTCGCCTAAAAGGGCACGCCACCGTTGTCGTCGTCTGTCTCGGCAGGGTCGTCCTCGACCGGTGGCGCCTGGATCGGAGCGGCGACCACCTTGCCGGCCACCTTGCCGGCGCGCAGCCTGGCGGGTGACTTCATCCGGATGGCTTCGACCATGCGGCCCTGAAAGGTGACGTCGGCCACGAACAGCTTCACCTGGACACCGGCCCAGTTGTCTGTCTCGACGCTGTTGGACAGCGTCTCCAGCATGCGGGCGTTGGTGGCGTTCAGCACCATGCCCTTCGTCTGGCCTTTGAAGTAGCAGACCAGCTTCATTTCCTTGTCCATGCCGACCGGCTCGTACTCGATGCGGTCCACGGTCATGATCGGCTGCTGGTCGCCCAGGTCGGCGGCTTTGAGGTAGCGGGAGGGGAATGCGTCGGCAATGTTCATGGTGTGTGTCTCGGGTGATTAGGTGGTGAATCAGGCGCTGCGTTCGTCGTAGACGGCGACCTTGGACGACTCGGCAATGTGGTCGAACCCCAGCTTGCGTGGCAGGACGCCAAACAGCTTGGCCAGCACCTTGACCTCCCGGGGCGTCGGCGTGGCAGTGCCAGCCTCCAGCCGGAAGTAGCGGTTCAGACCGACCTTGAGCCGGTCAGCCATCTCCTGCTGGCTGGCGACCTTTTCACCGTCGAAACTGAGCTGGTAGCGCAGTCGCTTCAGCGCATTCGGTGCCCACGGTTTGAACTGACGATGCGGCATTGACTAATGGCTCCTCGTCCCGCGTCGATCCGTTTCGGGATATTGACGGTGGAGCCGGAATATACGCCTCTGTGCCGTCCTGTGCAAGTGACGGTGAATTTGTTAGGAAAATCGCTGATCTGTCCGTTTGGTCAGCTTTCACATTCGGATATATCGCGATTGTCAAAATGGTTTTGAGTTGTGCTAGCATTCGCTGGCATATGGGACGACGTACAGGCCCGATTGAACGTGAGGTTCGGCAACTGGTGCAGGCGTATCTCGCACGCTACGGCCATGGCTCTGCCACGGTGTTGGGCGAGAAGATCCATCGCACGTCGGCGTGGATCGGGATGTTCGTCAACGAGGCACGCCACGCGAGCGTGGACGAAGCGGTGTCGCTACTGCGGGTGCTGAATGCGGACCCAGCGAAGGTGCT
>Ga0173480_10000309_pt1 | contig 15420 bp, 12 predicted proteins | sample NitcycUS209509C1_FD_122622 | JGI IMG/M metagenome (GOLD analysis project Ga0173480, IMG submission 122622) | Soil microbial communities from Arlington Agricultural Research Station in Wisconsin, USA - Nitrogen cycling UWRJ-S209-509C-1 (version... | ecosystem: Environmental > Terrestrial > Soil... | reverse complement strand
GTGGGCGGGGGCTGCAATATGGGGCCGGGCGATTCGTCCGGATGCGGACCATCCGTGTCGGGCTTCGGCTTCGCCGGCGGCTCCAGCTTCGTACCGGTCAGGCGTTCGATGGTATCGCGCAGCGGCTGCGAATCCGGCGCTCGCGACAACGCACGCGCCCACAACGCGCGCGCTTCCGACTGCTTGCCGTTGACCCACAACACCTCGCCCCAGTGAGAGGCGATCTCGGCGTCGGGGAAGATGCGATACGCGCGCTCGAGCAGCGGGATGGCGCCCGCAGCGTCACCGCGGCGGAACATCACCCAGCCCAGGCTATCGAGGAACGCGGGATTGTCGGGCGAGGCCGTGAGCGCCTTGCGAATCAGCGATTCGGCGCGCGGCAGTTTCTGGTTGCGGTCCGCAAGTGAATACCCCAGCGCGTTGAGCAGGCTGGCGTCTTCGGGACGATCCTTGAGCAGGCTCTCGAAGCTGCGCACCGATTCCTTTGCGAGGCCCGCCTTGTCCTGGATCAGCGCGATCTGGTAGCGCACGCCAGGATGATCGGGGAAACGTTCGAGCGCGAGCTGGAGCAGCGCGATGGCTTCGGTGGACTTGCCGGCGTCCGCGAGCAACGCGGCCTTCGCGAACTCCACGTCGAGGATGTCAGAGCGTTCCTTGGCCGCATGCGCGTCGAGCATGCGGAACGCCGCTTCGCGCTCGTTGCGCGCCAGCAGCAGCTTGGCCGCGCGACCGCGCACGATGAGGCCCGCACCCGCTTCGGCAAGCCGCGAGTAACCCTCGAGCGCGAGATCCGTGCGTCCCTGGCGTTCGGCAATCGACGACAGGTAGAAGAACGCCTCGGGCGCCTCCGCCGGCTGGCTGATCAAACTACCGAAGCGGCGCCCGGCTTCTTCCAGGTCCCCGTTCTGGTAAGCGAGTTTTCCCAGCCGCAGATCCGCTTCGTTTCGTACGGACGCGTCTTCACGCATGCTCTCGAGTTCCTGGCGCGCTTCGTCGAAACGATCGAGCCGCATCAGCGTATCGACGTAGGCAAAACGTTCGGCCTCCGGATCGAGGGCCGCCGCTTCCTGCGAGACGGCAACCGCCGCGACGGCATCACCCTCGGCAGTGAGCACTCGCGCGAGCTGCGCGCGGGCGGTGCCGGACGCCGGCTCGTTGGTGAGCATGCGATCCGCGAGCTTGTGGGCCACGGAGAAATCGAACGACTCGAGCGCGAGATCGACGCCCGCGGCTAGCAGTTTTTCGGAGACGTCCTCTTTTTCGAGCCCCGGCTTCAGCGTCTTGAGCGCGATGGCGGAACCGCCGGCATCGCTGACTTCGCCGATGAGCTTGATGAGCAACTCGTCGCCGCCGAGCGCTTGCGTGCGCAGGATGGCGACCGACGCTTCCTCGGGCTGGTAGAGCCGGACAGCGGCGAGCGCCACCGCGGCCGAAGCCCCCGCGTTTTCGGGATCGAGCTTCTGCCATCGTCGCGCGGCCTTTGCGCTGGCCGCGATCTGCTGGCAATCCGACGCGACTTCGCTGGCTCGCTTGGAAATGCTGGCGTCGTTGGTGGCGAGGGCCGCCTTGAGGTATCGGTCCGTGCCACCCCGGCAGTCACCGCGCGACAGCGCCATGTCGGCCAGGACGAGATCGGCACTGTCGGAATTGGTGGTGGACAGCGCGCTGGCGTCCATCGGCAACAACGCAGCCGTTGTCGCTGCCAGGGCCAGGGAAAGGGTCAGCGAAATGACCCGGGAAGCGGAGTTTCGTGGCATGGAAGGCACTATAACTGGACCTCCGCCCCTTACAATGGTTCGCGTGAAAGACACCATTCGACTGCGGCTCGAAAAGATGGTCGACCGCTATGAGGAAATCGGGCGATCGCTGGCGGATCCTGCCGTCATCGGCCGACAACGTGAGTTCCGCGAACTCTCTCAGGAATATGCCCGGCTGACTCCCGTCGCGGAGAAGTTCGGCGCGTTCCAGGCGCTGGAACGCGAACTCGCGTCCGCGCGCGAGATGCAGAACGACAAGGACCCCGGCATGCGCGAAATGGGCCAGGAAGAGATGACCCGTCTCGCGCCGGAGATCGAACGCGCGGAAGACGCGCTCAAGATGCTGCTCATTCCGCGCGATCCGCGCGACGACAAGAACATCTATCTCGAAGTACGCGCCGGCACCGGCGGCGACGAGGCCGCGATCTTCGCGGGCGACCTGTATCGCATGTACGCCCGCTTCGCCGAGACACACGGTTTCGCGGTGGAGATCCTGTCCGAAAGCCCGGGCGAGCATGGCGGATTTCGCGAAGTCATCAGTCGCATCGCGGGATCGGGCGCTTTCGCGCGTTTCAAGTTCGAATCCGGCGTGCACCGCGTGCAGCGCGTGCCCGCCACCGAAGCGCAGGGACGCATCCACACGTCGGCTTGCACTGTCGCCATCCTGCCCGAGCCTGACGAAGTGGAGGCCTCGGATCTGAACCCGGCCGAGTTACGCATCGACACGTTCCGTGCGTCGGGCGCGGGCGGCCAGCACGTGAACAAGACCGACTCGGCCATCCGCATCACGCACCTGCCCACGGGCCTGGTGGTGGAATGCCAGGACGAACGATCGCAGCACAAGAACCGCTCACGCGCGATGGCGCTCATGAAGGCCAAGCTGCTCGCGGCCGAGCAGGAGAAACGCGACAGCGAAATCGCGCGCAACCGCAAGCTGCAGGTCGGCACGGGTGATCGTTCCGAACGCATCCGCACGTACAACTTTCCGCAAGGCCGCGTCACGGATCACCGCATCAATCTCACGTTGTACAAACTCGGCGACATCATGCAGGGCAAGATCGACGAACTGCTCGATTCACTGCAGCACGAACACCAGGCCGAGCAGTTGGCGGAAGAAGAACAACGGGGCGCTGCGTGAACGCAGCGGTCCGCGTACCCGACGCGGCACCCGTGCTGAGCATCGCCAGCGCCACTGGCGTCGATGCGCGTCTCGTCATCGCCGGGCCGGGCGCGCGTTCGCTGGCCTTCGTGCTCGACTGGATGATCCGTACGGCGCTCGCCTCCATCTACCTGCTGCTCGCGTCGAAAATCCTGCTGGGCAATTTCCGTTTCGACATCGGCCCCGATGACGAGACGACGTGGTACCTGGCCGGCGCCATGCCGGCGACAGCTATCTACTTCCTCTACCACCTGATTCTCGAGCCGCTGATGGCAGGACGCACGCCGGGCAAGCGCCTCGCGGGATTGCGCGTGCTCACGCCCGAAGGCCAGGTGCCCACGGTCGGCGCGCTGATCACGCGCAACATCTTCCGCATCATCGACTCGATGCCGCTGTTCTACGTCGTGGGGCTGCTGTTCGTGTTCTTCGGCAGGCAACACCTGCGCCTCGGCGATCTCGCGGCTGGCACCGTGCTGACGATCGAGCGCGCGCCGTTCCTCGAGAAGCTCGCGGCGCTGGCCAGGCGCACTGGCCTTCCGGTGAACGATGCCGCGAACGACTGGCGCGAGGCGCGTCAGCGCGCTTCGGCGCTGAGCCGACGTCGCGGCAGCGACGTAAACGACGCGCTCGCCGCGGTCGAGGACTATCGTCGTGCCGCGCATGCGGTGAACAGGACGCGCGTCTCCACGGACCCGGCCGCCGCCGCGTCCACTGAGTATCTCGAAGCGGTCTATACCGATCTGCACGACACCATTCATCGGCCCGCGCGCCGGATCGGGCTCGTCTTGTTGTCGTTGATGCGCGATCGCGTGCCGGCGGCGATGTATGCCATGCGCGTACACCTGCTCTCGGTGGTCCTGCTGTTCATCACTTCGGCGGTCACGGGCGCGTGGCTCATCTACACCTACCCTGACCTCATCGCCTTGTTCGCGGGCCCACAGCTCATCGCCACCGTCGAGCGCGGCGAGTTGTGGACCGACGGCCTGCTCAACGTCACGCCGTCGGCCGTGCTCTCGGTCTCCATTCTCACGAACAACATCGTGGTGTCGTTCTTCGCGTTCTGTTCGGGAATCGTGTTCGGGCTCGGCACGTTCTACATCATCGGCATGAACGGCCTGTCGCTCGGCGCAATCTTCGCGTTCACCGGCCAGCATGAACTCGCGGGCCGGCTCTTCGACTTCATCATGGCGCATGGATGTGTGGAGCTCTCGTGCATCTGCATCGCGGGCGCGGCGGGTGCGTACATCGGCGAGGCACTGGTCAGGCCTGGCGCTCGCACGCGAGCCGAGGCATTCCGCGACGCTGCCGGGCCCAGCATCCGCATCATGGCCGCCGTGACGCTGCTGCTGCTCATCTGCGGCTTCATCGAGGGATACGTGTCACCGGATCCGGAAGTCCCGCGCTGGGCGCGAGTCACCATCGGCGTGGGCTACTGGCTCTTCATGGTCTCGCTGCTGCGAGGCTACGTGTTCGGTCGCAGCCGCGGCGGGCCCGCCGTTCCGGTCTGAATTCCCGCGCCCTACCGGGATCAGATTCTCTTGCGACTGCGCAGCAGTAGATAGGAATCCAGCACGGCCTGGTCGAGCCGGTCATCGGGTTCGTCGAGCACCACGATCCCCTGGCGACGCATGTTCGCCACCTGCAATTGCGCGCGCCGATGATGCTCCCGAGCCGCGAGCGCGATCGCCGGATCGCGCCAATCCTGCGCCAGCTTCCCGGCCAGGCGCGCGATCTCCGCGGCGTGCGGCGCGGCGACGATGGGCTGGTGCCGCGGCACGAGCACCTTCACCGCCTGAATGAGCTCGTCATTGCGACCGGGCTCGGCGAGATCCGTGAGCCACACGACGAGGCCACGATGGCGCAACAGCCGCCGCACGTGGATCGCTGCGGCCACAGGATTCGATTCACCGCGATCGCTCTCGAGCGTCTCGAGCTGCCGTCGCAGACGCGTGACCGCGTGGAGCCCGCGATCGGGCAGGCTCGCGGCCAGCGTGCGACCCGAATACACGAGAAGGCCGACACGATCCTCGACCGACACCGCGTGCTCCGCGAGCCGGGCGGCGACATTGGCGTAGAGACCGAGTCGGTCCAGCTCGCCGGCACGCACGCGGCTGCTTCGCCCGGCGTCGATGACCACCAGGATTTCGAGGTGCTGAGCCTCGCTGTATTCGCGAGATACCAACGTGCCGCGCCGCGCCGTGGCCTTCCAGTCGACGCGCGAGAGCGCATCGCCTGTCACGTAGTCGCGCAGCTGCAGCAGTTCGACGCCCGAACCCGGGAGGCGACGCGGCGTTTCGCCCGCCGACTCTCCCGGCACGGGCCGCGCGCGGCGCGGCAGGCTGTCGGGCGCCACGGTGAACGCGGCGTTCTGCTGCAGCTCGCGTCCCCACCAGGCGAGAGCGAACCGGCCTAACAACCGGGCGGGCACGTTGCCGAAACGACCCGCGCCCAATCGCAGCGGCAGGAGATCGGCGGGATCGCGCAGCTCCTCTTCGGGCGGCACCGCCACGTGGCGCACTTCCGTCGTCTGGCGCAAAGCCGGCGGGAGCACGCGGGCGTACTGCAGGACGATCTCGCGACCGCGATTGTGCTCGAAGGCAAACGCACCCCGGGTGGTCCGTCCCAGCTTCAGCCGGTCGTCGTAGCGCATGGCCAGGGACACTTTCGTGCCGCGCAGGTACCAGGCCTCGATGGCCAGGCCGAGCAGCAGAAGCGATGCGGGCAACAGCCACGCACCCGCGAACGCCGGTTCGTCCGACCACGTCGCCGCCACGCCTAACAAGGCAGTGAGTGCGACGAACAGGTAACCGCGCAGCGCGAAGTGCATGACTGGCTAGCGAGGCACCGGCGTGGCATCGAGGATCCCCCCGACGATGCCGAGATCGGTTTCGCCATCGAGCGCCGCCTCGGGCTTGAGCACGAGGCGATGCGCGAGCACCCAGCGGGCCACGGCCTGTACGTCGTCCGGCCCTACGAATTCGCCGTTGCGCAGGCCCGCATGCACGCGCGCAGCACGCAGCAGCGCCAGCGCGCCGCGCGTCGACAACCCGAGCGCGACGCGCGGGTGCTCTCGCGTGGCTTGCGCGAGATCGAGCACGTAACCCGACAGGGCTTCCGATACGTGCAGCGCGCTGGCCGCGGCGCGGGCCTGGTGCAGCAGCGCGCGATCGATGCCGCCGAGGTCACCTGGGATGGCATCGCGCGCCTCGAGCTCGGTGCCGTAGCGCTTTAAAATCTCGCCTTCGGCGGCACGCTCGGGATAACTCATGTCGATGCGCAGCATGAAACGGTCGAGCTGCGACTCGGGCAGTGGATAGGTGCCTTCGAACTCTCGCGGGTTCTGCGTCGCGAGCACGAGGAAATCTTCGGGCAGCGCGTAGTGGTCGCGCTCCGAGGACACCTGGCGCTCTTCCATGGCCTCGAGCAGCGCGGATTGCGTCTTCGGTCCCGTGCGATTGATTTCGTCGACGAGCAACACGTCGGCGAACAGCGGGCCGCGCCGGAACACGAACTCGTTCTTCGACGCGTCGAAGACGTGGGTGCCCACGATGTCGCTGGGCATCAGGTCGGCGGTGCCCTGCACGCGTTTGAATTCGCCGCCGATGACCCGGGCGAGGGTTTTCGCCAGCAATGTCTTGCCGAGGCCGGGCGGCCCCTGCACCAGCACGTGGCCACGCGCGATGAGCGCGATACACAACGCGCGGATGACGTCTTCGGCGCCGACGATGACTCGCGCGATCTCGCGCTGCACGGATTGTTCGAAACTTGCGACTGCGGTGTTCATGTGGTGAGTCGTTTTTCCAGGGAGTCGAGAAGGTTCTGTAGTTCGATCAACGGAAGCTTGCGCTCCGAGCGCGCATCCGCATACCAGGTCTTGAGCTGATCGAGTTCCTGCGGAAGGATGGCGCCGTGATTTTCCAGCCATTGCCACTGGTCGCCGCGCTCCGCGGCGCCGCCACCGGCGCGTCGCGCCGCGCGCGCCACACCCGCAAAGAACAGATCGAACAGGTGAAGCGCCGTCTTCGCCGGCGCGACCGTGCGCGCGATCAGGCCGCCGGCGCGGCGCACGAGCTCGGCCTCGGACGGATCGTGCGTCACGATGACGGGAGCGCGAAGCCGCGTGGATCCCAGCACCCACACCAGCCACAGGCCGAGCACGATGAAGATGGTCTTGAATAGGCGCGGGTCCTCGTAGAAGCGCGCGGGGTCGTAGCTCGCCGACAGTCCCTGCCGCAGGTCGTCGAACAGCACCACGCCATCGCTCGACATGCTCTTCACGATGTTCGCGAACAGCCGGGCATTGTCAGCCTTGCCGAGCGCGCGATTCGTGAATAGCGAACCGCCCGCGCTCAGCAGCACGCGCCCCTCGCCCACCCGCTGCTCGAACAACGCGCCTTCACCGCTCGCAGTGCGCGCCAGCGTGAGCACGAAATTGTCGTAGGGCATGCGCAGCGACCATTCCTGGGCCGGGTAGTCCGTGACGAGTTCGAGCGTCTTGACTCCTTCGAGCAGGACGTGAGGGCCCGTCGAGGTCAGCGGCAGCGTCTCGGGGACCTCGAGCAATTCGCCGCGATCCACTTCGACGCCGTCTTCCGCGTTGCCTTCGGCTTCTTCGTCGTCGGAATTCTTTTCGTCGCCGTTCTTGCGGGCGGCATCGCGCGCATCCGCCTCGCGCACGCGTTGCGACAGCGGTGTGTCGTCGAGGCGCGCCTCGCGCGCCCTGCGCGTTTCGAACTCGATGGCCGTCAGCGATTCGATCTCGACTACGGCGCCCGCCGAGCGCCGCGCGGCCCAGTCCGGCTGGTCGAGCAACGCGGCATTGATGAGGAGCGTGTTGCCGCGGCGTACCCAACGATCGAGCGCGCTGAGCTCATCGCTGTGAAAGACCTCGACCGCGGGCAGCGACAGGACCAGCAGGTTGCCGCGGGTCGGGATTCCGAGCTCGGGAAGCGTGCTGTAGCGATCGCGCAGCGAACGCGTCTTGACTCCGGCCCGCTGCAGCCACTCGTAGAGGCCGGCATATCCGTTACCGCGAAGTTCCGCGGTGGTGGGCCGCGCGGTGTTCGCGTCGGGATCGAGCGAGGGTGCCGGCCGCAGCCACAGCCCGTAGAACGCCGCGAGTGCCGCGAGCGCCAGCAGGAATGCGATGCCGCGTTCGCGCATCAGCGCTTGCCCTGCCGAACGAACTTCTCGAGCAACACCTTCGCCGTGTCGACCGCGTTCTCGATGGCGGCGTCAGCCGGCGTGTCGGCGGCGTAACGCACCGCGTCGGCGGTCGCACCGACGCGACGCAGCTCCTCGCGCTCATCGGCCGATTCGAGCCGCGCGCGATTCGCGATGGCCATTGCCGTCAGTCCATCCGCAGCGGGCAGCCGATGCGCTCGCGTGAGCGCTTCGCCTAACAACCGCAACAACATGCCGGGACGTTCGACGAGCGGCGCCTTCGCCACGTCGGCGAGCAGCAGGCGACGGCGCCACTCGGCTGCCGGGTTGCCGCGTGTCGAGTTCCGCCGCACTCCGCCAAACAACCCGGCCGCGCGCAGTTCGGACCAGATGACGAAGCCCACGAGCACGCCGACCATGACGTATCCCGCGTAGGTGATGAACTGGGCGACACCCTCGCTGGTCTTGAGCTGGCGCGCCAGCTTGTCGATCCAGCCCGTATCGTCCTCTTCCTTGCGGTTCTCGAGCTTTTCCTTGAGCCACCGCTTGAAGCGCTCCCACCGCGTAACACCCTGCTCTCCCTTGTCGCCGAGATCGGCGAGCACCGGGTCGAGTCGCTCGAGCGAGGGCGCCTCGCGCTCGGATGCTTTCTGCGATTGCTTCACGAGATCCACGAGCGCGCGCAGGCTTTCGGCGGAAATTTCATCGCGCCGCTCGCGCAACGTCGGCGGCAACAGGTCGCGCCACGGCGCGTTCGCAAGCGCCGGCATCAGCTCCGGGCAACGCTTCTGGATGCGCTCGATGCCGACATCGGTCCGGGCATCGAGCTTTGCGCTGCAGGCCTCGACAATCTTCAGCGCCGCGTCGTCAGCCGCAACGACCGCGCCCGCGACGAGGAAACCGCTCAACGCGATCCAACGCTTCACGACGCGACCCCGCGACGCTGCCGATCGCGCAGCTTCAGATCCTGGTAGGCCACGATGAGCACTGACAACACGAATGGCACGCCGAACGCGCCGATCACGAGATAGAAGATGGACGCGAGCATCGCGACCAGGAACAGATCGGGCCGGACGAACAGCTGCGACAACATCGCCGCGAGTGTCAGCGGCAGCAGGTTGAACGTCGCAAGCATGACCCCGGTAGTCAGGATCGCACCGACCAGGCGCCACGAACGGCGGATCGACAACCGTACCGCGTGCGCAAACGCGGAGAACGGACCGAGTCCGTCGCACCAGAATGCCGGCAACGCCACGACGAACAGCGCTACCGGCCAGAGCAAGGGCACGAGCGCGAAGACGAGAGCTTCGGGCGGCAGGATGTCGTCGAGCACCGGCATCACGATGGCCGCCGCCAGTGGATAGGCGAATGCGAACAGCGTGGCGAGCACCGCGGTAGGCAGGCGCTTCAACGCAATGCCGATCTCGCGCCGGAACCTCGGCCTCACTCCCTGGGCGACGGCGTGAAGCCGCAAGGTGATCACGCCGAGCAGCACGACGCTCAGCAGGAACACCATGCCGTAGGCCATCCAACGGACTCCCGAGCTGCCGAAATAGGCGCGCGTGCCGGGAGTGAAAAGGAAAGTCGAATACAGCGTCGGCAGTTCCAGCACCAGCACCGCGAGCCCGGAGTACGGCAGGCAACGGAAGATGCCGGCGCGAAACAGGCGGTAAGCCGCGTCAAGCACCTCGACCGTCATCAGCGGCCGCGCCAGGGCAAGTTGCCCATTGGCAGTGTTTTGGACGCCGTACATGCTCGGCATGATACCGATGCCGGGAGGAAGTCGGGCATGATCGCGACCCCATGCCCGAACTTGCCGGCGAACAACTGCTGAAGACTGCGGCGCGCGCGATCGACCGCCGTGACGCGGAAATCCTGCTCGCTGCCTGCTGGGGCAAGAGCCGCTCGCTGCTGCTGGTGGCGGACGACGCGGTACCTGCCGAGGTCGCCAACCGCTTCGAGCAGTTGTGGCGGCAGCGCGCGAATGGCGTTCCCGTCGCCTATCTTCTGGGGCGGCGGGAATTCTGGTCGCTCGACTTCGCGGTGACTTCGGCCGTGCTCGTGCCGCGCCCCGAAACGGAGCTGTTAGTCCAGCGAGTACTCGACCTGGTGCCCGGACCGGACGCGGATGTCGCGGACCTGGGCACTGGCTCCGGAGCCATCGCCATCGCGCTCGCCCATGAACGCCCGCTCTGGCGCATCACCGGCACCGACGCCTCCGAGGCGGCGCTCGACGTCGCCCGCGCCAATGGCGTTCGACTCGTGGGCTGCCGTGTCGAATGGGCGCACGGCGACTGGTACGTCGCGCTCGGCAACCGACGTTTCGACGCGCTGGCCAGCAACCCGCCCTATATCGCCGCCGACGATCCCGTACTGACGGGCGACAGCCTTGCGCACGAACCCCGCCGTGCACTCACCCCGGAAGGTGATGGTTTCGGTGCCCTGGCCACTCTTATTAATGGAGCCCCCGGGCACCTGAAGCCGGGTGGCTGGCTGGCGCTCGAGCATGGCGCGACGCAAGGCGAATCGCTGCGTTCGCTGCTTGTCGCCCGTGGCTTCACTCACGTAACCTCCCACCGCGATCTCGCCGGCCACGAGCGCGTCACCGAAGGCAAGCTGGCCCCATAGGAAACTCCCGTGTCACTAGTGTTTGAAACCTCGCTCGGCACTTTCGAAGTCGAGCTGTTCGAGAAAGAAGCCCCGATCTCCTCCAAGAACTTCCTGGAATACGTCGACGACGGATTCTTCGATGGCGTCATTTTCCATCGCGTCATTCCGGGCTTCATGATCCAGGGCGGCGGTTTCGAACCCGGCATGAAGCAGAAGAAGGTCAAGGCGCCGATCAAGAATGAGGCGACCAACGGCCTCAAGAATTCCCGCGGCACGCTTGCGATGGCGCGCACGAATGACATCAATAGCGCCACCGCGCAGTTTTTCGTCAACCTGGTCGACAACGACTTCCTCGATCACTCCGGCCCGGGCAACTACGGCTACGCAGTGTTCGGCAAGGTCACCTCGGGCATGGACGTCATCGACAAGATCGCCAAGGTCGCCACCACGAATCGCATGGGCCACCAGAACGTGCCCGCCGCGGACGTGACGATTACCAAGGCCTCGCGGAAAGCGTGAAGCAGAACTGGCGGCGGCGGCTGGTCCGATGGACGCTCATCGGACTCGCCGCCGCCTTTCTCGTTACGGCGCTTCCCGTGGTGGCGATGCGCTGGATGGACCCGTGGTACAGCGCGTTCATGCTCGACGCGGCGCTCGAGGCATCGCGCGGCGGCCGGACTAACTACCACACCGACTACCGCCCGGTGGATCTCGAGCAGATCTCGCCGCACGCGGCGGTCGCCGTGATCGCGTCCGAGGACCAGCTGTTCCCGTTCCATACGGGTTTCGATTTCAAATCGATCCGCGAGGCGATCCGCCGGAACGAGAAGCAGGCCAACAAGCGCCGGCCGCACATCCGCGGCGGCTCGACGATCACGCAGCAGGTGGCGAAGAACCTGTTCCTGTGGTCGGGCCGCAGCTACGTACGCAAGGGCCTCGAGGCGTATTTCACACTGCTCATCGAGCTCACCTGGCCGAAGGAACGCATCCTCGAGGTGTACCTCAACGTCGCGCAGTTCGGCGACGGCATCTACGGCGTCGAGGCGGCGGCACAACGGTTCTGGCACAAGCCCGCGGCGCGTCTCGATCGATACGAAGCGGCGACCCTGGCAGCCGTGTTGCCGAGTCCGGTTCGTTTCCGCGCCAACGCGCCCTCGCCGTACATCCAGTTACGGCGGGACCAGATCCTCGCGCAGATGCGCGGGCTGGGTGGAGCCAGCTACCTCGACGAGCTCGAGAATCCGACGGAACCGCCGAAGGCGCGATCGTCCGCGCAGAGAAAGCCGCGGTGAATCGCTGGTCGCGACGACACTTCCCCGCGAGCGGTGTGGCGAGACCTAGTTGACGGAGCGCTTTGCGCGTCGCGCTCGCTCCGCCTTCACCTGCTTCGCGGGATTGTCGACGAGCAACGGGTCGAGACGAAGATAGTCGTGCACCCTCGAAGTGGTGATCCAGGCCAGGCGGCCATCGGACTCGACGACGAATTCAAGCGCGCCCCGGGGTTCGTGCCCACACACAGATTGTGACGTGTGGGTGGAGGAAAAATATTCGGTGCCGCCAGGCGCAACGAACACCGCACCGAGCTCGCAATGCGCCGGCTCGAAAGGTGAGAGCCGTTCGCGCGCCCGGCTCACTCCCACGAACAGCGGCTCCTGGCTTCGGTTCACGACGGCGACCATTCCCTGTTCGTCTTCTCGCACCTCGAGAAACTTCGGAATGGCCGCGGGAGGACCGAAGCGATTCGAAGCGAGCACGTCGGCGACTGGGTCGAGCCTGTCATCCCTCGCGGCAGACCAGCCAGCGCGCACGTCCTCCTTGCTCGGACCACCACGAAACATCTTCCAGTCAGCCTTCCACTTCTGCCAGAGCGCCTGTTCGTTTTTCCACTGCGAGGCGCGTGACACATCAGCGAGTTGCTGCTCGTAATAAGAGAAAAGCTCAGCGCGCCGGTGTTCGTCGCTGGTGTCGATGGCGAACTCGTCCTCTGTCTCCGGGGATACCAGGCTTCGACGCCAACGCGCGAGCGCGCTGTCCGACCACCACGACACCTCGGGAGATTCCAGGCTTCCGAGGCGATACTCGATCGGCAGTCGGCTACAACTCTTGTCGCCCCGCTGCTGGTAGCGTCGTGTGTCTCCCGGCTTCAGCGGCGAGCACTCGGGCAGGTCTGATTCGAGCGAGCACGAAGACGCGCCGCGCTGCAGGTGAATGCAGCCAATCTCGTGGCCCGAGATGTTTTCGATCGAGACCGTTGCCGCCGTGGTCTCGACGATCAACATGGGCGGTACGACGCCATCAGCACCATGTGCGCCCGCGGCGTTGATGTCCTCGAGCCATTTGTAGGCCGCATCACGACGACGCGCGAGCAATTCTCCGACCGATACGGCGCGCAGCGGCGCGACCGGGGCAACGCTGCTTGCCTGCTGTCGAGTGGGGCTTTCGTCTGTCTTGCCCTGCTTTGCACCGGTCATGTCGAAGTACACGTACATCAGGAGAGCGGCAATCACCGGGAACCGGATCCATCCGTATCGACGGTTCCACTCCGGCCCGAAACCCAGCACCAGGACCGCCGCACAGAACAGGCAGACGATGAACAGCGGGAGAATCCCGAGCAGCACGATGCCAACTTTCAACCCCAGTCTGAGGCCGCTGACGAGGTGTTCGAGCAGCGGGTACGCCAAGTGGAACAAACACAGCCCGATCACGAGCGTGGCCAGCGCGAGCGGAAGATTGGCGACGGTCAGGGAACTGGGTTGCCGGTACGACTGATCGCTTCGGTCACTGAGCCAGCGTGGCGCTAACAAGAACCAGAGGGCACCCCGCGGCTTTTTCAATTAATCGAGTCGCTTCCGCGCGGCGCGGCCTGGTCGAACAGGTGCTCCACATCAATTGCGTCGAACTTGTAAGGCTTCTGGCAGAACTCGCAGGTCACCGTGCAGGCGCCCTGCTCTTCGATGACCGATCTCACTTCGTCCACGCCCAGTGAACGCAGCACGTTGGCCACGCGCTCGCGCGAGCAGCGACATTCGAACTTCACTTCGTGGCCCGAGAACACGCGCACTTCGTCGACGCCGAACATGTCGACGAGACGTTGTTCGACGTTGTCTTCGAGAAGCTGGCCGCGCGCGAGGGACGACATGGCGGCGTCGGCCTTCTGCCACGCCGCTTCGAGTGAACTCTCGTCGAGCTGTTCCTGCGTACCGCCCGCGCCCGGGATACGTTGCACGAGCATGCCCGACACGACGCCCGAACTCGCCGCGAGCAGCACTCGCGTCGGCAGCTGCTCCGACTGTTCGAAGTACGCTTCGAGCGATTCGGATAGCGAATTGCCGGTGATCGGCACCACGCCCTGGTAGCTGGACGCGCGATCGGTCGCCTCGACAGTCACGACGATCTGTCCGTCGCCCGCGAGCGAGCGGAAGCCCGGCTCGCCGCCCCCTTCCATACGGACAATCGGATCGTGCCGCGCCATCGCACGCACCTTGAAGTCGTGCGTGCATTGGGCCACCAGCAGATTGACGAGCCCCTTGCCCTGCAGCTGCAGCGTGATCAGACCGTCGAACTTCAATGTCGCCGCGAGCAGCACGATGGCGCTCACGGCCTCGCCGAGCAGTTGCTGCACTGCCGGTGGATAGTCCTGGTGTTCGCGCAACGCGAGCCACGCCTGCGACAGGCGCACGGCGTGCCCCCGGATCGGATGCCGTTCGAGGACGAAACGCCTGACGAGGTCGGGCTCGCTCACTTTACCCGGCGAGTTTTTTCTTCAGCAGCTCGTTGAGCTGCGCGGGGTTCGCCTTGCCACCGGTCGATTTCATGACCTGGCCCACGAAGAAGCCGAAGAGTTTGTCCTTGCCGGAGCGGTAGTCCGCGAGCTGGCCCGGATTCTTCGCCATGACTTCGTCGATGGCCTTTTCGATGGCGCCCGTGTCGGTGATCTGCTTGAGCCCCTTCGCTTCGATGATGGCATCGGCGTCTTTGCCTTCGGCCCACATGGCTTCGAACACATCCTTGGCGATCTTGCCGGAGATGGTGTTGTCGGCGATGCGTCCCAGCAGGCCCGCGAGTCCGGCGGCGCCGATGCGGCTCTCGCCGATCTCGAGGTTGTGCTCGTTGAGCGCGGCCGCAAGCGAACCCGCGACCCAGTTGGCGGAGAGCTTCGCCTGTTCCTTCGAAGGCTCTTTCCCGCCCGCGAGTAGTTTGGCGACTTCCTCGTAGTACGCGGCGAGCTCCTTCGAAGACGTGAGCACGCCCGCGTCGTATTCAGACAGCCCGAACTGCGCGGCGAACCGCGCGGCTTTCTGGTCGGGAAGCTCCGGCAGCGTTGCCTTCACGTTCGCGATGTAGGCCGTGTCGATTTCCACGGGCAGCAGGTCCGGATCCGGGAAGTAGCGATAGTCGTTGGCCTCTTCCTTCGATCGCATCGAACGCGTCTCGCCCTTGTCGGGGTCGTAGAGCCGCGTTTCCTGCACCACCTTGCCGCCGCCTTCGATCACGTCGATCTGGCGCGCGACTTCGTAGTTGATGGCCTTCTCGACGTAACGGAACGAATTGATGTTCTTGATTTCCGCGCGCGTCCCGAACTTCTCGGCGCCCACCTTGCGCACCGACACGTTGGCATCGCACCGGAACGAACCTTCCTGCATGTTGCCGTCGCAGATCTCGAGATAACGCACCAGCGTGTGGATCTTCTTGAGATAGGCCACCGCTTCCTTGGCCGAACGCATGTCGGGC
>Ga0173480_10000308_pt1 | contig 15429 bp, 9 predicted proteins | sample NitcycUS209509C1_FD_122622 | JGI IMG/M metagenome (GOLD analysis project Ga0173480, IMG submission 122622) | Soil microbial communities from Arlington Agricultural Research Station in Wisconsin, USA - Nitrogen cycling UWRJ-S209-509C-1 (version... | ecosystem: Environmental > Terrestrial > Soil >... | reverse complement strand
TCGACCTTCTCGACGACGCCGTATGCGAGCGCGATCAAGGCCGGCACACCGGGCGCGCTGAAGGGCATTCGCATCGGCATCATCCGCGAGTCGATGCTCACCTTCCCCGGTGTGAAGGCCGACGAGCCGATCGTCGTCGCCGCGGCGAAGGAGATCAAAGAGGTGCTCGGCGGCAAGCTGGGCGCGACGCTGATTGAGTCGGTCGATCCGGCATGGCCAGACGACCCGACGATGGCCAACATGAAGCCATCCTTCACCGAGTCGCTGGCGGCGCTGCTGCCGGTGTTCTACCCCGACATTCTGTACCGCCTCGAGAACGACAAGTCGCCGGAGTATCCGGACTTCGCCGCGAAGATCAAACCGACGGTCTTCGCCCGCGGTGTGACGCACGGTTCAGGCACCATGGCGCCCGCCGACTACATGGTGGCGATCGCCGACGGCCGGATGTCGCCGCCCGCCAATCTCAACATCCGATCGATTCAGTCCAAGCCACAGGCGACGACGTTCCACTTCCATTTCGTGCAGTACGCCACACGCCGTGCCGCCGACTGGAAGGCGCTGGGGTTCACCGAATCGCTCGTCAATTTCGCCGAGCTGAACGCGCGTTCCAAGTTCTGGAGCGATACGCAGCGGGCGGCGTTCCGGAACTGGGAACAGTTCGCGCACGTACTGTATCCACCGGGATCGATCCAGGCGACGAACGAGCGCGCCAAGCTGCGCGAGCTGCTGCAGCGCGTGGACATGAAGGTGATGCAGGAGAACCATCTCGATCTCCTCGTGCGCCTGCACACATCGCTGCCGCCTGGACGGATCGGCTATCCCGGATGGCCGTCGCCGGCCAACGACACGCGTGGCGAGCTGCCGATGGGGCCCAACGCCGGCCTGACTGAAGTGCAGGTCCCGGCAGGCTTCGTCCGCACCGTTTACGACCCGCTCATGGCGTTGAGTGCCGACCGGACGCGTTACGTCGGCGCTGACAGCACCACTGCCACGCAGCTGCCGGCGCCTGGACTTCCGTTCGCACTGGTCTTCCGCGCCGATCCGGGTCGCGAGGCGTTGCTGCTGGAAGTGGCGTCGGCGTACGAGAGCGCGAGCCGGCGCCGAGTGCCGCCACCGGCATTCGGGCCGTTGCCCGGCGAACCGTAACAAGGCTGACCGTAGGCTGACCGTAGAGGCGGGTCCTTAAGACCCGCCTCTACAACTCGCGACACAGACAATGACGACACTCGACGCAACGAATCACGCACACCTGGCGGTACAGCCGACGGCAACGGCGGTATCGCGACACGGACAAGCCATCACCGTGCTGCTCGGTGGCGCCGCGCTCGGCATGCTCGTCTCCGGCTTCTGGAACGTGCGCGCCGTGGACGGTCTCGGACTGGCGATGTTCGTGACGCCGGTGATCGGCCCGTTCGAGGGCAAGGCAGCCGAGTTTGCCGCCCACGGTTATGGCTTTGGCGTGCTCTTCGGCGTACTCGCCGGTCTCGCCGCCACCTTCACCGCCTCGAACCTTGCCAGCTTCACGATGCTGCCCGTCCTCTGGCTCACCAACGCGCGAGCCGGGTCGCGCACGTCGCTCGGCCGCCTCCTGCTCGTGGCCGCCTGTGGCGTTGCGCTCGTCGGCCTGGTGTACGGTGCGTTTTACGGTCGCCTCGGCGCAGAAGGATCAGCCGCCTTTCACGCCGGCCCTATTCGCAGCGCACAGTCATTCACCGTGTTCGGCGCGCTCGGGCTGGCCATGCTCGGCTGGGCCGCCATCGAAGCCGGATTCGCACGCCATGTAACGTCGCCGATCCGAACCACAGGCTCCCACCCTGTTGCCGTCGCCGCCCTCGTGGGTGTGGCCATCGGGCTCTTCTCGATTGGCCGGCCGCTCGCCGTGTTCCGTGAGGCGCTGCGCTATGCGGCGCAACCCAGCGTCGTGCCCTACGCCGCGCTCACAGGTGCGCTGGCGGCGCTCGCCACCCTGGCTGGAGGTGCGGTGGTTCTGATCACCGCCTCGCGCATCGCCGGGCCACGCATCAGCGCCTGGATGGTCCGCCGCCCGCGCGCGGCACAACTGGTCGCCGCCGGAGCACTCGCGGCAGGCGGCTCGTTCCTGATCTTTTACTGGGGAATTACTCGAGTGTGGCCAGTGATGGGCAGATGGGGATTCGCCCTCGGCTGGTACGGATGACACGCCGGGGCTAAACCGCCTGCGCACCAGTGCTACGGCGGGTCAAGAGCCCCGGCCCACGAGCAAGGAATGCCGGGGCTGAAGCCCCGGCCCACGAGCGGAATGCGGCGTGCGCGAGTGCGCAAGACCCTTGGAGGAGGAGAACCAATGAAGAGAAGCACGACAGCCTTGTGTGTTCTGCTGGGCGGAGTGGCTACCGCCGGCGTGGCGCATCAGTTCATCGCCACGCCCGCTGCGCAGGGAAGTCCTTTTCGCATCGAAGAGGCGACGATCGCCGATCTGCACCGTGCCATCCGCGACGGCCGGGCGACCTGCGCCGAGATCGTGCAGCAATACATCGATCGCGCGGCGGCGTACAACGGCGTGTCGAGTGCGTTGCTCACGCCGGATGGTGCACCGGTGACCCCGGGCCCAGGCACCGTCCGCGCCGGTGCGCCGCTCAAGTTCCCGACCGCTACCGTCAAGGCTTCCACCATCCTGCCCGACCTCGACAAGTACCAGGGGCCGCCGCTCGAATACGGCCGCATGGAAGCGACGGCGTCGGATCCCTCCGTCCAGCAGCAGTATGGCGCCATCGTCGGCATCCCCAATGCCGGGCAGGTGAACGCGCTCAGCACCCTGAATATTCGCGGTGAGCGATCGGTGACGTGTAAGGGCGAGTTCGACAAGGCCAGCGGCGCGCTGTCGTCCGGCGCGCCAGCGGTGTGCGAAGAGTTCCGGAAGATGCCGGACGCGATGGAACGCGCCCGGCAGCTGGACAAGGAGTTCGGCCGCAATCCCAATCTGTCCTCGCTGCCGATGTACTGCGTGCCGTTCTCCTTCAAGGATCCGTTCGACACCAAGGACATGCGATCCACCGGTGGCGCCGATGCGCGCTACGACATCGACTTCCCGGCGCGCGATCACCAGCTGGTGGAGCAGTTGCGCAACAAGGGCGCCATCATCTACGCGAAGGCGGTGCTCACCGAGTACAACGGTCGGGCGGGAGACCCGGGCGGCAAGAACGAACCGACGAAAGTGCTGCACTCCACGCTCGGGTATCAGCGCAGCACCTGGGGCGGCAACCCGTCGAACGTCTACGACACCACGCGCGCCGGATCGCTCGGGTCCAGCTCGGGTTCGGCAGTCGGTGTGAGCGCCAACCTGGCGATGTGCAGCCTGTGCGAGGAGACGCGGGCGTCGTGTCGCGGTCCCGCCAACCACAACTCGGTGGCGTTGATTCTGCCGCACAAGGCAATGATCGGCTTCGACGGTGGCGCCATCGGCTCCGACATTCACAACGATCGCACCGGCATCCACTGCCGCAACATCACCGATGCGGCCAAGGTGCTCGACGCGCTGAAGGATCCGAAGGACGGCTACTACGACCCGCGGGATCCCTTCACCACGGTGCCGCGTTCGTCGATTCTCTCCAAGCCGTACCTCGAAACCGCAGCCACGCCGGGCACACCTGGATCGCTGAAGGGCATGCGCATCGGCGTCATCCGCGAGTCGATGGCGTCGGCAGGACAGAAGTCCACTGAGGTGATCATCGCGGCCGCAGACAAGGAGATCAAGGCGGTGCTGGGCCAGCACCTCGGCATCACGCTCGTCGAGTCGGTCGATCCGCAGTTCAAAAACGACCCGCAGATCGAAGACATGAAGACGACCTACCCGATGGCACTGGCGCGTCTGATTCCGGTCTTCATGCCCGACATCCTGTTCCGCCTGAACAACCAGGGCAAGCCGGTCTTCGCGGACGTGGCTGCCGCGATCAAGCCGACCGAGTTTGCGCCCGGTAAGACCTTCGGCACCGGCACCATGACCCCTGCGGACTACATGGTGGCGCTCGCCGAAGGCCGCATCGCACCGCCGGCCAACCTGAACATCCGCACGGTACAGCAGCAGCAGAACTCCAATGCCTTCCGGTTCCACTTCGTGCAGTACGCCAGCCGGCGTGCGGCCGAGTGGAAGAAGCGGGGCTTCAGCGAGACGCTGGTGGACTTCCCGATGCTCAACGCCCGCTCCAAGTTCTGGGGAGACGACCAGCGCGCCGCCTTCAAGAACTGGGAGGAGACCGACGACGTCCGCAATCCGGTCATGGGCCGGCAGGGGATCGACGAACGCATCATGCTCCGCGAGCTGCTGCGGCGCGTGGACATGATGGTGATGTACGAGAACAAGCTCGATCTGCTGGTTCGCCTGCACACGCCGCTGCCGCCCGGCAAGATCGGCGGCGCCCCGTGGCCGAACACGGTCGGCAACGAGTCGGCCTTCGGACCGAACGCCGGCGAGACCGAGGTGCTGATCCCGGCCGGATACGTCCAGACGGTGTATGACGCGTCGTTCACGCTCAGTGACGACCGCAAAGACTACGTGTCCGTCGACAACACGACGCCGACGCCGGTGCCGGCGCCTGGTCTGCCGTTCTCACTGGTGTTCCGCGCCGAGCCGGGGCACGAGGACGTGATTCTGAAGGTGGCGTCGGCCTACGAGGCGGCATCGAAGCGCCGTGTGTCGCCGCCGCAGTTTCCACCACTGGCAAGCAAACCGGTCAACCGCACGGCGAGCAGATAACCCGTAGGCCGGGTCCCCTTGGACCCGGCGGGAGTGTAGGCCGGGGCCTTTCGGCCCCGGCGTCCGGCGGGTCTAAAAGACCCGCCCTACGTCCCGCCGAATGCCGGGGCTGAAGCCCCGGCCCACGAGCTCAGGTGCCGGGGCCAAAAGGCCCCGGCCTACAGGAGACCCATGTCGATCAGGCGAATCGCATTGCTGGTGACGATTGTGGTGCTGACCGGTGGCGGCCACGCTGGCCGTACCAGAGTTCAGGCCCAGGCGCAGACCGCCGCGGCGTTCCGTTTCCATCTGCTGGAGGCCACCATCGCCGACGTGCACCGCGCCATTCAGGAGGGACAGATCTCCTGTCAGGGCCTGGTGCAGGCGTACTTGAACCGGGCCCGCGCTTACAACGGCACGTGCAATCAGCTGGTGACCGAGCAGAACGTCTCGAGCTACCTGCCGAACTACGCCGAATACAAGGCCGCCGTGGACGCGACCGCGTCGCTGCCTGACAGCGATCGCGGCAAGACCCTGCCGATTGAATTCGGCCGGCTGGAGCCGACGGCATCGGACCCGGCGGTCATGCAGCAATACGGCATGACCGTCGGCATTCCCAACGCCGGGCAGGCGCGCGCGCTGGGCATGCTCAACGTGCGTGGCGAACGCTCGGTGACCTGCAAGGGCGAGTTCGATCGCCATCCATCGAAGGGGCCGCTGCCGCCCGGCGCGCCGCCGGTGTGCGAACACTTCCGTCAGCAGCCCGACGCGCTCGAGCGCGCCGTCGAGCTCGACACGCAGTACGGCCGCAATCCCGATCTGGCCGCCATGCCGATGTACTGCATTCCGTTCTCGTTCAAGGATCCGATCGACACCAAGGACATGCGATCGACCGGTGGCGGTGACACCCGCTACGACATGGACGTGCCGGCACGTGACCAGACGCTGGTCGCGCAGCTGCGGAACAAGGGCGCCATCATCTACGCCAAGGCCAACACCACCGAATACAACGGGCGCGCCGGCAATCCCGGCGGCAAGAACTTTCCGACCAAGGTGCTGCCGTCCACGCTCGGCTATCAGCGCAGCACGTGGGCCGGCAACCCCTGCAACTCGTACGACACGACGCGTGCCGCCTCCATCGGTTCGAGCTCCGGGTCGGGCGTCTCCGTCGGCACCAACCTCGTGATGTGCAGTCTCTGCGAAGAGACCGGGCAGTCGTGTCGCGGACCGGCCAATCACAACTCGGTGGCGCTGGTACTGCCACAGAAGGCGCTCATCTCGTTCCACGGCGGCGCCATCGGCTCGAATCTGTACAACGACCGCACCGGCATTCACTGTCGCAACGCGGCCGACTCGCTCAAGGTCCTCGATGCGCTCAAGGACCCGGTGAACGGCTACTACGATTCGCGCGACATCTTCACCACGATCCCGCGTTCGAGCGTGCTGAAGAACGGCTATGCCACGGCCATCACCACCGGGACGCCAGGCGCGCTCAAGGGGATGCGGGTCGGCATCATCCGCGAGTTCATGGTGAAGCACACGGCCGTGGACGGGCCGATGGTCGATGCCGCGGCGAAGGAGATGAAGGAGATTCTCGGCCGCCATCTCGGCGCCACGCTGGTCGAATCGGCGGCGGCCGGCTGGACCGACGATCCGGAGATCGAGAACATGACGACCTCCTTCGATCGCGCCATCGCCGAACTGGTGCCGATTCTTTCACCGCACGTCCTCTACCGGCTCGACGCCAGCGGCAAGCCGCGCTATGCCGAGTTCGCCGCCAAGATCGAGCGCACCGAGTTTGCCCCAGGGGTCTGGTTCGGGTCCGGAGCCATGAAGCCGGCGGACTGGATGATCCGCTGGGCGGACGGACTGGAAAAGACGCCCGCCAACTTGAACCTGCGCACCATCGTCAGCGGCGCCGAGGGAGACCCGCGGACGTTCCGCTTTCATCTCAGTCAGTACCTGATGCGTCGCGCACAGGACTGGAAGGTCTTCGGATTCACCGAGAGCGTCGTCAACTTCAGGACGCTCAATTCGCGCTCGAAGTTCTGGGGCGACGACCAGCGGGCGGCGTTCCTCAACTGGGAGGAAACCGGCGACCTGCGCAACGAGTTCGACGAGCCGCAGAGCATCGCCGGGATGGTGCAGCAGCGTGAGCTCCTGAACCGCATCCTGATGAAGGTGATGTACGAGAACAAACTGGACGTGCTCGTGCAGCTGCACTCGGCGCTGCCGCAGGGAAAGATCGGCGGCGCGCCTGAGCCGAATCTGAACGACCGTCAGATCTCATATCCGCTCGGTCCCAACGCCGGACTGACGGAGATTCTGATTCCCGCCGGTTACGTGCAGACGGCCTATGACCCGACGTTCGTGCTGACGACCGATGCCAACGGCCGCAAGGTCTATCGCTCGCGCACGGGCACCACACCCACGACGATTCCCGCGCCCGGCCTGCCGTTCTCGATCAACTTCCTGACCGAACCCGGGATGGAGCACCAGTCGATCAAGGCGGCCACCGCCTACCAGTCGGCGTCGAAGCGACGGGTGCCACCGCCGATGTTTCCGGCGCTCACAGGGGAGCCGTAGGCGTAGGCCGGGTCTCGCCTCGTAATGCGCGGCAGACCCGGCGTCATCGGGACTTCCGCCTTCGCCAAAGGCTGCGGCGGGACAAGCGGCACTCGGGGGTTGTAGGCCGGGGCTCGCGAAGCAGCCCCGGCAGAACAGACCTCAGGGTTCAGGGCCCGGGCCTCAGGGCAGGGCCAGGTGAGAGTCATCAGGGCTTCAGGGATCAGTGGGCGGCATATACATGGTGGCTCGAAACAGAGAACGACGACTGCGTGCGGCCGCCGCCGTGTTCGCGGCGTGTGCGTCGATGCTGCTGTCGAACGCCGCCGTAGGCCGGGTCTCGGCTCAGGATCCGACCAGACCCGGCGAGGGCGCCGTTCCTTCGGCGCGAACCTCGCAGATAACCGTGCGCGCCGTGCGCCTGTCGGCGGGACTGGTGTTCGACGGCCGGCTGGACGAGGACGTCTACGAGCACGAGCGGCCGAGCAGCGGGTTTGTCCAGCAGGTGCCGTACGAAGGGCAGCCGGCGAGCGAGAGGACCGACGCCTGGGTGCTCTTCGATGGCGCCGCCATCTACGTGTCGGCGCGTTGCTGGGACTCGACGCCACCAGACAAATGGGTGGCCAATGAGATGCGGCGAGACGGCGCACAGCTCAATCAGAACGATTCCTTCGGAGTGCTGCTCGACACGTTCGGGGACGGCCACGACGGCCTGTTCTTCTCCACCAATCCGCTCGGTGCCCTGCAGGACCAGCAGATTACCGAAGAGCGCACGTCCAATGTGGATTGGGATCCGGTGTGGGACGTGAAGACGTCGCGCTTTGACGGCGGCTGGACGGTGGAGATGCGGATTCCATTCAAGTCGCTCCGCTATCGACCCGGAGCGTCGCAAGTCTGGGGCATTCAGCTGCGGCGGGTTGTGAGACGACTCAACGAATGGTCGTTCGTTTCCTCTGTACCGATTTCCGCTGCCGGACGCGATGGATCGCAGGGCATCCTGCGGGTGTCAGCCGCGGCGACGCTCACGGGACTCGAGGTGCCGTCAGGTGCAAAGAACGTGGAGCTCAAGCCGTTTGTGCTCGGCCGGCTGACCACCGACCACGCGGCGACGCCGGCGTTTTCGAACCGGGCCGACGCCCGTCTCGGGTTCGACGCCAAGTACGGCATCACGCAGAACCTGACCGCAGACTTCACCTACAACACCGACTTTGCTCAGGTCGAGGCGGATCAGCAGCAGGTCAACCTGACGCGTTTCAGCCTGCTGTTTCCGGAGAAACGGCAGTTCTTTCTCGAAGGGAAAGGCATCTTCGACTTCGGCCGCACCGGCGGAACGGTACCGCTGCTTTTCTTCAGCCGTCGAATCGGCCTCGACGACGGCCGCGAGGTGCCGATCGTAGGCGGCGGACGTCTCACCGGTCGCGTCGGTCCGTATTCAGTCGGCGCACTCAACATTCAGACCGACTCGGTGGCCGATGTGGCGTCCACGAACTTCACGGTGCTCCGTCTCAAGCGCAACATCTTCCGTCGCAGCTCCATCGGCGCCCTCTACACAGGGCGCTCGGTCACCCCCGAAGGCCAGGGCGCGAACCACGCCTTCGGTGGGGATGCGCGCCTCGCCTTTCAGGAGAACGTCAACGTCAATCTGTACCTGGCCAAGACGTCGACTCAGGGGCTGAGCGACCGCGACACCAGCTATCAGCTCCAGTTCGATTACCCCTCTGACGTCTATGGCCTGCGCGTCGAGCAACTGGTGGTGGAGCGGAATTTCAAACCCGAAGTGGGATTCGTCAGTCGCAGCAACTTCAGCCGCAGCTTTGCCGAAGCGCGCTACAGCCCCCGCCCGGGCCCGTCGATGCCCGCCGTCAGGCAGTTCACGTTCGAGGCAAGCCTGGACTACACGCGAACCGCCGACACCGGTCAGCTCGAGACCCGTGAGCAGCTCGTGAGCTTCGAGTCGGAGTTTGCCGACAGCGGCCGCTTCGAATTCGATGTCGTTGACGTACACGAACGGCTCGACGATCAGTTCGACATCTCGCGGCATGTCGGCATCCCCGCGGGAAGCTACGACTCGCGCCACATCGAGGTGGCGTACACGGTGGCAAAGCAGCGGCCCGTCAACGGCAGTCTGACCTTTCGCGTGGGATCGTTCTACGGCGGCGACATCCGGACGGTGGAAGTGGCCGGGGCGCGCATCGAGGCCACTCCGCAGCTGTCCATCGAACCGAGCCTCTCCTACAGCAGCGTGAGCCTGCCGCAGGGCAGCTTTCGCACGTCGGTCTCGCGCATCCGGACAACCTACACCGTCACGCCGCGGATGTTCGTGAGCGGGCTGGTGCAGTTCAACTCCGAGAACCAGCGGATCAGCTCCAACGTGCGGATGCGCTGGGAGTATCGCCCCGGCAGCGAGCTGTTCGTGGTCTACAGCGAGGACCGCGACACCGTAAACGTCGACTTCACCCCGCCACGCAACCGAGGCGTGGCCATCAAGGTGAACCGCCTGCTGCGTTATTGACCGTAGGCCGGGGCCTTTCGGCCCGGCACAAGGAAAATCTATGACGATCAATCGTTCTGTCACTGCCTTGCTCTTCGTGGCCGGCGCCGTCGCGACCACCGTTTTCGCCGCGTCGTTCGCTTCGTCGGCGACGATTCGCTCGGGTGCCAGTGGCGAGATCGCCGCGCGTGTTGGCACTCGCGACGTCACGCTCGCCGACGTGGACGCACGATGGCAGCGTGAGGATCCCGCCAAATACACGGAAGCGATGCAGGCCCTCTACGATTCGCGCAAAAAGGCGCTCAAGAGCGTCGTTGGCGATGTGCTGGTGGAATCGGCGGCGTCCAGCCGGGGCATGACCGTGGAGCAGTACGTCGACGTCGAGCTCACTCAGCGCGTGCAGCCGGTGAAAGCGAGTGACGTGATGGCCTTCTATGCGGCCAACGCGGACGTGCTTGGTAACCAACCGCTCGAGCGGCATCGCGAACGGATCGAGCAGACACTGGAGCGACGGGCACGCGACCGCGCCTACGACTCGCTCATCTCGGATCTGGCCGCCGCCGGCCCTGCCATCGGCATCTTCATCGACGCGCCACGTCAGACGACGCCGGTGAGCGACGCCGATCCGGCACTCGGCGATCGCGGCGCTCCCGTGACGATCGTCGCGTTCTCCGATTTCCAGTGTCCGTTCTGTGCGCGCGTGGAGCCGACGCTCAAGGAGATCCGCCGGGCCTATGGCGACAAGGTTCGCATCGTCTGGAAGGACTTTCCATTGACGACGATTCATCCGCAGGCGTTCAAGGCGGCCGAGGCCAGCCATTGCGCCGGCGAACAGCAGCGGTACTGGGACTATCACGAGCGTCTGTTTGCCAGTCAGGCGGAGATGAGCGTGACCGATCTGAAGACGCATGCCGCCGCACTTGGGCTCGACATCCAGGCGTTCGGACGCTGTCTCGAGTCGTCCCGTTACTCCGCGCGAGTGAAGGAGAGCCTCGATGCGGGTGCGAAACTCGGCGTCGAGGCGACACCCACCCTCCTCATCAACGGCCGCACCGTGAGCGGGGCGCACCCGATGGAAGTGTTCGCCGGGATCATCGACGAGGAACTGGCGCGCGTCAGCGTCCAATAAGGGGCTTCGGGATCCGGGATCCGGGATCCGGGATCCGGCTAGTCGCGCCGTAGCTGCGGAGCAGCGTAGGCGGAAGGCTGCGAAGCGCGAAGGCGGGTGTGACACACTGGAGGCGGACCGCGGAACCAGAGACGCGTGCGATTCGAGACGAGCGATCACTGCGACGGACGCAGATTCAGGAATCCCACCGGCCCGGCGGTGCAGCCATTCACCGCGGTGCCTCGCATGCTCCTCGAGCGAGGCACGCCGTGGCCGGCGCGCATCGACGCACCGGCCCAGGTGCCACCGCCGCTCGATGGTGCTGACGCGGTGGTCACGTTCATCGGTCACTCGACCTTCCTGATTCAGACCGCGGCCGCAAACATCATTACCGATCCGATGTATTCCGAGCGGGCCGGCCCGTTCAGCGTCATGGGGCCACGTCGAGTCCGGCCGCCGGCGGTGACGTTCGATCGGCTGCCGCCCATCTCGATCATCCTGCTCAGTCACAACCACTACGATCATTGCGATCTGCCGACGCTCTCGGCACTCGCGTCGCGCTTCGATCCGGTCGTCGTGACGCCACTCGGGAACGGTCCGCTCGTGCGGGCTGCCGGCATCCGTCGCGTTGAGGAGCTCGATTGGTGGCAGCAGACGAGCGTGCTGAACGTGCCTATCACCGTGACGCGGGCGCACCATTTTTCGGCGCGCGGTCCATTCGATCGAAACCGGGCGTTATGGGGCGGCTTCGTGTTCGGAACGGGACGCGCGAGCGTGTACTTTGCCGGCGATACGGCTTACGGCGATTTCTTTGGCGACCTGCGCAGGCGACTTGGCCGTCCGGACCTGGCGCTCCTGCCGATCGGCGCCTACGAGCCGCGCTGGTTCATGCACTCGGTGCATATGAACCCCGACGAAGCGGTGCAGGCACACCTCGATCTCGGTGCGCCGGAAAGCATCGGGATGCATTACGGGACGTTTCAGCTGACCAACGAGGGGATCGATGAGCCGTTGCGGGCGCTGGACGAGGCACGTCGCACTCGAGGCGTAACCGGCTCGCAGTTTCATACGCTCGGGTTCGGCGGGTCGCAGAGAGTGAATCGCTCGTAACTCGGGAAGGCGGGGCAGAGTTTGAGGTCGGAAAAGAAATAAGGACGGGCGGCGCCAGGGGAGCGCCACCCGCCCGGGGGGAACCCGAATCTCTTGCAGGGCGGGGCCCTTTGGCCCTTTGTAGGGCGGGGCCTTTCGGCCCCGCCGACCCTCGTTACTTGATGTTGAACGGCAGCAGGGTGACGGTCGGTGCCACACCTGCTTCGGCGAGCAGCGCACCCGAGCACGCGGTCCCCGGAGCGTAGAGCGAGGCGCTGAAGTCGAAGTTCGCGTCGGCCGGAAGGGCGTTCACCAGCATGCCGTTGTTGATGGACATGTGCACCGCATCCAGGAACGTCGAGCCGTCAGGAACGGTGACGTTCTGCAGGCACAGCTTCTGTCCCTGCATGGTGCCGGCGCCGAAGGCGGCGATGTCGAACGTCGTCGGATCGAGCTCGGTGCCGGTGATGAACGTGCGCACCGCGTTGCCGGGGTTGTTCGCCGGCTGTGTCGAGAACGAGCCGTCGAGGGTCATTCGGATGTCGAACGTGACGTCGAAGCCGCAGGTGTTGACGACCATCGCGTTGCTCGACAGCGATCCGTGGGGGTTGGTCGAATTCACTTTGCCCTGGCGGTTCACGTTCACGTCCGTCCCGGTCAGCATCTCGCCGTAGCCGGTGTCGGTGACGAAGCTGTAGATCCTGAGGCATGGTCCGGAAGGATGCACGAGCGTGATCTTCACCAGCACGTTGGTGACGGTGTCCACCCCGGAGCCGCCCGGTGTCGTCATGCGCAGGTTGCCAACGATCTGCGAGCCGTCCGCCATGAACTCAGGGTTGGTCGCCACGTTGGACGGAATGTTGATGACCACCTGGTTTGTCAGTGACCAGCCAAGCCCGGTCATGCTGACGGGGGACATAGCCGGCCAGAGCTCCAGATGCTTCGAGCCAATATCCTCAAGCGTGAGCAACACGGGATAGACGGGTTCGTTCCGGGTCGTAGCGTCGTAGACCTTCATGTTGAGATCGAAGGCCGCAAACATGCCGGCCGGAAAGCTCGTGCCGACGTAGGTGTAGTTGAGGATGATGGTGCCCACGGCGTATGTGCCGGGCGTATAGCCGTTGCCGTTCTCCGCCATCAGCGGAACCGGCTGACCCGCCTGAATCGAGACGGCCGCCTGCAATGCGTCCTTGGCATCTGCCCGCGAGACACCGAACACGAGTGACGCGAGACAAAGGGCGGTCGTGAGCCGTAATGAAGTTCGCATGATCTCTCCGGCGCCGGTTACGAGGGAGTCGCCAGCGGCGCCGGCTACCGTTACCGCAATGGCAGCGCCACACGGCAGAGCCGGGAGAAACTGCATACGCCTGCCTCGGACCTCGGGTTTTCGCCCTCGTTATGGAGGCGTCGGCCAGGAGGCACATCTGCCTGCAGCAGGATGTTGGTCTCGCAGCCCGTGGGGGCGTGGACGGCAGGCTGTCGCCATCGACTTGTCACAGGTGGTCAGTCTGTGAGACATGTGCGGCAGTAGGATGCTCCTCATGTCTTTACACATCCGCATTGCACCGGCGGCCGCAGTGGCTCTGTTCTTTGCCGTGACCGTAAGCGGCTCCGCTCAGCGCAGTGCGACGCCGCCAGCCCGCGTCGAGTCGCAGGCGGACGTCACCCGTCGCATCGTGACGGCGGCGAACGCAGTGCTGGCGACGCTGGACGATGCCGGTCGCGCGAAAGTGCAGTTTCCGTTCGAGGGGCCGCAGAAGACGAAGTGGTCGAACCTTCCGAGCGGCATCTACCAGCGCGACGGGCTGCGCATGGGCGATCTCGCCGAGCCCCAGCGCGCGTCGGTGATGGCGCTGCTCTCGGTGGCACTCAGTCGCGATGGTCTACGGAAGGTCAACGACATCATCCGCGGTGACGAAGTGCTGCGTCAGACGCAGGGCGGCCGCGGTGGCGGCCGCGCCGGCGGAGGGGCCGCGCCGCTCCAGGCCGTTGTGCAGGGCGGTCAGCCCCAGGGGAGAGGCGGGCGCGGCGGTCCGGGTGGAGGAGGCACACAGTTCGGCCAGGACGAGTACTACCTCGCCTTCGTCGGCACGCCCTCCACCAATGCGCCATGGATGCTCCAGTTCGGTGGTCACCACCTGGCGATCAATCTGACCATGGCGGGCAGCGACGCGACGCTCGCGCCCAGTCTGCCGGCCGCACAGCCGGCGACCTATTCGGTCGAGGGCCGCAGCGTGCGGCCGCTGGGACGCGAGAACGACAAAGGGTTCGCTCTGATCAATGCGCTGGATGCCGCCCAGCGCGCTCAGGCGATCCTGCCGTATCGCGTCGCCGACCTCGTGCTCGGCGCCGGGCAGGACGGTCGTACGATTCAGCCGGAAGGCATCCGCGCGTCGGCGCTCACGGCGCCGCAGCAGACGATGATGTGGGAGCTGGTGCGTGAGTGGGTGGGCATCATGAACGATGCGTACGCGGAGCCGCGCATGACCGAGTTGCGATCCGATTTTCGCGAGACCTATTTCGCGTGGAGTGGTCCGACGGAGAACGGCAGCGCAGCCTACTTCCGCATCCAGGGGCCGACGCTCGTCATCGAGTATGCGCCGCAGGGCGGCGTGGATCACATTCACACCATTTATCGGGATCCCACCAATGACTACGGAGTGAAGTATGCGCGCAAGCCCTAGCAGCCCGTGGTGCTGTATATGTGGGGGCCGCCTTCAAGCGGCCCTGGGCCGGCTGAAGCCGGCCCCCACATCACGCTGGGCGTTCGCGATCGTCCTGATGCTGGTGACTGCTGTCAGTTCGGTGTCGGCGCATCGGCGCGACGAGTATCTGCAGGCGGCACGGATTGCGGTCGAACCGGAACAGGTGAACGTTGCCCTCGATCTCACGCCAGGCATCGAAGTCGCAGACGCCGTCATTGCGGACATCGATCGGGATGGGGATGCCGCGCTGTCGGAGAGTGAGAAGGACGGATATGCGGCGCGGGTCGTCGCAGGGCTCACGCTGGACGTGGACGGGCAGCCGCTGCGCGTGGATACGGTCGAGGTGATGTTCCCGGGCGTAACCGCATTCCGTCGTGGCGAGGGCACGATGCAACTGCAGGTGCGTGCCCGGCTGCCGAGACTCTCATCCGGCGGGCATTACTTGCGCTTCCGCAACGGGGAGCGACCCGACATCAGCGTCTACCTCGCGAATGCGCTGGTGCCTGAAAGCGCCAGGGTGTCGGTCACCGGGCAGCGACGCACGCCGTCGCAGAGCCAATTGACGATCGACTTTGCCCTCGCTCCTGATGGAACGCCGCTGTCCGTATGGCTGTTGACTACACTCGGCGCCGGGGCGGGACTGGTGTTGCTGCTCGCCTCCCCTGGGGCCCGAGCTCGTCGGCAGTCGCCCAATTGCGGTCCGCGATCCTGACGACGATTCGTCTACCCATCCACTAATGGCACGGCTTGAAATGAGTTT
>Ga0173480_10000307_pt1 | contig 15432 bp, 9 predicted proteins | sample NitcycUS209509C1_FD_122622 | JGI IMG/M metagenome (GOLD analysis project Ga0173480, IMG submission 122622) | Soil microbial communities from Arlington Agricultural Research Station in Wisconsin, USA - Nitrogen cycling UWRJ-S209-509C-1 (version... | ecosystem: Environmental > Terrestrial > Soil >... | reverse complement strand
GGTGTTGAGCGCGTTCTTCGAGCGCACCAACCCGCCATAGAAAAACGCGAGGGCTGGTGTCATGAGCAGCACCAGCGCCGTCGAAATCAACATCCAAGCTGTGTCGGCCTGATTCATTCTCTTCCCTCGAAAGTAGTTGTCCCGAGACTCGGGCGTGCCTGCCGTACGACCTCGTTGTGCTCGGCAATAAGCAAGGGGGCCGCCATCTCGACCGGATCCCGCCGCCGGCTCGTTCGTGCGAAATGCTCAGAAGAACCGGCGATCGTGCGAGTCGAAGGCAGCGAGGCAGAACTACAAAATGGTCTGTATGTGAATTGACGCAGACATTTGCGAATGATCGGCCAATCGGGCGCACATAGTACAGTTCGCCCCGCATGCCCACATCAGGCGGGGTGAGGAAGCGGCCGATGTGGCGGCGGATCGGTGGTTCGGCGAAACGGGCGGGTTACCGCGCCTGGACGCCGATCGACCGCGTGTTCCGTCCCGACCCGCTCCTGCCGCCGGCGCACCTTCGGGTCTACTACTACCGTTCCACCCACCCACGTGCGTTCCAGGCTGCGTGCGACACGGTCAAGACCGAGCTCCTGAGCCGCGGCCTCCAGCCGCACCATCGCGTGCTCGACATCGGGTCGGGGATCGGCAACCTGGCGCTCGCGCTGCTCGACGACCTGGGTGGCGGCTACGACGGTGTCGAGATTCACGCGGAGGCGGTGGCCTGGTGCCAGCAGGCCATCACGCCGCGCCATCCGTCGTTCCGCTTTCATCGGGCCGACCTCGTGAACAGCGCCTACAATCCCGGCGGCGCCGCGCACGCGTCGGGCTACCGGTTCGCGTTTCCCGACGCCAGCTTCGACTACATCTATCTGGGCTCGGTCTTCACCCACATGCCGGTCGAGGAGGTCGAGCAGTACGTGCGCGAGATCGCACGCCTGCTGGCGCCCGGCGGCACGTGCATCGCCAGCTTCTTCCTGCTCGACGCCGACAGCCGTCGCGGCATTGCCGGTGGTTCCAGCTTCATGCCGTTCGGAGACGAGGACCCGACCGGACGCTACCGCCTCCATGACGCGGCGGTGCCGGGAGCGGCAATCGCGATCGACGCGGAATGGGTACGTGGCCTCTACGTGCGCGAAGGGCTGACCATCGGCGACGTCCGTCGAGGCCGGTGGTGGGACGGCATCGCGCACGACCAGGACATCGTGACGGCGCGGCTCCTGTAGCGGCGCCGCAAGAATCGTCGAGACTCCGTCAGTCGGGATTGCAGGTCAGCAGCACACCGCGATCGCCGACGCACGGTCCAGGGCGATAGAAGGTGAGCATCCGGCCGCAGACGATGACCGCGATCCAGGCACTGAGCGAGATCAGCGCGATCAGCTTGGCGCGCCGCGGCGCGTCGAGCGACGGTGCGGCCCCGAAGACCTGCCGGAACGAGGTGACATAGAACAGGCTGGCGTTGACGCCGGCGATGCCGAGAAAGAGCACTTTGAGATGGAACGAGGGGTTGTAGATGTACTGGTCGGGCTCGGTCAGCACGAACAGCAGGCCGCTCCCGATATTGATCGCGAACCCCAGGAGCCCCCACGGGATCAGGCGGTGCACGGCGGCGATCGGCACGCTGCGTGCCACGCCCAGGAGCCGCAGGTCGAAGCTGCCGATCGCGCCCACCAGCAGGCACAAGCCGAGGAAGTGCAGGCTCTCGGCCAGCGGCCAGGCCCAGGCCGTGCGCATCACGTCGGCCACGGGAGAGTGGCGCTCGATGGCGGCGACCAGCCACACCTGCAGCGAGTGCACCATCACGCGCGCAGCCGGGTGTAGGTGTAGGCGAGCAGGCGGCCGGCGGTGATGGCGCCGCCCCAGCACACGAGCGACGCGATCGCCAGCCGGCGCAGCGATCGTGCCACCGCCGGAGCACTGACGTCGCCGCCTTCGATCAGGCGCACCATGCGCACGAGCAGCGTCATCGCGACGCCGATGAGGGCCAGCTTCAGATAGAAGACCGGGTTGGTCAGCGCCTTGGTGGGGTAGCCCACCAGAAGCAGCACACCGGAAGCCGCATTCAACCAGAAGCCGGCCCACAACACCGGCAGGAAACGCCGGAACGCGGTGAGCGGCACGGCGGCTGCGACGCCGAGGATCCGTAGATCGAGGACGGCGGCGAGCCCGGCCGCGAACGCCATGCCGATGGCGTGGAGCGCCAGGATGCCGGGGAACGCCAGCATCGACTCGGACCCCACCACCCACTCGCTCAGAGCGCTGGATTCGAGCCAGACGAGAAACGGATCGATCGACATCGGTGCGGCGATACCTGGGGCTGCAGGGCGGGGCTTCCGCCCCCGCCGCCGAGCGTGCCGGGCGCAGGTTACCGCTTTGTTACCTGGTCTGGCGAGCGCGCCGATTGAAACCGGGCGGCAAGGCTGACACACTCTCGGCCGCGTGACCGCGCGCCTGTTCGGCCTGCTCGTGCTGCTCACCATCGTCCCGGCGGCGTTCGTCCTCTGGTTCATGAACGCGGCAGTCGGCGCTGAGACCGAGTCGGCACGCCAGCGGGTGAGAGACGCCTATCGCGGTCAGCTGCGCCTGGTGCGCGAGCGCCTCGATCCACTGTGGCGGGCGCAGGCGGCCGGTTTGACGGAGGCGGGGACAGCCGCGGCGCGCTTCGAGCGCCTGGTCACGGACGGTCAGGCCGATGGGGCGGTCGTCTTCGGTGCCGCCGGCGCCGTCGTGTATCCCGACGCGTCCGCGCCTGCACGGCTACTGTCGATGGACGAGCAGCGGGCGCGCGAGCCGAACGTCTTTCTCCCCACCCACGCTGCGCTGCGGCTGTCGCTCGAGCTCACGGCGGCCGAGCGACTCGTGCCTCTTCCCGGGTCGTTGCGCGAGACCGCGCTGCCGGGGGTCTGGGCGCTCTCGTCCGACGACGGGACGATCGTGGCTCTGTATCGCACCGGCCGTCTGGAAGCGCTGATGCACGACTTCCTGCATCAGATCGAAACCGAGGGCGTGGCCTTCATCGCGATTCCGCCGGGAGAGCCGGCCGACAGCGAGGCGATCGCCGCGGGGCCGTGGCTCCCGGGCTGGCAGCTCACCTTCGTGCCGCTCGACACTGGCGCCCGCACTGCCGCGGAGGCCCGCCGTCGCACCATCTACGTCGCGGCGGCGCTCGCCGGCGTCGTCGTCATCGTGCTCATCGGCGCGGCGGTGGGTGCGGCGATGCGGCGGCATCTGCACGTGGCTCGTCTCAAGACGGATCTGGTTGCGGCGGCGTCGCACGAGCTGCGCACGCCGCTGGCGGCGACGCAGGTGCTGGTGGACGGGCTATTGGACGACCCTGATCCGGATCCGCGCAAGACGCGCGACTACCTGGAGCTGATTGCCGCCGAGAACGCCCGTCTGACCCGGCTGGTGGACGCGTTCCTCACGTTCGCGCGCCTCGATCGCGGCGTGGTCCGCGTCGAACTCGGCGAAATCGATCCGGCGGCGGTCGTCCACGGGGCGGTCGCCAGCGTGCGCCCGCGCCTCACCGATCCTGCCGCGTTGCAGGTGGACGTGCCGCAAGGGCTGCCGCCGGTGCTGGGCGATGCCGACGCGCTCCGCAGCGCGCTCGTCAATCTGATCGACAACGCCCTCAAGTACACCGCGGCCGACAAGCGCATCGTCGTCCGCGCCCGGGTCGACGGCGACGCCCATGTGCGCTTCGAAGTCACCGACAACGGCATCGGGGTGCCCCGGCGCGAGCGGCGGCGGATCTTCCGGTGGTTCTACCGGGTGGATTCGCGGTTGTCGGGCCATGCCACGGGGGTGGGCCTTGGTCTGAGCATCGTCGAAGCGGTGATGCGCGCGCACCGCGGCACCGTGTCGGTGGACAGCGCTCCGGGCGGGGGCAGCATCTTTGCGCTGCGGGTACCGTGTCCGCCGCGCGGAGTGGCGGCGTGACCCGTCCGCGCATCCTGCTGGTCGAGGACGAGCCGGCGATCGTCCGCGGGTTGTCGGATACCCTTGCGGGTCATGGGTTCGAGGTAACCGTGGCCACCCACGGGCAGGCCGGCCTCGACGCGGCTCTGAAGGACGAGGCGGATCTGATTCTGCTCGATGTGATGTTGCCCGCGGTCAACGGCTACGAGGTCTGCCAGACAGTGCGCCGACACGGTCTCGACGTGCCGATCCTCATGCTCACCGCCAAAGGGCAGGAGCCGGACGTGGTGCTGGGGTTGAACGTCGGCGCCGACGACTACATCGTCAAGCCGTTCCGGTCGGCGGAGCTGGTGGCGCGCGTGCAGGCGTTCCTCCGCCGGCATCGCGCGGCGCCGGCGCGGTGCACGTTCGGCAACTGCGAGATCGATCTGGTCGCGCGGCGCGTGCGCCGCCACGGCGCCGACGTCGAGCTCACGGCCAAGGAGTACGCGCTGCTGGCCTTTTTTGCCGGCCATCCCGGACGGGCGCTCTCGCGCGCGCTGATTCTCGATGCGGTGTGGGGCACCTCGGTGTTCGTGACACCGCGCAGCATCGATCGCTGCGTGACGACCTTGCGCGCCAAGGTGGAACCCGATCCCCGAGCCCCGGCCTACATTCAGACCGTGCGGGACGTCGGCTACCGGTTCGACCCGTGCGGTGCGGCGACCGTCGACGGCTGACGCAGGCGCCTCGAGCCCGCGGCTCGTCGTGGTGAGCGTCACGCGCCGCGCCTCAGGAATCCGATCGGCTGAACTCGACCTGGAATCCCTGCTCCAGCAGCGCGGCCTTCCAGATCTCGGACACTGCCGCCGCGGCGTCTTCCGACGCGATGACCTGACTGCGGATGACCGCGTGCGGTCCACAGGCGCAGCGCACGATCGGCTGCCCGTGTCCGGGCACGATGAATTCGCAGTTGATCACCTGCGCCCCGCGCGACACGGTCCAGAACGAGCTCAAGACGACACGGCTGCCGTCGTCGTTGTGAACGAAGGGGGAGTGCTGCGACATCGGCGTGACGACCTCCACGAGAATTCCCGATGGAACAGCACAGGTTGTGCCAACAGATGGGCGTCAAGCCCGACCGCGTTCGGGGCAAGTGTCGCGGAGATTTCCTGAGCGATCACGCGCCTGTGAGCCTGCGCGAGGCCGATTCACGGCGGCCGACGCCCGTTTTTTGATTGGCGCTGCTGTAAGACGTGCAAGACTGGCGCGTTGCTATCGGCGCCGGGGGCGCGTCAGCGCTGCTACTGACGCGCTTGCGCACCTCGGCTGAGAATTTGCACTCAGCGGCTCCAACTCTGCAACGGTGTGGAAGCTATCGTCGCTCTCGAGACTGCATGCGTCAGAAGCTCACAATTCCCCGGGTCACCAGCGGCGATGTCGAGCTGCTGAGCATCGAGATGCTCGAGGAGCACGCGCGCCGGCTCGCGGCGTTGCTCTCGATCGCGCCGCGCAGTCACGGTAACGCCCGCGCGCACCTCCGCCGGCTCAGGGACCACATGTCGGCGCTTCGCGAGGTGTACGCCGAGCTGGCGGACGACGCCCTCCAGGAGGCGGTGTCGCCCGCAGCGGAATGGCTGCTCGACAACTTCCACGTGGTGTCGGCGGCGGCCCGCGACATCCACCACGACCTGCCGGCGTCGTACTTCAAGCGCTTGCCGCGCGTGGCCGCCGACGAGTTTGCCGGTCTGCCGCGTATCTACGCGCTGGCGGTCGAGCTCATCGGGTCGAGTGCGGGCCGGCTCGACGCGCAGCGGCTGCAGCGGTTCATCACCGCATTCCAGTCGATTACGCCGCTCACCATCGGCGAGCTCTGGGCCTGGCCCAGCGTGCTGAAGCTGGCCCTCATCGATCACCTCCGCGAGCGCGGCGACGTGCTGGCCGAGACACGGGCGCATCGCGTCGCCGCCGATCGCCTGGCGTCGGCGATCGAGTCGGTGCCCGACAGCGTCAGCGTCTGGCCGGAACACGTGCACCCGGCGTTCGTCACCCGGCTCCTTCGACGCTCGCGCGCGCTTGGCGCGATTGCTTCGACCATGCACAGGCAGCTCGACGCGCTGCTGTCGCACCGCGGCGAAACGATGGAGGACGCCATCCGGGTCGACGGGCAGCAGCAGGCGGCCGAGCAGGCCGCCGTCGCCAATCTCATCACCAGCCTGCGCTTCATCGGCACGTTCGACTGGAGCGAGTTCTTCGAGGGCGTCAGCCTGGTCGAGCAGGTGCTGCAGCGCGACCCGGCGGGCGTCTACAGCCAGATGGATTTCAGGAGCCGCGACCGCTACCGCCACGCGGTGGAGGAGCTGGCCCGGCCGACGGGGGAGGCGCAGCTGCTGCTGGCCCTCAAGAGCGTCGAACGCGCCCGGCAGGTGCACGTGCGCGCGCCCGACGATCGCGCGGCGCACGTGGGCTATCACCTGATTGGCGCCGGCCGCCGCCCGTTCGAGGTCAGCGTGGCGTGGCAGCCGGATCTGGCGCATCGCATCCGCCGGCTGTTCTTTGCCTGGGCAACGCCAGGCTACCTGGGGACGATTGCCGCCGGCACCGCGCTGCTCGTGGCCCTGGCCGTTGCCTACGCGCAACGGCAGGGATGGAGCGGCGTGGGGCTCGGCGTGGTGGCGCTGCTGACCGTGGTGCCGGCCAGCGAGCTGGTGATCCATCTGCTGCAGCGCCTGATCGGGGTACTGATCCCGCCTCGCCGGCTGCCGCGCATCGAGCTCGACCACGTGCCGGCGTCGGCGCGGACGATGGTCATCGTGCCGACGCTGCTCGACAGCGTCGCCCGGGTCGAGGAGCTCGTCGCGCACCTCGAAGTGCAGGCGCTCGGCAACCTCGACCCGCGGATCCACTTCGCGCTCCTCAGCGACTTTCCCGACGCCGCCACCGAGACGCAGCCGAAGGACGCCGAGATCCTCGAGGCGGCTCGCGCCGGCATCACCGCGCTCAACGCCCGGCACGCCGCCGATGGCGCTGACCGGTTCTTCCTGTTTCATCGCTTGCGGCAGTGGAACGCCCGCGAAGGGCTGTGGATGGGGTGGGAGCGCAAGCGCGGCAAGATCGAGGAGTTCAACCGGCTCCTGCGTGGCGCCACCGACACGAGCTTCGCCGTATCGGTCGGCGATCTGTCGATCCTGCCGGACGTCAAGTACTGCATCACGCTCGACAGCGACACCCGGTTGCCGCGCGGGGTCGCCCGCGAGCTGATCGGCATCATCATCCACCCGCTCAGCCGGCCCACGTTCGATCCGAGCGCCGGCCGCGTTACTGAAGGCTACGGCGTCCTGCAGCCGCGCATCAGCGTCACGTTCATGAGCGCGGCCGGTTCGCTCTTCGCCCGCCTCTATTCGGGCCACACGGGCGTGGACCCGTATACGACCGCGGTGTCCGACACCTATCAGGATCTCTTTGCCGAAGGGATCTTCACCGGCAAGGGGCTCTACGACGTGGACGCGTTCATAGCCGCGCTCGAGGATTCGGTACCGGAGAACGCGCTCCTGTCGCACGACCTTTTCGAAGGGCTGCACGCACGCGTCGCGCTGGTATCGGACGTCGAGCTTGTGGACGACTACCCGTCGAGCGTGCTGTCGCACGCGCGGCGGCAGCACCGGTGGGTGCGCGGCGACTGGCAGATCCTCTTCTGGCTGTTTCCCTTCGTGCCGTCGCGGCGCGGCCTCAAGCGCAACCCGCTGACGGCGATCGGGCGCTGGAAGATTCTCGACAACCTGCGGCGCAGCCTCGTGGCGCCGGCGCTCCTGGCGCTGCTGGTGGCGGGGTGGCTGGCGCTGCCCGGGCGTCCCGGCGTCTGGACGGCGGTCGTGGTGGTCGTGGCCGCCTCGCAGTTGCTGCCGGTGCTGGCGCGGCTGCTGATCGGCCCGGGCCGCTCGCAGTCCGTTCCCGTGTTCCTCACCAACCTGCGCCACGACGCCTCGACGGCGGTGGTGCAGGTGCTCCTCAGCCTGACGCTGCTCGCGTTCCACGCCTATGACGCCGTCCATGCGATTTCGTTGACGCTGGTGCGCCTCGTGGTGACGAAGCGCCGGCTGCTCGAGTGGGAGACGGCGGCGAGTACCGCGGCGCGCGCCGCGGGCCTCGTGGGCAGCCGCGGGCTCAGGCGCTTCGCGACCGAGATGGTGTGGAGTCCGGTCATTGCAGGCGCGGTGGGAGTGGCGGTGCTGCTCTGGCAGCGCGATGCCTTTCCGGTGGCCGCGCCGTTCCTGCTGTTGTGGGTCGCCGCGCCGGCGCTGGCCTACCGGCTGAGCATTCCGGCGGGTCCACGCGTCCGCCCGCTCCGGCCTGACGAGCGCGCACGGCTCCGCCGCACCGCCCGCACGACGTGGCGCTACTTCGAGACCTTCGTCGCCGAGGCCGACGGCTGGCTGGCGCCCGACAACTTCCAGGAAGGCGACGGCGCCGAGCCCGGACGCCTGGCGCGCCGCACGTCGCCGACCAACATCGGGATGAGCCTGCTCTCGACGATGGCCGCCCACGACCTTGGTTACCTGAGCACCGACCGGATGCTGGAACGGCTCGACGTGATGCTGCGCAGCGTCGAGAGTCTCGAGCGCTTCCAGGGACATCTCCTGAACTGGTACGAGACGGCGACGCGCGCGCCACTCTATCCCCGGTATGTGTCCACCGTGGACAGCGGCAACCTGGCTGCCGCGCTCCTGGCGCTCATCCAGGGGCTGCAGCAGCTGGAGGCCCAGCCGCAGACGGTGTCGCAGCGCCTCGAAGGCGTGGCCGACACCGCCTCGGTGCTGCGGACAGTGACGGCCTCGTCGAGTGCCGGATCCGATACCCGCCGCGCGGTCTCGGCGATCAACAGCCTGGCCCGGGCCATCGCCGCCGGGGCCCAGGGCGAGGCCTCGGACGATCGCGTGGCCACGACGCACGAGTACCTGACCGAGCTCGCGTCGGCGGTGGCCGAGCTCGATCGGCTCGAACCGGACCCGTCCGGCGACGTCGCCGAGGTCGCCTACTGGAGCCGGGCGCTGCTGGATGGCCTGGGCGGCCTCACCCGCCGGCCCGTCATTGGGCCCGGAATCGTGCAGAGCCTCACGGCCCGGATGCACGCCTTCGTGGAAGGCATGCGCTTCGACTTCCTCTACGACCGCCGCCGCCGCATCTTCGCCATCGGCTACCGCCTGGCGGACGCGGACGGCGCCGGCCGGTTCGACGGCGCCTACTACGACCTGCTCGCGTCCGAAGCGCGGCTCGCGAGCTTCGTCGCGATCGCCAAGGGCGACGTGCCGCAGCACCACTGGTTCCATCTCGGACGCCTGGTCACCAACGTGGATGGCCACGCCGCGCTGATCTCGTGGGGCGGGACGATGTTCGAGTACCTGATGCCGCAGCTGCTGATGCGCAGCTTCCCCGGCACGCTGCTCGACCAGAGCTGCCGCGCCGCCGTGCATCGGCAGATCGACTACGGCCGCAAGCGAGGCGTGCCGTGGGGCATTTCGGAGTCGGCCTACGCCTTCACCGATCGCGAGGGCACCTATCAGTACCGGGCGTTCGGCGTGCCCGGCCTCGGTCTGCGGCGCGGCCTGGTCACGGATCTGGTGGTGGCGCCGTATGCCACGGCGCTCGCCAGCCAGGTGTCGCCGGAAGCCGCGGTCGAGAACCTCGATCGGCTGGCCGAGGCGGGCGTGGAAGGCCGCTACGGCTTCTACGAGTCGGTGGACTACAACCCACGCAACCGTGGCGTGGAGGAGCCGGTGCCGGGCGCCCGGGTGCGGCCGGCGGTGGTGCGCGCCTATTTCTCGCATCACCAGGGGATGTCGCTCGTCGCCCTCGCCAACGTCGTATGCGAGGACGTGTTCGTGAACCGGTTCCACGCCGATCCGCGCGTGCAGGCGACCGAGCTCCTGCTGCAGGAGCGGGTGCCGCGCGAGGCGATCCTGTCGGAGCCGAGGCCGGCCGAGACCGCCACCGCGCCGCCGTCGTTGCCGGCGTTCGCGTCGCGGCGGTTCCTGTCGCCCCAAAGCACCAACGTCCATACCCATTTCCTGTCGAACGGCCGCTACACCGTCGCCGTCACCAACGCGGGCGGCGGCTACAGCCTGTGGCGCGATCTGGCGGTGACCCGCCGGCGCGACGACCCGACCTGCGACGCCGGCGCGCACTTCATCTATCTCCGCGATCCGTGGTCGGGCCTGGTGTGGTCCGCCACGCACCATCCCGTGTGCCACACGCCGGAACGGTTCGAAGCCACCTTCGACCTGGACAAGATCACCTTCCGGCGGCGTGACACCGGCGTCGATACGCAGCTCGACATCACCGTGTCGTCGGAGGACGACGTCGAGGTGCGCCGGCTCACACTGACCAATCGTGGCGGTCAGACCCGGGAGCTCGAGGTGACGAGCTACGCCGAGTTGGTGCTTGCGCGGCCGCAGGACGACTTCGCGCACCCGGCGTTCGGGAAGCTGTTCGTCGAGTCCGAATTCGACTCGCAGAGCGCGGGGCTGCTGTTCACGCGCCGGCCCCGGGCGGCCGACGAGCAAGCGATCGTCGCGTTCCACGTGCTCGGCGTGGACGGTCCACGGCTGGGCGGGGCCGTGGAATGGGAGACCGACCGGGCGCGGTTCATCGGCCGCGGGCGCTCGCTGTCCAACCCGATCGAACTCGACGGGCGGGCGCTGTCGGGGACGACCGGCGCCGTGCTCGATCCCGTGGGCGCGCTGCGCGAACGCATCCGGCTCGCCCCGGGGGCGTCCGTGCGCATCACGTTCGCCACCGGTGTGGCGCCGGATCGGGCGTCGGCGCTGGCGCTGGCGCGCAAGTATCGCGACGGCAGCGCGGCGTCGCGGGCGTTCTCGATGGCGTTCACGCACGTACACATCACGCTGCAGCACCTGGGGCTGAGCGACGAGGATGCCATCCTGTTCGATCGCCTGGCGTCGCGCGTGTTCGGTATCGACAACTCGCTCCTCAGCCCGCCCGACCTGGCGGCCAACCGCTATGGGCAACCGAACCTCTGGGGCCAGAACATCTCGGGCGACCTGCCGGTGGTGCTGGTGCGAGTCGGCGCGTCCGCCGCGCTGCCGCTGGTCCGGCAGCTCCTCAACGCGCAGGAGTACTGGCGGGTAAAGGGGCTGCGGGCCGACCTCGTCATCCTCAACGAGCAGAAGACCGACTATCTCGACGAGATGCAGCAGGTGCTGCTGCAGATGGTGCAGGAGTCGCCGTGGGTCGGCTGGTTCCAGAAGCCCGGCGGCACCTTCCTGCTGCGCGTCGAGGGCATGGCCGAGGCCGATCGCCACCTGCTGGGCGCGGTGGCCAGAGTGGTGCTGCCAGGGGACCTCGGCGACCTGTCGTCACAGCTGGAGCGCCCCGCCTCGTGGCTCTACGCCGAGCACAACGTGCCGCGCTCGGCGGAACTGCGCGCGCCGGCGCCGGCGCCGGTCCCCGTGGCGGTGCCGAAGCTGGCGATGGAAAACGGGCTCGGCGGGTTCACACCGGACGGACGCGAGTACGTGGTGGTACTCGAAGGGGAGCGCGACACGCCGCTCCCGTGGTCGAACGTGCTGGCCAACGACAGCTTCGGGACGATCGTCAGCAGCTCCGGGTCGGCGTTCACCTGGGCCGGGAACAGCCGCGAGAACCGCCTCACGCCGTTCGCCAACGATCCGCTCATGGATCCTACCGCCGAGGCGATCTTCATCCGGGACGAGGACGACGGCGCCGTGTGGGGTGCCACGCCGTCGCCGCTGCCGCGGCGCCTGGACGGCGGGCGGTGGCTGATCCGGCATGGCGCCGGAGTGACGCGCTATCAGCACGCCGTGGACGGCGTGACGCAGGAGCTGGCGGTGTTCGTGGCGGCTGCGGACCCGGTGAAGCTGGCGATGCTGACCCTGACGAACACGTCCGCGACCCGCCGCCGCTTCAGCATCTTCGGCTACGCGGAATGGCGGCTCGGTCCGCCCCGCAGCGGCGAGCACCGCTTCGTGGTCACCGACGTCGATCCGGCGATGGGCGCGATTCTCGCCACCAACACCTACAACAGCGACTTCGCGGGCGCGCTCTCGTTCTACCGCGCCACGCTGCCGCCTCAGTCGTACACGGCCGATCGCATCGAGTTCGTCGGCCGCAACCGCTCGCTCACGGCGCCGGCAGCGCTGTTTCGCGAGGGCCTCGAAGGCCGGAGCGGCGCCGGTTTGGACCCGTGCGCGGCGCTGCAGGTCGTCGTCGAGCTCGAGCCCGGCGAATCGCGTCGCGTCGGGTTTGTGCTGGGGCAGGGGCGCGATCACGCGCAGGGGCGCGCGCTCGCCCAGCACTACGGCCGTCTCGAGGCGATCGAGTCGGCGCTCGACGAGGTCGAACGGATGTGGGACGACTGCCTCGGGGTGGTCCAGGTGCGCACGCCGGACGATTCGTTCGATCTGATCACGAACCGGTGGCTCTTGTATCAGGCGCTGAGCTGCCGGATCTGGGCGCGGAGCGGTCCCTATCAGCCCGGAGGCGCGTTCGGCTTCCGCGATCAGCTGCAGGACGTCCTGGCGCTGCTGTTCGCGCGCCCCGAGCTGGCCCGCGCCCATCTGCTCGCGGCGGCGTCACGGCAGTTCGTCGAGGGCGACGTGCAGCACTGGTGGCATCCGCCGAGCGGCCGCGGCACCCGGACGCGCTGCTCCGACGACCTGTTGTGGCTGCCGTATTGTGTCGCGCGCTACGTCGAGTGGACCGGGGACACGTCGGTGCTCGACGAGGTGGTGCCGTTCCTCGAGGCGCCGCGGCTCGATCCCCACCAGGACGAGGCGTATCTGCTGCCGGCGGTCTCGACGCAATCGGCGTCGCTGTTCGAACACTGCGTGCGCGCGATCGCGCACGCGATGAAATACGGCGAACACGGCCTGCCGCTCATGGGGTCGGGCGACTGGAACGACGGCATGAACCGCGTGGGGCACCTCGGGCGCGGCGAAAGCGTGTGGCTGGGCTGGTTCCTTGTTACGGTGCTGAACGAGTTCGCGCCGCTCTGCGAGCCGCGCGGGCAGCACGAGCACGCCCGCCGCTATCGCGACGAGGCGCGTTGGCTGACGGGGATGCTGGAGCTGGCCTGGGACGGCGACTGGTACCGCAGGGCGTACTTCGACGACGGCTCGCCGCTGGGATCGGTGCAGAACGAGGAGTGCAAGCTCGACTCGCTGACCCAGTCGTGGGCCGTGCTGTCGGGTGCGGCGCAACCCCGCCGGGCCGAGCGGGCGATGAACGCCGTGCGCGCCAACCTGGTTCGCCGCGACGCCCAGCTCGTGCTGCTGCTCACGCCGCCTTTCGATCGGATGGCCCGCGACCCCGGCTACATCAAGGGCTACCTGCCGGGCATTCGCGAGAACGGCGGACAGTACACGCACGCGGCACTGTGGGTCGTCATCGCGCTCGCGCGGCTCGGCATGGGTGACGAGGCCATGGAACTGTTTCACCTGATCAATCCGATCAACCACATGCGCACCGGGGAGGACGCGGAGCGCTACAAGGTCGAGCCGTTCGCCGTGGCCGCCGACGTGTACGCGCACCCGACGCATATCGGGCGCGGCGGTTGGACGTGGTATACCGGGTCCGCCGGCTGGATGTATCAGGCGGCGGTGCAGGCGCTGCTCGGGCTGCGGCGCACCGGCACGACGATGCGCATCGACCCGTGCATCCCGACGGTGTGGCCGGAGTACTCGCTGACGTGGCGGTTCGGGAAATCGCGGTACCGCTTCACGGTCGTCAACCCCGATCGGGTGTCGCACGGCATTGCCCGTGCCCAGGTCGACGGCACGGACGTCGATCCCGCAGCCATTCCCCTCGTCGATGACGGGCGCGAGCACGAGGTGAGCGTGCGGCTCGGATTGCGATCGGCGGCGGTGTCGGCTGGCGGCGTGGCCGGCGCGCAGATCAGGAGCCGGGCGCCGACTCTGTGACCATCGCTCCCGGTGTGCACCCGAACGTGTGCTTGAATGCGGCGATGTAGGCGCTGACGCTCGAGTAGCCCGATTCCAGCGCCGCATCCGTCACCGAACCGCCGCCCACGAGCACGCGCACCGACTCGAGCAGCCTCGCCTTCTGCCGCCACAGCCCGAAGCGCATCCCGGTGTCAGCCCGGAACAGGCGTTCGAGCGTCCTCACGCTGAGGCCACACTGGCGAGCCAGGGCCGTCGCGGTCGTCCCGTCTGCCGGATGCTTCAAGACCCACTCCGCCGCCCGCCGGGCGCGCGGGTCCGACGGCAGCGGGAGCAGCAGCGGTTCGACCCGCGCCATCTCGAGTTCGTCCATCAACACGCTCATCAGCCGGGCTTCGACCGCCTCGCGCGCGTCGAGCGCGGCCAAGTCCGCGACGCGCAGAATCAGCTCGCGCAGTAGCGGGCTCACGGAGATCACCCGGCAGCTGTTCCCGTTGAAGGCCGGCGCCGCGGCCGTGACCGGAAAATACAGCGAGCGCATCGCCACCTCGCCCCACATGCGGATCGCATGCGGGCAGCCCGCCGGTATCACGACGGCGCGTCCCGGAGGGATCATCCACGAGGTGCGATCGCCCGTGACCGTCATCGCGCCGCTCGCGGCGAACAGCAGTTGGTGCGACGCGTGCGTGTGCGGATGCAGCAGAGAGCCGCTGCTGTAGGTCGTGCTCAGCGCACGTGCCACCAGGAACGGCTCCTGCTCCGCCGTGAGCCTGCGCCGCTGCACGCCGGCGAGTTGACGGTTTGGCGACATTCGTTGTCAATCTAGCGCAAGACGAGGCCGGCCTGGCCGTCATACAGTCGCCGCATGCCCAACAACGTCGACTTCTTTGCCATCAACGCCGACGACGTGCCGCGCGCCCGAAAATTCTACGAGGCGGTCTTCGGCTGGACCTTCGAACCGTGGGGGCCGCCCAATTTCTACCTGATTGAGACCGGCCGGGAGCCCATGACCGTGAGCGGCGGTGCGCTGCAGGAGCGCCGCGAGCTGGCGCGCGGGCAGAAGATGATCGGTTTCGAGTGCACGATTGCCGTCGCGAACATCGACCAGACGATTCGCACCATCGAGGCGAACGGCGGCCGGATCGCCGCGCCGAAGTTCCACATCCCTGCCGTTGGCACCGTCGCCTACTTCTTCGACACCGAGGGCAACGTGGCGGGCATCTGTCAGCGGGAAGAACGCCCGTGAACGGAGTGGTGCTGCAGGTCAACGTGTCGAAGGGCGGCATTCCGAAGACCGCGATTCCGTCGGCCGAGGTGACGGAACGGGGGATCGACGGCGACGCCTGGCGATTCCCGTTTCACGGCGGCCGGCGCCAGGCGATTCTGCTGATCACGATCGAAGGGCTCGACGAGCTGATCGCGAAGGGGTTTCCGTTGTTCGCCGGGGCGCTGGGCGAGAATCTCACGACGCGCGGCCTCGATCGCCGGGCGTTGCGCTTCGGACAGCGTCTCCGCGCCGGCGGCACCGAGATCGAGCTGACGCGGATGCGCACCCCCTGCGCGACCCTGAATGTGTACGGCTCGGGCATTCAGGCCGCGATGTTCGATG
>Ga0173480_10000306_pt1 | contig 15449 bp, 16 predicted proteins | sample NitcycUS209509C1_FD_122622 | JGI IMG/M metagenome (GOLD analysis project Ga0173480, IMG submission 122622) | Soil microbial communities from Arlington Agricultural Research Station in Wisconsin, USA - Nitrogen cycling UWRJ-S209-509C-1 (version... | ecosystem: Environmental > Terrestrial > Soil... | reverse complement strand
CTCGTCGTCGTCGGCGGTCAGGCCATCGGCATGCGCTCGATGTGCATCTACGAGCTCGGGACCGATTACGTCAAATACGCGAAATTGCTGGGGATTAAAGAGAACAAGATCCTGCTCTACACGTTCAGGAACGCGATGCTGCCGCAGCTCACCGGCCTCGCCCTCGCGCTCGGCGGCATGGTGGGCGGTGCTCTCATCACCGAGATCATTTTCAGCTACCCGGGCCTCGGCATGGCGATCCTCACGGCCATCCAGGGTCACGACTACTCGGTGATCACCGGCTGTACGCTGCTCATCACCGTCTCGGTCTTGGCGGCGAACTTCACCGTCGACATCCTGGTGGGTCTCCTCGACCCGCGCATTCGCGTGGCGCAGGCGGGCAGCAAGTAATGGCGCTCGTCAAAGGCCTCTTCAAGCTGCCCGCGTTTCTGCTCGGCCTGTTTCTGTTCGCGGGCACGCTCATCTTGGCGCTGCTCGGCCCCTTGGTCATGCACCTCGACGTGAAGAACCGCGTCGGCGCGCCGTACATGGCGCCGTCGGGCGCGCACTGGCTCGGTACGGATCACCTCGGGCTCGACATGGTGTCGATGCTCGTGATGGGGTTGCGCGCGTCCCTCTACGTCGGGTTCCTCGCAGGCCTGGTCGCCACGGTGCTTGGAACGTTGATCGGCGTCTACGGCGGTTACAAAGGCGGGCTCCTCGACGACATCCTCACCGCGGGCACCAACCTGTTTCTGGTGATCCCGTCGCTGATCGTCCTGATCCTGCTCTCGAGCAGCATGGACGAGGGCCGGAGCCTCACCCTCATCGCGCTCATCCTCGGCTGCACGACTTGGACGTGGAGCGCCCGCGCCGTGCGCGCTCAGGCGTCGAGCCTGCGCGCGCGCGACCACGTTGCGCTCGCGCGCATCAACGGTTTCAGCACGTTCCAGATCGTTACGGAGCAGATCCTGCCGTACCTGCTCTCCTACGTCTTCATGGTGTTCATCCTGCAGACGGCGACGGGCATCCTGTCCGAGGCCACCATCAGCATGCTCGGCCTCGGGCCCTACGACTCCGTCTCGCTCGGCAAGATCCTGAACGACGCCAAGATGAACGAGGCACTGACGGGAGGCGCATGGTGGGCGTTCATGCCTGCGATGTTCCTCGTTACCGTGATCGTGTTCTCGCTCTACGTCATCAACACGGCCATGGAAGGCGTGTTCAACCCCCGGCTCCGAAAGTAATGGCCGACCACGTCCTCGAGGTCGAAGACCTCCGCGTCCACTACGTCACGCGCTTCGGCGCGAAGATCCAGGCGGTGGACGGCGTCTCCTTCAAGCTCAAACAGGGCGAGATCCTCGGCATCGCCGGCGAATCGGGCTGCGGCAAGACGACGCTCGTCGCCGGCTGCATGGGCCTCTACATCCCGCCGCTCTACCTCACGTCCGGCAACGTGCGCATCCAGGGTCAGTCGATCCTCGGGAAGACGCCCGAGCAAAACCGCAAGGAAGTGCTCGGGCAAAAGATTGCGATGATCCCGCAGGGGGCGCTCAACTCCCTGAACCCCACGCGCAAGATCAAGGACATGGCGACGGACATGATCCTGAGCCACGACGAGGGCGCGGACAAGAAGGGCATCTACGACCGCCTGCGCGAGCGCTTCTCGCGCATCGGCCTCGACGCGACGACCGTGCTCAACTCCTACCCGGTCGAGCTCCCCGCCGGCATCAAGCAGCGCTGCGTGATCGGTATCTCGACGCTCTTGAATCCGAAGGTCGTCGTCGCCGACGAGCCCACCTCCGCGCTCGACGTTTCCACTCAGAAGTCCGTGATTCGCCTGCTGTTCGAGCTCATGGAGCAGGAGATCATCTCGAGCATGCTCTTCATCACGCACGAGCTCCCGCTGCTGCGGCACGTCTCGAGCTCGATCGCGGTGATGTACGCCGGTCAATTCGTCGAGTACGGCACGACCGAGCAGGTCATCTTCGACGGCCGCCAGCCGTACTCGCGCGCGCTGATGGGCTCGATGCTCTCCGCCGAGCCCGGCCAGAAGAGCAAGAAGCCGATCGCCATCGAGGGCGCGCCCCCGAAGCTCGACCGCATCATCCCCGGCTGCCGCTTCGCCGAGCGCTGCCCGATCGTCCAACCCGACTGCGGCACCACGCCCCAGGAAATAAGGCTCGTGGGCGAGCGCCAGGTGCGCTGTAAATACGCCGATACGGATCTGATTCAGAAGGTCGGGGGTGAGATATGACCGAGCCCCTCAAGTTCGAAGCCAAGAACCTCTCCCGCGTCTTCGGCCACGGCAAGAAAGCCACCACAGCAGTCAACCAAGTCAGCTTCTCGATCCGAGACAAAGAAATCATCTCGCTCGTGGGCCAGTCCGGCTGCGGGAAGACGGTGCTCGCGAAGATGCTGCTCCGGCTCGAGACGCCGACGGAGGGTGACCTCTTCTTCAACGGCAAGCCGATCGCCGCGACGGGCGATCCGAAGAACCACTGGCGGCAGGTGCAGGCGGTGTTCCAGGACCCGTTCTCCTGCTTCAACCAGTTCTTCACGATTCGCTCGCAGCTCAAATCCTCCTTCCGCTTGTTCGAGACCAAGCCGAGCGAGAAGGAGATGGAGGACCGCGTCGATCAGGCGCTCCTCAACGTGAACATCAAGCCGAAGGAAGTCGAAGGGAAATACCCGTTCGAGCTCTCCGGCGGTCAGATGCAGCGCATGCTCCTCGCGCGCATCTTCATCTTGAAGCCCCAGGTGCTGATCGCGGACGAGCCGACGAGCATGGTCGACGCGTGCAGCCGCGCGAGCATCCTCGACTACCTGATGAAGCTCAAAGAAGAGCTGTCGATGACGATCGTCTTCGTGACGCACGACATCGGGCTCGCGTACTACGTGTCGGATTCGCTCTACATCATGCACAAGGGCGAGATCGTCGAACGCGGAACGCCCGACGACGTGACGCAGCGTCCGAAGAGCGACGTGACGAAGCAGCTCCTCGACGACATCCCGGACGTCCACCGCGAGTGGATCAAGCGCGACGCGCCGGCGCCCGCATAGACTTGCTCACCCAGGGGACCGACTGCTCCCGCTGAGCCGCGCCGGGACGCTCGCGGTACTTCTCTGACGCCATGAAGCTCTTTGCGCTCGGGGGCTCGATTTGTCTCGTTCTCGCGTGCAGCAGCACGTCCGATGACGACGCTGGCCCCGGGGCACAGGGCGGGGGCGCGGGCCAGGCCGGGCACGGAACGGCGGGCGCCGCGGGTCACGCAGGAAGCGCGGGCGCTCCAACGACGGGCGGCACCGCGGGTGCGGGTCGGGCGGGCCAAGGCGGCGGCGCGGGCGGAGCAGCCGCGGCCGGGGTGTCGGGAGCGACGGGGGCCAGCGCGGGCGCCGGCAACGCGGCAGGAAGCGTGGCGGGCGGGGCCGCGGGAAAAGGCGGCACGAGCGGCGGGGCGGGACGCGGTGGTGGCGGCATCGGACCAGGTGGCTCGGGCGAGGACGGCGGGATGGTCGGTGAAGGCGGCGGCGTGAACGGCGCCTCGACCTACGACGAGGCGGTGCTCGCGGACGGGCCCGTGGCGTACCTGCTCATGAACCACGCGGACGGAGCCGAGCCCGACGTGACGGGCCATGGCCGCGACGGCACGCACCAGGGCGGCGCGGCGACGCTCGTGAGCTTGCCGAACGGCGACCAAGCTTCCGATCTCGACGGAGAGCAGGAGTACGTGACGATCGCTTCGCACGCGTCGCTCTCCGTGCCGACGACGGGCTCGCTCACGTGGGAAGTCTGGATTCGCCCGGACGAGCTCGAGTTTCCGAACGACAGCAACGGCTACGTGAACTTCATGGGCAAATGCCAGAGCTCGAAGCAGAACTGCGAGTGGCAAAGCCGCATGTACAAGACGACGAACAGCGAGGATCGCTGCAACCGCATCTCCGCCTACATCTTCAACAAGACCGGCGGCCTCGGCTCCGCGGCGGACTGGCAGCCCGAGTGCGGACTGATCGAAGCGGGCAGCTGGTACCACGTCGTCGGCGAGTACACGCTCGACACGACGCCCGACGATTGTCAGGATGCCGACACGTACCCGGGCTCGATCGAGATCTGGGTGAACGGCGTGAAATGGGACCACGATAGCCACGGCCAGACCGGCTGCATGAGCCAATACGAGGTGCTGCCGAGCGCGGAGAACAGCCCCGTGAACATCGGCACCAACGCGAAGGACGGCTGGTTTGCCGGCGCCATCGGCAAGGTCGCCTTCTACGACAAGCTCCTGCCCGAGAGCGCCATCCATCACCACTACCAGGTGATGACCGGCAAAACGCCCACCGGCTCGTGCGCGAGCGAGTGCTCGTTCTGACGCGCGAGGATCCGCTCAGCGCACGACGGTGAGGCAGCCGACGCTGATAGTGAGCTTGCCCATCGTCGCGGCCTGCAAGCGCGTGCACGCGGCGGGGCAGGCGATGATCTTGTTCGGAACGCCGTCCTTGTCGACGGCGTAGTACCAGGTGTTGCTGCTCGACTCGCAGCTTTGCTCGTCCGGCACGTTGTAGAAGAGCTCCGCCGTGTCGGTCTCCGTGAAGTAGACGTTGACGCGGCCGAAGTCGGGCTTGCCGCTCGTGGGCGTCGGGATCTGGAGCTCGCACGAGATGCCGGAGCCGCGAATGGTGTCGAGCGCGTCCAAGAACTGCTGCTCGACGTTGCTGCCCGTCGTCACGACGAACGCGTCCTTGGTGCCGCCCGCCGTCGCGATGGCGTCGAGGTTCTGCGGAGCGGTCGTGTCGTCCGACCCAAAGACGCCGATCACGAACGTCTTCACGCTCGGCGTGCCCGAAAGACCGCTCTTCGCCGCGGCCGTGACGCCGTCGATGCCGCTGGGATCGCCGTTCGGATCGGCGATGCACTCCGAAGGGAGGCCGTCCGTCGCGAGCACGACCGCGACCTGGTGATCCGGATGCGCGAGCGCCCAATCGTGGGCTTGCTGGATGGCACCAGCGAGCGCCGGAGCGCTCGGCGTGTTGCCGGCGGGTTCCTTGGCCCCGATCGCCAAGACGATCGACGTCGCTATGTCGGGCAGCGGAGCGATCTTCACGACGGGGGCCGCGTACGTGCCGGCGTCGCAGCTCGCCCAGTGCTCGCAGGTCGAAACCGGGCCCGCCTGGGTGCACGTGCCGAGGGAGTTGCCGTCCGGGTCCTGGCAGGCGCGCCCCACGCCGTTGCAGAGGATGTTGTCGTTCGTGCCGCAGTGCGAGAACGGGATGCAGTCGTCCGCTTTCCCGCAGTCACTATCGTTGTGGCAGAGCTCGACGTAGCCACCGCTCGCGATGAAGGACGACCAGCAGTGGGTGAGCGGAGCGCACGGGCCGAGATCCTGCCCGTTGAAGGCGCAGTCGGAGTTTTGCCCGCAGCCGTAGAAATCGGGACCGGCGTTTTGGCAGAAGCGCTGGTTGCAGTGGCCGAAGCCCGTGCAGTCGGCGTCGGAGCGGCATTCGAGCGGTGCGTCGGGATCCTGCAGCGGGAAGAACTGCAGGCCGATCCCGATGCCGGCCGAGCTCGAATCGTTGACGAAGCTCGTGATGGCTTTGCTCACGGCGTCCCACTTCGTCGTGTTTCCGGTCGTCTCTGTCATCGACTCCGAGCTATCGAGCATCACGTAAAGATCGAGCGGCACCCGCGTGGCCGCGAAGTCCTGGCTCTGGCACGCCATGTCGCCTGCAGCGGCGGCGGTGCCCGAGCCGGCGCTCGCCCCGACTCCGTTGCTGCCGCCGGTCAGGGTCACCATCGTCGTTCCGCCCGTGGCCCCCGCGCCGCCGCTCCCGCCCGTGTCGCTCGCCCCCATGCCGCCGGAAGCGTGCGTCGTGCCGAGGCCTCGCGGCGCGGGTTTCGACGTGTCGCTGCTGCAGCCGCCGCCGAGCGCCCCCGCCACGAAGAGCGTTGCGAGTGCGAGCCCGCGGCGCACCTCGGGTGACTTGCCTCGCCCGACTGTCGCCGTTATGCGAGCTTGCACCCGAGGACTATGTGGCGACTCCCGTTGCGGCGCAACTGACCAGCTCCGATGCCAAATGGACGCGCTAAAAGGATCGGAATGCTCGTCGCCGCCGGCGGCCTCGCGATTCTGCTCGCCTATTGGACCGTGCTCTTCACGGTGCAGCGGAAACTGTTGTTTCCGGGTGGAATCGGCCAGCCCGGAGTGACTCGGCCGCACGATGCCGAGCAAATGTGGTTACAGACGAGCACGGGCCGCGTGGAAGCGTGGTTCTTGCCGCCGCTCGGCGACGCGACCGTGGCCGGACGGAGTCCGCTGCTCGTCTATACGCACGGCAACGGCGAGCTCATCGACTTCTGGCCTCCGGCCTTCACCGAGCCACGAAGCTTGGGCCTCGGCGTCTTGCTCGTCGAGTTTCCGGGCTACGGGCGCTCGCAAGGTCGTCCCTCGGAGGCGTCGATTCGCGAGACGATGCTCGCGGCGTTCGAATGGGTGCGCGGGCGTAGCGATTTGGATCCCGAGCGGATCGTGGCGCACGGTCGCTCGCTCGGGGGTGGGGCAGCTTGCTTGCTCGCGGCGAGCCGACCGGTCCGCGCTTTGATCCTCGAGTCCACGTTCACGAGCGTTCGCTCCTTCGCGGGAAGATTCGGCGCACCGAGCTTCTTGGTGCGCGACCCGTTCGACAATCTCGCGGCGGTGCAGAGCTTCGCGGGCCCGCTGCTCGTGCTTCACGGCGAGCGCGACGAGGTGATTCCTGCCGAGCACGGGCGAGCCCTTGCCGCCGCCGGACGGAACGCTGAGCTCGAGCTCCTTCCGTGCGGACACAACGATTGCGACGTGGCGTGGTCGCGTATTCACTCCTTCCTCGCGAAGCAGCGAATCTTGCCTTAGAATCTCGTGCATGGTGATCCGTGCGGAGCACGAGCACGGGGGTGACGTGGATTACGAGCTTCACGGGGCCGGGTACGCGTCGCTACGCCGCGCCGATCCGCGAATCGCCGCGCTCGTGCATGCCGCGCTCGGACCCGCGCAGACGGTGCTCAACGTGGGCGCCGGTGCCGGCTCGTACGAGCCGAGCGATCGGTTCGTCGTGGCGGTCGAGCCCGCGGCCGCGATGCGCGCCCAGCGGCCCGCCCATCTGCCGCCGGCGATTCGCGCATTTGCGGAGAGCTTGCCGTTCGACGACGCGTCGTTCGACGCGAGCATGGCGACGATCACTTTACACCAATGGTCGGACGTGGAGCTCGGACTCCGCGAGCTTCGGCGCGTCACTCGCGGCCCGGTGGTCGTGATGACTTTCGACCCTGACGCGCTCGACCGCTTCTGGCTAGCCGAATACGCGCCCGAGCTCATCGCCGCCGAACGCGGTCGCTTTCCCGCGCTCGCGCTCATCGCGCGGGTGCTCGCCGGCTCGGTGGAGGTGCGCCCTGTTCCGATTCCGAGCGACTGCAGCGACGGTTTCACGGAGGCGTACTATGCTCGTCCGGAGTGCTTCCTCGACCCCGCCGTGCGACGGGGGCAGTCCGCGTGGACATTCCTCGCGGACGGCGTCGAGGCCGCGATCGTCGAGCGCCTGCGGAGCGATCTCCAATCCGGCGCTTGGGACGCACGCTTCGGCGCGCTCCGAAACGCTCCGGAGCTCGTCGGGTCGTTGCGAATCGTCGTGTCGTCGCCTTCTGCCGATTCCAGCCACACCCAACCATGAATTGACCATAGTTTGCGCGGCTCTCGCCTAGTCCGAGCGGCCGGTGTGTGCGCCGGCAAACCCGGGGGGTAGTCTCGCTCGCATGGTCGACACGCTGTTTGGTTGGGTGTCCGAGCATTGGTTGATCACGGCGGTTGTGGTCGTCGTGCTCTTGTTTCTGTTCACGGGTTTTCGGCTGATACCGAACAACAAGATCGGCATCGTCGAAAAGCGCCTGAGCGGGCACGGCTCCGTGAAGAGCGGCCTCATCGCTCTGCACGGGGAGGCCGGATTTCAGCCTGCACTGCTGCGCGGCGGTCTGCACTTCCTGATGCCCATTCAGTACAGCGTGCACTCGATGCCGCTCGTCACGATTCCGCAAGGCAAGATTGGCTACGTGTTCGCGCGCGACGGCGTGCCGCTGCCGCCCGCGCAGACGCTCGCGTCCAACGTCGAGACCACGGATTTTCAGGACGTCGAGGCGTTCCTCGCGACGGGCGGCCAGCGCGGGCCGCAGCGCAAGATCCTGCGTGAAGGAACCTATGCCATCAACCTCGCTCAATTCGTGGTCATCACGAACGAGCGCGTCTATTACCTGCCGCTCGAGAAGAGCGAGGACCAGGTTTTTCACAAGATGGCGCAACTCATCGAGGCTCGCTACGGCTTCGTGCCAATCGTGATTCAGGGCAGCGACGACCAGATCGGCATCGTAACGGTGCACGACGGCCCCTCCATGGCGCCGGGACAAATCATCGCTCCGACGGTCGGCGACGACGTGAACCAGCCCGCCGTGTATCACAATAGCTTCCAGGATCCGGAGCGCTTCCTGCGTGCGGGCGGCCAGCGCGGGCGGCAGCTCCAGACGCTCGTGGAAGGCACGTACTACGTCAATCGCCTGTTCGCGACGGTGGAGGCGGTTCCGAAGACCGTGGTGGAGGTCGGCACGGTCGGTGTCGTCGTGAGCTACACGGGCGAGATCGGCGTCGATATCTCGGGTGACGCGTACAAGCACGGCGAGCTCGTGAAGAAGAACACGCGCGGCGTGTGGAACGAGCCGCTCCTCCCCGGCAAGTACGCGTTCAATACCTACGCCGGCAAGGTGATCATGGTTCCCACCACCAACTTCATCCTGAAGTGGAACCGCACGGAGACCGGCTCGCACAAGTTCGACGAGAACCTGGCGGAGGTGTCGCTCATCACCAAGGACGCGTTCGAGCCCTCGCTTCCGCTGTCCGTGGTCGTGCACATCGACTACCGCAAGGCGCCGCTCGTGATTCAGCGCTTCGGCGACATCAAGCGGCTCGTCGAGCAGACGCTCGATCCGATGGTTTCCGCCTACTTCAAGAACGTCGGGCAGACGCGCACGCTGATTCAGCTCCTGCAGGACAGGAGCGCGATCCAGCAGATCGCCGGCGAGCAGATGAAGGAGAAATTCGGACTGTACAACCTCGAGCTTCAGGAGGTGCTGATCGGTACGCCCACCTCCGGCGGGCAGGGCGGCCAGATCGAGCAGATCCTCACGCAGCTCCGCTCGCGGCAGATCGCGGAGGAGCAGGTCGAGACCTACACGCGACAGGAGAAGGCGGCGGTCAAGGAGCGCGAGCTCCGCGAGGCGGAGTCACGCGCCAAGCAGCAGGCGAGCATCACGGAGTCGGAGATCTCGATCAGCGTGCAGACCAACCAAGGCAAGGCCGACTACGCGCGCGCCCAGCAGCAGTCCGCGCAGATTCAGACGCTCGCGCAGGCGGAAGCGGAGAAGATGCGTATCCTCGGCGAGGGCGAAGCGAAGAAGATCCAGGCGCTCGCCAACGCCCAGGCCGAGCAGACGGCGCGCATCGGCGTCGCCCAGGCGCTCGCGATCGAGGAGCAGGTGCGCGCTTACGGTGGCCCGCGCTTTCAGCTCACGCAGCAGGTGATGAACCGCTTCGCGCAAGCGATCGAAGAGTCCCGCGTCGACGTAGTCCCGAAGATCGTCATCGGCGGCGGCGCGGGCGCGAACGGCAACGGCCAGTCCGGCGGTGGCTCCACGAGCGGCAACGTGATGGAAGCCCTACTCGCCATGCTGCTGAGCGACAAGATCGGCGCCGAGCTCGGCTCCGCGGCGGCCGCCACGACTCCGCGCAACCCACAGGCGGAGCGCATCCGGAGCGAGCTTCACAATCCGAGCGCCTGGCTCGGTGTGCCGCCCTTCGGGCCTTTGCCCACCGAAAGGGAGTGAACCCCGCGCGCTTCTTCCCCCCGGGACGCTCTAGCTCGCCGCCTTCATGCCGAGCGCCTTCTTGATCTTGCGATCGAGGGTCTCGGGCGTGAAGGGCTTCACCACGTATTCGTCGACGCCCTGGTCGAGCGCGCTCTCGAGCTTGCCGCAGGTGCCTTCGGTCGTGATCATGAGGATCTTCACGCGCTGATCGACCTTGCGCACCTTGGCCACGAACTCGAGACCGTCCATCTCGGGCATGTTCCAGTCGCTCAGGATCACACCGAAGTTGCCGTCGAGGAACTTGTCCAGGCCCTCCTTGCCGCTGGCCGCTTCGATGATGCGGGCGCCGCGCAGCTCGGTCTTGCCGAGGGCGCTGATGATGATCTTCCGCATCGCGGCGGAATCGTCGACAACGAGTACGTTCATGGGGAGTTCTTCTTTCCTTCTGTTGCTTCGTTCACCGCGCGCCGCAGATCCTGGCGCGAGAAAGGCTTGCCGATCACGAAGCGCGCCCCCGCTTTGCGCGCGCGTTCGACGTTCGCTTCGGAATCGTCCGACGTGATGAACCCGAAGCTCACGTCGACGCCATCGTCGTGCAGGCGCTCCAGGAGCTCGATCCCCGACATTTCCGGCATGTTGAAGTTCGCGAGCACGAGGTCGGGCGGGCTCGAGCGGATCGAGTCGAACGCCTCGCGCCCGTTCTCGGCTTCGGAGATGTTGGCTTCGTCGTAGCGAGCTCCGCGCAGCGTGCGGCGGATCAGCGCGCGCATCGCCTTGCTGTCGTCGACCACTAGGATTTTCATCGGGGTGTGCCCTTCAGCACGTTGACGAGCACCATGCCGCCTTCGCACTCGAACCATTCGTGCTCGGGCGGCGCCGGGTTGACCTGGCCGAAGGGCACGGTGTCCGTGACGTTCGGTATGGAAAGCTTGCAGTCCCCCTTGAGCAGCGTTTTGTAGTTGCCGCCGACCATGTTGGTGAGCTCGCCGAGCGCGTCGCGGATCTCGCCGGCGTCGGCCTCGGCGGGCGCCTTGCCGAACATGGCCGCGGCAGCGCGGCGCGCGAGATTCGTCGAGCAACCGAGCGTCACGGCGCCTTGCCAGGTGCCAGAGATCGTGACCTTGCCGAGCACGAACTCCTGCGCGCCCGCTTTTCCGGCGTCGAACTTGACGGGCTGAATGCGGAAGCCGAGCACCATCGACCAGACGTTTTTGGTGATCTCGTGGAGCTTCGCGGTAGGTATCTCGGCGCTCATCTCCCCGTTCCCCGGAGCGCCTCGTCGGCTTCGGCGCGCATCACGTCGACCACGAGCTGCCAGAGGCCATCCGTCGTTCCCGGGCGGAGCTCGGCCGAGCTCGGAAGCTCGCGCTTGGGCCATCCGCTCAGCAGCGGGCGCACGGTCGGGATCTCGTCCTGAATGCTCGCGAGAGCGGTTCCTGTCTTCGGAGTTCGTTTGGCCATCGGATAAGCTCGCGGTCTCGAGTTGAGTGACGCTGGATTGAGTGCCGTTCGGCGCTCCAGTGGCTGCAACAAGCGCGCCACGAGAATCGGTTGCGGTTTGCCGCGTGATCGGTTCGAGGCCTCGAAAACGGTCTCCACGATCCTGGACGAACGGGTCCGGAAAGCCGGATGCAGGCGCCGGCGGAGGCACACCCACATGGCCCATTCAGGCCCGAAAACAGCTGTGGTTCCGCTGGCCCGTGAATTGCACGGCTGAGCCTCTCCCGAGGGACCCCTGCCGATGAAGAGTGCCGACCAAGCCCCCCCGAAGACCCCCGCCGCGAAGGTCCAGCGCGACGCCGAGACCATCGAGCTTTTGGGCGACTTCGTCACGGAGAGCGAGGACGGTCTCGGACGGGTCGACGAGATCCTGCTCGAGGCGCAGCGCGCGGCGGTCTCCGACGAGCAGGTGAACGAGCTTTTCCGCGTCTTCCACACCATCAAGGGGGTGTCAGGATTTCTGGAAGCCCACGATGTCACGCGCTTGGCGCACGTGACCGAGACCCTGATGGACGGCGCCCGCTCCCATCGCTACGGGCTCGACGGCAAAGTGCTCGACGCGGTCTTCGAGGCGTCCGCCGCGATGCGCACGCTGCTCAACGAGGTGCGGCATGCCGCGCAGAGCGACTGCGCCATCCCGACGGATCCGGAGCTCCACGTCCTGATCCACCTCATCGAGCACGCGACGGATCCCGACGCGGGAGGTTCAGCGAAAGCTTCTCTGCGCCCGAGCGCCAAGCGCGCGGAGCCGCTTCCGAGCCGCGCGCCGCGTGCAGCATCGCGCGCGCCCGCGGCGCCGAGCGTCCCCGTGAAGGCGTCGGCCGGTCCGCCGCGGCCGAGCCTGCTCGAGCGGTTGTCGGCGCGGCCCCCGAAGATCACGACGGCCGAAGCGCCGAGCGTCGCGCCCGCGGCTCCGAAAGCGCCGTCCCCCGCGACACCCGCCGTCGCTCCGCCGGCAGCGGCCCCTGCGACTCCCGCGGCCGAAGCAGCGCCCGGCGCATCCGGCGACTCCGGCGGCGCCGTACGGCTGCGCGAGACGGTCAAGGTGGATCTCGAGCGCATCGACAGCGTCGTCGAGATGATCGGCGAGCTCCTCATCGTCGAGTCGATGGTGATGAGCGCGGGAGAGATCCAAGGCCTTGCGTCGCCGCGTATCGCGAACTACCTCGGGCAGCTCACCAAGATCAGCCGCGACCTCCAGGGCGTGGCGATGCGCATGCGCATGATTCCGGTGCGTGGCGTGTTCCATCGCATGGCGCGCCTCACGCGCGATCTCTCGCGCAAGACGGGAAAATCCGTCGAGCTCGTGCAGGTCGGCGAAGCGACCGAGATGGATCGCAGCATGGTCGAGCGCATCGAAGAGCCGCTCGTGCACATGATCCGCAACGCCATCGACCACGCGGTCGAGCAAGCTCCGGAGCGCGCGGCGCAGGGCAAGCCCGAAACGGCCACCATTCGCCTCTCCGCGCAGCACGAGGCGGGCGCCGTGACGATCGAGATCTCCGACGACGGCCGCGGGCTCCGGCGTGAGGCGATCCTCAACAAGGCGCGCGAGCGCGGGCTCGTGAAGGACAACGGCGAGCGCCTCTCGGACGAAGAGGTGTTCGCGCTAATCTTCCTGCCGGGCTTCTCGACCGCCGCGCAGGTGAGCGAGCTTTCGGGACGCGGCGTGGGCATGGATGTCGTCAAGCGCAGCATCGAAGCCATGCGCGGCCGCGTCATGATTCGCTCCAAGCCGGGCGTCGGCACCACGTTCAAGCTGGTGCTGCCGCTCACGCTCGCCATCATCGACGGCATGCTCGTCTCGTGCGGTCCGGAGACGTACATCATTCCGAGCCTCGCCATCGTCGAGTCGCTGCAGATGGCGCCCGGCATGCTTCGCACCGTGGCGAGTCGCGGCGAGCTCTTGAACGTGCGCGGCGAGGTGCTGCCGCTGCTCCGCCTGCGTCAGCTCGTCGGCCTGTCGGGCGCTGCGCCGGCGGCCGACCAGTGTCGCGTCGTCGTCGTCGAAAGCCTCGGCAAGAAGGTCGGACTCGTCGTGGACGAGGTGATGACGCAGCAGCAGATCGTGATCAAGCCGCTCTCGTCCCACCTCGGCGACACCGACTTCTTCGCCGGCGCCGCCATCCTGGCCGACGGACGCGTCGGCCTGATTCTCAACGTCGACAGGCTCGGGACCGCGACGGCCCCGAGCCCCCGACCGCGCGCGCTCGAAGCCGCGCCCCCGAGCCCATGACCACTCCCGCCTCCTACATCACCTTCAAGCTCGGCAACGAGGACTACGGCATCGAGCTCGTGAAGCTCCGCGAGCTCATCGGTCTGCTCGAGATCACGCGCCTGCCGCGTGCCCGCCCGCACATTCGCGGCCTCATCAATCTGCGCGGCAAGGTGATCCCGGTCGTCGACCTGCGCATCAAGTTCGGGATGCCGCCGGCGGAGCCCACGCATCAATCGGTGATCATGGTCGTGCAGCTCGATGCCGGCAACGCGGGCTCGACCACGGGCATCCTCGTGGACGAGGTGCTGGAGGTGCGCGCGATTCCGAAGGAAGAGGTCGAGCCCGCGCCGAACCTCAGTGAGCACGTGGATATGTCGTTCATCCATGGCGTAGGCAAAGTGGACACCCGCGTCGTCTTCCTGCTCGACATCGAGCGCATCCTGCGCGACGACTCGAGCGAGCCTGGCCGCAGCGCCCTGGGGGCGGGCCTCCCGTGCTGAGCGTTCTCATCGCCGACGACTCGCTCGTCATGCGCCGCATGGTGGCTCGCTCGCTCGAGCTCTCGGGCGTCCCGCCGCACGAGCTGCGCGAAGCGTCCAACGGCGAGGAAGCGCTGGGCATTCTGCGCGACACCTATGTCGATATCGTGCTCTGCGACTTGCACATGCCGGTCATGGACGGTCTCGAGCTCGTGAAGCGGCTCGGCGCCGACCCGGCGACGGCCGACGTGCCGGTCGTCATCGTCTCTTCCGAGCGCAGCGCCGGCCTGATCGCCGAGCTCGAGGAGCTCGGAGTGCGTGGCTACCTGCGCAAGCCTTTCCAGCCCGAGGCGCTCGGCAATCTCGTTCGCGAGGTGCTTCGCCTCACGGAGACCAGCTAATGATCCCCCTCAGCACCGACGAGCTCGCGCTACTGGCGCAGAGCACCTTCGCCGATACGGCCTTTCTCCTGACCGAGCTCGCTTCCGAGCGGCATGGCCCCGCGTCGGACTGCCTGTGCGCGGTGATCGGCTTCGACGCCGAGGTGAAGGGACGCCTCGTGCTCGCCGCGTCGACGGCTCTCGCCGCGCAGCTCGCTGCCGACATGCTGTGCGTCGATGCGAGCGACGAGCAAGCGGTCGCCCAGGCGGGCGGCGCCCTCGCCGAGCTCGCCAACGTCTTCGCCGGCGTGCTCGTCCCGCGGCTCTTCGGGGAGCATGGCCAATGGGCGCTTGGGCTGCCGCGCGTGCTGCTCGCCGATCCGCCGCTCGCTTCGGGCGAAGAGGTGCGCGGGGTTACCCTCGTGAGTGACGCCGGACATCCGATTCGCGTCGAGCTCGTTCTCGGCGAAAAGAAGCAGAACTAGCCCGAAAAGGCGCCCCGCTAGCGGGCTCCGGGCTCGCTGCTAGCGTTTCTTCCATGGCGAGCCATGGGAGACGGCGCGAGCGTGACTCGCTGTCGCTCGTCGTGGCGCTGCTCCTGCACGCCGGGGTCATGCTCGCGGTCAGGCACTGGGTGATGCTGCATCCGCATTCGGCGCCACCGCGCGTCGCCGCGACCGACCCGACCGTCCTCTGGGGATTGACGGAGGAGGTCGAGCTCGAAGCCTCGCCGGCGCCGCCCGCGGACCCGGCACCGAGCGCGCCCGCGCGGGGCGAGCTCGGCATGGGCAAGGTGCCGAGCTCACCGGGCCTCCGCAAAGCGCCTACGGTTCCACGCGTCGCTCGCGTCGAAGGGATCCCGGAGCCGTCGCCCGAAGCCGTCGCCCCCGCCGCCGAGCTCGAGCCGGCACCGAGCACGACGGCCGCGCCCGCGGGGCGCGAGGGGCCCATCGATCTCGGCCTCGGTCCCGACGGCTGGCAGCGCTGGGTCGGCGTGCTGCCGACCGAGCCCGTGG
>Ga0173480_10000305_pt1 | contig 15469 bp, 12 predicted proteins | sample NitcycUS209509C1_FD_122622 | JGI IMG/M metagenome (GOLD analysis project Ga0173480, IMG submission 122622) | Soil microbial communities from Arlington Agricultural Research Station in Wisconsin, USA - Nitrogen cycling UWRJ-S209-509C-1 (version... | ecosystem: Environmental > Terrestrial > Soil... | reverse complement strand
TCGATCCCACGTCGCCAGTCAGATTGCCCGTGAGATTGGATACGTGCGTTTCGTTCACGGTGAGTGATGGCGTGTTGCTCGAGTCGACACCATTGGCACTCACGTGTACCTGGTAGGTGCCGTTGGGCAGGCTGGGCGGGAGCGTGAAATTGCAGGAGCCCGTTTGCCCAGGGCGCGGCGCCATTTGGTCGAAGGTGGAAGTGCGCGCGTAATACAGGGACGAGCCGTTCACCAGGTAGACGAGCGGGTAGTTGGTTCCCATCCTGGCGTCGTCGCCGAAGTTCGACCCGATCGTGAGACCGTTTAGCTGCGTGCCCGTCAGCTTGTAGACCCCGTTGCTCGGGGATCCGATCGACGTGATCGTTGGACGCCAGCCGGCGGCCGGCGTATTGGCGGAGCCGTAGACCCAAATCGATCCGTCCGTGGTGCCGGTGAGCAGCACGCGCGCTGTGGTCGCACTCTGCTGCGGCAAGTTTAGGAGGCGCATGCGGTTTCCTGCGCCGAGCGAGGCCCCGTTGGCGAACGGGGGTGGGGTCACCGCAGCCCACGTGTCGGTGGCCGTCGTGTACTCGTAAAGCGCCACGTTGCCGTTGGGGCCAGGGGGAGCGTCGGGGCCTGGCAGGCCGCTGCCGTTCGGATCGGTGGTCACGACCGTGAGGAGGTTGCCGTTTGCCTCCACGGCCGACGGCGAGTCACCGTGATTGTACCCGCCCGGCGTATCGGCCGCGAAGACCCACGAATCCGGGGTCGCCCCCTTGGGTGGCGTGTAGATGCCGTTCTTCGTGTTGCCGCCCAACACCATCACCTTGCCGCTGTGGAGCAAGAGGAACGGCCCGATCTCCCCGCCATTGGCGGCAGCGAATACGTTGGTCGGCCACGACGGCGTCGGCGCCGTGTCCACCCAGCGATCGGGCGAGGTGACGAAGCGCCGGAACTGCGTGATGCCGCAGAAAGCGCTGCTGCCCTGCAGCAGCAAACAGTCACCCTCGGTGTTGATCGCGCTCTTGTCGTACGAGGGGCCCGTGGTCCATTGGTTGGTGGTCGGCGAGTACAGATACGAATTCGAGCTCACGTAGCTGAGGTTCAAGACGCGACCGTCGGCAAGCACCGTGGCGGGCGTATCGGCAACCGTTTGCGGCATGTCCGGGACGACTGTCCACAGGTTCGTGACCGGGTCGAAGAACTCGCAGTGAGCCCGGTCCTTCCCTTGCCCCAAGAGCTCATTTTCGGTGTCGTCCTTGGCGTATTCGCCGCCGCAAAGGAGGTAGTGGCCGTCCCGCAGCACGAAGGAGGGGCCGAAGATCGTCCCGAAGTGCGAGCTCGCAACTTGGGTCCAGGTGCCGAGCCGGTACGAGCCCGACGCGTCCGGAGTGAGCGTGTACCAGGAGTTGCTGGTCTCGGGTCCCGAGGCGAGCACGCGTCCGTCGGGCAAGAGCGCGACGTTGCCGGGGCTCTTGGCATTGGCGGTGGCCCCCGGGAAGGGCGCCTGGATCTGTGTCCACGAGGACGTCACGGCTTGGGAAACCTGCTCGACTGGCTCTTCTTCGCCCGGAGCCGGCGCGGGCCCAGCGCACGCCACGAGCGTTACCGTGGAGCCAACGAGCAAGGACCATTTCGAGTTTCTTCGTTGCATGGGGTTCTCCGGGCGGGTGATCCGCTCACGCGGCCTGTTGGCGCGTCCCCGCGACATAGCCAGTTCCGTACCAGGCACACCGACGGTGGCCCGCTCACCTTTCTTCGCCTTTTTCGGCGCCTCACTCGCTTCCCAACGGTCGCGTGACTGTAAGCCGCGAACAGGTGAGTGTTCACGCACGTACAGCCGGGGGCCGACGCGTTTTGGTGTCAACGTGGACAGCTACGGTGTGCGCGGTGGACGCGTGCTGGCGGCGAACGACGGCCGCGTAGGGGCCGAAAGAGGCGCTGCGCGCGTCACTGCCATGCGCGATCAACCAGGCACGTCACTTGCTCTTGGGTCCCCAGCGCGGAGGCGCCTTTGCCTCGCGGTCCGAAGGAACCCATGACCAAGTTGAAGCTCGCTTTCACCACTCCGTTGCTCGCGCTCGCCATCTCGTCCGCGTGCAGTTCCCAGGCTCCGGTCCGCGAGGAGGAAGCGTCGACGGCTGGCGAACCGCTCGTCCAGGACGGCTTCAAGCCATGGGTCACGGTGCCCGGGGTCGGCGGCGGCGTCTTTTTCAAGTACCGCCCGGCAATCCTGGGGATCGGCAGCGGCACCTCCCGAGTTCTCACCGTGTGCGCGACTGGTCGCAACAACGTGGTCTATTGCAACCGCAAGAGCACCGGAAGTTGGGCCGGCTGGAAGATCATCGCGCCTCCTGCCGGCGTGACGTTCGGGGCGTCGGGCCCGGTGCTCACCACTTGGCAGAACAACGGCACCTGGACCGCCCTTGCCGCGCGCCAGAAGGATGGGAGCTGTGCAAACTGTATTTGGCTCCAGACAACGGATCCCGCCGGCGTCTCCACGTGGACTTCAGTCCCCAACAGCGGACTCGCCAACGGCTTCGTCGGCGACTTCGCCATGGGCATGTACTTGAAGAACATCCTGGAGGTCATCGGATCGACCGGAGGGAACCCGGATTACTACGCCAGGTTCAACAATGCGAGCGTGCGCTGGGGAGCCCCCCAATTGTGGGGCTCCACTTGGTACGACGTTCCTGGGCAGGGCGCCTTCAAGGCGCCCGTCACTGCGGTCACCACTCAGAAGGACGTGCTCTTGGCCGCGGTTGGCACCGATGGAAACCCCTACACCCAGAACCTCATCGCGGGCACGGGCTGGTCACTGTTCAAGGCGGGATCGTTTGGTGACTCACCGAGCGCGTTCCCGACCGCCTATCACACCGCGCCGCGTCCTGACGACGTCACGCTCGTCGGAATGGGCACCGATCAAGTGGAGTACGAGGGCGATTGGACGGGCGGAGGCACCTACTTCCACGGCTGGAACGCGACCAGTCAAAACACGTTTCTTTCGAGCCCCGTGCTGTCGATGTCCTCCGCCACGCACGTGGATCTAGCTGCCATGGGCAATACCCAACTCGTTCTCGTCAGCAGCTGGGATATGACGTCGCCGACGTGCGCTGACGGAACCACCGAGGAATACTTCTTTGGTGGAGTCATCGGCTGCAGTGGTGCCGTGACTTGGCCCCAGCGAGCCACGCTGTGCGGAAGCCACAGTCGTGTGTGCACGTCCGAGGATTGGCAACGCGCGCACGGCAGCAGCGCACCCCTCCACGACTATTGGACGGACGAAAACCTCTACTATTCCGGAAGCCCAGGGCTGTGCGCGGTCTCAACGACGTTCGGCCAGCCGTGTATCGCGGATCAGCCGATGCGTGTCTGCACCCCCACCGGGCAGGATCCAGAAGGCAACATGTGCAACTGGGTGAATTGCCAGGGACCGGACCAGATCACCAACGACTTCTTCGGCGGCTGCAACGGCAACCCCACGGCCGGTACGCTCTGCTGTCCCTAGGCCTCTAGGCGGCCGCGCAGGGTACCGGCCAGCGCTCGTCGCTACGCGTATCGCTCCGGATGCGGCTCCGCCGGCACGGCAACGCTTTTCAGCCTCGCGCCGCCAGGCGAGCTGCGGCGGCCAATAAAAACCGGATGCCGCGTGGATCGTGGTGGTTCCGAAATCCGAACTGTGCGGATTCGCCGGGTTGGCCTAGGGTCAGGCGCGCTCTTCGGAGACCCTGGCGGAAATGCGCGACGACCCGGAGCGGCTCAGTGAGAAGACATGACGCAGAAGAACGTTAAATTCCCGCGGTTTCCGCGCAGTCGGCCGGGGTGGATCCGCCGGCTGCTCGTGTCGTTCGTCGTGGTTCTGCTCGGATTCACGAGCTATTTCACGGTGCCGGCCGAAGCGGAGGGGGTCGTCGTGCGGCTCGGGAGGTTCAGTCACATCGTACCCGCAGGGCTGCATTTCAAGCTGCCGGTCGGGCTCGACGACGTGACCGTGGTGCCGGTCAAACGGCAGCTGAAGCAGGAGTTCGGCTTCGGCACGCCCGATGCGACGAACCCCTGGCAAGCGTCACCGAACAGCGAGTGGGGTGTGGAAAAGTCGATGGTGACCGGCGATTTGAACGCCGCGCTCGTCGAGTGGATCATCCAGTATCGCATCGATCGGCCCGATCGGTACCTCTTCAACGTGCGGCAAGCCGACGCCACGCTGAGGGACGCGTCGGAAAGCGTCATGCGTGAGGTGGTGGGTGACCGCACGGTGGACGAGGTCATCACCATCGGGCGGCAGGAGATCGAAAGCGAAGCGCTCCTTAAGCTGCAGGCGCTGGCGACCCGCTACGACATGGGGCTGAAGATCGACCAGGTGCAGCTCAAGAACGTGAACCCGCCGGAGCACGTGCAGGCGTCCTTCAACGAGGTGAATCAGGCGCAGCAAGAGCGGGAGCGCGCGATCAACGTCGCGAACGGCGAATACAACAAGGCGATCCCGCGCGCGCGTGGCATCGCCGCTCAAGCCATCAGCGAGGCCGAAGGCTACGCGAACAAGCGCGTCAACGAGGCCGAGGGCGATGTGGCTGCCTTTCAAGCGCTGCTCGGTGAATACGTCAAAGCGCCGGAAGTCACGCGGCAGCGGCTTTACCTCGAGAAGATGGCGAGTGTGCTCGCGAACGTGAAAAACAAGGTGATTGTGGCCGACCAAGTCAAGGGTTTGCTGCCCTTCTTGAACCTGCGCGACGCCGGAACGGCCGTGAAGGGAGCTCCATGATGAGGACTCGTCTGCTGCTGCTCGTCCTCGCCGTCGTGGCCGTCCTCCTCTTCTCCGCCAGCACGTACATCGTGCAGGAGACCGAGCAGGTGATCCTCACCGAGTTCGGTAAGCCGACGCTCGAGCCCGTCACGCACGCGGGCCTCTACTTGAAGCGGCCGTTCATTCAGGAAGTGAATCGGCTGCCAAAGCAGATCCTGGCGTGGGACGGTCAGGGCACGGAAATGGCCACGCGTGACAAGCTGTACATCCGCGTCGATACCTACGCCCGCTGGCGCATCAGCCGGCCGCTCGAGTACTTCCGGCGCCTGCGTGATGAGCGCAGCGCCCTGTCGCGTCTCGACGACATCCTGGGCAGCGAGACGCGCAACGCGGTCGCCAAACACGACCTCATCGAGTTGATCCGCACCACGAAAGATCGCCAACCGACCCGCGACGAGACGATGAAACGCGCGGTCGACGACAACAGCAACATCGGGATTCTTCATCCCATCACGCGGGGTCGCGAGCAGATCGAGCGTGATATCGAGGTCGCGGCCAAGCCGAAGCTCGCGGAGCTCGGTATCGAGCTTCTCGACCTGCGCTTCAAGCGGGTCAACTACAACCCGAGCGTCGTCGAGAAGATTTACGAGCGGATGATCTCGGAGCGGCAGCAGATCGCGTCACGCTTCCGGTCGGAGGGCGAAGGGGAAGCCGCCAAGATCTTCGGCAACAAGGCGCGTGATCTCAACGTCATCGAATCGGAGGCGTACCGCGCCGTGGAGACGATTCGCGGCAACGCCGACGCGAAGGCGACGGCAATTTACGCCGCCGCGTACTCGAAGTCGCCCGAAGCGCGCACGCTGTACGAGTTCGTGAAGACGATGGAGACGTATCAGAAGGTCATCGGGCCGGACACTTCGCTCGTGTTCTCGACGGCGGGGGATCTTTTCCGCTACCTCGACGCTTCGCGGCCCGCGCGCTGAGCTTCGCGCAGCGTGGGCCTTCTACGCGGGGCGCCCATGGCGAATGAGCGGAGCGACCAGGAAAGCGTCATCGGCGGCGGCAGCCTGCATCCAGTGCATGGGTCCCGAGCACCGTGTGCGGACTCTCGTGAGCGTACGTCAACAGTATCGTGAGCGCGCGTCAGGCGATCGCGCGTTAGCGTCAATCGCATGCGAAGGAGCGATTTGGTGTGGGTCGCAGCGTGCCTTGCGTGCGCGGCGTGCAGCAGTGACGGCGGCGACGACGACAGCGGAGGCGGCTCGGGCGGCGGCTCGAGCACGCAGGGCGGCTCGGGCGGGTCGAGCGCAACCGGGGGGTCGAGCGCAACCGGTGGCTCGGGCGGCTCGACGGGCGGGAGCTCGGGAACGAGCGGCGGCTCGGGCGGCTCGGACAGCATCCCCATGCCGACCGGAACGATTGGGACCGCGGTCGCATGCATCAACGGGCAGAACGGCAACATGTGTGCGACCGGCATGGTGTGCTGCGTCGACCACGAGAGGGATTCGGAACCGCAACCGTGCGTGAGCGGTTTCTCGGCGTGCACGTGTGCGGTCGCGGGTGACTGCACCGCCGTCGGGTGTGATGCGGACGCCGACTGCGGCACGGGTATGCAGTGCTGCGGGCTCCGCAATACGAAAAGCTCGCCGCTGTTCGTCGCTACGTCGTGCCAGGCCGCGTGTGGGTCGGGCGAGATGCACATGTGCACGACCTCCGCCGATTGCGCGTCCCCGGCCACCTGCCACGCCTCGACGCTGAGAGTCGGCTACTGCTATTGAGCCGTCGTTCACGCGTCGGAAACGTGAGCAAGCGGCGCGGCATCGCAGATTGAGGCTCTTTTGCTGCCACTTCGTTGGTGGCCAACGCGAGCTGACGAGCCTGCTCACGTTGGCTATTCATCAACGCATGTCGATCGAGCAGATACGCTGGCTTCTCAAGGTCCTTCAACCCGAGCGCAGCCTGGCCTCGTTTCCCGGAGCGGCCGGGCTGTCCCAGGAAATCCACGCGGCGCTGTCGGGGCTTCCGTTAGAAACCTACTCAGGAGAGCTCTTCCGTCTGCGAGCGGAGGCCAAGCAAGCAGCGAGCGAGCTGCTCGACGAACCAGGCGTCGCTTCGATGCTGGATCACCTTCCGCTACGCAAAGCCGCCAAGATCGTGGCGTTCGGCGACAGCCTCACGTCGGAGCCTCAGTCTTGGGCCGTCATTCTGAGCGAGCTTTTCGCGGCGCGCCGTGCGACGGACGAAGTCTCATTGATGATCAGTGCCGTGGGCGGCGAGACGACTACTCACGCGCTGGTCCGAATGGGTCAAGTCGTCGCGCAGCAGCCCGACTGGATCCTATTCTTCGTCGGGACGAACGATTGCAGAACGCAAGGTCCGCAAGCAACAAAGACACTGGTGCATCACGAAGAGAGCGCACGGAACCTCGCGGAGCTCCGTCGGCGTGCAAGCCAGGAGACGAAGGCTCGCTGCTTGTGGCTAACTCCGCCCGCCGTAAACGAGGCGCTGGTAGCCGAGCACCCCGGACTGGCTCGTTTCGGAGTTCGCTTCCGCAACGCAGACCTGGAGCGCGTTGCCAAGATTGTGCGCGAAATCGACGAACAAGCGCTGGATCTCTTCGCCAACCTGGGCGCCCCGCCGCCCCCCGACCTTCTGCTGGCGGATGGCCTTCATTTCTCCATCGCCGGCCAGAAACGCCTGGCGCGCGAGGTGCTTAGCCACTGGAGCAGCCGACCATGAAGTACCTGGTGCTCGGCGCAACAGGCAACATCGGAGGTCGCGTCACTCAGCGCCTCATCGACCTCGGAGAGCGCCCGTCGCTCTTCGTTCGCAGCGCCAAAAAAGCTCGGGCAAGCTTCGGCGATCAAGTCGATATTCACGTCGGAGATCTGGACGCGCCAGGCTCCGCGCTCGTCACTGCCCTCACCGGCATCGACGAGGTCTTCTTGCTGAGCGACGGTCCTGCTCTTGCGGCGCAAGACCGCGCGGTCGCGCTGGCCGCCCAAGCGGCTGGGGCACGCCACGTCGTCAAGCTCTCGACAATTGACGTGCATAGCAACGTCGGGACGGGCCCGTGGCACGCGCGTGGAGAAGCTGCTGTTCGCGAGAGCGGGCTCGAGCTCACGTTCCTTCAACCGAGCGGCTTCATGTCGAACGCCCTGGCTTGGGCGAGCTCGATCCGCAAGCAGGGCGTGTTGCGGTCGTCGACCGCCACGGGCCAAATCGCATTCATCGATCCCGACGACATTGCCGATGTCGCGGTCGCGGCTCTCACCACCCACGACTACGATGGCCAGTCGCTGCTCATCACTGGGCCCCAGGCGCTCAGTTACGCGGAAATGGCCGGCAAAATCGGCGCAGCGACCGGTCAGCACGTTTCCTTCGAAGCGATCTCCGACGCGGCGGCATACGCCGGCGTGGTGGCTTGGGCCGGGCTCGGTGCGTACGCGGATGCGCTCGTGGATATTTGGCGCGCGATCCGCGAAGGGCGGCTGGCCACGGTTACGGCAGGGGTTCAACAGGTCTTGGGGCGTGAGCCCAAGTCGTTCGAGACCTGGGTTGAAGAGAACGCCGCCGCGTTTCAGTGACTGTTGCGCGGCGCGGACTGACAGGAGCTCAGGTAGACGAGCACCGTTCTGATTGCCTCGTCTTTCGCCGAACCGCGCGAGATGAACGCCTGCTGCTGCCGCGCCACGCCGTGCACCAGCCCTTCGACCAAGTGCGGAAGAACGAACAGCATCCGACTCCTCTCGGTCGGCGCGTGACGCTGCTCGCTCGCGCCCACCATCACCCGTTCGAACGTGCTCTGCAGCGCATGTTGGAAGCCATGTGTGCTCGCCGGCACGGCTGCGGAGACAACCTCGTGCAGCTCCGCATGATCGGCGTGCAAACTCGCCAGACCGTCGACCAGCTCGCGCGTGAAATCTTCCAACGATCGGGCGCCACAATCCGCGCTCGTTCGCTCCATTACCTCGCGCACTTGTTCCACATGCCGATCATGCAGCGCCGCAAAAATGGCCTGCTTATCGGGGAAGTACTGGTACAGCGACCCCACGCTCACGCCCGCCGCCTCCGCGATGCGATTCGTCGTGATGGCGCGCGCCCCCTCTCGCCTCAAGACCCGCTGAACGCCGTCCAGCACCACGTCCACGGTTTGACGCGAACGCTCTTGCTTCGGCTGACGGCGTGCAACTACTCGTTCACTCTTCTTCACGGGACGCCGCAGTGTACAACGATTTGATCAATACGGCCGCCCCCACCCCGTTCACTTCAGTGAATGCGCTCGAGCCCCTGATGCTTGAGCCAGAGCTCGTAACGTTGCTTGCGTCGTTCGATCTCGCGTGGCGTCAAGACGGGCTCCTGACGGGCGCGTCGCGGGACGGAGGCGCGCTCGGCCGCCGTCGCCGTGACTTGTGGCGCCGGGGGCGGCTCGGGCGTGGCGGGTGCGGGTGCCGCCGGCGGGTCGACCGCGGGTGCCGCCGGGGGTTCGACCGCGTTGGCCGTGGCTGCTTGCGGCGATTCAGCCGCACTCGCGCCCGGGGCCGGGGGCATGGCGCGTGCCTGGGTCGGGAGCACTGGGTGTGGTGCGGGGACGTCGAACCAGAGCGCCTTCACCTTCTCGGTCATGAGCGCCATGCGGGGTGCGAACGCAGCGACAGCGAGCGCGAGCGTGCCGAGCACCCCGGCGGCACCGAGCGCGCGCGCCATGCGCCTGCGGGTCGCGCGGGCGCCATTGCCTGTCGGGCTCGACGTGTCGCTCACTATTTCGACGACTCCTCCGTTTCGTAGGCTCGGTCATCGACCTGCTTGGTCGCCGTGCCGGCCTTGCCCTCGCTCTCTTCTTCCCTTTCCTCTTCGGCTGACCACGTGCTCGGTTGCTCGCTGTAGAGCTCGGCCGCCTTCACGTACTGGCCTTCCCCGACCGCGCACATCACCATGCCCACCGCCACGGCTGCGGCTCCACCAATGATCAAGCCGGTCGACGTGCCCTGGCTCATCTCGGAATCGCGCGCCTTGGCTCCAATGCCGAGCCCGAGCGTGACGCCCCCAGCGACGCCCAGGATCCTCGACCCAATGTCGAGCGCTTGGCCCAGGGTCGCCGCCGAGCCACTCTTCTCGTTGTTGGCGAGACGGTGCAGCGCGTCGCTCCGATTCACGCGCTGACCGCCCTGTTTGAATTGGGTGAGCAGGAAGCAATAGCCGGGCTCCGCCTGCACGGGCACGCCGGGGCGCACTTTCGCCGTCGTCCCCGCACACGCCGTGAGTCCCATCAGGCATCCCAATGCGCCGAGCTCGCACGAAGTGGCCCGCATGGCGAATACGATCGCACGGCTTCCCAAGTGATGTCACGCGCTCGACGCCGCAGGCGTGGTGCCCGCCTTCTTCCAAGAAGCCCGCGCGAGCCCCGCCCCAGCAACGCTTTTCAGCCTACGCCGCCCGGCGCGTGCAGTTTGCCCCATCATTGTTAGGGGACAGCCTGCACGAAACCGCGCGGCGTGTGCTGCCAGCACCGAGCGGCAGGCCCAAACCAATTCACTGGACTAGCCCGCGCGCTCGAGCGGATCATCGAGACTAGGCGTCACCGTCACCAGAGGCGCGACGCCCGGGCCAGCCATGAAAGCCATCATCGCTCTCGATCAGGGTACGACGAGCTCTCGTGCGATCGTTTTCAACCGCGACGGTTCGATTCGCGCCGCCGCCCAGCAAGAGTTTCAGCAGATTTTCCCGCAGGCGGGCTGGGTCGAGCACGACGCCAACGAGATTTGGAAGACTCAGCTCGAAACGGCGCAGGCCGCGCTCGCGAAGTCAGGGCTCGCGCCCGGCGACATCGCGGGCATCGGCATCACCAATCAGCGTGAGACAACGGTCATCTGGGACCGCAAGACGGGCGAGCCGATCCACAACGCCATCGTCTGGCAGGATCGACGCACCTCGGCGTTTTGCGACGAGCTCAAAGCCAAAGGTCACGGCGAGCTGATTCAGGCGCGCACCGGGCTCGTGATCGACGCTTATTTCTCAGGCAGCAAGGTGCGCTGGCTGCTCGACAACGTGCCTGGCGCCCGCGCCCGGGCGGAGCGCGGTGAGCTCGCGTTCGGCACGATCGATTCGTGGCTCGTGTGGAAGCTCACCGGCGGCGCGCGACACGTCATCGACCCCACCAACGCCTCGCGCACGATGCTCTGCAATCTGCGCGGTGAATGGGACGACGAGCTCCTCGGCATCCTCGGCGTGCCGCGCGCGCTGTTGCCCGAGGTGCGCTCGTCGAGCGAAGTGTACGGCGAGACGACGCTCCTTGGCGGGCCGATCAAGCTCGCCGGCATCGCGGGCGATCAGCAAGCAGCGCTGTTCGGACAGAATTGCTTCGAGCGCGGCATGGCGAAAAACACCTACGGCACCGGCTGCTTCATGCTGATGAACATCGGCACTGAGCCGCAAATCTCGCGCCACAAGCTGCTCACGACCATCGCGTGGAGGCTCGGGGGACGCACGGAATACGCGCTCGAAGGCAGTGTCTTCATCGGCGGAGCGGTCGTGCAGTGGCTGCGCGACGGGCTCGGCATCATCGAGACCTCGGCCGACGTGGAGAAGCTCGCCGGGACCGTGCCGAGCAGCGGCGGGGTGTATCTCGTCCCCGCGTTCGCCGGGCTCGGCGCGCCGCATTGGGATCAGTACGCGCGCGGCACCATCACGGGGATCACGCGCGGCACGACCGCCGCGCACATCGCACGCGCCGCCCTCGACGGCATCGCCTTTCAGGTGGCCGACGTGCTCGAGGTGATGAAAGAGGACAGCGGCATCGCCATGAACACCTTGCGCGTCGACGGCGGCGCTTCGGCAAACGACATGCTGATGCAGTTCCAAGCCGACATCCTGCAAGTGCCAGTCGTACGCCCCAAGGTGATCGAAACGACGGCGCTCGGCGCCGCGTACCTGGCGGGCCTCGCCACCGGATTCTGGAAAGACCGCGCCGAGATCTCGAAGGTGTGGCAGGTGGATCGAACCTTCGAGCCGCAAATGACCGCGGACAAGGCGGCGCACCGTCGCAGCCGCTGGCACCAGGCGTTGAGCCGCGCGCGCGACTGGGAAGATCACCGCTGACGGCGAGCTCAGGGCCTCAGAAATCCCCGACGACGCTGACGCTACCCAGGCCGAGCTTGGCCTGGGCACGCACGGCCGGTCGCGCCGTGGCGCTCTCGGAGTGCGAGCCCGACGAGGTGACCAAGAGGATGGTTCCGAGCGTGAGGCCGGCACCCGCGGTCGCGAACGCGATCGTCGAGATCGTGCCCTTGGTCTTCGCGCTGTCGAGGGCGTCCCGTTGCGCCTCGCTGCAGACGTGATTGGGGCAAGCCGTCTCGAGCGCCTTCTCGTCGTTGCGCGCCGACTGGCCGAACACGATGCCTGCTCCGAGGCTCGCCGCGGCGAGGGCGTAGGAGGTGTAGGCGAGGACCTTACCCGTGTTCGAGCCGTGGTCGGCGGGGTGCGCGGGCGCGGCGGAGGTCGGAGCCGTCTCGCGCTTCGCACCGGCCGTCGCGGCGGTGCTGGCTGCCGCCTTCTCGGGTCGCGGCGCATTGGGGTCGCGCTTGAGCTCGAGCGTGACGAACGCGGAGGCGCTCGGCAAAAGCTTCACGCTCGAGCTCGCCTTGAAGAACCCCGGAGCGGTCGCTTCCACCTCGTGGTCCCCCGGGTCCGTCGGGAGCGCGATGCCGACCACGGAATCAGCGACCTCCTTGCCGTCGACCTTGACCGTCACGTCCACGTCGGCCGGCGCATTGAGGAGGATCTTCATGTTGGGAATGCGCGGCTTGATGTCCCGAAGCGTCGCCGTGGCGCTCTCGTAAGCTGCCGACAAGGCGGGCGACGCGTCCGCGGGCAACGGCTCGCGCAGGAGCTTGCGGAGCGATTCGCTGCCTTCGACCCAGCGTCCCACCTTCACCTGACACTCGCCGAGGTGACGCAGCACGATCGGCGAGTGCTTGAGCTTCTCCGCAGGCTCGAGCTTCTCGAGGGCCTGATCGCAGTGGTCGCTCTGCGCGAGCTTGACGCCCTCGACGGCAAGCCCCCGCGCGGCTGCAGTCTCGGCGGCGTCGTCCTGCGCCAGCGCCGTTCGGGGTGAGACGAAAGCAGAGATCAAAGCCAACGCTGAGAGGAGTGGTGCGCGAACGAGTCGAGAAACGTTGAGAGCAACCATGATTTGTCCCGTGGCTCGATTTTCGAGCAGGAGGTCAAACGACCACGCCCCGAGGGCGTTAAGCCTTCGTCTCTTTTTTGGAATGGGGTGTCTTTTGCCCGACCGAGAGTGGCCGTTGGGGAGAACGCCCTTTCAACGGCAAGACGCGACGAGGACACTCACGATGGCGAAAACCCGATTTATCGAGCTCTTCTCCGCTATATCCGTGCTCGCGACGAGCGCGGCTTGTAACTCGCTCACGAAGCTCGACGACTACACCATCGCACCTGGAGCGACCGGCACCGACACCGAGTCCGTGTGTGTGTCGAACGCCAAGTGCACCGACGACGCGACGCTCGCGCACGGCTCCGGCGACAAGGTCCCTGCGGTGTGCGTGAAGCAGACGGGACGCTGTGTCGAGCTGCTCAGCGAGGACTGCGACACAATCACGGGCGACTACGCGAGCGACGATGCCGTCGTCATCGGCTCCTTGTTTTCGACCAAAGGCGCGCAGGCCGCCACGAACATCCAGCGCCAGCAGAGCGCAGAGCTCGCGGTCGGGCAGATCAACGACGTGGGCGGGCTGCCGCTGAACGGCGCCACGCCCCAGAAGCTCGTGCTCTTGTCGTGCGACGAATCGACGGATCTGACGCGTGCCGGCAACCATCTCGTCGGCGAGCTCAAGGTGCCGGCCATCGTCGGCCCCAACACGAGCCAGGACACGCTGGATTTGTCGACGGCCGTCAGCGTGCCGGGCGGCACCGTCGTGATGTCGCCGACCGCCGTAGCGTCCAGCGTCGGCTCGCTCATCGACGAGGACCTCACCTGGCTCATGGTCCCCACGGACGTTCAGCGGGCGCCGCTCATGATCAGCCAGATCAACGCGCTCGAGAAGGAGCTCACCCTAGCCCGCGCCACGACGACCGTGAAGCTCGGCGTCGTGTTCCGGGACGACGCGCTCGGGATCGGGACGCGCACGTCACTGAACGGCTTGGTGTTGAACGGCAAGCCCATCTCCGACGCGGTCAACCTCGGCAACCGGGTACATATCAACGCGTACGACTTCAGCGCCCCCGACCAGAACGCCATCGTCGACGAGTACGTCGCGTTCTTGCCGGACATCATCGTGCTCGCGGGAACCGCGGAAGCCATCACACGCGTGATGGTGCCCCTCGAAAGCGGCTGGCCGGCGAGCGCGCCGCGGCCTCAGTACGTGCTGATCGACTCGGTGAAGGTGCCCGAGCTCATCACGGCCGTGACGGACAACGACGAATTGCGCGCTCGCGTGCGCGGCACCGGCATCACGCCCGCGCCCGCGTCGAAAGCCGTCTACGACGCATTCAAGGTCGACTACCAGGTCGCCTATCCGGGAAGCTCGATCATCTCCGGGATGGGGCCTGCGTACGACGCCACGTACGCCATCGCCATGGCGATGGTCGCGGAGGGTGACCCACAGCCGAGCGGTGAATCGGTGAAGGCCGGTCTTCGCCGCCTGCAGGGCGGAGACATGCAGATCGATATCGGTGCCACGCGGGTTCTCGCCGCCTTTCAGCACCTCGCGACGGGCGACAGCATCGAGGCCCGCGGCACGTTCTCGAACCTCGCGTGGACCAAAGACGGCACCGTTCAGGGCGGAACGCTCGAGGTCTGGTGCATCGGCGCGGCCACCGGCAAGCCGGCTTATCAGAGCTCGGGCCTGAGCTTCGACGTGATGACCGGAGCGAGCCAGGGGCAATACACCGCATGCCAATGATCAGCCCCTCCTACATCGAGCTCGGTCCGCTGAGCGTGCCCTTCGTCGAGGGCGAGATCATCGCCGACAAGTACGAGTTCGTCGGGCTCCTCGGCTCCGGCGGCGTGGCTTACGTCGTGAGCGCGCTCCATCTCGAGCTCGGCGAGATGGTGGCGCTGAAGTTCCTGCGACCGGAGTCGCTAGAGTACGAGGACGTCGTCGCCCGGTTCGCCAGCGAGGCGCGCGCGGTGGCGCGGATCAAGAGCGAGCACGTCGCTCACGTTTACGACGTGGGCACCCTGCCCGACGGTGCGCCATTCATCGTCATGGAGTACCTCGAGGGCAAGGATCTCGCGGACATCCTTGCCGAGCGCCGCCGCCTGCCCGTAGAGGTGGCGGTCGACTACGTGCTCCAGGCCTGTGAGGCGCTCGCGTGCGCCCATGCCGGCGGCATCGTGCATCGCGACATCAAGCCAGAGAACCTGTTCTTGTCGCAGCACGCGGGAAGCGCCGAAGTCATCAAGGTGCTCGACTTCGGGATTTCGAAGAGCGCGATGGCGGCAGTCGGAGGTAGCGGCCGCAAGTCCGCGAAAACCATGCTGCCGATGGGAACCCCCGGCTACATGTCGCCCGAGCAGATCCGCGCCTGCGGCACGGTCGACGCGCGGACGGACATCTGGGCGCTCGGCTGCGTGCTCTCCGAGCTCATCACGGGCGCGACCGCCTTCGATGCGCCCACCCAGGTGCAGCTCGGCGCGCTCATCCTCGAGCGCGAGCCTGTGCCGCTCCGCTCGCTGATGCCCGAGGCGCCGGCCGAGCTCGAAGCCATCGTGGCCCGCTGCCTGAT
>Ga0173480_10000304_pt1 | contig 15488 bp, 17 predicted proteins | sample NitcycUS209509C1_FD_122622 | JGI IMG/M metagenome (GOLD analysis project Ga0173480, IMG submission 122622) | Soil microbial communities from Arlington Agricultural Research Station in Wisconsin, USA - Nitrogen cycling UWRJ-S209-509C-1 (version... | ecosystem: Environmental > Terrestrial > Soil... | reverse complement strand
GTAGCCGGTGCTGCCGGTCTCGGTCGTCACCGAGCAGGCGACGACGGCGTGGATGCCGGCGGCGCGAATGCACTGCCGTTCGTGATCGGCTTCCGACGGCATGTCGATGGCGCCGCGGCGCAGGACCAGCGGCGTCCCTTCATCGAGCTGGCGCGCGAACCAGCGCCCCTCGAGCAGCGACCCCGCCAGCCGGCGCGCGCGCTCGGAGGTGGCGATGTGCGCCGGCGACAGCGTCCCGGTACGCTGGACGTGCATGCACGCGTCGTCGGCGCCGAAGGCTTCCGCCAGCCTGGTCAGCAGCGTGCGGAGAGGTGTCATCACCCCGTCGCCTCGCGGCCCGGCGAGAATGCGGCAGATGTCCGGTGCCAGCTGCTCGAGTACCGACGTCAGCGGCGACGAAGAACTACCTGCGGGAAATGGAATCGCGTCTGCGTGTGACATATGCCCCTCACTCGACTTGTTCTCAAACGTCATCAGACTTCCGCCATGGAATGGCATGGCAGCGTCACAATGAACGTCGCCCCCTGCTCACGTCCGCCGCTCTCGGCGCGTACCGACCCGCCGTGCTGCCGGACGACCTCCTGCACAACCGATAGACCCAACCCGGATCCGCCGCAGCCGTACTCGCTCGAGAACGGCTCGAAGACGTGCGGCAGGAACTCGGCGCCGATACCGCGCCCGTAGTCGCGCACGACGAGCGTCGCCCGTCCGTGTTCTTCGCTCACGCTGCAGGCGACGACACCACCCGCACGACTGAACCTGATGGCATTCGACAGCAGATTGCCGACGACGCGCATCAGACCGGCGTCGTTGCCGGGGATGACGATCGGCGGCGCGTCGTTGAAGCACATCGTCACGCCGTCACGTTCCGCCGTCGGCCGCAGACCTTCCACAGCGCGCGCGATCAGCTCGGTGAGATTCAGCGGGCCGCACGTCATCGGCATCTGCCACTGCTGCCCGGTCGAGACATCGAGCAGCTCGCCGATCAGTCCACCGAGCAACAGCGTGTTCTTCTCGATGATGGCCAGCACCGCATCGCGGCGCTCCGGTGCAATCTCGTTCTTGCGCAGACGCGACACCCATCCGAGCACCGCCTGCAACGGCAGCTTCAGATCGTGGGCGAGCGCGGCCACCAGCGGAGGCGCTGTCGCCGCCGGCGGCATGTATGACGGCTCGAGCGAGAGACTCGAGGGCGTGGTCAATCGGTCCATATCGACTCCGGCAGTCGTACCGCAGTGTGTTGAACTGTTTTCAGCGTGAGTGCGCTGTAGAGCCATTCTTGACGAGGTCCATCGGTATGGGCGGTTGGATATCAGTAAGACGTGCTGGCGCGCGCGATGACTGGCATCAACAATCGTTACGCCGATGTCACGATCGCCGCGATCACTGCGAATCGACGCGTATACGGTGACGCGCGCGCTCACGATTCAGCGCGTCACCTTCCAGAGATGGGACTAAAGACGTACGCCTAAAGGCGACATCAGCGATCACGCCTCGCGCGAGCGGGCTCGAAGGAACGCAATTGGCAGATGCCACACGCGTGACCATGAAGTTCGATCGTCGCCTCGCATCGGCGTTCGCCGTACTCGCGACCGGTATCAGTGCGGTGATTCTGGTGGAGAAACTTCAATCTCACTCCTATGCACCGCTGGCCGCGCCTCTGGGATGGTTGATCGCCACACCGCACGCGCAGTCGCCGCAGGTCCCCCCGCCTGGCACCCGGAGGCACGACCGCAGCGGCCACTCGCCTCACCGCGCGGTTCGACCTTCCAGCATCGCTGCTTCCGGACTCTGAGGTATGTCAGTAGCGTTATAGGTCTTCAGGCACCTGGGGCGCGTGTGGACAATCGCGCGACGCCGGTGCCGGGCATCATTGTCGGCTGAGCGCCGACCGGGCGCGTCCTGAAACGAAAGGTGCGCGGAAGCCTGAGGAGCGTGGAGGACGAGAGGGCGACCTGCGTGCGGCGCATGACGCGGGCGGCCGCAGGCCGTGTGGGCACTCAGTGACCGGCGACGAGCCGATCGAACTTGACCCGACTGAGAATACGCGCCGTGTGGGTCCCGTCGAAGGCCACGATACCGGTCTTCTGCATCTTGGCGCAGGCGCGCGTCACCGCTTCCGCCGACAGTCCGAGATAGCTGGCGGTGTCGGCACGGCTCATGGGAATGTCGATCTGCGTCGCCTCTACCGAGCCGCGCTCCTCGAGAATGTGGAGGAACATCGCCAGCCGGCCGATGGCGTGCCGCCGCGACAGCGCCAGCAACTGACGCTGCGACTGGCGCAACTCGTGGGTCACCTTACAGAGGAACTGGAACTCGAGGCCGGCATCACGACGCAGCATGTCGGCCAGCGCCTCGATGCGGAATCGATGCAGCGTCACCGGCGTCAGGGCCTGAATCGAATTGACGTAGTGCCCGCCTTCGGCCAGTCCGAACATGTCGTCCTGGAACAGGAACGCCGTGATGACCCGCTTTCCGTTGGCGAGCTCGCGATACGACTTGAGGGCGCCGCTGCGGATGATGAACACCCACTCCGCGGCCGCTTCCTCCTGATAGATGGTGGTGCGCGTCGGCAGTCGCAGCTCGGTGGCCAGGGCACCGAGTTGCAGCCGTTGACGCTCGCTGAGCAGCTGTACTGGACCGCCACCGGGCTCCGACTGGAACGGGATGCCCCGTAACGACGGCTTGAGAATGCGGACGGCGGAACCATTGCCGCCACGGTCCCCGGGGTCCCGCGATAACGACGACGGCTCCACAGGTTGTTGTCTCATTTGCGCGCAGGCTGTTCACCAACACTCGTGCCATCAGCTGCGCTGACCGGCGACAGCACAACAGGCGCAGCAACGTCGGGCGGCGTACCCGACACCAGAACGAAGATACGTCGGCCCACGCGCGAGCGTTCGAACACCACGAAATGTCGCGGAGAAACAGGCGTGCGCAGCAGCGCCGCAAGGCCGGTGGCGCACATTTCCGCGGACATCGCATCGATTCGCTCCTCGAACCTTGCCGGGAAGTGAATTTGCACCCGCCGCGGACACCGGCGACTCCCACGCCGGTTCGAGCTCCATGCCTCCCCGAGGTTGTCTCCCTCCAAACCCCGGGGAGCGCATGGACAATTCGTTCTTTCCCTCTACTCCACCAACAACGCTGTCCACCAACAACGCTGTCCACCAACAACGCTGTCCACCAGCAACGCTGTCCACCAACAACGCTGTGCCATGGACTTTGGTCCTGCATCCCCTACCACGACCATTCATCGCGATTGCTGATCGCGACCCGGCCACTGATCCTCCGATCGAGCAGTCATCCACAGATACAGACGAGGTATGTCCAGCGGATCGCGACGACCCGCCCCCGATCGACACGTTGCGCCGGCCTGCCTTCCTGGTCGTGATCCTCACGCCGATGTTGTCGGTGTCGCTGGAGGCCGCAAGCGCGGCCATATGGCGTGGGGAACCGCACTGGCGGGCCTGGCGGAGTCGCCGGCCCTGGACGCACTCGCCTATCTCACGCTGACGCCGCTGCCGTCGATTGGCTCGATGCGATTCGAGGCGGCTGCCCGATCAACAGGCCACCAGTGGCCACACTCGCACGACAGCCCACGCTTTACAGTGCGCCGGATGGGCCCCGACGTTGCATCCGCAGGCCCGTTCGTAAACCCTGATCGAGGTTGTATCCATTGAGAGCCCACCTGCTCGCCCGTTGCCTCATGTTCGCCCTGCTGCTGGCTCCGGGACCTGCGCGAGCCCAGGATGCTCCTGCCGCCCCCGAGGCAGACGTGGTCACCGCGCCGGTCGAAATCGACGGCGAGGTCCTGTTCCGCATCCGAGGCACGTCGTCACTCCCCGCCACCGATCGGGCTCAGCGGATACATGAACGAATCATTGAGGTCGCGAAGGATCCGGCCGTCGCGCCCGACAGCCTTCATCTGGTGCCCATGGAGGCCGGGACGTATGTGCAGGCCGGCAATCAGCCGATCATGGCCGTCGTGGATGCTGACGCCAAGCTCGAGCAGATCACTCGCGCCGTCCTCGCGCAGACGCACCTGCTTCGGATACAGGACGCGATTCGTGCCTATCGTGCCGAACGTACCGCACAAGCGGTGCAGGACGACGTGCTCAAGTCGCTCGTCGCGACGATCGTGCTGTGTCTGGCCATCCTCGCTATCGTCTGGCTCGGGCGCTTCGTGGACGGCGCACTGAACCGGCGCCTGCGCTCGCGCATTCAGTCGGTGGGCATCCAGTCGTTCGAGGTGGTGCGGGCAGAAAAACTGTGGGATGCGGTGCGCGGCGCGCTGATGGTCATACGCACCACGGCGGTGCTCACCGTCGTCTTCCTGTTTCTCGGCTATGTGCTGGCCCTGTTTCCGTCCACCCGGGGGCTCTCACGCAATATGGTGGGCTTCGCCCTCAGCCCGATCGACGTCCTGGGTAACGGGATCGTCAACAACATTCCGAGTCTGGTGTTCCTGGTCGTCCTGTTCTTCGTGTTCCGGGTGGGGCTGCGGCTGATCCGTCTCTTCTTCGGCGCCGTCGAAAGCGGCGCCGTCAGATTCGCGCAGTTCGATCCGACATGGGCGCAGGCCACCTACAAGCTGGTTCGCATAGGCGTCGTCGCGTTCGCCATGATCATCGCGTATCCATACATTCCCGGATCGAGCTCCGCCGCGTTCCAGGGTGTGTCGCTGTTCATCGGCATTGTGTTTTCCCTGGGCTCCACGTCCGCCATCGCCAACCTGATCGCGGGCTACATGCTCATTTATCGCCGCGCCTTCAAAGTCGGAGACCGTATCAAGGTCGGGGATGCCTTCGGGGACGTCATCGAAACCCGGCTCCAGGTCACCCACCTCAGGTCGTTCAAGAACGAGGAGATGATCGTCCCGAATTCAACGATTCTCGGCGCGGAAGTGATCAACTACAGTTCGCTGGCGCGGTTGCACGGCCTCATCCTCCACACCGAGGTCAACGTCGGCTACGGCACGTCATGGCGTCAGGTCGAGGCGATGCTGCTGATGGCGGCACATCGCGTCACCGGCCTGGGTGGAGAACCCCGGCCTTTTGTGTTCGTGAAACGACTCGGCGATTTTGCGGTCACGTACGAGCTGAACGTCCATACCTCGAACGTCACCCAGCTCGGTCCCCTCTATACTTCGTTGCACCGGAACGTTCTGGACGTCTTCAACGAACACGGCGTCCAGATCATGGTCCCGGCCTATGAAAGCGATCCGCCCGAGCCGAAGGTGGTCCGACCGTCCGCGTGGTCCGTCAAACCAGCGGCCCAGCCCGATGCGGCCGCTGGTGAAACGCATCCCCCTGCCGCGTAGATGTTCGCGCGGCACGCCGCGGAGTGCCGGCCCCGATCTGGCTCTGACAGGTCGCCGATTGCGACCGATGTCACGGACACCGCCCCTTGTTGCTGCCGTCTGCCTTCTCCTGACAGGAGTCGGTTGTCACCCGGTGCAACCGGTCGTTAATGGCGCGGACCGCACTCTCCCCGTTCTTGTCGGGATGTTCACCGGGACACTGCCGTGCGCCGACTGCACCGGCATTCGAACCGACATCACCTTGTTCACGATCACTCCCGGACGCAGGATCGACGGCACGTTCTCGCTCGTCGAGCATTACCTCGGTACCAGGTCTGGCGACCGCACGTTCCGCAGAAACGGACGCTGGGTCACGCTTCGAGGCACGGCAACCGATCCAGAGGCCGCCGTGTACCAGTTGACGACAGACGACGGCCGCCGTGTCATCAATCTGAAACGCATCGACGGCGATGCCGTCCGCCTGCTGGGCGACGATCAGAGCGAGTTGCCGCCGGACCTCCGTTACAACCTGAGGCACCCTGGGCCTGCCCTTCTTGGCGGATACCGGGAGGTGGACGCGTCGCTGCCGGACGTGCGTGAAGCGGCAGACCATGCGGTGTCGGAACACTCGACGCGCACGGGGACAACCCTCTCGACCCGGCACGTGTTCTGGGCGGCGCGTCAGGTGATGGCCGGAGTGCGATACCGGTTGTGCATCGAGACCACGTCGGACGGAGCGCGAATGGTCGTCACCGCGGTGGTGTTTCGCACGCTCGATCAGCGGCTGTCGCTTTCCGATTGGATTGAAGGATGCGAGCCGCTCCCGTCACCGTGAGACCGGCGCAGGTGTGTACTGCTCGTGTCTTACCGGTCGATCGGCGCGGGGCCGGCTGACGCCGGCCCCGATGTATCCCGGTTCACCTCGCCGCCTCGACGCGGCGCCCATTTGAGACGAGTCTCAGTGGTGGCGCTCGGCGGGATGACGACTATGCCTGCCGTGCTGGCGATAGCATTCGCATGCCTGGTCGACGAGGATCGACCGCTGCACGATCTCGAGCCTGCCCCGCAGGTGCGCGATCGCTCCCTGGCCGCGAAGCTCGTTCAAGGCGACCGTCACGGCGTGACGGGGACCGCCAACCAGCTGCGCCAGCGTTTCATGTGTGACGTCGAGCGACTGGCGGCCGGCCTTGTCGGTGGCAATCAGCAGCCAGCGTGCGAGCCGCTGCCGGTGGGAGTGCACCCGGTTGCAGGCCGCCGTGATCATGATCTCCGACAGCCTGCTGCCGACGTGGGTGAGCAGAATGCTCCGGAAGCCTTCCGACTCGGCACACAGCCGTCGCAGCCGATCGGCCGGAATCCAACAGCCAACCGTCTCAGCCAGGACGACGACGCGATATCCAGGGTGCGACGTGTGGAAGAGCGCATCGAACCCGATCATGCCGTCGGCGCCGACGATGTCCACGGCCACCTGATGTCCGGTGGCCATTTCGCTGACGAGAGACAGCACTCCGGTATCGGGAAAATAGGCGGAGAGCATTGTGTCGCCGGCGCACAGGATCGTGTGTCCGACAGGCAGCCGCGCCTGATGCGCGCTGGAGAGCAGCGCGTCACGATCGCCATCGGACAACTGCGTCAGAAGGTGATTGGCGGATTGGGTTGCCGGGCCGGATGAGGATGAATGCACGACTTCGTCGCTGCCGACCCTGAGGGAACACGCCGACAGACGGAGCCTGTCATTCGCACGCTCACAGTGTCGGTACATGGCTGTACTGTTGTGTCTGCCTCCACGGCGCCGGCACATCAAAGCGTGCAAACCAGCCAGGGAGAGTCTGATTGGCATCATAGGACCGCAGGCTCTACAGGCCGATTGATTCAGGTCAACGGCCGTCACCATGGCAACTGCGGTTGGCGTCAACCACTTCGCTGTGCTGCGAACGCGGTCATCGGGCAGTGACGCTCCCACCACACGCGGAACAGTGCCCAGGAAGACCGCGGTCGTCGCTCTACGGCGCGACGCAGACGTCGGAGATGCGCGAACCGGCTGTCACGACACGCGCGGCGGGCTGGAGCCGGCAATGGCGTCGAACCAGTCCTTCATGCCGAGGGTCATCAGCTGATGAAACAGCCGGAGTCCCGAGGAGAACCGGCCCAGCGCGTATCGCATGCGCGTCGGCAGCTTCTCCTTGGAAAGGACCTGGCCGGTGCGACCGTCGATCATCACCACCGTCGCGTCGAGCACGCGGCCCTGCAGCGGGTAGTAGGCTGTGCGCGGCCCACGTTGCACGATCTCCGGCGGCGCCAGCAGCAGCGTAATCGTCCCAGTGACGATGAGCGGCTGACGGTGTTCTTCTCCGAGCGTCTGCCAGAACATGCGATTGTCGAACTGGTGCTCATCGTCGATCACCAGCGGCGGAGTGTCGATGACGGTGATGGTGCCGGTACTGCGCAGCTGATCGCGCAGGATCTGGACCGCCTCCTGGTTGATGTCGATCTCATCCCGCCCGCGAGCGATGAAACCGGCGACGAGGATGCGGGAGTGGGCGAGGCTCAGCTGCGCGGCTGTCGACGGGATGACGGTCGTCGCGCGGTGAGGTGAGCAGGAACCGACCAGAAGGCATGCCGAGACAACGACGAGGCGGATCATGTCGTGACTCCTCTCGGTCGAGGCGTTGGGCAACCGGGTCGAGACGCGAAACGATCCACCGCGGAATGTCGCGGCAGCGCTCGAACCCGCGGCACCATGCAACACGTTTCATTCCACGTCGCAAAACCTCATCATCGGCGCACGTCTTGCGCCCAGGCGACAGGGCCGGCCATCGTGACAGCCTCGATGCGTTCGCCGATCGCCCTTCAGGCAATGAGGTCACTCTTCCGCCGTCCTGCAGCCAACTCAACCCGTTTTCAAGCGATACTGGGCCTACCCGAACAATGAGGCCCCTCATCGACTCTGCCTTGAGTGATGCGTCGCAGGCACTGGACGCATTGAGACGGAACACGCAGGCCCTGGACCGCATCGAAGAGGTGGCGCGGGCGGTCGTGCAGACGTTCCAGGCTGGCGGCAAAGTCATCGCCGCCGGCAATGGCGGCTCGATGTGCGATGCCATGCACCTGGCTGAGGAACTGGCGGGCCGGTTTCGAGACGATCGCCGGGCGCTGCCGGCGATCGCGATCAGCGACCCCGGGCTGCTGTCGTGCGTGGCCAACGACTACGGCTACGAGCAGGTGTTCGCGCGATTTCTGGAGGCCCACGGACGCCCTGGCGACCTCTTCGTCGGCATCAGCACCAGCGGAAACAGTCTCAATGTCGTGAGGGCGGCGGCAACGGCCCGGACGATCGGTATGCGGACGGTTGCCTTGGTGGGGCGCCCGGCTTCACCGCTCGAATCGGGTACCGACCTGACGATTGTGACGCCGGCCGGGCGGTATTCCGATCGTGTCCAGGAGCTGCACATCAAGGTCATTCACATCCTGATTGAGCTGGTCGAGCGCGAGATGTTCCCCGAATCGCGGGTTTAGCAGCCCGTGGTGCTGCTAGCCGAGCGGCGCCAGCGGTTTCATCGGGCAGGCCCGTCGGCAATGTCGAGCAGGGTGCCGTGCAGGGCCCGCGCAAAGCGTCGCATGCCCGCCCGATCCGTGCTGTAGGCGAGGACATCCCGCCCTTCGAGGCGAGCCGCGAACCGGGCGTCCAGAGAGCTGATCCCCGGCGTCACATCATTCCCCGGCACCCAGCGGGTCACGCGCGCGTGCTCACCGATGATGATCGAGCGGCTGGGACAGACACGGTCGAGCTCTTCCATCTCCCACAGCAAATGCTCGGTCGGCTCGGAGATATCGATGATCGAGGCTGACGTCACCCTCGCCAGTTCGCTGACGCTCTGCTGCCATACCGCCGTGGCCACGGTGAGAACCACCAGCCGCGGCGCAAACGTCTGTCGCCCCTGCTCGGTGACGGCGGTCACAGCGCTGGCGACTTCCTCACTGTGACGGATCGCACGCGTTCGTGCCGCCTCTGCCTGGCGCAGCGCGTCAGCCGACGATGACACGAGCATCAGCACGCCGGAAAATGGCACCGCCAGGAGCAGCGCGGCGAACACGACGAACATCGCCCCGAGTCCGAATGCCACGACCGTGGCCAGAACCGCGAAGAGGCCAGGCAACGTAAGCGCAAAGTATCCGACCGGGATTCGGCCTTCCAGCAGCGAGAACACGACGGCCGCGTAGGTGTCGAAGGTGCCATCGCGCACCGCCCGACCCCAGTTCGAGTACATCTGCACTTGGGCGAGCTGCACCCCCAGCACCAGAACCGCTCCGATCACCGTCCATCGGAACGAAGCCAGAACGGCGCGGCCGGTACTCATGGCGGTGCGTGCGACGCGAGACCCGATGCCGAACACGACGCGCGACATCGGTGCGACGCCGACCGAGGCAATCGCCGCGTCGTCCAGCGTGACCAGACGCCACGATTTGCCGACGGTCCGAACGACGGCAAACGTCACCGCCTCCATCGACCCGCGGTAGCCAAACCGGCGAAGGAACAGGACGGTGCTGCGGCGTCCACGAACGAGCCGTCGGCCGTAACGAAGGCCAACCCACATCGCGGCAACCGAGCCGACGAAGGCGAGCTCGATTTCGCGAACGGGAATCTCCCGCGGCATGACCGTCGAGGGATCGTTGTCGAACCGGCTGATCAGGTCGCCGGCGGTAACGAGCCCCGTCGGAAGGACCACGACAGTGGCGATCAGGCCGATAAAAACCAGGAGCGAACCGAACACCGAACGCACAAACCGCATGGCCGCGCTCGTTCGCTGTCCGTGAGGGTAGTCAAGGACAATCCGTACGGGCATAGACGGAGCGCCATTATGACGTCACAAGAGGACGGTTTGAAGACAGTTACCAGTAGCCGATCATGCGCCCGGCGGCGAGCGCTGTTCCCCAGCAGATCAGCGACAGACCGGCGGCGATCCTCAGGGCGCGGGGCGCATCGCCGTGTGGTGCATGCGTCGCCGGCGCGGTCCACGCCGGATGCCGATGGACGAGCGCGACGTTCAGCAGCGCGAGGCCGATTGCCGGAAACTTGATCAGGATGAAGGGGTTGCCGGCGTACTCAGTGGCAGTGGCCGCAAGCAGTCCGCTGCCGCTGACGGCAGCCACGATGAATCCGGCTTTGGCCATCGGCACCGTCGGCACTTTGATCGCGTGCAGTGGTATCGCTTTCCACAGGCCGAGAAGACGCAAATCGAGTACGAGGACGCAGCCGAACAGCGTCGCAACGCCGGCAATGTGGATCAGATTGACGACGCCGTACGTCCAGACACCGCCGCTGCGCATGGCGTGGCCGAGCCAGCTGGTCTCGAGCCACGCCAGAACGTCGTACACGACGGCTCCAGGTCAGAGGCGATCAGGATAGACGTCGAAGTTCTTCCCGGCGTATGTGACACGCTCGGTCTTGATCTCGAACTTCTTCGGATCCGTGTTGCGCTTGCCGCGGATCGTTACGGTGGCCCCGACCGGGATCGTGCTTTCTTTGAGGCCGGCGCTGTCGGTGCGTGCCGGCGGCGCCAGCGTGATGTCCCACACCTGGCCGTTCTTGTCTTTCACCTGCATCGTCGCGTGCGGACCGGCGAGGCTGACGCCCTTCTCGACCTTGCCGGTGAGCTCGAAGTTCTCCGTGCCCTGTCCACCCCAGCCGTGATGCGCGAACGCCGGCGATCCAGATATGCCGAGGATGAGCACGAGGCCCATGAGCCAGAACCAGGATTTCGAACGCATGCTCCCTCCCAACGGGACGCTGCGCTCTCAGGCTGAGCACTCGTGCGCGCAGGCGTCCTGCCGAAAGCCTTGCAGCATCGGGACCACAACACGTGATTTTTGCCGGGATGGCGCGCCGTCTATGGCGCTTACGCTAGAGCAGCGACGTGGTGGCCCAGTCCGTTGAGTTGCTGATGGCGCGATAGGTATCGGGGGAAACGCTGCGCTTTCCGTAGCGGCAGGCAACAACGAACATGTTTTTGTCGTCGCGCCAGTTCGCCTGCACGACCTCGCAGGGGAACGTCTCGCCGTTGTCGATCGACATCGACAGCGTCTCGCCAGGTTTCGGAATGGATTGCACTTCGATCTTCTTGGTGAAGCGCACGTCCGAGTTGTCAACAGTGGTCGGTTCGGTGCTCTCGGGCGTGCGCATCCGAAGCGACGGCAGCCTGAGACTGATTTCCACGATTTGCGGCATCCGATGATCCTACACGGCTGGATGGGTGCCGGGCCATGGCTGGTCTGTTCCATTAGGGGACTCGGGGCTCGGGGCTTCCGCCTTCGCCGAGGCTAGCCGGACAAGCGGGGCTCGGCTCGAGGGGCCTTTTGCCGGTGTTCGCCGTATACTGCTCGCCACCACGACAACCCGGAGGTTCTCCATGAAACGCGTAGCCATGATGGTCCTGGCAGCGGCCTTAGCCGTGTCTGCGGACGCCAGGGCGCAATCCCAGGCCGAGATCGATACCGCGCTGCTGGCAGCCCCACAGCAGCTGAAGGCCGATGCCACGGTGATCAAGTGGAAGTCGGACTTCACCTACGACACGATCAAGAAGGGGACGAACCGTCTGGTGTGCTTCGACTCGTCATCACTTCCCGGGCAGCAGCCGTTTTCCGTCGAGTGCAGCAGCGTCGCCAATCTGGAGCGCATCGCCCAGAACCTGAAGTTCGAGGCAGAACCGGATGCCGCGAAGCGGAAGGCGCTCATCGAGGCGGCGGAAAAGAACGGGACGCGTCCCAAGCCCGAATTCGGCTCGGTCTGGTTCCATCTGCGCGGCGCGAGCAAGGAAGCGGCGCGGGCGCACAAGACGGTGGCCGTGCCCGGCGCAACGGCCGCATCGATGGGCCTGCCTGACAATGCGAAACAGGGCGGCGTCTGGATCATGGATGCGGGCACGTCTGCGGCGCATCTGATGATTCCGGGAGACTGAACACACACACACAATCAGGCTTCAGGCTTCAGGCTTCAGGAATCAGGAATCAGGAGAGGATTCAGCCTGATTCCTGACTTCCGCTATCCGTTTCTCGCGCGTCCTCCCTCAGTTCGAATCCTTCCGACCTGTCGTCCGGCGGGTCCATCAGCCCCCTACATCCGAATCCCGGTCGCATCACCTCAGCTCCAGTCCACCCGGTCTGACCGTCACAACTCCGGCGACGGATTGCCATCGTCTCATCGCGATCGACGCACATGTCTGTCACATCTTTCCGCTGACATAAGAACGCGGGGCTCGAGCCTCGAAGCTCGAAATACAAGTTCTTGAAGTCACAACGCACTCGATCGTGTGCGTTGTCCTGGAGATCCTCAATGGCGGAACGTTTCGATCACGACGATTTCGGCGGACTGCATCGCGACCTGCATGCGACGGCGGCGGCGATGAACCGGCGCAGTCTGCTGCGTCTCGCAGCGCGCGCCAGTATGGCGGTAGGTACGCTTCAGCTGATCGGCTGCGGCGAGAATCAGACCGCGCCGAGCGTGCTGGACACGGCAACAAACACGACGACGACCGCGGAACCGGAACCACCACATCTGCAGCAACGGGAGGCACGTGCAGTCAGATTCCCAACGAGACGGCAGGGCCGTATCCGGGCGACGGCTCCAATGGCCCGAATGTCCTGACACAGAGCGGGATTGTCCGCAGCGACATCCGATCGAGTTTCGCAGGGTTGAGCGGCACCGCCGACGGCGTCCCGCTGACGATCGTCCTGACCATCGTCTCCGCCTCCACCTGTGCCCCACTCGCCGGCCGCGCCGTCTATCTCTGGCATTGCGATCGCCCGGGACGCTACTCGCTCTACTCGTCCGGCGTGACCAATCAGAACTACCTGCGAGGCGTGCAGGAGGCCGATGCCAGCGGAAGAGTCTCGTTCACATCCATTTTTCCGGGGTGCTACGCCGGACGCTGGCCGCACATTCATTTCGAGGTCTATCCCACGCTGTCGAGTGCAGCGAGCGTGTCCAACAAGATCGCCACGTCCCAGATCGCGCTGCCGAAGTCGGCGTGCGATCTCGTTTACGCTCAGGCCGGCTACGAAGCCAGTGTGACCAACCTGTCGCAGGTGTCGCTGGCAACTGACGGCATCTTCAGCGACGGGGCAGCATTCGAACTGGCGACGGTCAGTGGTTCCGTGGCGAGTGGCTTCGCCGCAACGCTGTCGGTGGCTGTTGCGGCGTAGCGTGGACAATGCCGGGGCTGAAGCCCCGGCCCACGCGTCTGCCGTTGCGGTCTTCGCGGGCTAAGCCAGGACTCTCCTGCGTCGACGTCGTCGACTCCACATCAGCATGACGATCAGAACGATCAGGCACACGACAGGGACGAGCACGGCCGCCAGCGCGATCACGATCGCGCCGGCCGTCTCGCCGGTGGACACGATCGGATTGGCAACGCCGAGCGTCGCGATTCCAGTCTTGGCGCGCAGCACCGCACTCGACAGCTTGGTCACGGCTGCCATGCCACCGCCGCCGATGATGGCCACTGGCCAGACAATGCCGGGCGGCATGTCCACCATCACCGACGCACTCGCCACCACGCCCGCAGCGAGAGCGGCCGGGCCGGCCAGGACATCCAGCAGATGATCCACACCAGGAATGTAGTACGCGATCACCTCGACGACGCTGGCGCTGGCCAACGCAATCAACGCCTCCGGCGTCGCCAGCCAGCGAAACCCATCAGCCAGGGGCAGAGCTCCCCAGTGCGCCGCCAGGCCGGCCACCAGCAGCGGCAGGAACACACGGAAGCCGGCGGCAGCGGCCAGCCCGATACCAATCGCGATGGCGATCATCCAGTCAACAGCTAAGGGCATCAGCGCTCGCGATCCTATGACCGGACAGCCAGGTTTGTGAATCGGCTGATGAATAGACGGGCGCGTGGCATCTCAGTGCCGGACGAACGGAAGCTCATACGAGAAATACAGGAAGATGCCAGCCGAGTCCGCATCGCCACGGATGACGAGGGGCAGGCCGAGTCCGACGATGATCTGAGATTCACCGACGTCCCAGCCAGTGCGGAAGCCCGGGACGAGCGTCACGGTCGTCCTCCTCGATGTCTGCCCGTCCACCACGCCTTCCTCCCAGTCGACGACGTTCTCGAACATGAGGTTGAACATCGGTCGGGCCCGCCAGATGGCGCTGCCGGCAATACGTGGCGTCAGGAGGTTGTAGTCCTGACCTTCGATGCGGGCGGACGGCAGATGCGTCATTCCGGCGTTCCAGTGAAAGTAGACGTCGCGGACCTGTTTGCTGAACGGCAGGTTGAACTCCCACCCGAACGAGCCGTTACCGAGACCATTGGTGCCGCTGGGGATGATGAGCGAAACACGAGGCGAAAACGCGGGGCGCGCCTCACTGCCATCGAATAGCTGCAGGCGATAGTGCACGAAGGCGTCTCCGACTCCGGAGGTGCCGTCTCTCGAGGCGTAAGGGATTGTGTACGACAGCTGATGCCGCCGGGTCACCACCGGCCATTCCTGCGTGAACACGGTTTCCCACGCGCCGCTGTTGGAGCGACGGACGTTCAGGATGTTCTGAAAAATGCCCGGGTCCTGGTTAAAGGCTTCTTCCACCAGGAACGAGTTGTCGGTGATCGCGAACGGTACCGGGGCCTGCGCAAGCCCATTTTGGGCGGCGCCCAGCACGACCGCGATGACAACGCACGAGGTAGCGATCAGTTTCTCGAGCGATCGGCCGGTGATCCGATTCATCGAGTCCTTCTGTGCAGTTTCCGGAAATTGATCAATTGGTCAGGCTGCAATTTGACTTTCATGTGAGTCTACCGTAAATTTTGATTGGGCAAAATATTATGGCAGGCCGGCTCTCCAGACGATCGTGGCTTCAATTGGGTGGAATGGCGTCGCTCGCGGGCGGGCTGTCTGCGGCGGCGCGCGTGTCAGGGCAGTCGCCCGTGAAGGCAGCCGCGGACGCGGCCACACCCCACCACAACCACGCGATGGGGACAGTAGGGCGAGTGACCAGCACTGCCGTCAAGCCGACGTCCTATCTGCGCGCCTGGAACTTCTCGGATCTGGCGGAGCCCAAGCGGTCCGACTTCTATCGCGAAACCCGGCGACCGGACGGGTCAATGCTGCGGGAGTACCAGATCTTCGCCGTCGAGCGCGAGATCGAGATTGCGCCCGGGATCTTCTTCCCCGCCTGGACCTACAACGG
>Ga0173480_10000303_pt1 | contig 15505 bp, 13 predicted proteins | sample NitcycUS209509C1_FD_122622 | JGI IMG/M metagenome (GOLD analysis project Ga0173480, IMG submission 122622) | Soil microbial communities from Arlington Agricultural Research Station in Wisconsin, USA - Nitrogen cycling UWRJ-S209-509C-1 (version... | ecosystem: Environmental > Terrestrial > Soil... | reverse complement strand
GTTGTAGGCGCCCTGCAAGGCGCTGTGCAGCTGCGCATGCTGGGCCGCCTGTGCCACGTGCTCGCTCAGGTGGGTGAGGAACTCGCACTCGCCACTGCTGAAACTGCTGACCTCGCGTCGCGCGACGACCAGCACGCCGTAGAACTCGCCGTCGACCATCATCGGGACGGCGACCATGGCGCGCAGTCCGCCCCTGGCAAGCCGCAGCGGGAACGGAAATTCGACCGCTGCCGTGTCCGGCTCGTAGATCAGCACGCCACGCTTCGTCTTGTCGATGCATTCGGGGCCGAGATCGATGTGCGATTGTTCGTTGAGAGCCAGCGTCGACGCTACAGCGGCGCTTCGCAATCCAACGCTCGCGATCATCACGTCGTTGACGGCCTCGTCGTACAGGCACAGGCACGCGAAATCGACGGGCAACTGATCCTCGAGCGTGCGGATCACCACCTGGAAGATGCTGGCGAGGTCCTGGTGCTCACCCACCGCTCGCGTGATCTGGTGCAGCAGGCTCATGCGCTCGTTCTGTGAGCGGATCTTGATTTCACCCGCCTTGCGCACGGTGATGTCGTTGAAGAGGATGGCGACCTTGCGGCTCTCATCGCCGCCCACGCGATATGCGCAGACCTCGTAGTAGCGACCCAGCGCCTTCGCTTCGTTCTCGAAACGCAGGGGTTCCCCCGTCAGGGCAATCTTTCCGTAGATGTCGAACCAGTGCTGTTCATGGTTCGGCGCCAGCTCGCGCATGCGCTTCCCTTCCGCGTTGACCAGGCCCGTCTGCCGTTCGAAGGCCGGGTTGATCTCGAGGAAGCGGTAGTCAACGGGCCTGCCATGATCATCAAAGATGACCTCGATCGTGCAGAACCCTTCGATGAGGGTATCGAAGAGCTGGCGATACTTGGCTTCCGCCCCGTTGCTCGCTGTCATCGCCGTCGAGGTTAGATGCGCTGCGGAATAAAGGCAAAGCACCTGCGCGATTTGACACCCCGCATAGGTGGCTCTCCTAGTGTGCCGTCACCTAACATGGCTGCAATCGAATGGCAGCCACGCGTGCAGCCCCGGCATGACAGATTCCAGCCACGGACCCGCGAACGTCAGCATCGCACTGAAAAGTAGGACGGATCCTGCAAGGTGGCGTGCCCCTGGTCGTGCCGAAAAGCGCTTGAGACGCTCGGCGCCGAGTGCGGCGATGAACAGTGCCGGCACGGTTCCGAGACCGAAGGCGAACATGATGAGCGCGCCGTTCAGGGCATCGAACTGCAGGGTCGCGATCAGCAACACCGAGTAGACGAAGCCGCAGGGCATCCAGCCCCAGACCATGCCGAACGCGAAGCCGCGGGGAATCGAGTTGACGGGCAGAAAACGCCTGCCGAGCGGCGCGAGTTTCGGCCACAAACGTCTCCCGATCATGCCGGCACCCGGATCGCGCACGCCGCCAAAGGCGACCAGGGCGCCGAGCAGCAACGCCAGCGCCGACAACGTTCGAAGGGTTTTGCGGACCGCGTCGATGTCGAGCAGGCTCACGAGCCCGCCGAAGATTCCCGCGAACAGCAAACCGGCGAGCGCATACGAGGAGATGCGGCCCAGCTGATAACTCACGATGATCGCGGTCCGCGTGCGCCCGCGCTCGTCACGCGCGGCGGCCATGCCGAGCGCCGCCGAGATTCCACCGCACATGACGACGCAATGTCCGCTGGCAGCGAAGCCGAGCAGCAAGGCGGCGCTGAGCGTCAATGCACCGTTCATGTCGGCGGCGGCCCTGGGGAAATTTCCGGGCGCGTGTCCGAATCGGCGAGCGGCAGAAGACCGGGCGTGTCTAGATCCTCGAACTGGTCGTGGTCGACTGCCCAGAAAAACATCCAAACGGCCACACCGAGGAACAGCAGCGACAGCGGGATCAGCAGCAGCAGGATGTTCATGCGACCGCCTCGTGAGTTGACGTGGTGACGGAGGTCGGCGCCGTCTGAGTTTTCGCCGGCATGCTCCGCCCAATTCGCAACGCGTTCAGGATGACGCCGAGCGAGCTCAGCGACATGCCGAGCGCCGCGAGCCAGGGTGGAATGAATCCGAGCGCCGCCAGCGGCACGGTCGAGAGATTGTAAAAGAGCGCCCAGCGCTGGTTCTGGCGCACGATGGCGAGAGTTTCGCGCGCGATGTCGCGCGCCTGGGCGATCGCGTCGAGCCGCCCGCCGCTGAGCACGATGTCACTGCTCGCCTGCGTGAGCTCCGCGCCTTCGGCGAGCGCAATCGACACGTCGGCGCCCGCGAGCACCGGTGCGTCGTTGATGCCGTCACCGACGGCGAGCACGCGTGCGCCACTCGCGCGGAGCTCGGCGAGCCACGCGAGCTTGTCCGCGGGCATCGCGCGGGCACGCCAGGCGTTCACGCCGACGCGCTCGGCAACGGCGGCAACCTTGGCGCTCGCATCACCGCTCGAGATCAGCACCGTCATGTCCTGCGCGCGCAGCGCATCGAGCGCGGCGCCGGCGTCGGCGCGCAGGCGTTCGTTCACTCGGAACGCGGCGATGAGCCCCGCGTCGTCGGCGAGCAGCACCGCGTCGTCGTACTCGGAGGACAGCGGCTTGCCCGCCATCGCGAAATCGCCGCGCCCGAGGCGCAGCTCGCGGCCCGACACCGTCGCGCTCACGCCGAGGCCCGCGAGGGTCGCCACCTGCGTAACCGCCCTCTCATCGAGGCCCGTATCCGCAGCCGCGATCGCGCGCGCGACCGGATGGCGGCTCTGGCGCGCCAGCGTTGCTGCCAGGCGCAAGGCATCGTCACGCGACGTTTCGCCCGACATCTGGACATCCGCGAGCGACAACGTGGGCTCGGTCAGCGTGCCTGTCTTGTCGAACAACGCATGCGTGGATTCCGCGAGCGCCTGGAGGGCATCCGGTTTCACCACCAGCACACCGCGGCGCGCCAGCACGCCGAGGGCGCGCGTGAACGCCGCGGGCACCGCGAGCGAGAAGGCGCAGGGGCAGGAGATCACGAGCACCGCCACCGCGGCGGAGAAAGCGCGCGAGGGATCGAAGTAGCCCCACGCGACCGCAGTCAGCGCCGTCAACGCGAGCACGCGTGCGACGAAGCGGCCGGCGGCAAGTTCACCCGCAATCTGCAGTCGCGGACGTTCGGCATGTGCGCGACCGACCAGCGCCGCGATGCCCGCGAGCGCCGTGTCCGCGCCGACGCGCTCGACGCGCAACAGCACCGGACCGTCTTCGAGCACGCTGCCGGCGATCAGCGCATCGCCACGCTTCTTCTTCACGGGCGCGGATTCGCCGCTCAACAATGCTTCATCCGCGCGGCAGTGCTCGGCGAGCAGCACGCCATCGGCGGGCACGATGCCGCCTTCGAGCACGCGCACACGATCGCCCACGCGAAGTTCGTGGATGCCCACGCGTTGAAAGCCGCCTTCGTGTTGTCGTTCCGCGAATGGCGGCGTGAGCCGCGCCAGCGAATCCGTGAGATCCCGCGCGCGATGCCGCGCGCGCATCTCGAGATAACGACCCGCGAGCAGGAAGAACACGAACATCGAGATGGAATCGAAATACACCTCGCCGCTTCCGCGAAACGCTTCGATCAGGCTGGCGACATAGACCGCGGCGATCGCGAGAGCCACCGGCACATCCATACCGACGCGCCGCGCCGCGAGCGAACGCCACGCACCGACGAAGAACGTGCGAGCGGAATAGAAAACCACCGGCGTTGCCACGAGCAGTCCGAGCCAGCGCAGCAACTCGCGCGTCGACGCCTCGAGCGAGTCGCCGGCGACATAGATGACGCTCGAGAACATCATCGCCTGCATGCTGCCGAAGCCCGCCACGAGCAGGCGCTTGAGCGCGTCGCGCGACTCGATGCGGCGAAGATCGTCGAGTCCGCGCGAGTCGAGCGGCAGCGCGCGATAGCCGGTGCGCGACAGCGCCTGCAGGATGCGCGGCAGCTGGATCTGCGAATCGCGCCAGGTGATTCGCGCGCGCTGCGCGACGGCATTCACCTGGACGCTGACCACGCCGGCCATCGCCGACAGTGAGCGCTCGATGAGCCACACGCAGGCGGTGCAGCGGATGCCATCGACGAGCAGCAGCGATTCGCGCAGACCGTCGCCGAGATCGCGCACCACGTGGCGCGCGTTGTCCGCGTTCTGCCAGGCATCGTGAGCGGCCTGGTCCGCCGCGGCATCGGGCTTGTGTCCGGGGACGGCGCGCAGCGCGTAGTAGTCAGCGAGACCGAGTTGTTCGATCCACTCGGCGGCGGCGAGGCATCCCTGGCAGCACATCGACCGCGTCGCACCCGCAACGCGTGCGCGAATATCGACGCCGGGCGGCAGCGACTCTCCGCAATGCCAGCAGTTAGTCGAGCCTGACATGCGCGCGTCTCATCCGGACGCCGCCACGATCAGCGCAATGCAACCGACGATCGAACTCAGCAGCACGGCAGCGCCGAGCCACATGACCGGTGGTCGATACCAGGGTTCGTGCGCATCCACCGGATTCGGGTTGGTCATGGCGCGGCCTTCGACGTGCCTTCACTCGCAACCCTGCCGATACCCTGGGAAAGAACCCACGCCGCAGTCAGTCGCACGTCGTCTTCCGACAATCGGTGACGCCACGCGGGCATCACGCCGCTGCGACCGTTGCTGACTGTCTCGACGACGGATTCGATGTTGCCACCGTAGAGCCACGCGTCATCAGTCAGATCTGGCGCGCCCAGCGCGGGATTACCGCGTCCCTCGACACCGTGACACGCGGCGCAGATCGCCTGGAAGCGAACCTTGCCTGCGGCAGCCCACTCGGCAGGAACCTGCGTACCCCTGAGGCTCACCACGTAGGCCGCCACTTCGTTGACGCCGTTGTGCCCCAGCGCGCCGAGCAACGGCGGCATCGCGCCCTTGCGGCCATCGTTGATGCTGGCGAGGATCGTGTCGGCGCCGCCACCGTACAACCAGTCGGCATCCGTGAGGTCCGGCGCGCCGACGACGCGGTTGCCCTTGCCCTTCATGCCATGGCAGGCCGCACAGTTGTCGAGAAAGAGCCGGTGACCCAGGGTAGTCGCATCCTTGTCAGCCGCGAGCTGCTCCAGGCGCAGCGTGCGCCAGCCGGCGAGTTTCGTTTCGAGCTTCGCGCGGCTCGCAGCGGCGTTCTGGTCGTGTTCCTTGGCCGACGTCCATTCCGTCCGACCCGCAAAGCTTCCGAAGCCCGGGTACATGAGTAGATAGCAGGCGCCGAACAGGAACGCGCCGACGGACACCATGACCCACCACCACGGCAGCGGACGCACCGCTTCGCGCAGCACGCCATGCGCCCACACGTGGCCGGTGGTGCCGTCCTTGTCGGTGGGGATGTTCATCCAGATCGCCCAGAAGAACAGGAACAACCCGACGCCCGCGGTCAGGCAGGCCAGGACCACCACCCACATGGACCAGAAGCCAGTCATGGTTTGTCCTCGTCGAGCGGCATGCGGGCAAGCTCGGAGAACTTGCTCTTGTGATGCGGCAGCCAGGCCCAGATCCAGATGCCGATGAACGACAGCATGATCAGCACCGTCAGTGCACCGAGGAAGTGGCCATAGAATTCGTTCATGGCTGCGCCCTCACGCCAAGGCCCTGTAGATAGGCGATGAGAGCGTCGAGCTCGGTCTTGTTCAATACGGCATCGTTGGCCCCGACGATCTCGGCGTCGGTGTAGGGATCACCGAGCGTGCGCAGCGAGAGCATTCGCGCTTTCACGGAATCGCCATCGACCTTTGCCGTCTCGAGCCACCGATAACCCGGCATGTTCGACCGCGGCACCACCTGGCGCGGATCCAGCAGATGCGCGCGCTGCCACTCGTCGGAGTATTTGCCGCCGACACGCGCGAGATCCGGACCCGTGCGCTTCGAGCCCCACTGGAACGGCCGGTCGTAGACGAATTCGCCGGCCATCGACTTCTCGCCGTAGCGCTGCGTCTCGAAACTCAGCGTGCGGATCATCTGCGAGTGGCAGAGGTAGCAGCCTTCGCGCACGTAGATGTCGCGGCCCGCGAGGCGCAGCGCGTCGTAGGGCTTCACGCCCGGCAGCGGCTTCACGGTCTGCGCGTCGTTGAACAGCGGCACGATCTCGGCGAGACCGCCGAAGGACACGACAACCGCGATCAGCACCGCCAGCAGGCCGGCGTTCTTCTCGAGCTTTTCCCAATGTTTGTAGCTGCCCATGGTCAGGCCCTCTCCGGCAGCGGCGGAGGCGTCTGATCAGGCACCGGCTCCGGAATGTCTTCGGGCGGCGGAATCAGGATGGGCTTGATGTGTCCCGCGCGCGCGTCGGCGGCGGTGTGCCACAGGTTCCAGGCCATCACCACCATTCCGCTCAGCACCAGCAGGCCACCGAGGAAGCGAATCACGTAGTAAGGCTGGATGGCGATTAGGCTCGAGAGGAAGTCATAGGTCAGCGAGCCATCCGAGTTCGTGGCGCGCCACATGAGACCTTCCGTGACGCCCGCGGCCCACATCGACGCGACGTACAGCAACAGGCCGCTGGTGTGCAGCCAGAAATGCAGGTTCATGGCCGGCGTCGAATGCACGGCCGGGCGATCGAGGGCGCGCGGCGCCATCGCGTACAACGAGCCGATGGTGATCATCGCGACCCAGCCGATGGCACCCGAGTGCACGTGTGCCACGGTCCAGTCGGTGTAGTGCGTCAGCGAGTTCACCGACTTGATCGCCATCATCGAGCCTTCGAACGTCGAGGCGGCGTAGAACACCAGCGCCATCACCATGAACTTGGCGGCGGGATCGGTGCGCAGCTTGTGCCAGGAGCCGTTGAAGGTCATGAGGCCATTGGCCGCGGAGCCGACGCTCGGCATCAACAGCACCAGCGAGAACACCATGCCCACCGACTGCACCCAGTCCGGCAGCGCGGTGTACAGCAGGTGATGCGAGCCCGCCCACATGTACACGGAGATCAGCGCCCAGAAGTTGACGATGGAGAAGCGATAGCTCCACAGCGGCTGCTGCGCCTGGCGCGGCACGAAGTAATACATCATGCCGAGGAAGCCGGCCGTGAGGAAAAACGCCACGGCGTTGTGGCCGTACCACCACTGCACCATCGCATCGACGGCACCCGAATAGATGGGATACGACTTGAACAGCGACACCGGCAGCGCGAGGTTGTTGACGATGTGCAGCAGCGCCACGGCAATGATCAGCGCGCCGTAGTACCAATTGGCCACATAGATGTGCCGGATGCGCCGGCGGGCCAGCGTGCCGAAGAACACGATGCCGAACGAGACCCAGACCGCGGCGATGATCAGGTCGATGAACCACTCGGGCTCGGCGTATTCCTTGGCCTGCGTGATGCCGAAAGGCATGGTCAACATGGCGAGGAAACACGCCACCTGCCAGCCCCAGAACGTGAACATCGCGAGCTTGCCGAACGCGAGCCGCACGTGGCCGGTGCGCTGCACGATGTAGTAACACGTGCCCATGAGCGCCGAACCGCCGAACGCGAAGATCACACCGAAGGTGTGATTGGCGCGGATTCGACTGAACGTGAGCCAGGGGATGTCGAAGTTGAGGGCCGGCCACGCGAGCTGCGCTGCGGCCAGCACCCCGATCGACATGCCAACGACGCCCCAGACGGCGGCCGACAGCAGGAACAGGCGAATGACGTGATCGTCGTAGTTTCTTGTTGGCATAGGAGTCCGCTGGCGTTTGACGTCACTATCGAGCCGCGCAATCCGGACTCGAAATGAGACTTTGGTCCCACGGACCCGGTTTAGCCCTGATCTAGATCAGGTCGCCTTCAATCCGGCAGATCGAAAGAGGTCGCAGGCCCTCTGGGTGGCCTCGACCGTGGGTTCCACGACCGAATCGAGCGAATACGGGATGCCGAGCTGCTGCCATTTGAACCGCCCCATCTGGTGGAACGGCAGTACCTCGACGCGTTCGACGTTTCCGAGCCCCGCGGCAAAGTTCGCAATCTGCGCGATATCGCCAGGGTCGTCCGTGAGGCCGGGCACGAGCACGAAGCGCACCCAGACTGGCTTCTTCAAGGCCGCGAGGCGGCGCGCAAAGGCCAGCGTCTTTTCGACAGGCCGGCCCGTGAGCCGCGTGTGCAGCTCGTCGTTCCAGGCCTTGAGGCCGAGCATCACGAGATCGATGGTGCCGAGTTCCTCATCGGTGAGCTTCTCGGCGAAGAAGCCGTTGGTTTCGATGCAGGTATGGACCTTCATTTCGCGCGCGGCCGCGAGCAGCTTCACCGTGAAGCGATCCTGCATGAGCGGGTCGCCGCCGCTGATCGTGAGACCGCCGCCCATCTTCGCGAGCCCGCGCGTGTACTTGCGCAGTTCTTCGGCCGCCTTGCCGATGCTGATCGGAAAGCCGTTGCGCAGCGTCCAGGTGTCCGGGTTGTGACAGTACTGGCAACGCCAGCCGCAACCCGTGGTCCACGCGACCACGCGCGCACCGGGACCATCGAGGAACGAACCGGTGGTGAACGAGTGCAGGAACCCCATGTCGCCGGTCGCGAGCGCCTCTTTCACCGTGGTCTCGGGCAGATCCTTGCCGAGATTCACGCGAAGCTCGAACGGACTCGAAGCCTCGATCGAGACGGGTGCCGCGGCCTCCGACACTTACACGCTCCCGTGGAACGTGCGGTTGATGACGTCCTTCTGCTGATCGCGCGTGAGGCGGATGAAGTTCACCGCGTAACCCGACACGCGGATCGTGAGGTTCGGGTATTTCTCGGGATTGTCCATCGCGTCGACGAGCATCGCGCGATCGAGCACGTTCACGTTCATGTGGAACCCGGTGCTCCCGAAGTACGTGTCGAGGATCGACGTGAGGTTGCCGACGCGATCTTCCGCGCTCTTGCCGAGGCTCATCGGCACCAGCGAGATCGTGAGCGAGATGCCGTCCTGCGCATCGCGGTACGGGATCTTCGCGACCGACGCCGCCGACGCGTGGATGCCGTGGGTGTCGCGGCCGTGCATGGGATTGGCACCCGGCGCGAACTGCTCGCCATGCCGGCGACCGTCGGGCGTGTTGCCCGTGTTCTTGCCGTACACCACGTTCGACGTGATGGTGAGCACGGACTGCGTGTGCACCGCGTTGCGATACGTCGGGTGCTTGCGCAGCTTGGTCATGAACGTGGTCACGGCCCACGTGGCGATCTGGTCGACGCGTGCATCGTTGTTACCGAACTTCGGGAAATCGCCTTCCGTCTTGTAATCGGTGACGAGCCCGGTGGCATCGCGCACCACGGACACCTTTGCGTACTTGATGGCCGAGAGGCTGTCCGCCACCACGGAGAGTCCCGCCATGCCGAACGCCATCGTGCGCAGCGGCGCGTAGTCGTGCAGCGCCATCTCGATGCGCTCGTACGCATACTTGTCGTGCATGTAGTGGATGATGTTCATGGCGTTCACGTACACGCCCGCGAGCCACTCCATGGTTTTCTCGAAGCGCGCCTGCACGTCGTTGAAGTCGAGCACGTCGCCCACCACAGGCGGCACCGTCGGACCTATCTGGTCACCGCTCTCCTCATCGCGTCCGCCGTTGATGGCGTAGAGCAGGCACTTGGCCATGTTGGCGCGCGCGCCGAAGAACTGCATCTGCTTGCCGATCACCATCGGCGAGACGCAGCAGGCGATCGCGCCGTCGTCGCTCCACGTGCGGCGGATGATCTCGTCGCTCTCGAATTGCAGTGCGCTGGTGTCGATGGCGACCTTCGAGGCGAAATGCCGAAAACCCTCGGGCAGGGACGGCGTATAGAAGACCGTGAGGTTCGGCTCCGGCGCGGGACCGAGGTTGTAGAGCGTCTGCAACATGCGGAAGCTCGACTTCGTGACCAGCGGGCGACCGTCATCGCCCATGCCGCCGACGGATTCCGTGACCCAGGTCGGATCGCCCGCGAACAGCGCGTCGTACTCGGGCGTGCGCAGGAAGCGCACGATGCGCAGCTTGATGACGAAGTCGTCGACGATTTCCTGCGCCTCGCTCTCGGAGATCGTTTTCGCCGCAAGGTCGCGCTCGAAATAGACGTCGAGGAACGTCGACACGCGGCCGAGCGACATGGCGGCGCCGTTCTGTTCCTTCACCGCCGCCAGATAGGCGAAGTACAACCACTGCACGGCTTCGCGCGCGGTACGCGCCGGGCCCGAGATGTCGTAGCCGTAGTTGGACGCCATCTGCATGAGCTCTTTGAGCGAACGGATCTGCTCGGCCAGTTCTTCCCGATCGCGGATGATGTCGTCGAGCGAGGGCTGGCTATCGAGCGCCGCCTTCTCTTCCTGTTTGCGCTCGATGAGTCGCTTGACGCCATACAGCGGCACGCGCCGGTAATCGCCGATGATGCGGCCGCGGCCGTAAGCGTCAGGCAGTCCCGTCAGGATGTGTGAGCTGCGGCAGCGGCGCACTTCCGCGGTGTACGCATCGAACACGGCATCGTTGTGCGTCTTGCGGTACTTGGTGAACGTTTCATCGACCTTGGGATCGACTTCGTAGCCATAGGTCTTGAGCGCCGTGGCCACGAGGCGGTAGCCGCCGAAAGGCATGATGGCGCGCTTGAGCGGCGCGTCGGTCTGCAGGCCGACGATGATCTCGTTGTCCTTGTCGATGTAACCCGGCGCGTGGGCCGTGATCGACGCCGGGATCGGCGAGATGTCGAGCACGCTCTTCTTGCGCTCTTCGACGAACAGCGTCGTCAGCTTCTTCCAGATGCCGAGCGTGCGCGGCGTCGCCTTCGCGAGGAACGCAGCATCGCCTTCGTACGGCGTGTAGTTCTGCTGGATGAAGTCGCGGACGTTGATTTCCTTTTGCCAGATCCCGGAGCGGAATCCGTCCCAGGGCGCGGGCGTCGCGGGCGAAGTCGGTTTCACGTTGGCAGCCATGGCGATACTCCTTACGCGAGACCCAGCAGATCCCAGGTGTGGCGCGCGATCATCAATTCTTCATTGGTCGGGATCACCCACGCGGACACGGCGGCCTTCGGGTGGGTGATGCGGGATTCGTGGCGCTCATTCGCCCCTTCGTCGAGCGCAATGCCGAGCCAGCTCGCGGACTCGCAGATACGGCGGCGGATCTCGGCGGATTTCTCGCCGATGCCGGCGGTGAAGACCAGCGCGTCGATGCCACCCATCGCCGCCGTGAGCGCGCCGATTTCCTTGGTGACGCGATAGACGAAGTAGTCGACGGCGAGCTTCGCTTCGGCTTCCTTGCTCTCGACGAGGTCGCGCATGTCGTTGCTGATGCCGGAGATGCCGAGCAGACCGCACTTCTTGTAGAGAAGGGTCTCCACTTCCTTCGCGGAAAGACCGAGCGCCTGGAATAGATAGAGGATGGCGCCCGGATCGACGGCACCGGGCCGCGTACCCATGCAGAGGCCGTCCAGCGCGGTGAAGCCCATCGTGGTGTCGACGCTCTTGCGGACCTTGAGAGCGCAGAGACTCGCGCCGCTCCCGAGATGCGCGACGATCACGCGGCCGTTCGCGACCGCGGGCGCCACCTTGGGCAGCACCGAGGCGATGTATTCGTACGACAAGCCATGGAAGCCGTAGCGCTGCACGCCTGCCCGACGGATCTCGACGGGCAGCGGAATCAGTTCGGCCACCGCGGACTGGCCGCGATGAAAACTCGTGTCGAAGCAGGCGACCTGCGGTACATCCGGAAGCTGCTCCGCGATGGCTTCGATCGCCGCGATGTTGTGCGGCTGGTGCAGCGGCGCCAGCGGGATGAGACGACGAAGCTGGTCGAGCACGTCGCCCTTCACGAGGGTCGACGTCGCAAAGCGTGCGCCGCCATGAACCACGCGATGGCCGACGCCGAGCACCTTCGAGCCCTTGTAGCGACCGCGCAGCCAGGTGGCGAGCGCATCGAGCGCGGTGCGCGCGTCGCTCACCTTCTCGCCGAGCGCCTCGCTCGCGATGGCAGCGCCCTGCTCGTCTTTCGCCGAGAACTGGGGATGGGTGCCGATGCCTTCGATCTGTCCGCGCGAATCCAGGCGCCAGGCGCCGGCGGCGGCACGTTGATAGACGCAGAACTTGAGGCTGGAGGAGCCCGCGTTCAGCACCAGCGTGAAGTCGCTCATGCCTGGCCCTTGGCGCGACGCGCGTGCGCCGCCAGCATCGCCACGCCGCAGCTCGCGATTCTCGACTGCACGCTGTCGGCACGACTCGTGAGGATGATCGGCACCTTGGCACCGAGCACGATGCCCGCGCTGTCGGAGTTGGCGAGGAACGTGAGTAGTTTGGCGAGGATGTTGCCCGCCTCGAGATCGGGCGCCAGCAGGATGTCGGGATGGCCGGCCACCTGGGAGCGGATGCCCTTGGTCTTGGCGGCGTCGATGCTGATCGCGTTGTCGAAGGCGAGCGGACCGTCGATGAGCGCGCCGGTGATCTGGCCGCGATCGGCCATCTTGCACAGTGCCGCCGCATCGAGCGTGACCGGCATCTTGGAGGTCACCGTCTCCACCGCGGCGATCACCGCGACCTTGGGCTGCACGATCCCGAGGGTCATCGCGAGGTCGATGGCGTTCTGGCAGATATCGACTTTCTCCTCGAGCGTGGGCGCGATGTTGATCGCCGCGTCCGTCACGAACAGGACCTTGTGATACGTCGGCACGTCCATGATGAAGACGTGACTCAGGCGCCGCGCCGTCCTCAGGCCGGTCTCGCGTGCCACCACCGCGCCTAACAATTCGTCGGTGTGCAGGCTGCCCTTCATGAGCAGCTCCGCTTTGCCCTCGCGCACCAGCTCCACCGCCTTGGCGGCGGAGGCATGGCTGTGCGGTGTGTCGATGATTTCGAGTTTGCCGAGGTCGATCTTCGCCTGCGCGGCGACCTCGCGGATCTTGGCGACCGGCCCGACGAGTATCGGCGTGATCAGCTTCTTCTCGGCCGCTTCCACCGCGCCGGCCAACGCGCTCGCTTCGCAGGGATGGGCCACCGCCGTGGGGATGGGCGGAAGGCTTGCGCACCTGGCGAGCAGCGTCTGGTATTTACCTGTTCCGATTTTTATTTCCGCCACTGCCGGTCTCCTTGAGGAAGAACGTGAGAAGGACCGCGACCGCGACGCCGTACATCAGCGGTTCGAACGTGTCCTGGTAGTGTTCGAGCGTGCGCGACGTGGTACCGCCGCTGACCTTCGTGAGGATCCAGCCGAACACCGGAATCAGCAGCGCGCTGAACGTGAAGTTCAGGAAGTTTATGACGCCCGTGGCCGTTCCGCTGACTTCCTTCGGGTTCGCTTCCTTGATGATGGTGTACGGCACCATCGCGGCGCCCGAGGCGATGCCGGCGATGAGGCCGATGCTGTAAGGCGGGAACACGTCCCTGTCGCCGTACAGGATCCAGCCGAGGCAGGCGAGCAGCACGAGACCGGCGACGGCGATCACGGGTTTGCGACGGCCCATGCGGTCGGAGACGTAGCCTAACAACGGGCAGCCGATGATCCAGCCAAACGGGACTGCCGCCGATCGCAGCACGGCCGTGCCGTAGTCCATGCCCTGCGCTTCCTGCAGATAGCGCACGCCCCACACCATGTCGAAGATGGTGGTCGGAATGAACAACAGTCCGGCGATCATGCCGCAGAGGATGGACTGCGGATTCTTGAACACGATGACGAGCGCGCTGATCGCATTCTTCTTCCAGTCTCCCGCCGGTTGTTTCGCAGCGGCGCGTTTCGGGAGCAGCAGGAACAGGAGCACCGCGATGACGAGACCCGCGATGCCCATGAACACCCAGAAGCCGGACCACGAGAGGCCGGCGCCCATGGCCGGACCTACCGCGAACTGACCCGCGGAGCCTCCCGCCATGCCGAACATCTGCGTGGCACCGATCAGCGTGGCAGCGCGTTCGGCCGGAAAATTCTGTGTTGCGATGTACACCGCGCCGATGAGCGCAAATACACCGCCCGCTCCCTGGAGCAGTCGGCCGATGCTCGCCAGATCGTTGTTGCCGGTGGAGAACAGCAGCGCGCCGACACCGACGCACGCCGCGCCGATCGGAATCACCTTGCGCGGTCCGAGCTGATCCATCGCCACGCCCGCGACGAGGCTGAACGGCGAATAGCCGAAGTAGAAGAGGCCCACCATCGACGCCACGGCCATGCTCGAAATGCCGAAGGCTTCCGAGAGCTGCGGCATCATCACGCCCGGCGCCGAGCGCAACACGTACTGGTAGAAGTAGTAGACCGCGGCGATCAGCCACGCGATCGTCGCGGTGCGCAGAGCGCCTTTCGAGACGCTCTGGCCCGTGGTCGTCATGATTTCCCCGCGCCCGTCAGCAGAGCACCACTGACACGGCGAGACCGCCTTCCGAAGTCTCCTTGTACTTGGAGTTCATCTCTTTCGCGGTGAGCGCCATCGCCGAGACCGTCGTGTCGAAGTCGACGCGACGATCGGCCGGGATTTCGTTGCTCGCGATCATGAAGCCGGTCCAGGCCTTCACGGCGCCGAACGCGCAACGCTCGATGCAGGGAATCTGCACGAAGCCCGCGACCGGATCGCAGGTCATGCCGAGATGATGTTCCAGCGAAGATTCCGCGGCGTTGGCCACGACCTGGTGTGAGAAGCCATGCGCCTCCGCAAGGAACGCAGCACCCATCGCCGACGCCACGCCGATCTCCGCCTGGCAGCCACCTTCGGCGCCCGACAGCGTCGCGTTGTGTTTGCCGAGATAGCCGATGACAGCCGCGGCGAGCATGCCGGCGCGGATCTTGTCGTTCGACAGCTTGCGGCCGCCCTCGCCCGCGGCATACACGAGCGCCGGCATCACGCCGGCAGAACCGCCGGTCGGCGCCGTCACCACGAGATGACCGCGCGCGTTCTCTTCGGAGCCCGCGAGTGCATAGGCCGCGACGACGCCGAGGCCGCGCTGTCGCTCGAACTCATCGTCCATCGCTCGCTTGTAGACTTCGCCGGCCTTGGTCTTGAGCTTGATCGGGCCGGGCAGCGTGCTGACCGGCATCGACAGGCCTGTCTTCACGATGTTGACCATCGCGGTCGTGACCTTGTCGATGAAGGCGTAAATCTCCGCCTCGCTCTTGCCCGAGACCGCGATTTCGTTCGCGAGCGCGAGCTGCGAGATCGACAACTTGTTCTTGGCGGCGTGCGCCTGCAGTTCCTTCATCGTCGAGTACGGATACTTCGGCGCGCCTTTCTTCGGCGGCGTGTAACCCTTCCATTCGATGAACCCACCACCGACCGAGTAGTACTCCTGCTCGAGCAGCACCTTGTCGCCCGCGAGCAGCTTGCAGGTCATCGTGTTCGGATGCTTGAAGTCACCCTTCGGCGCGTCGTAGATGATGTCCTTGAGCGAGAGCGTGTGCTCTTTCGCGCCGAGCTTTACCTTGAAGGTCTGATTGGGCTTCTCGACGAGACTGTCGAGGAACAGCGGATCGACGGTGGCCGGCTCCTTGCCGATGAGGCCGGCGAGTGAGGCCCGCTCGGTCCCGTGCCCCTTGCCCGTCGCGCTCAGACTGCCGTACAGGTGAACCTTGAGCCCGGTGGCCTTGGCCAGCTGGTCGGCGGGCAAC
>Ga0173480_10000302_pt1 | contig 15523 bp, 13 predicted proteins | sample NitcycUS209509C1_FD_122622 | JGI IMG/M metagenome (GOLD analysis project Ga0173480, IMG submission 122622) | Soil microbial communities from Arlington Agricultural Research Station in Wisconsin, USA - Nitrogen cycling UWRJ-S209-509C-1 (version... | ecosystem: Environmental > Terrestrial > Soil... | reverse complement strand
GCGCACCTGCCGCCGCTCGACTTCACCCGCGTCGCCCTCAGCGCCGCCCAGGCAGCGGAGCGGGCAGGCCTCGACGCGCCGGAACGCGCCGCGCTGGTGTCGGTCCTCGAGCGCCCCGCTTACCGCTTCACCGACGGCACGCCCGTCACCGTCTTCGCAGACACCGGCGAACGGCTTGCGCCGGTGCCCGTCGCGGAGTCGCGGGCCGTCGCCAGTCGCTTCCTCGGCATGCCGGACAGCCTGATCCGCGACGCGGGGCAGCTCACCGCGCCCGATCAATGGACGCTCACGCTGGCCCGGCGCGGCGGCCTGCAGAAGTTCGTCGTGGACGACGATGCCGACACCGAGGTGTACGTCTCGCCGCGCACTGCCGAAGTGGTGCTGGCCACCACGCGTCGCGACCGCACGCTCGCGTGGATCGGCGTGATCCCGCACTGGATGTATTTCTCCTGGCTGCGCGTCAACCAGCCGCTGTGGTACCAGATCGTGGTCTGGACGTCGGCGATCTCGTGTGTGGTTGCGCTGCTCGGCCTCGTGCTGGGCGTCACTCAATGGAGGCGCACGCGCCCGTTCCGCCTCGCCGCCGCCGTGCCCTATACCGGGTGGATGCGGTGGCATTACCTCAGCGGCGCCGTCTTCGGCGTGTTCGCGCTCACGTGGGCCTTCAGCGGTCTGCTCTCGATGGAGCCGTTCGAATGGACCAACGCCGCGGGGCTCGAAGTGGACGATGAGGCCTTCACCGGCGGGCCCGTAGATCTGTCGCAGTTCCCCGCCGCCGACGCGGCGTCCTGGGCCGCCATCGCCAACGGCCGCGCGATCAAAGAGGTCGAGTTCGCGCGCATCCAGGACGAGCCGTACTACGTGGTGCACCTCGACACGCCCGAGCGGCGGCTGCGCGCCGAGCGCCTCCACCAGCCCTACTACGTCACCGGACGCGCCGAGCGCGATCGGCTCCTGGTAGCCGCCGGCACGATGCGCGTCCGCGACCAGCCGTTCAGCGTCGACTCGCTCATGGTGCGGCTGAAGGCGGCGCTGCCGGACGAGACGGTCGTGGAGCAGACCCTGCTGACCGAGTACGACTCGTACTACTACTCGCGCGGGCGCCAGACGCCCCTGCCGGTGCTGCGGGTGAAGTTCGGCGACGCGGCGCAGACGTGGATGTATCTGGACCCCGAGATGAGCCGGGTCCTGGGATCGGTGCCGAAGCTCGCGCGGGTGGAGCGCTGGCTCTACAACGGCCTCCACAGCCTCGACTTCGCGTTCTGGTACTCGCGCCGTCCGCTGTGGGACATCGGCATGATCGTGCTGCTGCTCGGCGGCCTCTGCACCAGCGCGATCGGCGCCTTCCTCGGCGGCCGCCGGATCGTGCGTGCCTCGCGCAAGGCGGTGGCGTCGGTGTCGGCGCCCGCGCCGGCTACTGCCGACAAGTACGGGACCTAGTGGCGTGTCCTCGCTGAAGTACTACCGCCTCCGGGCGGGGCATCGCGCCTCGCGGCCTTGCTCGGCGAGGCCGCGCTGCAAACGGTCAGCTCAGGACATCAAGGCGAAGAGAATTGCCGCGGATATCCCGGCCCCGGCCGCGTGCCAGACCAGCTCGACCGGCTTCCTCACCAGCAAGCCGCCAGCACAGAGCACCACCGCCGCCGCAATCAGGAAGCGTTTGTACAACTCTTCCACGGTTTCCACCGGCTCGAGCGGCGGACTCTGCTGGCGCAACCGATCCACGATCCGGAACGCCACGACGCGATCGGGCTCGTCTCCGATCTCGAAATACTCGCCGCCGCCAGCCACGGCAATCTGCACCAGCGAATTGCGGTCGAGCGCCGAACGGATAACAGGCGGCGGGCGTGTGCCGTCGGCCGCCCGCGGCTCGGGAATCATGCCGCCGACGCTGGTGCCGATGCCGACGACGTGCACGGGAATCTGACGCTGGCGCGCGGCCAGCAGCGACTCGGCCACTTTGCCGGTCCACGACTGGCCGTCCGAGATCACCAGGAACGCTTTGGGATTGCCGCTCTTGCCGAACAGCTCCTCGTCTTTCTCGACCAGCCGCAGGCCCCAGCGCAGCCCCTCGTCGATGTTCGTGTCCCAGGTCGGGGCGTTCTCGAGCGGAAACGGCGAATGCTCGCCGAGATGATCGATGAAGAAGAAGAGCGAGTTGGGATCTTTGGTGAGCCGCACCTGCGGCGCCGCGAGCTGTGCGAACAGGGCGAGCGCGACGCGATCGCCCTGCCAGCTCAACGACTCGGCGAACGTCCGCAGGAACTGGACCGAGCGCCGCCACCGGTCGGGCTGAACGTCGTTGACGTACATCGACGCCGAGGCATCCTGCAGGATGACGATGTCGGCGCTCCCCCGCTTGACCCGTGACGTCAGCGCCTGAGGACGCGCCAGCGCGACGATCACGAAACTGGCCGCGACCAGCGCGCAGAGCCAGAACGCCAGGTCGCCGAACAGGCTGAAGCGCTCGCGCAGCGGCACCACGCGCCCCTGACGCATGCGCCGCACGTCGCGCCGACGCCGCGCGACCCGCCACACCCACGCCGCCAGCAGCGCCGCGCTCAGGCCGAGCAGCCACAGATAGGCCGGCTCGCCGAAGCGGAGCGTGCTGACATCGAGCGTGGGGATCGTCCACATCGGCCGATCGTCAGCCCTTGCGATCTTTCGCCGGCGCCTTGCCGGCGTCGCCGCCGAGCGGCTTCTCCTGGCTCTCGAGCGGAATGTAGATCTGGAAGCCCTTCTGGCTCGTGGCCTCGGACGGCTGACCGCCCTGACCCATGTCGCCCTTCGAGGCGTCGCCGCCCTCGGGCGGCTGCTTGCCCTTGGCCTGCTCGTCGCGCAGCCGGATCACGTACTCGTAGTTGTAGGCGGCGTCTTCACGCCACTCGCTGTTCTTCAGCACCGCGAAATAGGCCGAGGCCGACTCCTCGAGGGCCTGGCGGGTGGCGTCGCGATCCTTGGCGTTGTAGCGCCCCTGGTTCTGGCGGTAAACGGCGTTGGCGACGGTCAGCTTCAGATCGAGGCTGCCTTCTTCGATGGCCGCCACGGGATCGGCGCCTTCGGGGAGCAGTTTGTCGTACTGGCGCTGCCAGTACTGCAGCGCGCCGCGGCGCGCACGCACCTCGTCGAGCACCGCCGGGCCGAAGACCGGCACCCAGCGCGCGAGCCCGATCGAGGCTTCGGCCTCGTCGAGACTCTGCGCCGCGCGCTCGTAGTTCAGCGTCGCGAGATCCTGCTGCGCGTCGGCCACCAGCCGTTCCACGGTGGCGATGCGCAGGCTGACGACGCCGGCGACGGCAAGCAGCGCCGCGGCGATTCCCCAGGTGATCGTTCCCTTCATGATGGCCTCTCTTGAGGCGGGTAAGGCGGGTAGGGCCGCGGGCTTCGCCCGCGGTACGGCGGGTAAACGCTTTTCCCCACCTGCCCTCTCCACCTACCTGCCCGATTCATACCTACCCGCCCCACCCGCCTTACCCGCCCCACCGGCGCGAAGCGCCGGCCCTAGGGGAACGTTCTGAACACCGGCACTCCCAGCTTCAGGAGCGCGGCCAGCATCCACAGCGTCACCGCCGCCAGCGCGTACGCCGAGAAGCGCGGGCGCTGCACGCTGTACTCGCGCGTCTCGATGCGCCCGGGCGACAGCCGGTCGATGTCCAAGAGCGCCCGTGACAGTGATTCGTCGTCGTACACGGCGTAGAAGCGGCCGCCGGTGCGTTCGACGACCGGCTTCCAGATCTTGTCCTGCGGCACTTCGCCGAACCGGTAGTTGTAGGCGGTCCGGATCATGTGCACCGGAATCTTCAGCGTTCGAGCCTCGTTGACCAGCTTGTCCAGCGGCTTTTCGGCGCGATTGAGCTCGGAGTCGCGGCCGTCGGTGAACACCACCATCAGGTTGCCCGACGCGTTGATGAAGTTGAACGCCTTGAACAGCTGCGTCGCCTGGTCGATCCCTTCGATGATCGTCGTGCCCCAGTCGCTGAAACGGCCCCACTCCCGCGGATCGCTGATCAGCCGCACGCTGAGGAGGATGTTCTCGTAGTCGGTCGTGAACGGCGTCACCACGTAGGCCTGGTTGCCGAACTGGATGAGCGCGACGACGTCGCGATACGGGCCCTTCATGCGCCGCTGGATGAACGCCTCGGCGCCGGCGACCGCGGTGAAGAACGTGGACTCGCCCTGGGTCTTGAAGGTCGTGGACTTGAAGCTCATGACCATACTGGTCGAGGCGTCCACGAGCAGCGCGATGCGCCGGCCCGGATACGACACTTCCTCGCGGGTGAACCCGGTATGGGGATCGGCGAGCGCCATCGCGAAGAGCGGAACGCCGATGACGAAGAGCAGGGCGGGCGCGTAGCGGGCCGCCGACAGCGGCGACACGCGCATCACCGGCAAGAGCGCCGGCAGCGCGATGTGCGTGCGGCCGGCGCGCCGCCCCTGCACGACGCGGATCAGCAGTACCAGCAGCACGATCGCCAGCAGCGCCGCGCACACCAGGACGGCGCCACGGGCGTCGGAGAACCGCAGATCCTCCCATCGGGTGCGGCTCCACTCGTCCACGGTGCGCCGCAGCGCGTCGGGCAGCAGGCGGATGTCGGGCAACTCCTTCAGGCTCCGAACACCGAGCGCGCCACGCTGTGCACCGTGCGCATCGGCCACATCGCGCCCACCCGCAGCCGGCCGACGGCGGCGAGGGCATCGTCGAGCGCGCGGTCGAGCGACGCGCCGTCCACGGGCTCCTCGCGCCGGCGTCCGTAGGCGGCGGTGCCAAACGCCTGGAGCGCCCCGCCGAGCTGCGTGAGCGCGCCACGCAGGCGCGCGCCCAGCGACGGCCGGTCGAGTGCGCTCGCGATCGCGGTCGGGGTGGTGGAGGCCGAGAGCATGGCCCGGCCAAAGCCGAGACGCCCGGTGCGCACCACCACCTGCCCCTCACGCGAGGCGACGTCGGCGGCGACGCGTTGCTGGGCGATGGGGTGACCGAGCGCCGAGGCCCCGGCAATGCGAAGCGCGGGCAGCGCGCGCCGCGCCAGCTCCGGCGACCAGCCCGACGCCCGCGCGTCCTTCTGCACGCCGCGCAGCGCCGCGGCGCATCCGGTCAAGAGCGACGCCGCCGGCACCGGGCGCGCGGAAACAGGTGTCCGCACCCGGAAGCGCTGCGTCAGCCGCAGCACCGCCAGCACCGCGAACACGGCGGCGAAGATCAGCGCGATGGCGGCGGCGACGCGGGCCGCGGTGGCGTAGTAGCGGCGCGACTCGATGGCTTCGAAGGTGAGCGACGAGGCATCGCGGATGTCGTTCGCGGCGCGCGGGACGAGCGAGAGAATGCGCATCGGCAGCGCCGGCAGCACGTAGCTCTGGTCACGCCCGGCGCTGTCGGCGCCCGCGCTCTTGAGGTTGTAGGTGACCGTCAGCGCGGGCAGATTGACGTCCTGGCCGAAGTAGCCGTCGTTGAGCAGCCGCACCAAGTACTCGAACTGCACGTAGCGCCAGGGCGCCACCACGACGTCCGCCCGCCGCGTCGCGCTCACCACCTCGAACGGGGTCAGTTGAATCGCGCCCCCCTCGAGTTGGGTGAGCGCCGGCACCACGGCGATCGGCCCGGTCTCGATGACGCCGCACGTCAGCGTCAGCCCGAACGTCTCGCCCACCCGGATCGAGGTACGGTCGGTCTTCCACCAGCAGCGAATCGGATCGGATTCCACCTGCCCGGGCCGGGGGGCCAGCCTGGGCGCGGTGGCGGCGCGAGGCGCCGGGCGGGCCGGTACCGACGCGGACGGAGCAGGGGGCGGGGCGGCGGGCGCCTGCGCCAGCGCGGGGCCTGCCGCCACGAGCGTCCCCGCCGCGACCGCGACACGAAGCATCAACAATCCAAGTCTGGTCATTTCGTCTTTCGGAGCCGCCGCTCGGCCGTGAACTCCACGAGCGCCGTCTCCATCTCCCATCGATCGAGGCCTACCCGCACGACGTCGAGCCCGGCGTCACGCGCCTGCTTCGCCACTCCATCCTGCCACTCCGCCACCCGGGTGGCCAGCCTGGTGAGCTCGCGTCTCGAGAACACCCGGGTCCGGCCGGTTTCCACGTCGAACGCTTCCACCCATCCGTCCGACAGGTGCGGCAGCTCGTAGGCGAACCGGACGTCGGCCATCAGCAGGAACACATCGTGCACGGCGTTCAGCAGCGCCAGTTCCCGCACCACGCGATCCGCATCCTGAAACAGGAAATCGGAGATCACCGGCACCAGCGACGACCGGCGCAGCTGCCCTTCGATCGCGGTGGTGACGTCGCGCACCCCGCCGGGCACGTCGAGCGCGCGCCGGTTCTGATAGAGGTCGACGCAGTAGATGACGTGGGAGCGGCCGATCTTGGGCCGCGCCGCCGCCAGCTGTTCGAACCGGTCGTCGAAGGTGACGAGCCCGAACATGTCCTGAAAGAACACCGCGGAGAGGCCGACGGCGGCCACGGCCCGCGCAATCGCCGTCTCGATCGTCGCGCCGAGGACGCCGCAGCGCGTGGACATCGAGGCGTCGGCGACGGCGACGATGGAGGCGTTGCTGTCTTGCTCGAACTCGCGGCTGATGAGCGGGCTGAAGTTGGTGAGCGACGACTGTGCCCAGTCGATCGACGACGGCCGATCGCCCGGCTCCCAGTCGCGGACGCCGACGAAATGGAAGCCCGGCCCTTTGTAGACGCTGGCGTGATCGCCGAGCGTCAGCTCCTTCATCCGCCGGACGATGAAGAGCTCGATCTCGGCAATCTCGTTGAGGTTGAGAGACCCGGCCTCGACGGGCGTGGGGCTCACGGCACGGGCACCTTGGCGATGACGTCGTCGATCACCATGTCGACGGAGACGCCGTGGCTGGCGGCGTGCGGACCCAGCCACACGCGGTGACCGAGCACGTACTTCGCCAGCGCCTGCACGTCTTCCGGGTAGACCTCCGCCCGCTCGTGCAGCAGCAGCGCCCACACTTTGACCAGCCGGCCCCAGCAGATCGTGGCGCGCGGAGAGGCGCCCAGGTCGACGCACTTCTCGACCAGTTCCGACGGCGAACGCCGCAACCAGTCGGTTTCCGCGTTGTAGGGCCGGGTCGCCCCCACGAGCCGGCGGATGTATTTCGCCAGCGACTCGTGCAGGTAGACCTCGTTGGTGATCGCGCTCCGCAGCTCGATGATCCGTTCCTTGGACATCAGCGGCTTGAGGTTGACGTGCTTGAAATCGAAGTGGACGAGGCGCTCCTCGTCGGCCGGCTCGAGATACGGCACGTTGACGAGGATGGCAAAGCGATCGGCGGCCGCCTCGGACAGCGGAAACGTGCCCTGCCCCAGCTCCACCGGGTTCATCGTCGCGATGGCGAAGCTGAAAGGCGGGAGCGCGTAGGTCGTTTTGCCCACGGTCACCGTGCGGTCCTGCAGCCCCTCGAGAAACGCGCTCTGCGATTTGAGCGGAATGCGGTTGATCTCGTCGAGCAGGATCACCTCGGCGGACGCGAGCGGACCGAACTCGGTCATGAACTCGCCGGTGGCCGGGTTGATCATCTGGAACCCGACGATCTCGGTGGGCTGCAGATCGGCGCGCCCCTGGATACGGGCGAACTTGGCGTTGCTGATGGCGGCGAGGATGACGCCGAAGAACGTCTTGCCAACGCCCGGGACACCGCGCAGCAGCAGGTTGCCGGCGTTCACCTGCCGGTTCTGATCCTTGTCGTAGGTGGTCGGGATCTCCGAGAGGAGGACGACGTTGGCGAGGGCTTTCTCCGTGGCGTATCCGACGAGAGCGTTGCTGGCCTCTGCGACGATGGCGTGATGGAGATCAACCGCTTCCTGGAGCTCTGGGTGCATGAACCGCCTTGGGGAAGAAGACAGACCGTGAATCATACGTAGCCGCGCCCCACCGGGCCAAACCTTTTCCCCGCCGCGCAGCCGCCGGGGCCCGCCGGGCAGGCCCGAACCGGCCACAGCTGACCTTTGTTGGCACCACTGACAAAATGTGGCCGCCGCCCTGCGCCGGAGAGTGCAGAACCAGCACGGCGGGTGACACGTCTGACTGCCGCTGCACATCAGTCGCTTGGCAGCGTTCTTGTTCTTGACGGGAGCAGGAACGACAGATGACGACGCACTCTCCCCAATCTGGACCAACCTGCGACGACGGCTTCACGCTGATCGAACTGCTGATCGTGGTGGCCATGATTGCGGTGCTGGCCACGATCGCCTTCCCGATCCTGCTGCGCGCGCGCATCTCGTCGAACGAAGGTGTGGCGATCGCCTCGCTGCGCACGATTCACTCGGCCCAGGCGGCGTATGCGTCTACCTGCGGCGCCGGCGGTTACGCCCAGACCCTCGACGATCTTTCGAAGAATCCGCCGGCCAGCCCGGTCGGCTTCATCCAGGACCCGTATGTGACCAACGGCGTCATCCAGAACGGCTATGTCGCGTCGGTGATGGCCGCCAACGGCGCGGCGACGATGCTGCCGGCGGGCAACACCTGCAACGGCTCCGCCGCCGACTCGGTCACGGGATTCGTCGCCGAGCGCCACCCGTCGGCGATTGCCGAGACCGGCGTGCGCGCGTTCGCGATCAGCACCGAAGGCACCTTGCACGTCCGTAACGACGGCGTCTCAATCGACAGTGCGCTGTCAGGCACCATCGTTCTCCGCTGAGCTCCTCCGCAGTCCCCACCGTTCCTCCCCAACCGGCGTCGGGTCCCCAACCAACCATCCCGGCGCCGGCCCTTTTTCTCCCCCTGCCTGGTGAGCCGCCGCCGCGAGCGCTTCGGATATAGTGTCGCGATTGCCTGCGCCTCAGCGGGCACGACAAAGGCGGGGCTGAAGCCCCGCCCTACGAGTCAGACCGGCGGCGCTGCCGGTTCACGGAACGCGACCCATGCAGACGATGACTGCCGCGGTACTGAACGCGGCGCCCGGCGGCCTTCAAATCGAACAGCTGCCCGTACCCGAGCCACGGGCCAACGAAGTGCTGGTCAAGGTGCACTCGTGCGGCGTCTGCCATACCGACCTGCACGTGATGAAGGCCGAGGTGGCGTTTCCAACACCGGCAGTCATGGGCCACGAAATCTCCGGCACCGTGGTCGCGCTCGGTCCCGGCGTCAAGGGACCGGCGGTGGGGACCAGGGTGGTGTCGGCGTTCGTGATGCCGTGCGGGTTCTGCCCCGCCTGCGGTGCCGGACGCGACGACCTCTGCGAGAACTTCTTCGGCATGAACCGGCTGAAGGGCACGCTCTTCGACGGCACGACGCGGCTGCACCGCGCCGACGGCACCCCGGTGGCGATGTATTCGATGGCCGGCATGGCCGAGTACTCGGTGGTGCCGGCCACCGACGTCTTCCCGCTGCCGGAGAGCCTGCCGCTCGAAGAGTCGGCGGTGCTCGGGTGCGCCGTGTTCACCGGCTACGGCGCGGTGCGGCACGCGGCCGATCTGCGTGGAGGCGAGCGCATCGCGGTCGTCGCGACCGGCGGCGTCGGGCTCACCATCGTGCAGATTGCCAAGGCGTTCGGCGCGTCGCAGATCATCGCCGTGGACGTCCGCGACGACAAGCTGGAAGCCGCCCGCAGGCTCGGCGCCACCGACGTGGTGAACTCGTCGAAAATGGACGCGGTGAAGACGATCCGCGAGATGACCGGCGGCGTCGGCGTGGACGTCGCCTTCGAGGTGCTCGGGCGGCCGGAGACGTTCGTACAGGCGTTCGAGAGCATCCGTGACGGCGGCCGCATGGTGGGCGTCGGCATTGCCGCGGGCAAGAGCGCCGCTCCGATCGAGATCACCCGGCTCGTGCGCCGCGGCCTGCGCATCGTCGGCTCGTTCGGCGCGCGCACGCGCGCCGACATGCCCGAGATCATCCGCCTGGCAGCGCAGGGCGTCTTCCGTCCCGCCGACATGGTGACGCGGCGGTTCAAACTGACCGAAGCGGATGAAGCGTACCAATTGCTCGCGCGCGGCGAGATACTGGGGCGCGCGATTGTCGTGCCCTGACGCAAGCCTGCAGGCTCCCGGCTCCCGGCTCACGGCTTCCGGGTCGAAGGGATCCCGCATATGACGGGGAACAGGCGTACCCAGCAAGGTTCGTAACCAGCGTTTTGAACGAGCGCTTTTTCAAGGCCTAGAGCCCAGAGCCGGGAGCCTAGAGCCTTCAGGTTCCGTCCATGATCGAGCAAGGAACTCTCCTGAATTTCGTCGGTGGCAGCTGGCAGCGGGTTGATGCGACCGACGGTATCCCCGTCCACAACCCCGCGACGGGCGAGGTGCTGTCCACCGCGCCCCTGTCTCCGTCGGCCGCGGTCGCGCGCGCGGTCGAGGCGGCCCAGAAAGCGTTGCCGGCCTGGCGCCGAACGCCGCCCGGCGATCGCATCCAGCCGCTGTTCCGGCTGAAGGCCCTCCTCGACGCGCAGTTCAGCGAGGTCGCGCGCCTCATCACGCAGGAGTGCGGCAAGACGCTCGGAGAAGCCGAGGGCGAGCTGAGGCGCGGCATCGAGAACGTCGAGGTGGCCACCGGCATCCCGTCGATGATGATGGGCAGCAACCTCGAAGACATCGCCTCGGGCATCGACGAGATGATGATCCGGCAGCCCGTGGGCGTCGTCGGCGTCATCGCGCCCTTCAACTTCCCGGGCATGATCCCGCTGTGGTTCCTGCCCTACGCGGTCGCGTGCGGCAACACACTCGTCCTGAAGCCGTCGGAGAAAACTCCGATGACCATGGCGAAGATCTTCCAGCTCGCCGAGCAGGCCGGCTTCCCGCCCGGCGTGCTGAACCTGGTGCACGGCGGCAAGGACGCCGTGGACGCGCTGCTCGACCACCCGGCCGTGCGCGCGATCTCGTTCGTGGGCTCGACTTCGGTGGCGCGCTACATCTACAGCCGCGCCGCGGCCAACGGCAAGCGGGTGCAGTGCCAGGGCGGCGCCAAGAACCCGGTCGTGGTGCTGCCCGACGCCGACCTCGACATGACGACCAAGATCGTCGCCGACTCGGCGTTCGGCTGCGCCGGCCAGCGCTGCCTCGCCTCGTCGGTCGTGATCACGGTCGCCGACGCCACCAAGGTGTTCACGCAGCAGATCAGCGACGCGGCCGCCGCGCGCAAGGTCGGCTACGGCCTGGAGGCCGGAATCGAGATGGGCCCGGTGATCTCGGCCGAGAGCCGCGGCCGCATCGAGGGGCTCATCGCCGCGGGCGTCGCCGCCGGCGCCAGGCCGATCGTGGACGGCCGCAACGCGAAGATCGCCGGCTACGAGAGCGGCAGCTTCGTGCGCCCGACGGTGCTGGCCGACGTCGATCCGGCGAGCGAGCTCGCCCGCACCGAAGTCTTCGGTCCGGTGCTCAGCCTGATGCGCGCGGAGACGATCGACGATGCGATTGCCATCGTCAACCAGGCCGCCTACGGCAACCAGGCCTGTCTCTTCACGAGCAGCGGCTCGGCGGCGCGCAAGTTCCGCTACGAAGCCCAGGTCGGCAACATCGGCATCAACGTCGGCGTCGCGGCGCCGATGGCCTACTTCCCCTTCTCCGGCTGGAAGGAGAGCTTCTTCGGTGACCTGCACGCTCAGGGCCGGGATGCCATCGACTTCTACACCGAGAAAAAAGTCGTGGTCGAGCGGTGGCCATCCACCTGGAGCCGCAAGTTCTGACGTCGCGGCTCGCCTGAGTCAGGACAGCCGCGACGTCGGCTCAGGGCTCAGGGCTCAAGCAGAAACGCTTGCCGCAGGACGGACCATTGATCTGGCGCGTCAGCACCGCCGCGCTGCTCGTCCTGGCCGCGCTGCTCGCGTGGCCGCTGGTGCAGCGGTACCGCGAGCAGCCCTCGCCTCCCCTGCCCACGCTGCGTCTCTCACTGGCTGCGCCGCCGGGCACTGAGCTCGGCGTGGCTGACGACGGCCTCGATGCCGCCCTCTCGCCTGCCGGTGACGAGGTGGTCTTCGTCGCGACGGCGGGAGGCCGCGCGCAGCTGTGGCGCCGCCCCCTGGATACCGAGCGCGCCGAGCCGATCGCCGGCACCGAAGGCGGGCGCACGCCGGCTTGGAGCGCCGACGGGCGTACCCTCGCCTTTCTCGCGGCGGGCCGGCTCAAGACCATCGCCCGCACCGGGGGCGAGGTGCGAGATCGCGGAGCGGCGCAGGATGGCCGCGGCGTCGCCGCACTCGACGACGGCTCGCTGGTGTTCGCCGCGGCGGCCGGCGGCACGCTCACCCGCCTGCGTGACGGCGCCTCGGTAGCCGCGACCAGGTTGCAGCCCGGCGACCGTGAGCATGCGTGGCCGGCGCGGGCGCCGGGCGGCTTCGTGTACGTCGCCGTGCGCGGGGACGGCCGGCGGGTGATGCGGCTGGACCGCGGCGGCGCGACGCGCGATCTCGGGACCACCGACGGGCACGCGCTCGTGGCCGGCTCGATTCTGCTCCACGTCCGCGGCGGCGCCCTGCTGGCGCAGCGGCTCGACGACAGCGGTGCGCCGGCCGGCCGCGCCGTCGCCCTCGCCACCGACGTCGGCACGGCCAGCGGGCGATCGCTCGTCGCGGCCTCGTCCCGGCTGCTGCTGCTGGCCGCGGCGGCGACCCGCGCGCGTGAGCTGGTGTGGCTCGAAGCCGACGGCACCCGCGGGCCCGCCGCGTCGGAGCGGGGCGACTACTGGCAGGTGCGTGTGTCGCCCGACGATCGCGCCGCCGCCGTCACCATGCTCGAGCCGCAGCTGCGCACGCTCGACGTCTTCCTGCAGCCTCTCGTGCCTGGCGCGGTGGCCACCGGCCTGTCGCTCGCCCTCGCCGCGGACACCGACCCCGTCTGGTCGCCCGACGGCCGCCGGGTGATGTTCCGGTCGCTTCTCGACGGCCAACCGCAGCTCTTGTCGCGCGCCGCGGGGACGCCGGGTGCGGAAGTCGAACCCGTCTTCCGGTCGGGCACGGACGCGGTGCCAACCGACTGGCGCGGCACGGGCACCACGAGCGAGGTGCTCTTTCATGGTCCCGGCGCGCGTGCCGACACCGACGTGATCCTGCTGCGGCACCCAAGCCACACGGCGCGCGCGATCGCGGGCTCCGGCTTCAACGAGTCCGACGGCCGCTGGTCGCCCGACCTGCGCTGGCTGGCGTATGTGTCGGACGAGTTCGGACAGCCCGATGTCTTCGTGCAGCGGTGGCCGGCCGGCGGACGCGTGCGCGTGACCGCCGCCGGCGGCCTCAGGCCGCGATGGGGCGCCGAACCGGGCGCGCTCTACTTCCTCCGCGGCGACGCGATCGCGCGGGTGACGGTGAGCGATGGCGACACGCCGTCGGTGTCGGCGCCCGCGGACGTCGCGCGTGTGCCCGGGATCCGCGACTTCGACGCCGCCCATCGCAGCCGGCGCCTGTTGGCGGTTCTGCCCGGGTCGGGCGCCCGCCCCGTAGATGCGAGGGCGCTCGTGGACTGGCAGACCGCGGTGCCTGCCCCGTAGGGGCCGCCTGAACGCGAACCGGCCTTAAGCCGGTTTGCCGGAGACTGCGCGGCCCGCGTTCTTTGCGGGGCCGCGCCTTCCCGTCAATAAAACCAGTCCACCACAGCGTCGCGGATCGCCCCCTGGACGCACGTCACCTCGTGCAGGACGGTGGCCGGAAACGCCACGAGCGTCCCGGCCCGGGGCACGATGTCGAACGGCGCCGCACCTGAACGCTCCGGATAGAGTCGCAACACGCCGCCGTCGAACCCCTCCGGGTCGCCAGCCTGCTTGGCGGTGTTGAGGAACACCACCACCGCGAGTTGCCGGCGCGCCGCGCCCGGCCACGAGGGCAGGTCGCCGCGATCCCGGTGTGGGCGGTAGAAGCCGCCGGGCAGGTAGCGCAGGAACCCAGCGCCCTCCCGCGGCCCCAGGCTCAAGCTGAACCGCGACACCAAATCCGCCCGCCGAGCCTCAATCGCATCCTCGACCAGCGCCACTGTCGCCGGGTCTGTGTCGATCGAAAGGGTCCGCCGGACGTGATCCTGGTGCTCGATGGCGTCCTCCAGGATTTCGGCCGGGTCGGCGGCCCCGTGGTCCATGGCCGCCCGGACGCCGGCGCAGAACGCCGGGCTTACGGCGCCCGGCAGCAGCTGAACCAGGTCGCGGGGGGTGATCGAGTGCATGTGGAGTCCAGTCGTTACTCAGGCTTGGCGTGCGATTAGACGGGGCTGGGAACCTTTCAGCCGGGCTGGGTCGTATATGATTTCAGTTTGATATCGTTTTGCTAGCGACTGGAGGCAACATCATGGTCCGCGAGAGTGAAAAGAACGGTTACCCCGGTCTCCCGGTGCTGCTCTTCAACCTGCTTCTGGGTGCCGGGCTGTTCGTGAACGTCGTCCGGTTGATCTCCGAGCGTGCCCACCCCGGCCTCATCGCGTTCAGCCTCATCGCGAGCTTCCTGCTCATGGTCATCCTCATGAGCGGCCTGTTCATCGTGCACCCGAACCAGGCGCGGGTGCTGCAGCTCTTCGGCAGCTATGTCGGCAGCGCCAAAGTCGCCGGACTGCGCTGGGTGAATCCGTTCTACTCGAAGAAGCTGATCTCGCTGCGGGTCCGCAGCTTCGAGAGCTCGCACCTCAAGGTCAACGACAAGGACGGCAACCCGATCGAGCTCGCTGCCGTCGTGGTCTGGAAGGTCGTCGAAACCGCCGAAGCCACCTTCGAGGTGGACAACTACGAGACCTACGTCAAGGTGCAGAGCGAATCCGCCCTCCGCAACGCCGCGACGAGCTATCCCTACGACTCCCACGACGAACCGGACGTGATCTCACTTCGGGGCAGCACCGCCGTCGTCGCCGAACACTTGAAGCAGGAGATGCAGCAGCGCCTGCAGAAAGCCGGTGTCGAGGTCGTCGAGACGCGGATCAGCCACCTCGCCTACGCCCCGGAAATCGCCGCCGCCATGCTGCAGCGTGAGCAGGCCGGCGCCATCATCGCCGCGCGCACGCGGATTGTCGAGGGCGCGGTCGGGATGGTGGAGATGGCGCTCGCCTCGCTGTCGGCGAAGGGCGTCGTGCACCTCGACGAGGAGCGCAAGGCCGCGATGGTGAGCAACCTCCTGGTGGTGCTGTGCGGCGAGAAGGCGGCGCAGCCGGTCGTGAACGCGGGGACCATCTACCAGTAGTCGGAGCTCCGGGAACCCTGTGGCTGATCGAAAGTCGTTCCTCCTGCGAGCCGACGCCGCCGTCCTCGAGGCGATGCAGCGGTGGGCCAACGACGACCTGCGCAGCTTGAACGCGCAGGTCGAGTTCGTGCTGCGCGACGCCCTGCGCGCCGTCGGACGGTTGGCGACGCCGGCGGCGCTCGACGTCCCAGCGCCGCCGGAGGGGTCGGGTGAATCAGATGGGTCAGGCGGGTAGGAACGCGTGCGATTCGGGCGTGCCAAGCGTTCTACCTACCGGACCTGCCTGACCACACCAGACCTTTCGCCTGAGGATTCCCCATGGCATCGACCATCCCGCTGCAATTCGATCCCTCCGCGCTCCATATCGGGACGGTCGATCTCAGGACCGGCCTGTCCGCGATTGCGCTCGACGGCGACACCTTGTGGCTGGC
>Ga0173480_10000301_pt1 | contig 15528 bp, 16 predicted proteins | sample NitcycUS209509C1_FD_122622 | JGI IMG/M metagenome (GOLD analysis project Ga0173480, IMG submission 122622) | Soil microbial communities from Arlington Agricultural Research Station in Wisconsin, USA - Nitrogen cycling UWRJ-S209-509C-1 (version... | ecosystem: Environmental > Terrestrial > Soil... | reverse complement strand
CAAGATCAAGAAGCTCATCAAGGAAGAAGACCCCGGCAATCCGCTGTCCGACAGCCGCATCGCGGAAATGCTCTCCGGCGAGGGCATCGCGGTCGCGCGTCGCACGGTGGCCAAGTATCGCGAGGCGCTGGGACTGGCGCCGTCGAACGAACGCAAGGCAAAGGCAGCAATGTCCAAGTGAAGTAGATAGGCCAAAAAAGGAGACGGATCATGCAATTGTCGCTTTCCGGTCATCATGTCGAAGTCACCCCGTCGATGCGCGCCTACGTCGAGAAGAAGCTCGAACGCATTTCCCGCCATTTCGACCACGTAATCGACGTGCATTGCGTCCTCACGGTTGAGAAGCTCCGACAAAAGGCCGAAGCCACTTTGCATGTGCGCGGCAATTCGATTCATGCCGATGCCACGGAAGAGAACATGTACACCGCCATCGATCTGCTGGCCGACAAGCTCGACCGCAGCGTGCTGAAGCACAAGGAAAAGAGGGCCGACAAACACGCCGCCGAAGCGCGCAAGACGGTTCGGCAGGAGTAACACATCAGCGATGCGGCTCATTCTCGTCAGCGGACTATCGGGGTCCGGCAAGAGCGTGGCTCTGCACATGCTCGAAGATGCCGGGTTCTACTGCGTGGACAACATTCCGGCGGCCCTGCTGAAGCCATTCATCTCCCACACGTTGCGCAACAACGAGGCGCAGTACTCGCGCGCAGCGGTGGGAGTCGACGCCCGTAACGCCGCGGCGGAAATCGAAACCGTCCCGCCGCTCATCGAAGAGCTGAAGAAGAGCGGCATCCAGTGTGAAATCGTGTTCCTGCTCGCCAATGACGACGAGCTGCTGCGGCGCTTCGCCGAAACGCGCCGCAAGCATCCCATCAGCACCGATCACGTCTCGCTGAAGGAAGCCATCGCCATCGAGCGGCGCCTGCTCGAGCCCATCCTGAACGCCGCGGACCTCGTCATCGACACGTCGCGCATGGGTGTGCACGACCTTCGCGAGCTCATCAGCCAGCGCGTGGAAAAACGCAGCTCGGGACGGCTCTCGCTGCTCGTGGAATCGTTCGGCTTCAAGAACGGCATCCCGGGCGACGCGGATTTCGTGTTCGACGCGCGTTCGCTGCCCAACCCCTATTGGGATCCGTCGCTGCGCGCACTCACCGGCCGCGACGCCGACGTCATCCGCTTCCTCGAAGCACAGCGCAGCGTTCCGCGCCTGGCAGATGACATCCTGCAATTCGTCACCGCGCGCATTCCCGAGCACCAGGCGGCCAACCGCCGCTATCTCACGATCGCCATCGGCTGCACGGGCGGACGCCATCGCTCGGTGTATCTGGCGGAACGGATTGCAGAGCGCCTCTCGCAAACCTATCCAGTGGTCGGCATCCGCCACAACTCGCTCGGCGAGACGCGCTCGATCACTCGCGCTCCTACACTCGCGGGCGCAACGTCGGTCGCATAGTCGTCTACACTCCCGGCCGAAATGGCCGAGACCGAAACCACCATCGTCCCCCACAAAGAGCGTCGCCTCGCGGCGCTGCGCGGCGCATTGCGCGAGGGTTCGTGGCGTGGCGCGGCCCGCATGATTGCCGCCATGCATCCGGCGGAAATCGCCTTGCTCATCGAATCGCTACCGCCCGCGCAGCGCGAGGTGGTGTGGAACTTCGTCGAGCCTGAAATCGAAGCCGACGTACTCGTGGAGCTCAGCGACAGCGTCCGCCAGTCCTTCATCGAAGGCATGGACGCCGACGAACTGCTGGCCGCGGCCGAGAACATGGAGCTCGACGACCTCGCCGACCTCGTCGGGGACCTCCCCGAGGCCGTAGGCGCCCAGCTCGTGAAGTCGATGGACACCCAGGACCGGGAGCGCATGAACACGCTGCTCCTGTACGAGTCGGACACCGCCGGCGGCCTCATGAACACCGACACGGTGAGCGTGCGCGCCGACGTGACCGTCGAAGTGGTGCTGCGCTACCTGCGCATGCGCGGCGAGCTGCCCGACAAGACCGACCGGCTGATCGTCGTCGATCGCAACGATCGCTACCTGGGCACGGTCGCACTGACGCGGCTGCTCACCGAAGATCCCGAAAAGCCCGTCGGCGACATCCTCGACCCGGAAGCGCCGCGCATCGCGCCGGAGACACAGGCCAGTGAAGTCGCGCGGCTGTTCCAGGACCGCGACCTGGTGTCCGCGGCCGTGGTCGACGCACACGGCAAGCTGTTGGGCCGCATCACCGTCGACGACGTCGTCGACGTCATCCGCGAGGAAGCCGCGCACGAAGTCATGTCCGCGGCCGGCCTCGGCGACGAGGAGGACGTCTTCGCGGGCATCTTCCCGTCGACCCGCCGCCGGCTCGTGTGGTTAGGCATCAACCTGGTCACGGCCTTCCTGGCCGCGGCGGTCGTCAACCGGTTCGAAGGCACCATCGAGAAGGTGGCGGCGCTCGCGGCGCTCATGCCCATCGTCGCCTCGATGGGCGGCATCGCCGGTACGCAAACCGTCACGCTGATCATCCGCGGCATCGCGCTCGGCCAGGTCGAGTGGGTCAACGCGCGCTGGCTCTTGTGGAAGGAGATCGCCGTGGGCGGTCTCAACGGCCTCATCTGGGCGGTGATCGTCGGCAGCGTCACGATCGTCTGGTTTGGAACCTGGAAGATCGCGCTCATCATCGCCGCGGCCACGCTGATCAACCTGCTCTGTGCGGCCACCGTGGGCGTCATCGTGCCGCTGCTGCTGAAGCGTCTGCGCATCGACCCGGCGCTGTCGGCGGGCGTGATCCTGACCACGTTCACCGACTGCATCGGCTTCGCGACGTTGTTAGGCCTCGGAACGCTGTTCCTCACCTGAGCAGCTCACGCGCCGGCCAGGCCTGCTCCTTCAGGCCCGCTCTTCCAGGCCCACTCCTTCAGGCCCGCTCCTTCAGGCGATAAACGCCTCGAGCTCGTCGCGCTTGTTGAGCGTGTCGCGATATCCCAGCTCGATGAGCTCGCGCGTGTATCCCGACTCGAACATCAGGTAGCTCGCGAGCAGGCTGCCCGCCGCGCCGCGCGCGCCGATGATGCGCATGAGCGCGCGCAGGCTCATCGGCAGTGAATCGAGGTGCCGCACCGCAATCTGCGAGGGGTCGACGCTCGGCGCGATGAGCATCGTGTGGATCTGGCGTACGCCGGGCGAGTTGCCGGCCACTTCCGACAGCCGGTTGATGCGGTTCAGGTTCTCGAGATCGGCGGAGATCTGGTCGCTGAAGAGCGTGTCCAGCATGTAACCGAACAACTGGCCCGGCGTCGGCGGTGAGTCCGAGGCCACGAACCGCGGGATCAGGTCGAGGTGCGTCGGGCGCACGCCGAGGACCAGCACGCGATCGGCACCGAGATGGATGGCCGGACTCAGCGGCGCGGTCTGGCGCATCGCGCCGTCACCGAAATATTCGCCATGAAGGCACATCGGTGGAAACAGGAACGGAATGCCTAGACTCGCCATTAAATAGTCGAGGGACAGCGGCACACGCTCGCCGTGTCGTTGGGCTCTAGACCATTCGCTAATGGTGGTCTCGGCTTCGAAGAACGACACTGATCGCGCGGTGAAATAGCTCGTAGCGCACAGCGCCAGCGCACGCAGGTCGCCGCGGGCCACGTTCACGCGGATGGCATCGAAATCCGTGACCCTGGAGAGAAGCTCACGCAATGGCGAGTTGTCGAGCAGCGATTTCGGCGGGCCGATCATGCCGCCCGTGAACAGGGAACCCATCCATCGGGCGCCGGCTCTAACCATGGCCCAGGCGTCGGAGCGGAACACCTGGTTCACGCGGAAGTTCGCCCAGACTTTTTCGATTTCCCCCACCGACTGGTGCCAGCGCGTGACATTGCTCGCCAGGATGCTGGCCGACACGGCGCCCGCCGAGGTGCCGACGATGATCGGGAACGGCCATTCGGGGCGGGCGTGAATCTCGGCGAGCGCCTTGAGCACGCCCACCTGGTAGGAGGCGCGCGCGCCTCCGCCGGTCAGGATCAGACCCGCGCGTCCCGGTTTTGCCTTGCTAGAATCCGCTTCCCCCACGACCCATCCAATTTCACGGAGAACAACATGCTCGCACTTCGAAGGACTTTGGTCACCGCCCTCATCGCGGTGGGTGCCAGTGTATGTGTACAGGCTGCCGCCGATGCACCCGCCTCCGCTTCACCCGCCGAAGGTGACAAGGCGCCGGCGCTCAAACTACAGGATCAGGCGGGCAAGTGGCACACGCTCAAGCAGTACAAGGGCAAGTGGGTAGTGCTCTATTTCTACCCGAAGGATTTCACCGGCGGCTGCACTACCCAGGCCTGTGAGCTTCGCGACAACATCTTCGCGTTCAAGAAGGCCGATGCCGTCATCCTCGGCGTGAGCGTCGACGACGTCGCTTCGCACGAGAAGTTCGCCAAGGAACACAGTCTGCCGTTCGACATCCTTGCCGATCCGGACAAGAAGGTGTCGAAGGAGTACGGCGTGCTGACGACCTACGGCACTGCCGAGCTCGCGAGCCGCCAGACATTCCTCATCGGCCCCGACGGCAAGATCGTCAAGCACTGGTCGAAGGTGGATCCGAAAGGACACTCGGACATGGTGCTGGCGGAGATCAAGGCCCACTCACCCGAGAAGAAGTCTTGACGATCGATTGACGGCAGCCGCGGCGATCTCATCGCCGCGGTTGCCCGCTTCGTTCCTCTACTTGATGCCCTTGCCGGTGACGTCCTTGAGCTTGTCGTACAGCTTGATGAAAGTCTGCCGATCCGACGGCGCGAGATTGGGCCGGCCGGTCACGACCCCAATGGTCAGGCCGAAGCTGACGAAATAGGTTTCGCCCGGCTCGACCTCGAGCGTGAGAACGTCGCGCGCTTCAGAGTGCACTTCGTATTGATGCAGGCCCGGTCGTGCACGCACGGTGAAATAGGTACCGTTCGAGAGCTTCCCGAGCTCCGCCTTGCCTTCGCGCACCTTGTACGCGACGCCACCGCCAATGTATTTCTTCTCGCGGAAGAACACGACGGTACCCGTCGTCGGCTTCTTCGAATTGCCGGGCGGAGCCCACGGATTTTCCTGCGCGATTGCCAGTGGCGAAACGCAGGTCAGCAGTGCCAGGACGAGCCTGGTGAATCGACTCATCGTGTATTCCCGGTGACGGCCGCGTTCATGGGCTCATCCCCGGCCACCACGACCGCCTGCGTCGCGGGCAGCGTCACGGTCTCGGCCGTTCGCGCGGCCGCCAGCATGTTTTGCGGCATCGTCATCTTTCCGCCCTGGATCAACAGCGACGGCATGCCGACGAAAATGCTTGTCCAGTTTGCGACATTGGCGAGGTTTTGCCCCGTGCCCGCGGCAAACGAACGCAGGCGAACGTTCTTCGTCCCCACCGTCACGTATCGCGCGGCGACGATGAGCTCACCGGCCTTTCCAGCCACGCCGGACTTTGCCGCGTGAATGACTTCGCCCACGCCGGGTGTGCCCATGGGAATCACCACGAGATCGCCGACGCGAACGTCCGCCGCCACGTGGAAACGGAACCGGTCACCGTTCCTGTTCTTGTCGGACGAAACCTTCTCGTCGAACTGGATCAGCACAGGCGTCAACGCGGGAAGCGTGGCCGTGGCCGCGGGCGCGGGCGCGGGCGTGGGCGACTGTGCCAAAGCTCCCGGGCTAACTAACACCAACAGGATTGTCAGGCGAGGCAGCATGCGGCGAGTGTAGTTCGCCCCTGTGACTGCCCCTTTGACGCAGTTCACGCATGGCGCGGTCGAGACCGTCCAGCGTCAGCGGAAACATGCGACCGCCGACCAGTTCACGCGTGATCGCCACCGACGGCGTCCATCGCCAGCGATCTTCCGGCTCCGGGTTGAGCCACACCAGTCGCGGGAAGTGCCGCGCGATCCTCGTCATCCACACGCGGCCCGATTCGTCGTTCCAGTGTTCCACGCTGCCACCGGGCTGCTCGATCTCGTAGGGACTCATGGTCGCGTCACCGACGAACACGACGCGGTAGTCAGGATTGAACGTGCGCAGCAACGTCCAGGTGTCGGTGACGACGCTGAATCGACGGCGGTTGTCTTTCCAGACGCGCTCGTAGGGAAAGTTGTGGAAGTAGAAGTACTCGAGATGCTTGAACTCCGCGCGCGCGGCCGAGAACAGTTCTTCGCACACCTTGATGTGCGGATCCATGGAGCCGCCGACGTCGAGCAGCAACAGGAGCTTCACGGCGTTGCGCCGCTCCGGCACCAGCTTGATGTCGAGCAGCCCCGCGTTGCGCGCCGTGGCGTCGATCGTGCCGTCGAGGTCCAGTTCTTCCGCGGCGCCCTCGCGCGCGAAGCGTCGCAGGCGTCTCAGTCCCATCTTGATGTTGCGCGTGCCGAGCTCGATGTCGTCGTCGAAGTTGCGATAGTCGCGCGCGTCCCAGACTTTCACCGCGCGCCCGTGCCGCGACTTCGACTGGCCGATACGCACGCCTTCGGGATTGAACCCCTGGTTACCGAAAGGCGAGGTTCCCCCGCTGCCTATCCACTTGTTGCCGCCCTCGTGTCGCTCCTTCTGCTCGCGCAATCTCTGGCGCAGCGTCTCGAGCAGCTTGTCCCAGCCGCCGAGCGCTTCCACCTTGCGCTTCTCTTCTTCCGTCATCAGACGCTCGGTGAGCTGCTTCAGCCATTCGGCCGGCAGGTCGGCGAGCAGTTTCTCGAACAGTTTCTCGGCGCCTTCGAAGTGTTCGGCGAACACACGGTCGAAGCGGTCGAAGTGCCGTTCGTCCTTCACCATCGCCATGCGCGCGAGGTAATAGAACTCCTCGGCGGACAACGCGGCCACCCGGGCTTCCAGTGCCTCGAGCAGCGAGAGGAACTCGGGCAGCGTCACCGGCACGCCGCCGGCGCGCAGATCGGTGAAGAAGCGGACGAGCATCGCGCCCTCAGCGGCCCGCGCGGCGATTGAGGAACACGAGCTGCTCGAATAGGTGAACGTCCTGCTCGTTCTTGAGCAATGCACCGTGTAATACGGGGATCAGCTTTTTCGGATCATCGCCGCGCAGCGCTTCCGGCGCGATGTCCTCGGCCAGCAGTAGTTTGATCCAGTCGAGCAGTTCCGACGTCGAGGGCTTCTTGCGCAACCCCGGCGTCTCGCGCACACCGAAGAACGACGTGAGCGCCTCGCGAAGCAGATCGGCTTTCAGATCCGGGAAATGAACGCGCACGATTTTTTCCATCGTGTCCGCATCGGGGAAGCGGATGTAGTGGAAGAAGCAGCGGCGCAGGAAGGCGTCGGGCAGCTCTTTCTCATTGTTGCTGGTGATGAGGATGATCGGCCGGTGTCGTGCCTTCACGAGCTCGCGCGTCTCGTGCACGAAGAACTCCATGCGATCGAGCTCGCGCAGCAGGTCGTTGGGGAACTCGATGTCGGCCTTGTCGATCTCGTCGATGAGCAGCACCGGCTGCACGTTCGACTCGAAGGCCTCCCAGAGACTGCCTTTGACGATGTAGTTGCGGATGTCGCGCACCTTCTCTTCGCCGAGCTGCGAGTCGCGGAGGCGAGAGACGGCGTCGTATTCGTAGAGCCCGTGATGGGCCTTGCTCGTCGACTTGATGTGCCACTCGTGAAGCGGCCGCTGCAAGGCGCTCGCGATTTCCGCGGCGAGCTGGGTCTTGCCCGTGCCGGGCTCACCCTTGATGAGCAGCGGCCTGCCGAGCGTCACGGCGGCATTCACCGCCATCATCAGATCGGGAGTCGCGACGTAGCTTTCGGTTCCGGTGAAGCGTGTTTCAGACATGGGACCGAGCTTATGCCGGGCCGGGTGGCCGTGACCACCCGGCCGACACGCAAAGCCGGTTCAGTTCTGCAGCGCGAACTTCACCATGAACCGCATGGACGACACCTGTTGGGTCGAATTCGCAAATTGGGAACTCCTGGCCACTGCCAGCGCGGCGTCAGCAAAGCCGAAGCGCGGTTCCGCCGGCTCCACCTTCAACACGCGCGCATCCACGAGCTGCCCGAGCCTGTCCAGGTCGACCTCGACGATGGCGTAGCCCTCCACCTTCTCGGCCTTGGCCACCAGCGGGTAGAAATTGTCGGGATCCGCGGCGCTCGTCAGGCGAACGCTCGGGGTGCCGGCCGGCGCAGGCTTGGCGGCCGCAGGTTCGGGCGCAGGCGCAGGCGCCACAGGCGTCGAGGCAGGCTTCACCGGTGACTCGGCCTTCGTGGTCGAAGCCGCCAGCACGACGGCAGGAATCAGCGCGGCAACCGCGACCCATCGCGCGGCGCGCGACAGCGCGATCGCCGGCGGCGTGCGTGCGAGAAGACGTTCGATACGCTTGGATACGAAGGACTCGGCGACGGACATGGCGACGCTCCTGGAGTTGGGGTGGCGGGCAAAATTCAGCAGTAGTTCGGCGTAGGCGACCGGATCGTGGCGTGCAGCGACTACCGCGTCGTCGCTCGTGGTTTCCGCGAGCGCTTCGAGCCGGCGATGCAGCCACCAGGAAAGCGGGTTGAACCAGAAGATGGCCGCGTGAAGCTGCGCCAGCCACGACCAATAGCCATCGCGGGAACGCACGTGCGCGCGCTCGTGCGCGAGTACCGGCTCGAGTCGCTCCGCGGGCCAGCTCTTGGCGTCCGCAGGCAGCAGGATGATGGTGCCGAACGTGGCCGGGCTTTGAACCTGGTCGCTGATGCGAATGTCATCCGGTATCGGCAGTGGGTGTGCCACGCGGCTCGCGCGCCACATACCCATAAGGCCCAGGCCCAGGCGACCGATCAACAGCAGCGTTACGCCCAGGTAGATAGGCCCAGCCATCCGCCACGCCCGCACCGGGTCGAACGCCGCGACGGCGTCGGTGCCTGCAGGGCGCCCTGCTGCCGTCACGATCAGGGGCAGGCCGAAAGAGGTTTCGAAGCTGGGCGCCAGGCGACAATAGAGAAAAGCAGGGAGAAACAGGCTCGCCAACAATGTCATCCGCCAGACGAGCGACTCGACGTGTGGATTGCGCACACGGACAAGACGCAGGACGAGCCACACGGCCGCGCCGATCAGCAACATGCGTACGGCGGCGTTCACCAGGATCGGAAGCATCATTTCCTGCTCCTTTTCGTTCCAGACTGGTTTGCTCCAGACTGTGCCCCCGGCTGGGCCCGGGCTTTGGCCTGCGCAATCTTGTCCGCGAGTCGTTGCAGTTCGCCGCTCTCGACGATGCGTGCATCTACGAGCCCGACGAGCACCTCTTCCATGGACCCGCTGCAGAAACGATCGACGATGCGCTTCACGGCACGTGCGGCGGCCTGCCCGCGCGGCACGGCGGCCTCGTAGATGAAGGTGCGGTTGTCGACGCTGTGCGAAAGATGGCCCTTCGCCTCGAGTCGCTTGAGCACCGTGCGCACGGTGGATTCCTTGAGCGGTCGCGAGAGCGCCTTCTGCACCCAGTCGGCGGTCGAAGGTCCGTGGTCCCACACGAGATGGAGGACTTCGCGCTCCAGGTCGCCGAGGTCGGAGACATTGTGCCTCATCGTAGCGTTACTCCGTGTACTGCTACAGAGAGTAGCACTCGCCCGCCACAGGACGCCAGTTCTTTTTTCGCGAGCGCTCTAACGAGGTTGAAGGCGGAGCGTGTGGGCCGCGGGCCCGGGCAGGAACGGCGTCGGGCGTCCTTCCGCCCAGTCTTCGAAGCCGCTGCGATAGAACGGCGACAGCGGATGGCCAGAGGGGCCACCCGGTAGTTCGAGGTAGCCGTCCGCTTCGCGACCCGGCGAGACCGCGAAGCGTTCGGAAGCGCCGAAGTTTCCGGCCTGCACTCGCGGCATGTTGTTGTCACCCGCGAGCGAACGCGTCGGCATGTCGAGCAGCCTCGGCAGCAACGGCAACGCCCCGGACAGCGGATGACTCACCTTTACCGGTTCCATCTGTCCGTACTGGCAGTTGCTGAGATTCGTGCAGTCCTTCTTCAGGTCCGCGATGGCGGCGTCCAGGCGCTGCAGCAGGAATGCGCGCCAATCGCCGCCACCCGGTGGCGCCACGGCCGTGGGGCGCTCGCTGACGAGACGCCAGCCCGCCGACTCGAACGAGCCCGCCCTGCGCACGTTGCCTTTCTCGCCTAACAACCCCGTGACGAGGCTGCGCCACAACGCGTTGAGTGTGTGCGTGCGGAAAGTGCGGACGAGACGATAGCCGACGGCGTCGGGGCTCGCCTCGGCCGCGCCCTTGCTGACCAGTTCGCGGAACTCGCGCCGCAGCGGTGCGTCGTGCATGGCTTCTTCGTCGATGAGCGCCAGCAGCAGGTCGCGCCATCGGGCCAGGAACAGCGCGCGCGCATCCAGCTGGATGGCGAGCATGTCGGCCTCGGTGGCCGGGTGCGAAAGACTCAAGAGATCGTCGCGGATCTGGCGGGCACGCGCGCCGATGTCGTAGCCGCCCGCGCCCACATCGACTTCGTCATCTCCCAACACCGCTTCGAGCGGTCCGGCGACGACGCGCTGGTTTGCGGTCCACAACCGCCCTACCGGCGGATCGGCGATGCGTGGATGGTCGACGCCATCCAGGAACTCGATGGGACCGAAGAGACGATCGGGTCCGTGATTCGCCGGAACGCGGCCTAACAAGGTCCAGGCAATGCGGCCGCGCGTGTCACCCATGACCATGTTCTGCCCGGGAATACCGACCGTCGGCGCCAGCGCCAGCAGGTCATCGATGTTGCGCGCACCTTCGAAATGCAGGAGCCCGAAGTTGGTGGCCTCGGGACGCGTCGCGAGCCACGCCACCTGCAGGCACTCTCCGCTCTCCTCGTCGTCTGCGTATTCCTCGCCGTCGAGCACCACGCCCTCGCCCACGTCGCGATAGGTCACCTCGACATCGTCACCGCCCTTGACCGCGATGTGCTCCCGGCGCACGCGGAATTCCGGGCTCGCGCACTTGCCCCAGCGCGCGTCGGAGAAATCGCCGTAGCTGTTCGTGAATCCCCAGGCCACCTGGCCATTCGACCCGGCGGCGATGGCGGGAGTGCCCGGCAACGAAACGCCGGTCATGTCGAGTGCCGGATTCCCGGTCACACGAAGGCGCGCCGGGTACCACACGGCAGGCACGCCGAGGTCGAGATGCATGTCATTGGCGATCAGTGCCACACCCGAACGCGTGTGGATGCCGGCCACTGCCCAGCTGTTGCTGCCCGGCTTCGCCTGCTCGTCGACCGGATCTTCGGCAGCGCCGGCGAAGCGCAGTTGCGCCGGGAACGGTTGCGTAAGCACGAGCGCACCGTCGGTGCACGCGGCCTGCACGCAGCGGGAGTCCGCTGCGTAGTTAGGCGAGTCCCAGTCGGAATGTCCCGCGTAGACGAAAGTGATCAGGTCGTGGGCACGCGCGGGGTCGCTGCCTTTTGCGGCGGCGCGCTCCAGGCGCCGGCGCGCGATCTCCTCGCGCAAGATGCCGTACTGCAACTGCCACCACATCGAGTGCACCACCAGCGCCGAGTCCTCGGGCAGCCACTCGCGCGGCTGCGCACGCAACAGCAGGTATTCCCAGGGCCGCGCTTTCAGCGAGCCGAGCCCGGCGTTGACGCCGCGCGCGTAGGCTTCGACGACGCTCCGCTCCGCCGCCGGTGTCGATTCCAGTACTCGTCGCGCGACCGCGCGAAATCCGAAGCGCCTCGCACGCGTGTCCTGCTTGAGGGCCAGCTTGCCGAACACCTCGGACAACTCGCCGGCCGCGAGCCGGCGCGACAGATCCATCTGGAAGAAGCGGTCCTGGCCATGCGCATATCCGAGCGCGTAAGCCAGGTCGGTTCGCGTAGCCGCGGTGATGACGGGAATGCCGCGCGCGTCGCGCTCGAGGGTGGCTTCCGCGCCGAGCGTGGGCGCGTCCGCTTTGCCGTCGATCTGCGGCAGGCTCTGCCGCATGGCCCACCAGGCGAGGCCGAATGCCAATGCGACGCAGACCACGATGCCCACCAGGGTCCATCGCAGCCAGCGCAGCAATCGCATGAAGTAGCTAGTCCTTCGGGACGCGCAGGATCGTGAGCGCGTTCGTGCCGCCGGTGATGCCCGTGAGCTCACCCTTGGTGACGATGACGAGTTCGCCTTTCTCCACGAGTTCGAGCTGCAACATCATGGTGAGGATGGCCTTGAACAGCTCGGCGGTGCGCACTTCAGGAATATCGAAGGGCACCGGGAAAACGCCGCGGTACAGTGTGACGCGGCGACGCGTCGACTCGTGGCGCGTGAACGCGTAGATCGGGATGTCGGCGCGCGAGCGCGACATCCACAGCGGCGTGGTGCCCGACTCCGTCAGCGCGACGATGGCGCGCACCTTCATGTGGTTCGCGGTGTACATCACGGCCATCGCGATCGCCTCTTCCGTGCGATCGACCATGTTGTCGACGCGACGACCCATGCCCTTCTGCGAGATCTGGTACTTTTCGGCGCCGTTGATGATTTCTTCCATGGCCTGGATGGCCTTGATGGGATGCTTGCCCACCGCGCTTTCCGCGGAGAGCATCACCGCATCGGTGCCGTCCATCACCGCGTTCGCGACGTCCGAGACTTCGGCGCGCGTCGGCACCGGGCTCGTGATCATCGACTCCATCATCTGCGTGGCCGTGATCACGACCTTATTGCGCGTGCGCGCTTCGTGAATGATGGTCTTCTGCAGGCCGGTGATGGCCGCGTAACCCATTTCGACGCCGAGATCGCCGCGCGCCACCATGACGACGTCGGAGGCATCGATGATCTCGGTGAGATTGTGGATGGCCTCGTGACGCTCGATCTTCGCGCAGACGTGGCCATGGCCACCGGCATCGCGCAGCAGCTTGCGCGCGAGATGCATGTCCGCGGCATCGCGCGCGAAAGACACGGCGATGTAGTCGCAGCCCTTGCTCGCGATGAACTTGATGTCGTCGCGATCCTTGTCCGACAGTGCAGGCGCGGAGATGCCGCCGCCCTTGAGGTTCACGCCCTTGCGGTTCGAGAGTTCGCCGCCCGCGATCACCTTCGTGTCGATGCGCGTGCCGGAGACCCTGGTGACTTCGAGCTCGATGAGTCCGTCGTTGAGCAGCAGGATGTTGCCGGGCTTCACGTCCTTCGGCAGATCCAGGTAGGCGCAGCCAACCACTGTTTCGTCGCCGGCGTTGATGTCATGCGCGGTGTCGAGCGCGAACGGTGCACCGTCCTTGAGGTCGACCTTCTTGTTAGTGAAGCTCTCGATGCGGATCTTCGGACCCGCGAGGTCCGCGAGGATGCCGACATAGCGCCCGGCGCGGCGCGCCGCCTCGTGGACGAGATCGATCCGGCGACCGTGCTCCTCGTGTTTGCCGTGCGAGAAATTCACGCGCGCGACGTCGAGTCCGGCGCGGACCATTTCGGTCAGCACTTCGATGGAATCCGTGGACGGGCCTAGTGTCGCGACAATCTTGGTGCGCGAATGCATCTGTCTTTCTGGCATGGGCGCGCATTCTGCCACGGGTTTTGCGGGCCGGAGCATAATCGAAAGACGTAATTGCAAATGAAGGGGATGACGATGGCGAAGCGTTCCTGGCTCTTTCTGGTCGCGGGGCTCGTTTTAGGTGCGAGCCTGCAGCTCACGCTCGCTGCCGGCACGGAACCCGCGGGCAAGGTGTTCGAAATCCGCACGTATCACACCTTCCCGGGCCGCCTGGATGCCCTGCACAAGCGTTTTCGCGAACACACCATGAAGGTGTTCGAAAAACACGGAATGTCCAATGTCGGGTACTGGGTGCCGCAGGACAATCCGGCCCACGAGAACACTCTTATCTATGTCATCTCGCACGCCAGCCGCGAGCAGGCCAAGGCGAACTGGGCGGCGTTCAGTGCCGACCCCGAGTGGAAAAAGATCGCAGCCGATTCAGAGGCGGATGGCGGCAAGATCGTCGAGAAGGTGGAGTCGGTCTTCGTCGACGCCACTGACTACTCGCCGATCCGGTAGGCAGACATGAGCGCGTTCGAGAAAGCCCTGACCATCGAGCGTCGCTCCCGGGTTTTGGCCACAACGGAAAACGGCGGCCAGGGGCCGCCGTCCGTCTAACTAAAAGACGCTTCGTTCCTACTTGCCGTTGGCGCGCGACTCGAGCATCGCCACCGCCGGCAGCGTCTTCCCCTCGACGAACTCGAGGAACGCTCCACCACCGGTCGAGATGTACGAGATGCCTTCTTCGACACCGTACTTCTCGATGGCCGCGAGCGTGTCACCGCCGCCCGCCAGCGAGAACGCCGGCGACTTCGCGATGGCCTGCGCGATGGCCTTGGTGCCTTCGCCGAACTGGTCGAACTCGAACACGCCCACCGGGCCGTTCCAGACGATCGTGCCGGCGGTCTGCAACATCTTGCCGAGGCGTTCCGCGGTGTCCGGACCGATGTCCAGGATCATCTCGTCGGGACGCACGTCATGGATGCTGCGCACGTCGGCATGCGCCGTGGCCGCGAATTCCTTCGCCACCACCACGTCGGTGGGCAGCGGGATCTCCGCACCACGCGCCTTCGCCTGTTCGAGCAGCTTGCGCGCGATGTCGTGCATCTCCGCTTCCTGCAGCGACTTGCCGACGTTGATGCCGGTGGCTGCGAGGAAGGTGTTGGCGATGCCGCCACCGACGATCAGCTTGTCGACCTTGCTCAGCAGCGACTCGAGCACGGTGAGCTTGGTCGAGACCTTGCTGCCCGCCACGATCGCCACCAACGGACGCGCCGGCTTCGCCAGCGCGCGTTCGAGCGCTTCGAGTTCACCCACGAGCAGCGGACCCGCGCATGCGAGCTTCGCGAACTTGCCCACGCCGTGCGTCGACGCCTCGGCGCGATGTGCCGTACCGAAAGCGTCCATCACGTAGACGTCGCAGAGCGACGCCATCTGCTTCGCGAGATCTTCTTTGTCCTTCTTCTCGCCCTTGTTGAAGCGCACGTTCTCGAGCAGCACGGCCGAGCCCGCCGGGCAATCGACGCCCGAGAGCCAGTCCTTCTTGAGCGGCACCTGCTTCCCTAACAAGTCGGAGAGCCGCGAGGCCACCGGCGCGAGCGAATTCTCTTCCGAGTAAACGCCCTCTTCCGGCCTGCCGAGATGCGACGTGATGAACACCTTCGCGCCCTTCTCGATGGCCAGCTTGATGGTCGGCAGCGACGCGCGGATGCGCGCGTCGCTGGTGACCTTGCCGTCTTTGACCGGCACGTTCAGATCTTCGCGAATCAGGACCCGCTTGCCAGCGAGGTCCTGGTCCGCCATGCGCAGCACGTTCATGACGCGCTCCTTACGAGGCCTTGGACCACGCGATCGTGGTGTCGAGCATGCGGTTGGAGAAGCCCCACTCGTTGTCGTACCAGGAGCAGACCTTCACGAGCGTGCCTTCGCTGACGCGCGTCATCGTGGAGTCATACGTGGACGAAGCCGGATCGTGGTTGTAGTCGATCGACACGAGCTGCTTGTCCGTGAACGCGAGCACGCCCTTCATGGCGCCTTCCGCGGCTTCCTTCACGACCTTGTTGATCTCTTCGACCGACGTCGCGCGCTTGGCCGTGAACACGAGGTCCACCAGCGACACGTT
>Ga0173480_10000300_pt1 | contig 15569 bp, 11 predicted proteins | sample NitcycUS209509C1_FD_122622 | JGI IMG/M metagenome (GOLD analysis project Ga0173480, IMG submission 122622) | Soil microbial communities from Arlington Agricultural Research Station in Wisconsin, USA - Nitrogen cycling UWRJ-S209-509C-1 (version... | ecosystem: Environmental > Terrestrial > Soil... | reverse complement strand
CCGTATCGCTCGGCCTGCGAGTACGCGAGATCGGCGACCAGCGTCCAGTCGTCGAGACTCCACTTGCCGTTGAGCCCCGTGGCCACCAGCTCCATGTCCTGCTTGTATCGGGCGCTGTAGGAGTTGAAGGTAGTGTCGAAAGTCATGTCGGTCGCAACGAGCGAACCGTTCTTGATCACGTTATTGGTGAAGCCCGGGTTTGCCGCCGTGCCGGTTTGATAGCCATCCCAGTTGCCCCAGTCGGAGTACCACCCACCGACGTCGTGTTCGTCCATGTTCACGCGGCTGCCCAGCAGGTCCAGGCGACCTTCGAACACGTCGCCGGTTCGCCACTGCAGCGAAGTAGATAGGCTGGCGCGCGTCGTTTCGATTCCCTTCTCTTCGATCGAGGCGCCCCAGGGATTCTGGACGAGCGGACCGTTTGCCTCGACCGCGCCGGGAGCCGCGTTGTTCCAGCCGCCGCCCATGACGTTCTCATAACCGTTCTGCTGGTTCTGCAGTGAAGCGGCGACGACAAAACCGACGTCGTCCGTGAATTTGGCTACGTACGCTCCCGAGGCGCGATAACCCATCTGGTCCTGGTACGGGAGTTCGGTGCCACCGTCGTAGTACGAGGGACCGGCGCGAAGCGTGAACGAAGGACCTTCGTAGTCGAGCGGACGAATCGTCTGGATATCCACCGTGCCCGAGATGCCGCCGGACACGAGGTCCGCCTGCGACGACTTGTGCACTTGAACGCCGGACACGATTTCCGACGGGAAGATTTCCCATCGAACGTTGCGGTCGGGTTCGGAAGAAGCCATTTCCCGACCGTTGATCAGGCCGAGGACCATGCGAGGACCGAGGCCGCGGATCGCCGCTTGCGAATCGTTGCCGCGGTCACGGGTCGTGTTGACGCCGGGCAGGCGCGCGATGGTTTCCGCAATCGTGACGTCGGGCAGCACGCCGATGTCTTTCGCGGAAATCGCTTCCACCACGCCGACGGTGGCGCGCTTCACTTCCAGCGCATCGCGCAGGCTCGCGCGAAGGCCCGTCACCACTATTTCCCCGAGTTCATCGGCCGCCGGCTGGGCAGCGGACTGCGGCGCATCGGCGTTCTGCGCGAGCGCAGATAACGGAAGTCCTGCCAACACCAGTGCAATGGCATCAGAAATCCTGATCGTCTTCATGGTTCCCCCCAAAGAAGCCTTCGTTTCTCGATCCAGCCTTAGTGCTGGCTGATACGCTTAATAGTATTACTTATATGTTCGTATGCAATAGTTTCTTTGGCATGCTGCGATAGCCAAAGGAGGTGGAGCTTGAGTGAACCCATCAAACAGATCGTCATCCTGGGCGGCGGAACTGCCGGCTGGATGGCGGCTGCCGCTCTGGCAAAGGCGCTCGCGAATTCCGGTGCGGGCATCTGCGTCGTGGAGTCGGATGAGATCGGTACCATCGGCGTCGGCGAAGCCAGCGTTCCTGGCCTCCAGGCTTTCAATGCGTTCCTCGGTCTCGACGAGCGCGAGTTCATGCGCAGCTGCCAGGCAACGTTCAAACTCGGAATCGAATTCGTGGACTGGGGCGCGCTCGGCCGACGCTACATGCATTCGTTCACGGGTTATGGCCTCGCTGCAGGCTCCCGCCAATTTCATCGTTTATTCCAGCGATTTGCGCTGGCGCGTGAGTCGCTCGGAAAAACCATCTCCTTCGATGACTACAACCTCGGAGCGCTCGCCGGACGTTCCCGCCGATTCCTGCTACCTACTGCTGGTGCGTCATCACGCACCGGCAATCTGAATTTCGCTTTTCATTTCGATGCGGCGTTATACGCGCGCCACCTTCGGCAATACGCGGAGCGCCGCGGCGTCCGACGTGAAGAAGGCAAGGTCGTTGCCGTGCAGCAGCACGCGGAATCGGGGTTCATCGAAGCGCTCACGCTGGCAGATGGCCGCCGCGTCGCAGGTGAATTCTTCATCGACTGCAGCGGGTTCAAAGGCCTGCTGATCGAAGGAGCACTGCGCTCCGGCTACGAGGAGTGGTCTCGCTGGCTTCCCTGCGATCGCGCGATAGCGGTGCAATCGGGCAACACGGAATCTCCCCTTCCCTTTACTCGCTCTACTGCACAGAGCGCAGGCTGGATCTGGCGGATCCCGTTGCAGCACCGCGTTGGCAACGGATACGTCTACAGCAGCGCAGACCTGGACGATGATTCCGCCGAGAAGCAATTGAGGCTTCATGTGCAGAACGGCGCCCTTTCCGAACCGCGCCGCATCCGCTTCGTGACTGGCAAGCGGCGCCGCATCTGGGATCGCAATTGCCTGGCGCTCGGACTCGCGGCGGGATTTCTCGAGCCGCTGGAATCCACGGGCATTCACCTGATCCAGAGTTCTCTGCTGAGACTGATCAGCCTGTTTCCCGATCGACGATTCGAACCCGCCGAAATCGATACTTTCAATCGACAGACCGATGAAGAGATCTGCGACGTACGCGACTTCATCATTGCCCACTACAAGTTGACGTCACGGCAGGATTCAGAGTTCTGGAGACGCTGTGGCGCGATGGAAGTACCGGAACGCGTGAGCCAGATCCTGCAGTTGTTTGCTGCCACCGGACGCCTTACTACCCGACCGGAGCAGCTGTTCACCACGCAAAGCTGGCTCGCGATTCTATACGGGCAGGGAAGCCTGCCCCGGGGCTTCGATCCCCTGCTCGCGCCGATGCCGGACGCTGACCTGGAACGGGAGATGGCCGCGGTTCACCAACACCTGCAGCACGCGGTCAGCGCAATGCCGGATCATGCAGAATTCGTTTCCCGGTACTGCGCCGCTGTCGCTCCACCAAATCCCTGACGCCATGGCATCTCCCATCAGGAAGGTCGCGATCGTTGGCGGTGGCACCGCGGGATGGATGACCGCGGCCTGGCTCGGCAGGATCCTGCGTCGCCAGATCGAGGAGATAGTGCTGGTCGAGTCCGACGAGATCGGCACGGTCGGCGTCGGCGAAGCGACGATTCCATCCATCCGCAAGTTCAACCAGTGGTTGGGCGTCGACGAAGACGAATTGCTGGCGCGCTCGCGCGGCACTTTCAAACTCGGCATCGAGTTCGTGAACTGGGGTGCCCTCGGGAATCGCTACCACCACTCGTTCGGCCCGAACGGACGAGACATGTACGGCCTGCACTTTCACGCCTACTGGCTTCGCCATCGGCTCGATGGTGGAGCCGGCGAACTCGGCGACTACAACCTGCAAAGCATCGCGGCGCGCGACGCGAAGTTCATGAGACCGACAGGCGCCAATTCACCGCTCGCGACCATCACCTACGCCTTTCATTTCGATGCATCGCTGTATGCGAAATACCTGCGAGAAATCGCGGAAGCCTGCGGTGTGATCCGTGTCGAAGGAAAAATTGATTGCGCGAGTTTGCGTCCCGACGGTGCCATCGCCGCGGTACATCTGCACAACGGCAAGCAGGTGGAAGCGGATTTGTTCATCGACTGCAGCGGATTTCGAGCGCTGCTGATCGAGGGCGCGCTCGGCGTCGGATACGTCGACTGGTCGCGCTGGCTGCCATGTGATCGCGCGTTTGCCGTGCCCAGCGAGCGCAAAGACCCGCTCCTGCCGCATACACGCTCCACCGCGCATGGCGCGGGGTGGCAATGGCGCATTCCATTGCAGCACCGCACCGGCAATGGCCACGTATTCGCCAGCTCATTCATGACCGACGACAAGGCAAGAGACTTGCTGTTGAGCAATCTCGATGGCGCTCCGCTCGCGGATCCCCGCCTCATCAGATTCCGCGCCGGCCGCAGACAGGCCTTCTGGGTGAAGAACTGCGTTGCCATCGGTTTGAGCGCGGGATTCCTCGAGCCGCTCGAGTCGACGTCGATTTTCCTGATTCAGAATGCGATCGCCAGGCTACACGTGCTTTTCCCGGACTCGGAGTTCGATCCCGCAGACATCGAACATTTCAATCGCGAGTCAGTGAAGGAATACGAAGACGTTCGCGACTTCATCATCCTGCACTACAAGCTCGGCAATCGGGATGACACGGAGTTCTGGCGCTACTGCACGTCGATGCCGGTTCCCGAAAGACTCGAACGACGAATGGAGCTCTTCCGCAGCCGCGGTCGCATCTTCGAGGAGAAAGGCGAACAGTTCGGCCTGTCCAGCTGGCTCGCGGTGATGTGGGGCCAGGGTCTGCGCCCGCGCAGCTGCGAGCCGCTCACGCTGAATCTCGAGCGATCACAACTGGAGAAGTGGCTGGCCGACACTCGCGAGGTGATCGCCGACTGCTGCGCACACATGCCGTCACACGCGGATTTCATCCGTCAGCATTGTCAGTCTGCGAAAGACTAGCCGCGCTCTTACCACTCCGTGATCCCGCCATCGGGATTGCGCCACAGCGGATTGCGCCACTCATGGCCTTCGCGCGCCGCGGTTCGCACGGCGTCTTCATCGATGGTGACGCCAAGGCCGACGCCCGTCGGCACGGCGACGTGCCCGTCGGCAATCGCGAAGACTTCCTTGTTGCGCACGTAGGTGAGCAGATCGGCGCCTTCGTTGTAGTGAATGCCGATCGGCATCTCTTCGATCAGGAAGTTAGGCGTCGCCGCGGCCAACTGCAGGCAGGTCGCGAATGCGAGCGGGCCGAGGGGGCAATGAGGCGCGAAGCCGACGTCGCAGGCTTCCGCAGCCGCTGCGATCCGCCGACATTCGGAGATGCCACCCGCGTGCGAAGGATCCGGTTGCACGATGTCGACGATTCCCTGCGACAGGAACTCCTTGAAGTCCCAGCGGGTGTAGAGACGCTCGCCGAGTGCAATCGGAATGGAGGTCAGCTGCGAGATCTGCCGCAAGCCCTCGAAGTTTTCGGAGAGCAGCGGTTCTTCGATGAACAATGGCTTCAACGGCTCCAGTGTGCATGCGAGTTGCTTTGCCATGGCCTTATGAAGCCTGCCATGGAAATCGATGGCGACTTCGAGGCCGAGTCCTTTTACCGTCGACACTCTTTCCAGCACCGCGTCCAGCGCGCGCGACGAGTCCAGCCACTTGATCTCCGGCGTGCCGTTCATCTTGATCGCGCGAAAACCCTGCGCAAGACGCTGTTTCGCCGCGTCGACCAGCGGGTCGAGCCCATCACCACCGATCCACGCATAGACCTCGATTTTGTCGCGCACCCTGCCGCCGAGCAGTTGCCAGACCGGCACGCCGAGACGCTTGCCCTTGATGTCCCAGAGCGCCTGATCGATGCCCGAGGCCGCGGAGCCCAGTACTGGTCCACCCCGATAGAAACCACCGCGGTATCCCGTCTGCCAGGCATCCTCGATGCGATCCGGATCCGTGCCTAACAAGCGACCGCGCAACGACACCAGCGCACCTTCGACCGCTTCGGCATGTCCTTCGAGGCTCGCTTCGCCCCAGCCGACCAGTCCGTCATCCGTGGTGATTTTCACGAGCAACCATCGAGGCGCGACCCTGAAATGTTCGATGGACGCGATGCGGGATGTAATGCGCGCGCCCTGCGTCGCCAGGGACGTCAAGCGTTCGACATGGCGCTGAGGGGCGTCGAACTTCGAATCTGAAGGGCGCATTGGTATCCCGTGATCGATAAGAATATAAGTATTATAATATTTCTGTTTTCCCCATCCCCTGTCAATTCGAGTCACCTCCGGTTGCGCTCGCCGATGGGTCGTGCTTAGATACTGAACCATATGGTTCAGTATATGCAGACCCACTTCGACGCCTCCTTCGCCGCGTTATCGGACGTCACCCGGCGTGGCGTCCTCGAGCAGCTCGCTCGCGCCGACGCATCCATCTCGGAACTTGCCGAGAAATTCGACATGACCCTCACGGGCATGAAGAAGCACGTGGGCGTCCTGGAGCAGGCGGGACTCGTCACCACCGAAAAAATCGGGCGCGTGCGCACCTGCAAGCTCGGCGTGTGCCGGCTGGAGGAAGAGGCGGCGTGGATCGAAAGGTATCGCCAGCTCTGGGAAGCACGCTTCAGCGAGCTGGACAACGTTCTTGAAGAATTGAAACGGAAGGAGAAGTTAGATGGACGCAAGAAGAGAAAGTGAGGCGACGAGCCATCGCACGACGGTGGCACGCAAGTCCGATCGCGAACTCGTCGTCACCCGGACTTTCGATGCACCGGCGCGCCTGGTGTTCGAGGCATGGTCCAGGCCCGAGCTGTTCAAGCGGTGGTGGGTCCCCAAGTCGATGGGCATGACCCTGCACTCCTGCGAGATGGACGTCCGGACCGGCGGCAAGTACCGCCTCAACTTCGGAGACGGCATGGACTTCTTCGGTCGCTATCTCGAGGTGACGCCGCACTCGCGCATCGTCTGGACCAATGAAGAAGGCGGAGAGGACGGGTCGGTCACCACCGTGACGCTCGAGGAAAAGGGCGGCAAGACGCTGCTCGTCATGAGCGAGCTCTATCCCTCGAAGGAAGCTCTCGACGCTGCCGGGACCGGCGCGGCGGACGCGACGCATGAGACGTTCGCGCAGCTGGATGAACTTCTCGTCACGCTTGGAGCCGGCGCGGGAAGAAGCTGAATTGGTGTGTGTCGCTGCCGGCTGTCTTTTCAGGCAGCCGGTGGCGCGCACGTCTGCCCCGCCTCCGCAGCGATGTCGCGCAGGATATCGAAGACGAACTGCGCTGCCGGAGTCAGGCCGGGCGAACGGCGATGCGCGAGATACATCGAGCGCATGAGTGGCGCATCTTCGAGCGACCGCGCGCGGAGTCTCCCGTTTTCCAGGTCCTCTTTCATTCCGCCCATCGTCATCGGACCGACACCGAATCCGCGCCTAACGGCTTCGAGTGCGCTGTGCAGCGAGTCGATCTCCACGACGACATTCACCGACAGGTTGCTTGCGGCGAACACGGCATCGATGAGGGAGCGAATGGAATTGGGACGTCGCGGCACCACCCACGGCAGCCGGGCGAGTTCCGCGAGCGTCGCGGATTCGGGCAAGGTCATTGACGGTGGATACATGAGGACGATGGCCTCGGTCAGGACTTCCTCGCCGGTCAACACTCCTTCGGGGCGCGTCGCCGAGATCGACAGCTCGATCTTGCCGGTGGTGAGCAACTCGTTGAGGAGCAGGCTGCCCTCCTCACGGACCTGAAGACGCATTTCCGGATGTTGAGTGCAGACCTTGCCGATCAATGGCAAACCGAAGCGAGAAATCATCGTTGGCGGCATGCCGACCGTAACCGTGCCTGACAAGGGCCGGACCTCGCGATGAACCGCTTCGCGCAGATCATCGAACTGCCGCAGGATCGCCTGGGCACGCGCATAAAGAATGCGTCCCGCGGCGGTGGGTGTCACACCCGACACCGAGCGGTCCAGCAGTTTGACCTTGAGCTCATTCTCGAGAATCGCGAGCTGCTGGCTCAACGCGGGCTGGGCAACGCCGCTCAACGCGGCGGCGCGCGTAATGCTGCCGCTGTCGACAATCTGTACGAAGTATCGGAGTCGGCGTGCATCCATGCCGGGATCATAAGAGCTGCTTATGAGGCGAGCCAGAGTCGGTGTTTCCGCGAAGACCACGCGCTCGCGTACCATCGTTCCGAATGGCAGTCGACGCGGTCGCGACCATCCGAAAAACGAAGCTGCGACTGCTCACGCCGCTGCTCGCACTGCTGTTCCTGAGCACCATCGATCGCGCCAATATCAGCTTCGCGGCGCTGCATATGAATGGCGAACTCGGCCTGAACGCCGAAGCCTATGGTTTCGGCGTCAGCATCTTCTTCGTCGGCTACATCCTCATCCAGTGGCCCAGCCTCTGGCTGCTGCAGCGTTTCGGCATGCGGCGCTGGGTTTTCGCCTGCGCGAGCGTCTGGGGACTCGCGGCCGCGGGACTCGCGTTCGTGCATTCCGCCCACTCCTTCTATGCGCTGCGCCTGCTGCTCGGAATTGCGGAGGGCGGATTCGCGCCCGGCGTGATGTTCTATCTCGCGCAGTGGATCCCGACACGATATCGGGCCGGCGCCATCTCCACGTTCATGCTGGCCGTGCCGGTGTCGGCGATCTTCGGTAGTCCGCTCGCGGGCTGGCTGATGAGCATCGACAACCCGCTCGGTTGGCCGGGCTGGCGATGGATGCTGTTGGTCGAAGGCACGCCCACGCTGCTGCTCGCGGTCGCCAGTCTCTGGCTGTTACCTGACCACCCGCGCAATGCTTCCTGGTTGTCCACCGATGAAGGACGGTGGTTGGAAGGCGAGATTGCACGCGAATCGGAACGACACCCGGAGAAAAGCCCCGGCCTGCCTCTCGGCAATTACCGGTTGTGGATCGCGGGTGCGTGCTGGTTTGGTCTCCTGGCCGGCGCCAATGGCCTCCTCTACTGGCTGCCCCAGATCATTCGCCATCTTTCCGCGGAGAGCAGCGATGTGCGGATCGGGTTCATCACCGCACTGCCGTGGATCGCCGTTGCCATCGGGATGCTCGTGAACGCCTGGCATTCGGATCGTGTCGGCGAGCGCCACGTTCATGTGGGACTTGCGGCGTTGGCGGCGGCCGTGTTCATCGCATCGACGCCGATGCTGGGCACGGGTACAGCGGCGCTCGTTGTGTTGCTGCTCGCGGGACTCGCCATGGGCGCGGCGCAAGCGACCTTCTGGACACTCCCGCCGCTTTTCCTAGCGCCGACCGGACTGGCTGCCGGTTTCGCGCTGATCAACATGTGCGGCAACCTTGCCGGACTCGTCATCCCGACGTTCATCGGATGGGTCAAGGAACGCACCGGCTCGTTCGATGCGCCGGTGTTTGCGATCGCGGCGCTGTCGCTGTTCGCAGCGGCCGCCGTGGCACTGCTGCGCGCGCCCATCAAAGCGCCTTATAGCCGGTAGATCGATCCACTGTTACCCAGCACTGCGACGGGTCCCTACCATCGCGTGCATGCCGGAAAACGAATACGACCCGACGGCCAGCGAGACCTTCGAAGGTACATACGCGCAGTTCACCGAATTGCGCGCGCGCTGCCCGGTCGCGCACAGCACAGCCTTCGAAGGCTTCTGGGCCGTGACGCGATACCAGGACGTACTCGACATCCTTCTTCAACCAGATCTCTACATCACCTCGGTGCGCAATGTGGTGCCAGGCTCCTCCGCGACGGGACGCCGGCCCCCGCTGCATCTCGATCCCCCGGACCACACTCCCTATCGCAAGGCCATCGACCGCGCGCTCGGCGCGGGGCGCGTCACGGCTATCGAGAACACGACGCGACGTGTGGCGCGTGAGCTCATGCAGTCGCTGGTGGCACGGGGCGAGGCGGACTTCGTCGAAGATTTTTCGAGTCCATTGCCCGCCGCCGTGTTCGGCGAGTGGTTAGGCCTCTCCGACGCGCAGACGAAGGTACTGTGGGACACCGCGAGAGCCTACGTGAGGGCCTGGGAGTCATTCGACCGCAACAGCGTCGCTGTCGCCGCGGCTCGGCTCGCCGAGATGGCCGCGGAAGTGATCGCCGAGAGGCGGCGTGAACCGCGCGATCCCGAAGTCGATCCGACCAGCTCGCTGCTCGCGGCCCGCGACGACACGGGCCAGCCGTTTCCCGAAGTGCTGCTCGCGGGCTGCGTGCGCCAGGTGCTGGTCGTGGGGCTAGTGGCTCCGCCCATCCTCCTTGGCAGCATCGCGGTCCATCTTTCTCGCGATGTCGAGTTGCAGAAGCAGCTGCGCGCGGATCCGTCGCTGGTTCCGGATGCCGTGGAGGAATTCCTGCGCCTCTACACTCCCTACCGTGGCTTCGCGCGTTCCGCCCGGGAGGAAGTGGAATTGCACGGTCGGCGCATCAAGCCGGGCGAACCCATTGCCCTCGTGTATGCCTCGGCGAATCGCGACGAGGCCGTGTTTCCGGACGCCGATCAGTTCCGGCTGCGGCGCCCCAATATCCGACAGCACCTCGCCTTCGGCCGCGGCCCGCACATGTGTGCCGGGATCGCGCTGGCGCGGCAGGAGCTGCGCATCGCGCTGGAAGAACTCCTCCGGCAGACGCGGCACTTCGAAATCTGCGGCGAGCTGAAGATGAGCGGCATGCCCGAAGTCGGGCCGATCAGCGTGCCGTTGCGGCTCGAGCCTGCCGCTAGTTAGGGCTCACTATCTCGACCTCGGCGCGTCGACGCGCGGCATCCTCGCTGCCGTTCGGCCGCTTCGAGAGGTCCTTCACCTGGAGCGCATAGCGAACGCCGTCGAGGCCCGCTCCCTGCAGCAGCGCGCGGATCTGCTCGGCTCGCTCTTGAGCGATCGACTTGCGCTCGCGCATCACGCTACCGTTCGACAGTCGTGACGCCGAGCGAAAACCCGTGATCCTGATCTCGGTGGCATGCGATGCGCGGGCCGTCTCGAGGATCCGCTGCAATGTCTGCGCATGACGAAAAGCCACCATGCCGTCGTACTCGTATTGCAACGTGAAATTGCGCGCCGCGGATTCAGCCGCGGGCGCACCCGCCGGCATCGGATTGCCAAAAGCGAGTCGCCCGCGGCTGGGACCCGGTGGACGCGGAGGCTCGAAAGTCAGGTTGTAGCGATCTTCAGCCGGGAGCATCGTGTTGCACGAGCCGTCGAGCTCCTGCATCACCGACAGAGTCACCGGTTTGAGCACGCGGCCGCCGCAAATATCCGCTTCGCCGGACACCACGCCCTCCACCAGGACCTTGTGTCCCAGCCACGGCGGATTCACGGGCGCGCTGACATCGGTCTGCAACGTGAGGAAATAGAGCACGCCTTCGTACTCCGCCAGCCAGCATGGTACGGAACTCGTGTCGCGCACGATGGGGCAGCTCACGAAACTCACTCGACTGTCGGTCGCGGGTGTAGCGGCCAGCGATACGCTTGCACCGAACATCATGAAGAGACTGGACGCGAACCGACTCACAACGCGCTCAGGAAGTTGATGAGGTCTTCCCGCTCCTGGTCCGTGTAACCGATGTTGAAGCGGCGATCATAGAAATCCACGAGTTCCCGCAGCGTGCCGGCCGAGCCATTCGAGAAATACGGCGCGCGCGCCGACAATCCGCGCATCTGTTGCATGACGATCGTGCCCACGTCATTGCACTTGCCGGAGATGAGCGCGCGACCGGGATCCTGCGTGTAGAACACGCGACCCAGGAACGGATGCGGCGGCACATTCGCCTTGCAGGTGATCTTGAACAGCGGCAGCTTCGTCTTGCGAGCGTTCCAGGGATTCAGAGGCTCTTCGCGCGCCCAGGGCAGGTTCGTCGTGCCGATATCCATCCAGCCGTTCGCCACATCCATGCCCATCATGTGCATGCCATGGCAGGTGGCGCAGGTGCGCTTCGTCGGATTGCCGAGCCCCACCGTGTTGAGATGCATGGCATCGCGGATCCAGAACGTGCGAAACATGAAGACGTCCTGACCGCGCGAAATCGATTCACGCATCCGATTCCTGCCATCCGCCGAGTCAGGCAGATGTTTCCATTCATCACCCAGCGGAACGACGTAGTTAGTGATGTTGTTGCCGAGCAGTCCGTCTCGACCCGTAGAGACATTGCGCACGCCGAGCCCGGGCGGTCCGCCGGGTTCCATGAGATCACCCGCTACTGATTGGCGGATCTGCGCGACGTAGATCTGCCGCTCGAAGTCCACGATGCGTTGAAGACGCTCGTCGTCGAGCTTGCCGTCGAACTGCAAGTGCGTGACCGCCGCTTCCACCGCCTGAGTCTTCAGCGTGGGCTGGCGCGCATCGGACAGCAGGTTCATCGCGCTCGGCAAGCCGGTTTCCGGATCGCGGCTCGCGGGCAGGCCGTTTTTTCCGATGAACGAGAACACGCCGAAGCCCTGGTGCGTGACGTACCTGAGATTGGCCACGGGCCGCGGCCGCCGGTACACCGACACCATGGGATTCGCGCTGCGCAACCCGTATTCCGGATGCGTATTACATCCCGTGGGATCGCGCACGACCTCGAGCGTGAACTCAGGATCGATGTCGGTTCCATCCGCCGCCTTCGGCGGCCAGGGAAGAAAGATCCGGAAGAGCCCGCGCTCCAGCAACAACGAATGGGACTCGGGATCCGCCGGCGGTAGATAGGGGCAGTCCATGCCGTCGACCGGCGCGAACAGCGGGTCTTTGCCCTGCGTTTCGTCCCAGCGGCGCCGAATCATTTCCACTGACACCGACATGCCGTTCGCAGGCTGATGACAGCTCACACAGGCACGCCCATTGCGTCCGATGGGCTCGAAAAAGGGATGGCCCGCCGTGACGACGGGCCCTTGCGCATTGAGCACACCCACGCTGCCGAAGGCGTTGCGATACGGAGCAAGTGCTGCAAGCGTCTTGCCGTCTCCCGGCAGCCACCAGGCGGTGGCCGAGGGCTCACTACTGCCGGCGGATGAAGGTGCCTGCTGCGCCTGCCGATTCTGTTCCGGGACGTGCCCCGCGACCTCTTGCGCGTGGCAGGTCCCGATCCGGAGGACGGCCGAAAGGCCAACGATCGCGACGACGTGCCATCGAATGTGCATCACCCTCAGAAGTCGAACTTCACGCGCATGCCGACCTGGCGTGGCGCGCCGTAAATCATGCCGCCGGTTGCGCTGCTTGCGTCCTGCACTTGCGCCGCGATGTAGGTCTCGTCGAATACATTGGTGGCGAAGGCTTCGAGGCGCCATTTTTCCGTCGCGAGCGCCGTGATGCGCAGATCGGCGATGGTGTGGGATGGCACGACAGTCGCCGGATAGCTGAATGGCGTCGAAAGCTGCTCATCGATGTGAGAGACCTGGATGCGAGGCGTGAGTGTCCACGATCCCACCGTGAAGTCGTACTGCATTCCCAACGTCGCGGTGAGCTCGGGAGCGAAGGGAATCGGCGAACCTTCAGGCACGAGGCGATTGGTATTGGTCTGCGAATCGGTGATCCGCGCGTAGTCCCGGAACTCGGCCTGCAATGCGCTCACGCCGAGATTGAATTCGAACGCGTCGAACCTTCCCAGCAACTCGATCTCGGCGCCGTAGATGTCGGCCGGCGCGGCATTCTGCGTGTTCGGCAGAAGCGCGGGCGGCGTTCCGATGGCCGTGAGCGAGGATAGCTGGATGCCGACGTAATCCGAATAGAAGACCGCGCCATTCACGCGAAGGCGCCCGTCCGCAAGCGTCGACTTGATACCCAACTCAGCCATCTCGTTGGTCTCCGGTTCGAAATTCGGGAGCCGTGGGTCGAGATTGATGCCACCCGCTTTGTAGCCCTTCGATACCGTGCCGTAGAACATCACGTCGTCGGAGGCGAAGTACTGCAGACCGAGGCGTCCAGTGGTCTCGTCTGATTTGACGTCGGTGGTGCAAGGGAAGCAGCCCGGCGGGGGCGGGCCGGGAATCAGGTTTCGCGTGTAGGTCTGTTCGTCCTCCGAATAGCGCAAGCCGAAATCCAGCGCCCACGAGGACGCGAAGCGCCAGTCCACCTGGCCGAACACCGACGTCGAGGTGTTGTTGAGTTCGGTGATGATGCTCGAGTTAGATTGCACGAAGTCCACGGTGTTGCGGTTGTCGCGCAGCACCCAGACGGGACTTTCCTCGTCCATGTAGAACGCGCCCACCACCCACTTCACCGGACCCTCGCCGTTCGAGAGCAGGTTGATCTCGCTGACCCACGTGCGCAGGTCCTGCGTGGTGAAGCTCACGCGGCCCGGGAACAACGCCGTGTTTGCGCCGTTGGTCGGGCGGTTCGGCGGAACGGGCAGTGCCGTGGCGGTGCGGTCTCCATCGGCCTGGTCCTTGGTCTCGGCATCCAGGTAACTCGTGAGCGCACGCAGTGCGACACTCGAAGAAAGATCGAAGCGAGCCTCGAGCGAAACACGGTCGGCCTTCTGGTCGAGGAAGGAGATGGCGTCCTCCTCGATGGTGAACGGATCGGACGTCACCTGGTCGTTCCGGTTCTTGATCGCGTTGTAGTCGGTGTCGCGATTGAGGTGCTCGTAACGCAGGTCGAACTTCATGGAATCCGTCGGGCGGTAACTGAACGCGACGCGCCCCGCGACATCGCTTCCGCTGCCCGGATCACTCGGGCTTGGGCCGATGTTTTCCGTGAAGCTGCCGCGTTCGTCGTACACGCCTGACAGGCGCATCGCGAATTTTTCGCCAGCCGGTATGTTCACGGCCGCGGTCGTGCGATACCAGTCCGTGTCCGCGATGGTCTGGTCGATGTATCCCGAGAATGAGTCGAAGTCCGGCGCAGGCGTTCGCACGTAGATAGCGCCGCCGGTGGAGTTCTGGCCGGTCAGAGTGCCCTGCGGTCCGCGCAGGACTTCCACGGATTCAATGTCGTAGAACGTCTGCGCGATGAACTGTTCGTGCGGTATGAACATCCCGTCGATGTAGTACGCGACGCCCGGATTCGACGTCGGTGCGGACTGCGCGATACCGACGCCGCGGATGTTGATGAACGTCGAGCGGTTATACGTGTTGATGGCCACGCTGGGCGCGACCGTCTGGATGTCGATGACATTGTCGACGCCGCCGGCAGCGAGGGCTGCTGCGGTCAACACAGTCGCGGATGCGGGCACGTTCTGAAGATTCTCTTCGCGCCGCTCGGCGGTAACGACCACCTCTTCCAGCACCTGTGAACTGGCCTCGGCGCCGGCTTGCGCCAACGCCAGCGGGCTGGTCGCCAACAATCCTGACGTGACGATTGCCGCGCGAAACCCAGACGCCCACCGAACTGTGCGAATCATGCTTTGCTCCTCTATCAATCCCCCCCGGAGCTGCGAGGGAGTCTAGAGAGCGATCGGGAACGGGGGAAACTACAAAACTGTCTGGAGGCATAAGCCAATTTGATGCGTAGCGGCCCCAGCCCTTCGTGAGTACAGTCGGCGGCTTCATGATCTGCCGCCACGAGGTTTTCAGATGCGGGAATCGTCCGCCCGATTTCGACCCATGCTCCATGCGATCACGAGCCTTTTGGCGATGACGTACACCGTGGATGCGCTGGCCCAGGATCCGGCGGCCGCTCAACGCGAGCGCCTACACAAGATTCCGGACACCGTGGGTACTGGAAAGTATCCGGCGTTGAAAGAAGAGACGCCGTCGCTGCCGGACCACGTGGTCTATCGTCCCGCGGATCTCGAGAAATTCGGCGCGCGCAAGCTGGGCGTCTATATCTTCGGCAATGGTGCGTGCTCGAATGATGGCGCGAGCTCACGACTGCATCTGCTGGAAATCGCCTCTCATGGATATCTGGCCATCGCTCCGGGGCGCATTCGAACGGGTCCGGGCGCGACCGTGACAACGGACGAGCCCCCGCCGCCGCGGCCGGCGGGCGGCAAACTCCCCAAGCCTCCGACGAGCTCGGCAGATCTCACCTCGGCGCTGGATTGGGCACTCGCACAGAACGCCGAGAAGACGAGTCCCTATTTCGGAAAGATCGATCCTGCGGCTATCGCGGTCTCGGGTTTCAGCTGCGGCGGATTGCAGGCATTGCAGATTGCGTCCGATCTGCGCGTGAAGAGCCTGATCGTCATGAACAGCGGAATATTCAACGACAGCACGATGGGGATTTCCGGCATCGATGTCTCCAAGTCACTGCTCGACAGGATTCACACGCCGACTCTCTACATTCTCGGTGGTGAGACCGACATCGCT
>Ga0173480_10000297_pt1 | contig 15611 bp, 10 predicted proteins | sample NitcycUS209509C1_FD_122622 | JGI IMG/M metagenome (GOLD analysis project Ga0173480, IMG submission 122622) | Soil microbial communities from Arlington Agricultural Research Station in Wisconsin, USA - Nitrogen cycling UWRJ-S209-509C-1 (version... | ecosystem: Environmental > Terrestrial > Soil... | reverse complement strand
CGGCGGTGTATCACCTGGCGCGCGCCCATGTGCGCGCCTTGCGTGCGCCGGAAGTGGCGGCCGCCACCGAAGCGGCGTAGGCGCTGCCCGGGTCTGAAGACCCGGGCCAGTCGCACCAGCGGGTCTAACAGGGTGCTGAAAAAGTAAGACCCTGGGATCGACACCGCCGGCCGAGCGTACTACGATGCTGCGCATCCTAGGAGGTCCCAGATGCGCGGCGCCGACGACGACACAAGCCAGCTGTTTAGTTACCTCTCGCCCGAAAGCCGGGTGCGCGCGGACCACCCCTTGCGGGCGATTCGGCAGCTGACGGATGCGGCCTTTACCGAGCTGTCGTCGCAGTTCGATCGAATGTACTCGACGATCGGGCGCCCCTCGATTCCGCCCGAGCAGTTGCTGCGGGCGTTGCTGGTGCAGACGCTCTATACGATTCGCAGCGAGCGGTTGCTCATGGAAGAGATCGACTACAGCATCCTGTTTCGCTGGTTCGTGGGGCTGGGACTCGATGAGCCGATCTGGTCGCCGAGCACCTTCTCAAAGAATCGCGACCGGTTGCTTGAGGGCGATGTGGCGGCCGCGTTCTTCGATGCGGTCCGCAATCGCGCCGCGGCGTCGGGTCTGCTGTCGGACGAGCACTTCACCGTCGACGGCACGCAGCTCGAAGCCTGGGCCAGCCTCAAGAGCTTCACGCGACGCGACGCGGGGCGGCGGGAGCCGCCGGACGACCCGGGCAATCCGGATGTGGACTTCCGCGGCGAACGGCGCGCGAATGCGACGCACGCGTCGACGACCGACCCCGATGCGCAGCTCTATAAGAAAGCCGATGGCCAGAAGAGCGTCATGGCCTATCGCGGGCACGTGCTCATGGAGAACCGCCACGGGCTGATCGTCAATGCGTGCGCCACCGCGGCCACCGGCACGGCGGAACGGGAGGCGGCCGAGATCATGCTGCTGGCCGGGCGCCGGCCGCGGACGCTCGGCGCCGACAAGAACTACGATGTGGCGAGCTTCGTCGCCACGCTCCGCGCGGCGGGCATCACACCGCATGTCGCGCAGAAGACGCAGTACACCGCCCTCGACGCGCGGACGACGCGGCATCCCGGCTATCACCGCAGCCAGCGCAAACGAAAACTCGTCGAGCAGGCCTTCGGCTGGATGAAGACCGTCGGACTGATGCGGAAGCTCCGCCATCGCGGCGGCGAGCTCGTCGACTGGATGTTTACCTTCACCGCGACGGCCTACAACCTGGTGCGGTTACGCACACTTGGGGCGACCGTCTGATGCCGACCGCCGCCGGACCGACGCGCCCGCGGGCACGCGCCGGAAGCCCGGAGCCGAGAGCCCAGAGCCGACAGGGCCGGCAGGTTACTTTTTCAACGGCCTGTTAGACCCGCCTCGATGTGGCGCGGCTGAAGCCAGGCCCTACGCGGTCTTGCGGCGCAGCCACTCCAGCAGCCGCTCGGGCGGCCAGCAGTTCACGATGCGCTGCGGCGGAATGCCCGCGAGGCGCGCGTGCGCGATCGCGGTCTCCGCGTAGCGCAGCTGCGAGATCGCGTGCGCGTCGCTGTCGAGCGCGAACAGGCAGCCGGCGGCCAGCGCCCGCTCCGCCAGCGTGAAGTCGAGATCCTGGCGCGATGGATCGCCGTCGATTTCGATTGCTACCCCGTGACTGGCCGCGGCCGCGAAGACCGCGTCCCAGTCGGCGACGATCCCGGCCCGGCTGCTCGAAATCCGCCCGCGCGGGTGCGCGAGGACGTGGACGTGCGGCGCTTCGACCGCCGCAAGCATGCGGGCGGTCTGATCTTCGCTGCGCCGCAGCTTCGAGTGCGGCGCCGCGAGCACCAGTTCGAAGCTGGCGGCTTCGCCGGCGGACAGATCGAGCCGGCCGTCGGCGCCGATGTTCGCTTCGATGCCGCGAAGGAGGCGAAAGCGTCCCTGGTAGTCGGCGTTGAGGCGGGCGATCGCTTCGCCCTGTGCCGCCGCTTCGGCCATCGACATGCCGCCGGCGATCTTCAACCCGTGAGAATGGTCGGTGACGGCGGCGTAGTGGTATCCGCGATCCAGGCAGCCCTCGACGATCTCGGCGAGCGTGGGCGCCCCATCGCTCCATTCCGAGTGCATCTGCAGGTCGCCCTGGTAGTCCGGCATCGCCGGACCGCCGAAACCGGGGTCCCGCAGGATTCGCAGCACCTCCGCGCGGCTCAGAAAGTGGCTCCGAAGCCCACGCCGCCGGGTGACATCGGCGCTGCGGTCGCTCTGCGCCACGGCCCGCTCCACCGTCGGCGAGCTGCCGCTGTCGAGCACCTCGAGGATCACGCGCTCGGAGGCCGGACCGATGCCGGGAATCTTCGCGAGGCGGCGGCCCGGCAGCACCAGGCTGGTCAGCGGCTGCTCGAGCGCCAGTATGGACGCGGCCGCCCGCTTGTAGCCGAACATGCGCGGACCGGATGCCTGCGCGTAAGCCAGATCGCGAAGGAAGCCGGCGGCGACCGCGTTCACGTCGTCGAAGCGCCGCGGCGAACGGTCCGATGAGACGGCGGTGGAATCCATGGCGCGTCGAGGCGACTCATCGTTCCAACGATGCAAGCAAAATGCCCGTGATGGGCGCCGATCGTGGGCGATGCACCCCGTGGCAGTCTGCTTGCTTCATTCATCGCATGACGTCACGTCCCTACTGGGCCGACTCAGCCACGCTGCCTTCGTTCGCCAAGATCGCGCACGATGCCGAAGCCGAGGTCGTGGTCGTCGGCGGCGGCATCACCGGGCTCACGACGGCGTACCTGCTGGCCAGGAGCGGCCGTTCGGTCGTGCTGCTCGAACGCGGCCGCTGCGCCCAGGTAGACACGGGCCACACGAGCGCGCACCTCACGATGGTCACCGACGCGCGCCTGACGGCGCTCGTCGACCGCTTCGGACGCACGCACGCCCAGGCGGCCTGGGACGCGGGCCGAGCAGCGATCGCGCAGATCGACGAGATCGTGTGCGAGCACGACATCGACTGTGCGTTCAAATGGGTGGACGGCTACCTGCACGCTCCCGACCCCAGGGACGGCACGGCCGACGCCGAGCCGTTTCACGAGGAGGCGAGGCTGGCGTGCGAGCTCGGATTCGCTGCCACGTTCGCTGCCGCGGTGCCGTTCGCGGGCGGCCCGGGCATCCGTTTTCACGATCAGGCCAGGTTCCATCCGCGGCAGTACCTCGCCGGCGTGGCCCGCGCGCTCACCGCCGCCGGCGGCCGCATCTTCGAGCACAGCGAGGCGGAGGAGTTCCGCGAGACGCCGCTGGCGGTGAAGGCCAACGGGCACTGGGTGTCGTGCGGCGACATCGTGATCGCGACCCACAATCCGCTCGTCGGGATCGCCAGCATGGCCGGCGCCACGGTGTTCCAGACCAAGCTGTCGCTGTATACGAGCTACGTGGTGGCCGGCCGCGTGCCGCGCGGCGCCGTTCCCGACGCACTGTTCTGGGACACCGCCGATCCCTACCACTACGTGCGCCTGGAGCCGCACCGCGACCACGACCTGCTGATTGCCGGCGGTGAGGACCACAAGACCGGCCAGGTGGACAGTACGTCGGCCTGCTTCGACCGTCTCGAACAGACGGTCGCCGCCCGCCTGCCCGATATCACGCTGACGCACCGCTGGTCCGGCCAGGTGATCGAAACGCCAGACGGCCTCCCATACATCGGCAGGATGACGGAGCATCAGTACGCCGCAACCGGCTACGGCGGCAACGGGCTCACGTTCGGGACCCTGGCGGCGATGCTGATCGCGGACGCGATTCAGGATCGCGAGAATCCGTGGGCCGACCTCTTCGAGCCGGGCCGGTCAGCGGTGCGGCGCGGGCTGTGGGAGTACGTGAAGGAGAACGTGGACTACCCGTACTACATGCTCCGGGATCGGTTCAGCGGCGCGGAGGGGCGATCGATCAGGACCGTGAAGCGCGGTCAGGGCCAGGTGATCGAACACCACGGCGAGAAAGTGGCGGCGTATCGGGACTCGCACGGCGCGCTGACGCTGCGCTCCGCGGTCTGCACCCACATGGGCTGCGTCGTGGGCTGGAACGACGCCGAGGGCACGTGGGACTGCCCGTGCCACGGCTCGCGCTTCACGCCGCAGGGCGATGTGATTTCCGGGCCGGCCGAAAAGCCGCTGCCAGCGGTGAGCCGGACCCAGCCGGCGCCGGTGGAGAAGCGGAAATCCTGAGGCGGGGCTGAAGCCCCGCCCTACCTGCCTGACCTACCTGACTGGGTGTTCTTACAGATAGGACAGCCACCACTCCCGACGGCGGCGCTTGACGTCGCCCCACCAGCGGCAGATCGGATAGACGAAGGCAAGCACCGCGAGCCACGCGGCGTAGACGACCGGCAGCGGAAAGCCGGTGTCGGCCAGGGCGTCCGGGCGCGTGAAAAAGTCACGGATCGTGTCGAACATGCCGTCGAGGTTGTGGCCGGCGGCGGCGTGCACCGCGATCGCCAGCAGGTGCATCACGTAGAGGTGCGCGACGTAGGCGATGAGCGGTACGGCGCCGAAGGTCTGCAGCACGCCCGCGACCGGGCCGCGCATCCGGTCGAAGACTGGTACCAGCAGGAGCATCGGCGGCAGCGTCGCGCAGATGAACAGCAGCGACGGCGGATATTTCGCGACGTTGAGGAACGCCATCACCGTCGCGCCCGCCGTTGCCTGCGGTGCCCAGGGCTGCGGATCGCCGTACAGGTTGAAACCCCGCAGCAGCGCGAACAGCGCGAGCATGACCATGGCCAGCCGCACCAGGGTCCGATCGCGACGCGGCGACAGGAACACGGGCCCGAGCCCGTAGCCGAGCGCGAGAACGCCAATCCAGGCCAGGAGCGGGTAGGCGACGAACACGACGACCTGGCCATCGCGCACGATCACCCCTTGCTCGTGCAGCAGCTGCCACGCGGGAGACCACACGCCGAACCACTCAGCCTTCACGGGGTCGAGGAGGTTGTGTCCGGCGACGATGGTGACCCCGATCGCGAGCACCGCCTGCACCGGCAGCCGCACCAGCGCAGCCAGCGCCACCATCGACCAGCCGATCGCCCAGATCACCTGGAGAGCGGGCAAGAGGGGGATCGAGAACGACCAGCCGAAGGCGACCACGGTCACCTCCAGCACGACGAGCCACAGGCCGCGCGTCAGCAGGAACCGCGCCAGCCGCGCCGGGTCCTTGCCCTTGGCGTGCTGCAGCCACGCCGACACGCCGGCGAGGAGGACGAACGTGGGTGCGCAGAAGTGGGTGACCCAGCGGGTCGCGTACAACATCGCCGTGGTCGTCGACGGGTTGAGCGGGTCGTAGGCGTAGCCGCTGTCGTGGAAGTAGTCGCGGACGTGATCGAGCGCCATGATCACGATCACGAGGCCGCGGAGCACGTCCAGCGCCTGGACGCGCGCGCCGGGCTGAATCGCCGACGAGGGCGCCTTCATGGGCGCGGTGACGCTCACGGCCGCCGATTCTACCGCCGGACTGGCCGTTGTCGAATCAATTGAGGTCCAGTATCGACCGCCACCCGGTCCACTCGATTGTCTTGGGGCGCGTGCGCAGCGCGCTGCGCCGCAAGCGGGTGACCAGCGCGCGGGCTTCGGGCGTGGCCACGGCAATGTGCTGCCGTTCGAGCCAGGCCTCCACGTCCTGCCATTCCTGGCGCACGCGCGCGGCCTGCATCTCGAGGCGCACCGGCAGCGCCACCGCACGAACGGCCCACAGGACCAGCGCGATGGCGACGGCTGCGCGAGCCAGCCGCGATGCCGGACGGCTGTGTGCCTCGAGCGCGCTCGCCGCGGCCGCGTAGACGGCGAGCGCGAAGCACACGCCGCCGGTGCTCATGATCACGTCCTTCGTATAGCCGAAGCTGACGACGGCGTTAGCGGCGAGTACGGCGCCGCAGGCGAGCAGAAGCCGGTCGCGCGCCACGGTGTCGCCCGTCCGCCAGCGCCGCAGCGCGCCGAACGTGGCCCACAGGACGAGACCGGTGGCCACCGCCGACGCCGCCACGTTGATCGACAGCCACGCCGGCCACAGCTGGCCGGCGGCCACACCCTGCGTCGCGTACCAGACGCCGGCCCGCGGTTCTGCCAGCAGCACCGACACCAGAGAGGCGGCGACGTTGTAGGCGTAGAAGGGGAGCGGATTGGACCCGAAGCGCGCGACGAGCTCGGCCGGCTCCAGGGTCCGGAAACCGAAGCCCGAGGCCCGTTCGCTCAATGCCGGGCTGCCCGTATCGAGCACGCCAAAGCGCAGCCCGAGGTAGGCCACGAACACCCCGGCGGTGACGCCGACACCCGCCCACGATACGCCGCGCATGCCCGCCAGCCGCGCGGCCACGAGCGCGGCCACGACCAGTACGCCGGACTCGACCGTGAGCATCGCCAGGACGAAGATGACGGCCGCGGCCGCGTCGCGCCACCAGTGCGGTTCGCCCGCCGACAGGTTGAGGACCGCGAGCACCGCGATCGCGATGGTGAGAAACGAGTTGATCGGAAAGGCCTCGCGCACCAGGCCATCGAAGGTGTGCAGGCCGAAGAGCACGAACGCGGCCAGCACCGCCGCCGCCAGGTCGCCGCCCGTCTCCACCTGCATCAGGCGCCACACCAACAGCGCGAGCAACAGCAGTTGGCCGACGTGGAGCGCCTTGAACATCAGCGGTTCATGCCCCTGTGCGCCGTCGTAGGCCAGCTTGATCTGCGCCCAGAGTAGAGGGCGGATGTAGGCGCCGTTGGAGAACTGGCCGACGAACACGTCGGAGAGCGGTACCGCTTGCACCTGGAGAAGGTTGCCGAGGCTGTCGCTCACCTGGACGGGTATCCGGCATACCTGGTAGGCGACGAGGCCGGTGAGCGTCAGCAGCACCAGCGCCGCGACGGCACGGCGAATTGCAGCGGATCGTGTAGTCGACGCTTTGGTCGGCATCAGGCCGGCAAGTCTAGCAGCGTCAGGCGGGTCTGAAGACCCGCCCTGCGACAGTGCCGGACGTCAGCGGGGCGGGCGTACGGTGAGCGCGACCAGCGCGTGCGCCGTTCGCGCCGGATCGAGTCGTGCGCCAAGGCGCTGAATCATCGCCGTCCACACCCGGCGGTCGGTCTCCTCATCCGCCGGACGGCGTACGGGAAGAGGCCGCTGGCGCAGCGCCGTGGCCCAATCGGTGCGCGGGCGCCCCGCGGCATCGAACGCCACCACGTCGAAGTCTGGACCGTCTTTGTAGATCGCGGCCAGGCCCTCGCCGTGCCCGTCGTCAGCGCCGAGCTCGATGCGCGCGACGCGGCCCAGCACGCTGTCCTCGAAGTGCGCCAGGATGCCTTCGACGAGCGGATGGCCAGAGGCGAAGAAGTCCAGCGTCTCGTCTTCGACGGCCTCCTCGCGATCGAACGAGCCGACGTAGGTGGAGCCGCTGCGGACGCCAGGCAGGCTGTCCACGAGCGCGTCGCTCCCGAGCTCGATGGCGAAGACGCGCCGGCCGCGCGTGTGCTCCACGGTGAAGCCGAGACGGGTGCAGGCGGCCACCACCACGTCCTGCGTCAGCGCGTCGAGGTGGGACGGCACGCGGGCCAGCAGGCCGGCTGCCATGTCGGCCTGGAACGGAGTGCGGTGCAGCTCGTGGTACGCCGCTTCGCGGATGCGGGTGCGTGCCGCGTGGACGTCGCCGATCAGTGCGGCGCTGGCCGCCGCCGACAACGTGGCTGCCGGATCGGCGGCCACATCGGCGAGCGTATCTTCCACGCGGGCGAGCTCGGGCTCTACTCCGGCCAGCGGCTCGCGGAACAGCCCCAGCGTTTCGAACAGCCGCACCGCGTCGGCGCCGATGCCGCGCGGCGGGCGGAAATAGACGATCTCGACCGGGATGCGGCGGCCGATGCGGTCCAGCCGCCCGATGCGCTGCTCGACGGCCGAGGGTTTCCACGGCAGATCGAACAGCACCAGACGCCGGCAGAACTCGAAATTGCGCCCCTCGCCGCCGGCCTCGGTCGAGACGAGGAGACTCGGCCCGCCGGGCTCGCGGAATCGCGCCACCTCGAGATCGCGCCGCGACGGCGACAACTCCTCGTGGAACGCGCCGGTGGCCAGCAGCGCCCGATGGCTGAGCGCGGTCCGCAACATCTCCAGGGTCTCGCGGTGCGCCACGAACACCAGCGTCTTCTCCCCGGCGTCACGCCAGCGCGGCGCCTGCGCCGCCAGCCATTCGACGCGCGGGTCCGAGGCGTCCATCGCCTCCGCGCGGTCTCGAAGCTCGCGCTCGGCCGGGCCGAGCACGGCGGCCAGTGCGACGCCCGAGGCCAGCGCGCGGCGAATCCGCTCCACCTTCTGGCGGCGTGTCACCTCGTTGACGGCCGGCGCGGCGCGCAACCGCGCTTCGACCGCTTCGCGCGGCTGCCAGCGCGCGGCATCTTCGATGTCGATCGGGATCCCTACCCGCGGGGGCAGCCCGCCGATGTCCACGCGGCGCGTCGAGCTGGTGCAGGGCGGCAGGGGTGTGGCGCGGGCGAGACGGTCTTCGAATCCAGCCTCCTCGGGGAACTCCTCCGGTCGCAGGAGCTGCAGCAGGCGGAAGAATCCGTGCGCGTCGTCTTCGAGCGGGGTCGCGCTCAAGAGCAGCACGTGCCGGTGCGAGGCGGCGATCGGCGCCACCGCTCGCCACGGTGGCTCGCCGGGATGTCCTGGCGGCCGTCGCAGCCGCTGTGCCTCGTCCACGACGAGCAGATCGATCCCCGCCGCCACCGCCTGCGCGCTCAACTCGGGACGGGCGGTCAGCGTCTCGAGGGCGATCACCGCCCGCCGGTGCAGCTCGAAGGGGTTGAACCCCTCACCGAAGTCGCGCTCGACGTCGGCAAGGCGCCGATCGTCGAGCAGCGTGAAGACCTGGTGATACTTGCGCCACAGCTCGCCCAGCCACTGCACGGTGAGCGCGGCCGGCGCCACCACCAGGCAGCGTTCGATCTGCCGGGTGTGGACGAGATGGTTGAGGATCAGGCACGCCTCGATGGTCTTGCCGAGCCCCACTTCGTCCGCGAGCAGCCAGCGCACCGGGTCGCTCTGCGTGGCCCGCTCGGCGACGTGGAGCTGGTGCGGAAACAGCCGCACCCGTCCCCCCAGGAACGAGCCGAGACCGTCGGCCTCGCGGATGCGGCGCAAGTGCAGGATGTCGAGCCGGAGGAGCAGGTCGGCTGCATCGTCGGTATCGCCCAGCGCCAGGCGATCCAGCAGCGCCCGTTCGAGCTCGAGCGGCCACAGGGCGTGCGCGGGCTCGGTGCTGCTGTTTGCCAGTCGTACCCGTCCGTCCGGCAATCGCGCGGCGACCCGGGTCTCCTCACGTGTGGCGCTGACGCGTACCGGCCGTCCAGGGCTCAGATCGACGGCTATCAGCGCATCCGTGCTGGCCGAGAGGCGCAAGGTGGTCCCCGAGCGGGGAAAGTCCGCGACGATCGAGCGGCCGTCGATCGCGGTTACGCGCCCGATGCCCAGTTCCGGATTGAAGCGGTGGGTGAGGTGGTCGCCGACGGTCCAGGGAGAGATTCGCGAGTCGGTCATCGTCCGCGGCGCGGGACCCCCGATCGAGGTCCCGCGCCGCCTTCAGCTTACCTTGCCGGCTTACTTTGCCGGCGCGGCGGGTGTCCCGCCGCTCGCGGTGAACTCCTGCCGGCTGATGGCCTCGTCCTTGTTGGCGTCGTAACGGTTGAAGCTCGCCAGCGACCAGCGCCATTCGCCCAGCTCCAGGCGGCCGTTGCCGTTGGTATCGAGGCTGCCGAAGCCGTCGAAGCGGGTGGAGCCGTCGCCCACTACCTCGGCTTGGCTCAGCACGCTGTCGTTGTTGCGATCGAGCGAGTCGAACGCTCCCGGCGTCCCGTGCCACTCGCTCCGCTCGACCCGGCCGTTGTTGTTCATGTCGAGGTCTGCGAAGCGATCGTCGCGGTCGTCGTCCCACGTCGCGTTGTTGACGAACTCGGCCGCACTGAGCGCGCCGTTGCGGTCGCGGTCGGCGCGGCGGAAGGACTCCGGCCCGTAGTACCACTCATTGGGCACGATCCGGCCGTCGTTGTTGCGGTCGATTTGGCGGAAGGACCGCTGCGTCCAGGTCGCCGGGCCGTCCGGGGAGAAGTTGTCCTCGTCCGCCGGCCAGCGGCGGGCGCCCATCCGCACTTCGCTGTTCGACAGCACGCCATCGCGGTTCCAGTCGTGGGTGTTGAACGACTGCTGGCTACCGGTCCATTCGTTGCGCTCGATCTGGTTGTTGCCGTTCTTGTCCATGTTGCGGAACCGGAACAGGTTGTTGCTGCTGCTGCTGCTGCTCTGGCCTCCGGCGCCGGGGCAATAGCGTACGCCCTGGCCCGGCACCACGTTCTCACCGAATTTCTGCTGATATTCGGCCGAGCTGATCATGGCGGCGCTGACCGCGTCGATGTCGCTGCGCGACAGCGCGGCGACGTGCGCCTGCAGCCCGCCGGCATCCGGCTCCCGGCCCAGCAGGTGGCGATAGAGGTTGGTCACGGCAGTGCGCCGGCTGCCTTCGCTGGTGCCGGGCAGAAAGCGCTGCCGGTGCTCGGGCGACACGGCGATGTTTTCGACCAGCTCGCGCACGGTGGTCTGACCGCCGCGCAACTGCGTGATCCACTCGTTGGCCTCGCCGGCGCTCACGCCGCGTTCGAGGACCTGGCGGTAGATGGCGTCCACGACCTGACGTTCGTCAGGGGTGCAGTTCTGCGCCGCCGCCAGCGCTGGAACCGCCAGGATGCCCGCAATCAACAAGGTTGCTGCCCGCATGATCGTCCTCCGCGTGTCGTGAATCGGGTGCGTGCCCGTGATTGCGGGCCCTCAGCCCGCCCACTCACGAGCACGCACCCGCCCTGTTTAGTGAGTGCCGATTACTTCACCAGAAACCACCAGCTCGACGCGCCGGTTCCGCTGCCGTCCCGCGGCGGTGTCGTTGGTGGCGACCGGCTGCTGCTCGCCAAAGCCCTTGGTCGTGATCGACTGCGGCGCGATGCGCTGCGCCACGAGGTACGCCCGCACCGACTCGGCGCGGCGGTCGGACAGACTCTGGTTGTACTCGTCGGTGCCGACGCTGTCGGTGTGCCCCTCGACCTCGAGCTTCAGATCGGGATGGCTGACCAGGATGCCGGACACCCGCGCCAGCTTCTCGCGTGCCCCAGGCTTCAGCGTCGCCTGGGCCGTATCGAACAGAACGTCCGAGAGGTTGACGATGAGGCCGCGCGCGGTTTCACGCGTTTCCAGAATGACGTTCAGCTGCTGGCGCAGCCGTTCGCGCAGCTCGGCCTTCTCGCGCTCCGCTTGCGCGACCGTGCGCGAAGCATCGGCCTCGGCATTCCGGAGTGCCGCCTCGGCACGCTGCCGCTCCGCTTCGGCCTGCGCCCGCGCCGCATCGGCGTCGGCCCGCGCCCGCTCGGCGGCGGCACGGTCTGCGGCTGCCGCCTGAGCCTGCGCGGTTGCCGCCTGCGCGTTCAGTTCCGCCTGACGGCGCTGCTCGGCCTCGGCGCGGGCGCGCGCCACTGCGTCATCCTCACGAGCCTGCGCGAGGCGTCGCTGCTCGGCCTGGAATGCCTCCTCCTGCCGCTGCAACGCCACCAGGCGCGCGTCCTCGGCCGTCTGTGCCGCCTGGCGCGCCGGCATCATGATGGCGTTGCTGCCACGCTTCTTCTCGCGCGCGAGCTCGGCATCGGCCAGCAGCCCCGCGGCCTTGTTGAACGTGTCGGACGCGAAGCGATCGGCGCCCGCCAGCCGCGCCAGTTCCACCGCGTTGCGCGCTTCGGCGAGATCGAGCGGCGAGCCGGGTTCGAGCGGCTTGATCTTCAGCTTCGCCGCGTCCTGGTTCATCAGGTACGAGCCGCGCTTCAGCAGCTCGAACTTGGCCTGGATGGTTTCGGCGCTGCCCTTGGTGTTGTCGCGGAGCACGTTCTCCATCACCACGACGTCGCTCGGCTGCGTCACCGCGAAATACGGCTCGGCGGTGAGCACGAGCCCGAAGGCCTGCAGCTCGGTCGTGACCTTCACCCGCGCGTCCTGGTCGTCCCGCTGGACCTCACCGAGGTTCGTGGCGCGCCCTTCGGGCGTGATCGCCCAGAGGACGTAGGTGAGGTACTCGTGGCCGAACTGTGACGGCGGGGACAGCTTGTCGAAGCGGGCATCGATGCGGATGTAGCCTTTTTCGCCCGACACGACGGCATTGCCGCGCGCCATGGGCATCAACGCCGTGCCCTCGAAATCGATCTTGGTATCGCCGCTGCGCGGCCGGTAATTCACGGCCGGCGTCGTGCGTCCGACGACGGTGACGCGGAAGAGCGGAACTTGAGCCTCGTTCGCACTCACCGTTCGCTGAGTTGGGTTGGGCGCCGGGTTTTGTGAAAACGCGGCGCTCGCGGCGAGAACTCCGCACGCGACGAAGACTGCAGTTCGACTGACCATGAAGCACCTCACTGGAGACTGTGCAGACGCGCCGTGTGCGCGCCGTGCCCTCCGCCAGAGGCACTCTGCAAGATGAACGCCCGCTCGAGAAGTGACGTTTCTTTAGGAAAAAGGCACGAATCAGCGCGTCATGGTTGGGCTGGCACGGTCGAGGCGGCGTTGAAAGGTTTACCCAGCCGCGAACTCAGCCGCGTCGGATCCGCTCGGTCGAGCGCACGCCGTCGGGCTGCCACATCCGGAACGTGAGCAGCACCGACGCGATCTGCACCACGTCGCCGTCGGCCAGCGTGTGCGGCGATTCGACGCGCGCGTCGTTGACGAACGTCCCGTTGGTGCTGTTCAAGTCTTCGATGGTGGCGCTGCCGCCGCCGGGGTCGAGATGCACGCGCGCGTGGCGGCGCGACACGCCGCTCACGTCGATCCAGATTGCACACTCTGGACTGCGCCCGATGAGGTTCTCGCCCCCCGTCAGCATGAAGCGCCGGTCGTTCCACGCCAGCCAGCAACGGGACGCACCGCCCGCGCCGCGCGCACGTGCGGTGGATGCCCCTTCGGTGGCGGTTGCGCAGAACGCGTATCCGACCTTGTGCACGGTACGGATGTAGCGCGGCGTCTGCGCGCTGTCGCCAAGCGCCCGCCGGACTTCGCCGATGAGCACGCTCAGGTTGGCGTCCACCACGAAGGTGCCGGGCCAGATGCGGTCGTGCAGGTCGGTCTTGCTCACGACCTTCGGCCGGGTCTCGACCAGCAGGCACAGCACGTCGAACGCCTTCGGGGACAGGTGGACGGGCTCGCTGCCGTCGAGCAACTGCCGGGTGTCGGCGTCCAGCGTGTAAGTGCCAAATCGGGTGCGCACGGCGGGGTGAGCGAAGCTTTGGAGTTTCCTTGGCCTTTCCTTGTGACTCGGCCGCGGAGCCTGGGGAATAGTGTAGCCGTGCCGCAACCCGCTGCCCCGACGCCCCGTGCCAGGGTCGAGCGCCGCCCCGCCGCAGATCTGATCGACCTCGTGCTCGAGCACATGGAACAGAACCTCGAGCCGCTCAGATACTCGGTTCTCGCGCCCAGCCGCTACCTGGTGTATCTGCACCCGGACGAGTACGCGCGTCTCGAGGGCATTTTCGGCATCCTCCAGCAGCAGACGATCCGGGCCCTCAACGAGAAGCTCGCCGACCTGAACCTCGGGTCACCTTTGAGCCGCTATGCGCCGCGCCTCTTTCGGCCCAGCACGCCGCCGGTGGAGAACCCGGCCGAATGGCAGGTCGAATTCCTCGCGGATGCGGATGGCGATCTGGCGCCAGGCGCGGTCCTGATCACGTCCGAACTGGTGTTGCCAGTGAGTCCCGAACTTGCGGTCGGCAGCCGTACCCGGCGCATCGCCACCCTCTACGGCGGCCCGCGTGCCGGAACGCGCGAGGTGCACGCGATCGGCGCCGATCGGCCGCCCGCCACCGAGCCGGCTGCCGCTTCCCCGGCGACGGCGGTACTGCAGACGGCGGCCGTGCCGCAGACGATGCCACAGAAGGCTGTCGTCATCGCCGCGCCGCCGCTGCCGGCCACGCCGCCCGCAGTGCCGTCTCCGCCAGAATCGCCACGCGCTCTGGCGCGCCTCTCCTACGAGGACGGCGCGGGGACCCACGAATACGCCGTCATCAAGGCGTCGGTGTCGATGGGACGGGGCGGGCTCACCTATCCGGTGGACATCCGCATCGTGTCCTCGCCCGACGTCTCGCGGGAGCACGCGCGGATCCGTCACGATGCGGAGAGCGGCCGCTTCTGCCTCATCGATCTGAGCACGCTCGGCACGACGGTGGACGGCCGGCCGGTGCCGCGCGGCTTCGATGCGGTGGACGGCAGCAAACGCGAGAACGGCGTCGAGGTGCCGCTGCCGGATCGCGCCCGCATCGGCCTCGCCAACACGGTATTCCTCGATTTCCGCGTCGAGCGCTGACGTGACCCTGCTGCTCCTGTCCCGCTTCGTGCTCCTGGCGGCGCTCGCCGCCGCGGCCGCGGCCGCGGTGTGGGCCGGGAGGGCGTCGAGGTGACCGCCCCCGCCGCCCCGGCCTACCGCGCGGCTGGCGCCACCGATCCCGGACTCGTCCGCGACGCCAACGAGGATCGCTTCCACGTCGATACCGCCCGCGGCCTGTTCATGGTCATCGACGGCGTCGGCGGCCAGGCCGCCGGCGGCGAGGCCGCGGCGCTGGCGCTGTCGATGCTGCGGGCGCGTCTCGAGCGCGAGACCGGTCCGGTGGATCAGCGCGTCCGCGAGGCGATCGCAGTCGCCAACAACGAGATTCATCGCGCCGCTGCGACGCGGCCCGACTGGAACGGCATGGCGTGCGTGCTCACGGTGGCGGTGATCAAGGACGGCGTCGCGACCATCGGTCACGTCGGCGACACGCGGCTCTACAAACTGCGGCACGGGCGCCTCACCAAGATCACGCGCGATCACTCGCCGGTCGGCGAGCGCGAAGACGCCGGGGAGCTGTCGGAATCCGAGGCCATGCGGCATCCGCGGCGGAACGAGGTGTACCGCGACGTGGGCTCGGACGTGCACGACCCCGGCGATACCGATTTCGTGGACATCCTCGTGGTGCCGGTCGAAGACGACGCGGCGCTGCTTCTCTGCAGCGACGGGCTGAGCGACCTGGTGCCCGCCGGCACGATCGCCGCGGTGGCGGCCGAGTCGGCCGGACACCCCGAGCGGGTAGTCGAACGGTTGATCGACGCCGCCAACCGCGCGGGCGGCAAGGACAACGTGACCGCTGTCTACGTGGAAGGGAAGCAGTACGCGGCCGCCGCGGCGGGCGCCGCGCCGCGGCGCTCGTGGACGCGGATCGCTGTTGCCGCGGTGGCTGCGGTGCTCGCCCTCGGGCTCACCGGGGCCGGGCTGGTCCGTGCCGGCTGGCTGTCCTGGCCGCCGGCCTCCGTGCCGCTCGTGGCGCTCGGCGACGGCACGCTCGTCGTCGGACCCACCGAGTCGATTGCCGCGGCGATCGCCAGGGCGGCGCCCGGTTCACAGGTCGTGGTCGAGCCCGGCGAATACCGCGAGCAGCTGGCGCTTCGCGGCGGCGTGCGGGTGGTCAGTCGTATCCCCCGGGGGGCGACATTGCGGATGCCGGTCGGGACAGCGGAGGGCGCCGCGGCGGTCGTCGCGCGGGACGTGCGCAACGCCGAGT
>Ga0173480_10000296_pt1 | contig 15621 bp, 13 predicted proteins | sample NitcycUS209509C1_FD_122622 | JGI IMG/M metagenome (GOLD analysis project Ga0173480, IMG submission 122622) | Soil microbial communities from Arlington Agricultural Research Station in Wisconsin, USA - Nitrogen cycling UWRJ-S209-509C-1 (version... | ecosystem: Environmental > Terrestrial > Soil... | reverse complement strand
GTTGCTTCTCGGCCAGCGCGATCTGGACGAGCAGAACCTGGAAACTGCCTTCGCCCGGAACGGCCTTCACCGCCTCGGCCGCGAGTGATTTCGCGGTGGCGAAATCCTTCTTCGCGGCTGCAGCGGCGGCCTGGTCGTATTTGTCGTAGGCGGGCTTCATCTCGCGCAGTTGTTTGGTGGCAGCCGCGAAAGACTCGACGCCCATCTGGCCGCCACCGCCGAGCTCCTGCAGCGACTTCTTGTTCTTGTCGACGCGTTCCTGCGATGGCGGGTGCGACGCGAACAGGCCGTCCATCCAGCTCTGCTGCTTCTGGCCGCCCGACTCGAACAGGCGCACGAATGTCTCCTGCAGCGAGACGGCGCCCGCGGGGTCGTAGCCCGCGAGCTTCATGTACTTCATGCCGTAGTGGTCGCTCTCGAGTTCCTGGTCGCGACCGTACTTCATCTGGACCATCTGCAATCCCACGCCCGCTCCCTGCAATGCGAGGTTCGCCAGGTTGGCGTCGAGTCCCGCCATGCCTGCACCCATCTGCGCGGCCGTCATGCCCACCTGCATCATCGTGCCGCGTTCCTGCGCCTTCGCGCCGTGTCTCGCGGCGGCGTGGACGATTTCGTGCCCGAGCACCGCCGCGAGCTCGGATTCACTCTTGAGCTCGGTGAGCAGGCCGCGGTTCACGGCAATCTTGCCGCCGGGCAATGCCCACGCATTGGGTACCGAGTTGTTCAGCACGACGAATTCGTACGGGAGCTGCCGATCGGCGACCGCGGCCAGCTTCTGGCCAACGCCATTCACGTAGTTAGTGAGCTCGGGAAGCACCGTGAGGTCGCCACCTTCGCTCTGCCGGGCGGGTGAGTAGCCCTTTTCACCGATCTCCTTCTCCTGCGCTTCGGAGACGAACTGGATTTCCTTCTTCCCGGTGACCGGATTGACGCCGCAGGCGCTGAGCAGCGTGCCCAGCGCGGCGACGGCGAAGAAAAGACGGGCTGACTTCGAAGAGTTCATGGCGAATCCTCCCTGCCGGGGAATGGCGTTGTACACCATTGCCCCGGGGATAGGAATCGCGTGCGAAATTTCGTCAGATGACGTGACTGCATCGGTTGCACAGGCGGATCGCAACCAAGGCTGTAGTTAGGTCGTCAAGCGCGACCTCACCGACATCACCAGATCCGGACACGATCCGGCGGCGCGAGGTACAGCTTTTCGCCGGGCTTCACGTCGAATGACGGGTACCACGCGTCGAGATTGCGCACGGTATCGGCGCGATACTCGTCGGGCGCGTGCCCATCGGTGATGACCTGCTGGCGGAGCGCGGGCTCTCTCGCCTTGCCGCGCCAGCTCTGCGCATAGCTCATGAAAAACTGCTGGTCGCCCGAGAAGCCATCGACGACCGGGGCGGGCTTGCCGTGCAGCGACAGTTGCCAGGCGTCGTACGCAGCCGAGAGCCCTGCAAGGTCCGCGATGTTTTCGCTCAGCACCTGCTGGCCGTTCAGCGCGAGATCAGGGAATGGTTTGTACTGGTCGTACTGCTTCGCGAGCTTCTGCGAGGCTTCGCGGAAATGCGCGAAGTCTTCCGGCTTCCACCAGTTGTTGAGCTTGCCGAACTCGTCGAACAGCGCGCCCTGGTCGTCGAAGCTGTGGCTGATCTCGTGGCCGATGGTGGCGCCGGTCGCACCGTAGTCCATCACCACGGGACGATTCGGATCGAAATACGGCGGCTGCAGGATCGCCGCGGGAAAGTTCATTGCGTTCATGACCGGCAGGTTCACCGCGTTCACGGTCTGCGGCGTCATCACCCACTCGGATCTATCTACCGGTTTCCCGAGCTTGGCGAGATTGCGTTGCGTCTCGAAGACTTCTGCGCGCATCGCGTTGCCCAGCGCGTCTCCCGGGCGGATATCGAGCGCCGAATAGTCGATCCAGTGGTCGGGATAACCGACGCCGACCTTGAGGACGGCAAGCTTGGCCTTGGCTTTCGTCTTGGTCTCGGGCGCCATCCACTCGAGCTGGTCGATGCGGCGGGAGAACGCGGCCAGCAGGTTCTTTACCATGGCCTCCGCACGCGCCTTCTCTTCGGGCGCGAAGTAGCGCTCCGCATAAAGCTTGCCGACCGCATAGCCCAGCGCCGCATTGGTCACCGAGATGCCCCTCTTCCAGCGATCGCGCTGCTTCGGCGTGCCGTTGAGGGTCTTCGAGTAGAACTCGAAGCGCTCGTCCACGAAGGGTTTCGGTAGATAGGGAGAGGCGTGCTCGATGACGCGCAGCGTCAGGTAGTCCTTCCAGGTTTCGATGGGCTGGCTCGCAACCAGCGCGGCGATGCCGGTGACCGCACCAGGCTGCCAGACGGTGTAGCTCGCCTGCGAGCCCAGGCCCGCGGCGCCGAAGTACTCCTGCCAGTCGAGTCCGGGCGCCTTGGCGTCGAAATCCTTGCGGGACCAATGGTTGTTAGCCTTGACGACGTCGAAGGTGTCGACACGCGGCCCATGCGCGGTGGCAATCCGCTTTTCGAGCTCGAAGATGCGCACGGCTTTCGCTTCCGCATCGGGGATGCCCGCCAGCGCCAGGACTTTGGCGAGATGCGGCGTGTACTTCGCCCGAATCGCGGCCGTCGCAGGCGAATCGTCGAGGTAGTAGTCACGGTCCGGCATGCCGAGACCGCCCTGCAGCAGGAACGCGGTGTAGCGGCTGGGATCGTCGAGGTCCTGCGCTATCCAGAGTCCGAAGATCTTGTCGGTGTAGAGCTGCGTGGCGTTGAGGACGTCGACGTCCGCGCGAAGCTGACGACCGAGCAGGCGGGCCAGCGACTTTCGATCCTTGATCTCCGCGATCTCTTTCAGCTGCGGGCCAAGTGGTTTCAGCCCCTTCTTGTCGATCGACGCCTCGTCCATGAAGGCGTTGTAGAAATCGGCGATCTTCTTCGCGTCGGCTGTCGCTTTCGGGTCTTTCGCCGTTTCCTGGATGATGTCTCGAGTGCGCTTGTCGGCCTGCTCCGTCAGCACCGCGCTGTCGCTCATGGTGCTGCGATCGGCCGGGATCTCCGTGCCATCGAGCCATGCGCCGTTCACGTAACGGAACCAGTCGTCGCCCGCGCGAACCTTCGAGTCCGGAACGGGGAGCCCTGCGCCCGCAGCGCTGAAGGCAGTCAACAACGAAACCATGCAGAGGATTGACGCGTGTTTCATGGGCGTTCTCGAAACGGGAGTTGCGAGCAGTGTAACCAGCCCGGGAAACGCTGCGGGGCCTTCGGCCCCGATTCATCGCACCTTAGTCGCGGGCTGGCGATTTGCGGCGAGCGTCATCAGTCTCTGGTCGGAGACCTACGTGACAGGTGGCCACATCGTACGTGTTCACCCTGCATTCAGCGCGGTATACCGATACTCGGGCCCATGATCAGTCTTCCCTCGAGATTTGCTGCCTTGGCGGCCGTGTTGCTGAGTTCGGCCGCGCCCGCGGGCGACGCCATGGTGGCGCGCGAATCGAACTCCACCGTACGCGCGCGAGTCGTGGAGCTCGTCAATGTGGCCAGGAGCCACGGCAGGAAGTGCGGGCGAGAACGTTTCGATGCCGCTCCGCCCCTGAGCGTGTCTCGCGATCTGAACGAAGCCGCAGCCGATCACGCGCGCGACATGGCACGCCGGAAGTACTTCGAGCACGAGGGCCGTGACGGCAGCCAGCCGAAGGATCGCGTGCAGCGCGCGGGCTACAAATCACGGCTTACGGGCGAGAACATCGCGCTGGGCCCCGAATCCGCGGAAGAAGTCGTGAAGGGCTGGCTGGATAGTCCGGGTCATTGCGCAAACATCATGGACGCCCGATTCCAGGACATCGGCGTGGGCGTGGCCACCGGCCGCGGACGCGGCCAGATCTACTGGGTGCAGAACTTCGGCGCGCCGCGCTGAGACTGGCGACCCGCTTCGATGCGGGGCCCCTACAATGCGCGCATGGACATTTCAGACGATGACCTGCGCGCGTGCATGCAGGTACTGCGGGCCATCGAGGCCGATCGCTCGCACCTCACTCGCCTCACCCAGGAACAACGCCGCGAGCTGCTGACACTCGCAGGGCTCGTCGCCAAACCCGAACGCCACGATCTCGTCCGCATGGCGAAGGCCTTTCGGCGTGCCGAGCGCGAAGCCGCGAAAGAAGAAGACAGGAAGGCCATCGAGCAGGCAGGCCTGCGTGTGCAGCGACGATCGCAGGTTTACTCACCGCTGTGGCTGGAGCCCCCGAAGCCGGAAGAAGCCGAAGACCGGCCGCGCCTCAACAAGGAACTCAACTGCTACGTCTGCAAGCAGCCGTTCACGAAAGTGCATCGCTACTACGATTCGATGTGCGAACCCTGCGGCGACTTCAACTACGCCAAGCGCGAACAGACCGCGGACCTGGGCGGCCAATATGCGGTGATCACGGGTGCGCGCGTGAAGATCGGCTACCAGGCGTCGCTCAAACTACTGCGCGCCGGCGCCCACGTGATCGTCACGACGCGGTTTCCCGTGGACGCCGCCGATCGCTACTCGAAGGAGCCGGACTTCGCCGGGTTCCGGCAGCGGCTGCAGATTCATGGGCTCGACCTGCGCCACACGCCGAGCGTCGAACTGTTCTCGAGGTTTCTCGCAGAACGACTGCCGCGTCTCGACTACATCCTCAACAACGCGTGCCAGACCGTGCGCCGGCCAGCGGGCTTCTTTCAGCACCTGCTCGCCCGCGAAGCGGAGTCGATTGCGGCGCTTCCAACGGAGCTGCGGAGCGTGCTCTCGGGTCATGACGAGTTGTGTCGCCGACTGGAGGCATCGCTCGCCCCGCCCTCGGGCGCCCTCATCGCTGCGCCGGAACATGCGCACGGCGAAGGCGTCATCCACAGCGCCGCGTTGTCCCAGCGACGCTATCTCGACGAGGACTACCGCGACGGCGAGGCGCTTTTCCCCGCGAACCGCTTCGACGAGGACCAGCAGCAGGTGGACCTGCGCGAGATGAACAGCTGGCGGCTGCGCATGCACGAGGTCGAGACACCCGAACTACTCGAAGTGCAGCTCGTGAATGCCATCGCGCCGTACATCCTCAACGCGCGATTGAAACCGCTGATGGTGCGCACGCCCGGTGCTCACAAACACATCGTCAACGTGAGCGCGATGGAGGGCCAGTTCTATCGCACCACGAAGACCGACAAACACCCGCACACCAACATGGCGAAGGCCGCGCTGAACATGATGACGCGCACGAGCGCGCCGGACTTCGTGAAGGACGGCATCCACATGAATGCGGTGGACACCGGGTGGATCACCGACGAGGATCCTGCCGTCCACGCGGCGCGCAAGGCAGAGCTGGGCTTTTCACCACCGCTCGACATCATCGACGGAGCGGCGCGGATCGTGGATCCCATTTTCGCCGGGCAACTCACGGGCGAACACGTGTGGGGCCAGTTCCTCAAGGACTACAAGCCGGCGCCGTGGTAGTGGAATCAGCGTTTCGCGTCGAGATGCTTGATTGCGAGTTTCGACCAGAGCCGTTCCGTCGCCGCACGGCGATGATCGTCGGCCAGGACGACGGCGCGAGCGGACAGCTCGCGCATGTGTCCGCGGTTCACCAGGATGAGCAAGGCGCCCGCCAGCCGCCCGAACCGCACCGAGCGTGCGAGGCCCGGGCCGTCCGGAAAACTCAGCGCACTTCGAAAGTCCGCGGGCAGCTGCCAGTTTTCAGCGATGCGCAATGCGGTCGACGGCACCCAGTCGTCAAGTAGTTTGGCGACCGCCGCGGGGCGAACCCCGGCCTCCGACATGGCGTGTTCCCGCACGATGCGGAACACGGCATTGCTCGCGAGCCCGAGCAACAACACCAGCAGGCGCGCGCTGAACGCATCGGCGCGCTCGATCCGCGCGGCATGAACTTCGGCGCAGGCCGCGGCGAGCTCGCCGTGTTCCCAGATGGCTTCGGCGAATGAAGAGTACGGGCCGCGTTTGCCGGTCATGACCGGGTGCAGCAGCGCAGTGGCCGCGAGCGAGCGGAGGCCGTCGGTGCCTACGAGCGAGACGGCCTTCTCGAGACTGTCGACCTGTCTCGAACCGCTCATTCGGTAGAACGAACTGTTGGCGAGCTTGAGCAGCCCGCCCAGCAAAGTGCCGTCCTCGCCGATGATCTTCGCCATCTCGCGCATCGAATTCGAGTCGCTGTTGATGGCGCTCATGAGCTTCGGCAGCAGCGAGGGGCGGCGCGGCAGGTACTTCGCGTGAAGTTCCAGCTCGCCTAACACTCGCGCAGCCGGCTCGAGGGCAGCCAGTTCCTCGGCCGTCGCCTCGTCCTTCAGATCCTGGAGATTTGCGTCGAGTGCATGGGCCATGAAGCGTCGCATCGCGACGCTCGCGTGTGCGCCCGTCATCGGCGTGCTGTCGGGAGCACCCGTCGAAACGAGTTTCACGCGGCTTCCCTGCCGATCCTCGATTAGCTGCGGCTGCGCGGGAGCGCGCGACCGGCCGAACCATTGATCCACAAGAGAGCCCATTCCTTCGCGGAAAGCGGCAATCATGGTCAGCGGTTAACGGCACGACCGCGCCGGACTTGAGCCCCTTGCCGAAATCGGAACTAAGTTAAATGACGCGAAGCGGATTCCTTCGCGAAATTCGCGCCAGCCAGGAGGTGGGCCATCTCGAGACTAGCCGCAGCGTTCGTCGCGGCGCTTCGCACCGAGATCCCTGGTGCCTCGCCAGTTCGAGCATCTGATCGCCGAGTCGAAGGTGCGCGCGTGCGTGTCACGTCGCCGCTCGGCACCGATCTCACTGATGGCACCACGATTTGCAGGCCTCGCGCGCCATGAACCACCGCACACTCCCTGTGGGACAAATGAGTATATTTCCGTAGCAGACCGGGACTTGTTGAAAGACCGCGCGAGGGTGCAGGCTTCGGGAACCTACATGAGACGCCGCGTTCGACTGACGAACTCTTTCGCCCTGCTTGCGCTGCTCTCGCTGTTCGCGGGCTGCACGGATGGCGCGCGGGAATCACCCGCCGAGCACAAACCGAAGCTGGTACTCGGCTTCAGCCAGGTAACCGCCGAGGCCAACTGGGACCAGGCCAACACGAAATCCATTCGCGACGCGGCGCACGACGCCGGTATCGAACTGCGACTGGAGGATGCCCACCGCAGCCAGCAGAACCAGATCGCAGCGCTACGCAACTTCGTCAAACAACGTGTCGACGTGATCGCCTTTTCACCCGTGGTCGAGACGGGTTGGGAGTTCGTGTTGCGCGAGATCCGCGCGGCCGGCATTCCCGTGATCCTCATGGACCGGAACATCGATGTCAGCGACGAGTCGCTCTACGTTTCGATGATCGGCTCGGACTTCGTCGAGGAGGGACGCCGGGCGGGGCATTGGCTGCTCGAGCACACTCGAGACGCGCGGGGTGAGATCGCGATCGTCGAACTGACCGGCACGGTGGATTCGGCGCCGGCCAATGGCCGCTCGCAGGGTTTCAACGAGGCCATTGCGTCCGATCCGCGTTATCGCATCATCCGCACGCAGAGCGGTGACTTCGACCGCACGAAGGCGCGCGACATCATGGCGGAATTCCTGAAGGCGGAGGGTCGCCGCATCCGGGTGCTGTTCGCGCACAGCGATACCATGGCGCTCGGGGCCATCGAAGCCATCGAGGCGGCGGGTCTCAAGCCCGGAAGCGACATCCTGGTGATGTCGATCGAAGGCAGTCGCAACGGGCTCGAAGCAATCCTCGCGGGCAAACTCAACCTGAGCGTGGAATGCAGTCCACTGCTGGGACCGCAGATCGTGGCCGTGGCCAAACAACTTTCCGAAGGCCGGCCCATTCCCCGGCGCGTGGTCACGAAGGAATCGATGTTCACGATCGAGAACGCCGCGATCGAACTACCGGATCGCGCATATTGATGTCCTAACCGCGCGACTGGCAGCTCCCGAGCGAGGCAAGCTGTACGGCGATGAAGGTCGTCAGGATTCCGAACCCGAAGGTTATGTTGAACATCGCGATGAGCGCGACTGCCCGATCGAAGCCACCACCCGCGGCGATGACCATCAGCGCGAGTAACGGCGCCAACAACGCGATCAAGGCGTACCGGATGCTGTCGCAGCCCAGCTTGCAGGCCGATATGGCACTGACGCACCCGCAGAACGAGGCCACCGCAGCCATCGTGGCGTACAGGATTCCGACCGCAACCATGCTCGCGATCGCGGTGATCGTCCAACTGACTTTTGCCACAACGGCAAAGAAGGGATTACCCATCCAGCCATAGGCAAACCATCCGGACGAAACCGCCCAACCTACCGCCGCCGCGAGTCCGATGAGCCAGTTGCGCAGAAAGGTGATGTCACACATGTCGTCCTCCTTGATAACTCGTGTTGTGCGGCCAGCTGCGAATCTTCCGGCCGTCCCGTCAGCTTGCCTTGCCGGGAATCTTGAATCCCACGTACACGCCGCTGGAAATGCCCATGAGCCCCAGCGCTTCGTCGTTGAGCAGCTTCGCGTCGAGCGCGTTGTCCACCGTCGTCGCATTGGCAACGTGCCACAGCACGTACGCGCCGTAGATCGCCGTGAACATCACGAGCTGCAGGCGGTGCAGGCTGTTGCCGTTCTGGTCTTCCAGCAGTTCCCTGAAGAACCGCGCAATGTATCGAAGCGATCGGTGAGTGAAACTCGGCATCCGGTTTTTCAGCGCGTTTTCCTCCGCCTGCGCCGTGACTCCCGTGTTGTCGTCGCGCTTCGAACGGTTCACTGCCTTCTGCTGCCGCGCGAGCTCTTCCATTTTCACGGCGCGGTCGGCAAACAACTTCGCGAGTGCGGGATCGGATGGCGCCATGCCGGGCGCGCTCGCAGCGGCGAGAATCTGCGCGTCGAGCGCGCGGATGGCCTCGCCGGTTCCCGCGAACTGCGACTCGGCGCTCTCGACGGCCGCGTCCTTGCTGATGTCGATTGCCGAAGCGATGAGGCCCGTCGCGCCGCTGATGCCCATGAGGATCACGAGATTCCCGTCGAGCGTCGGGAAATTTCCCTCGCCCTTGCCGATGATCCAGTAGACGTAGATCAGCGAGCCGACGATGACTGCCGTCCAGAAAGCCATCTGCACACGTGCGAGGCTGTAAGGAACCCGCTGCCCCGGAGTGACCCCGCTGGCCGGAATGTCACGCAGGATGGGAACGAATCGGTTCGCGATGATGATGACCGCGAGAGTTCCGAGGACGCAGACCGCATACCAGGTTTGATCGGACATGGTCGATTCTCCTCAGGAGTTCAGCAGCGTCGTCGCCGCTGCCATGATCTGGCTGGCGCCCGCGCTGATGGCGACCGCGGCCTGCAGGCCCTGGACTGCGCCCTGCAGCGTTGCGACTTCCTGCGCGGTGAGTTGCCGCAGCACTGGCTGGCCGGCGAGCGCAAACAACCGGAACTGCAGGTCGCTGATGCGAGTGGCCAGTTGCTGGAAGCCGCTGACATCAGGCGGACGCAGATTCATGAGCGCCGCCTGCGCACGTGAAAGTTCGGGGAGCTTCTCCAGGATTTTCTGTTTCTCGTCCATCGTTCACTCCCACTACTTCTGGGGCTTGCCGAGCGCCGCGAGGTCTTCATTCGTCTTCTTGATGAAACCCAGGAGAAATTTCAGCTCGTCGTCGGACTTCGGCGGCCTGGCAATTCTCTTTGCGATGGCGGTCACTGACCCCAGCTTTCCGATCGGCATGTTTGCCTGTGCCGGCGCGGCAAGAGTGGCCGAAGGCGTGATCGCCTCCGCGACGTGCGCATTCGCGCGCGCCTGGAGGATCTCGAGCATCTCGGCGAACGAATTCGTGTCCAGCATCGCCCGGCGCGTTTCGATCTGCTCCAGCGTGCCCGCGGAGATCGCGCGTGCGCTGTCGTTGCGAGCCGCGAGTGCCGCCTCGTTCGACTGCAGCTCGCGTGTCGATTGCTGGAATTTCGAGAGGTCCGCCTGCAGGGCCGCGACGGCAGTCGCGATGTCAGCCGCCGGCTCGGCGACGCGCGACGATGCGCAGCCGGAGAGCAGGCCAGCAACCAGGAACAGGCACGTTGCAATCTTGATGGTCACGTCAGTTCACTCCCCAGGCGACGGCTGCGATACCCAGCGCTTGCAGTAGTTCGGCGACGGTTTGCGTGGAGACTCCGCCCTGGCCGAAGGCATCGAGGCCGGCGAGAGCCGTCGTCAGCATCGAGTCGCGTGAAGCCGCCGTGGCCTGCGCGATCCGCAGATCGGTCATCGTGATTCGCATCGTGACTCGTGCATCGGCGATGCGAGCCGGAGTACGGCCGCTGGCCCATGCCAGGTTGTACGCGGTGAGTGCATTGGCGAGCGCCACGCGATCCGCGCAGTTCTTCGCGCCGGGAGCAGCCGACAACGTGTTAGGCGAACAGGCGCTCCTGATGAGCTTCGAATCCGGATCGTCGATCCAGTCTCGCGCCTCCAGGAGGTATTCGACCTCTCGCACGAGCGCCTTCTGCCGCGACTTCAGCAACTCCCGCTGCGCAATCTGGCCGTCGAGGCTGGCCTGCACCGCGCCCTGCAGCCCACTCTGGTACGCCAGGGCAATGGATAGAGCATCGGTCTCAGGCGGAGGGCCGAGCACCCTCGACGTACCCGCGATGAGTCCTATCACCGCTTCGTTGAGCTTCTTCGCCTTCTCGTCGACTTTCCCGCCGCTGCAGGAGGTATCGAGGCCTGCGAGCAGCACATCGCAAAGATTCGTTTCGCGGAATTCGATCGCGGCCAGCGCGGTGCTGGGCATGAAACTCGTCGCACCGAGTTCCTCGACGAAGCTGTCCGCCCTGTCGAGTTGCGCCTTGAACGCCTCGAGCTTTTCCGCAATCCGGTCTTCGGGCGTTCCGGCGTCGACCTCTTTGGCCAGCGCCTCCTTCGCCTTGTCGAGGCCTTCCTTCGTCACCTTGGCGGCGATCTTGTCGGCAGCCATGCGATCTTCCGCATTCTTGAGCTGCAGACAGCTTTCCTCGAGCAGGGAGTTGGGATTGGGCGTGCAGACACGCTGGTAGAAATCGGCGAGCTGCGTGTCGAGCGATTTCGCGATCGGCGTCCAGGCATCGCAGGCCAGCTTGAGTGAGTCGGCGGCGGCCGAAAGCTGCGGGCTTTCTCCTTCGGTGTGCACCTGCCACTCGCGGTCGCAATCCTTGAACGCCTTGCCACCCGCTTCCCGATACAGTCGCGCCATCAGGTTCACGATGCGCGTGTTGCTGTCGAGTTGCGTGCGGAGCAGGTCCAGCGCGACAAGCCCATTTTTCCAGGCTTTCACGTCGAAGCGCGAACCGGGCCCTCCGAGTTCGAGCAGTCGAGCGTCGATCAGTTTCCCAAGCGCCTCGCGATCTCCCGATTCCAGAAAGCCCGCGATCTCGAGATCGCGCGCGGCGGCGTCCTCCGCCACGATGCTGTTCAGCATCTGCTCGTCGAACTTCTCCTGGGCCGCGATGTTTGCCTTCATGGCGCCGGGCACGTCGGCTTCCTTGTACGCCGCCATTGCCGCTGCGGCCTGCTTCTGCAGCGATTCATCGTGAAGGTAGACCTGACAACCACACAGCAAAGCCGCGGACATCGTCGTCCCGATCGCCGCAATCCTTGCCGCAGTGCGTTTCATGAGCCCTTCTCCGTGTGCCCCTCACTCTTTACTGCTGCGACGGCGAGAGAAGTTTCATCTGCGAGCCAGCGACACGTTCAGCTAAAGAATTCGACAGCCCTGGGCGAGGCCGGATGTTGGAGTTCGGCCATGAACACACGTAACACCCGTCCCGCATTTGCCCTCGCCGCTCTCTCCTTCGCCACGCTTCTCGGCGCGCCGCCGGTTTCGGCTTCCGATCACCTCGACACCCAGGCAGTGATCAATGATCCGGCCGCCGACATCGGCGACCTGTACGCCTGGATGTCTCCCGATGGCAACCACCTGAACCTCGTCATGACGATCGTGGGAAAGAAGTTTTCCGACCACGTTCGCTACGCCTTCCACATCGATAGTGGCCAGGCGATTGGGAAGACTTCGGCCACCTCGACGATCGAGTGCGATTTCAATTCTGCCGTGGCGCCGGAATGCCGCCTCGACCAGCTCGATCGCGCTCGCGGCGATGCCAGTGTCGAGCGCGGCAACGAAAGCGAGCAGCACCGCTTCCGCGTGTTCGCGGGACTGCGAGACGACCCCTTCTTCAACAATGTCCGCGGCACGCGGGCCGCGCTCAATGTCGCTGCCGCGGCTCTGAAAGCCGGCGTGCGGCGTGATACTGCAGGCTGCGCTCGTTTCGACACCGCCACGAGCGCTCGCATCCTGGACGAGTGGCGGCACACCGAGGGAAATCCCGGTCGCAATTTTCTCGCTGGCTGGAACACGGCGGCACTCGTCATCGAGGTGGACATCAGCGCCGTCAATCACGGCGGGCCGTTGTTAGGCGTGTGGGCCACGACCACCGTGCGCGCCGCGCCGCCCGGACACCCGCCGCTCGAGGAAGGCGTGGCGATCGACCGCATGGGTCGTGCGCTGACGGGCAATGCGTTGCTCGGCACGTTCGACAGCGAGGAAGCCAGCAACGCGCGGAAGGAGCAGTACAACCGCGCGCCTCCGGAGGCGTGGCCGATGTTCGTGCCGGACCTCGCGGAAACATTGGCAATCTACGACGGCTTCGACGGGATCTGCGGCAACCAGTGGCTCTCGAAACCGGGCGTGGGTCTCGGCCGCTACACCAGGCTCGCGCTACTGCTCGCCGACGATCGAATCTGGATCGACAGCCATGCCCGCGAGTGCAAGAAGTCTTTTGGCATCGAGCGACACGAGACTGACTGCGGCGGACGAGCGCCAGGCGTCGATGCCGTCGACGTCTTCCGCTCCCTGCTCGTCAACGGAAAGGTCAGCGGTGTCGAAGACGGCGTATCGCGTGACGATCGCGAAGTCTCCGACAGTGCATTTCCGTTTCTCGCGCCGCCGAGTCCGGAGCAGCCGTCACCGTGAATTGGAGCGGAACTCGGCTGGCGTCACGCCGTAATGCTGCTTGAACGCGGCCGAGAAGTGGCTATGGCTCGAGAATCCGACGTCCTGGGCGAGACCCGAGAGGTCTTCGCGCCCGGAGATCAGATCGAGCGCGCGCGCCAGTCGCAACCGCACGTGATACCGGTAGAGCGGCATGCCTTCCACCTGCTGGAAGACCTGCGTGAGATACACCGGCGACCCCTTGATCTCGGCTGCAACCTCTCCTAGCGTCCAGCGCCGGGAGAGATCTCCTGCCAGCAATACCTTGACCCTATCTACCAGGCGGCGTCGCGCGTAACTCGCGCCCTGCACACGTGACGTGCGAGGCCCAAGCGCGCGGGATGCAAGCGTCAGCGACAGGCCCTCGGCCTCGAAGGGCTCGATGCTGCCGTTCTGCAGCGAATGCTTGATGAGCATCACCAGCGCCTGCGCACGCGCGTCGATGCGCAGGTGTTGTTGATTGAATGCAAAGTCGGCGCTCTCGCAGACGAGCGACTTCGGTGCGAGCTCGCGAAGCGTCGCTTCGTCGACGCTCAACACCAGGCTCGCGTCGCCACCGACCACCGGATGGCTCACCTGGTAGCCCTGTCCCTTGTTGAAGAACAGCACGTGATTGGCATCGGCGACTGCCTGCTCACCCCCGACGTGGCGCAGGTAGACCCCGCGATACGGAAACACGAGGTGCGTGTGCGACGCGCATTCTTCAGGGCTTCGGTGCCGGCACATGCCCTGGCAATCGACGTTTCGGACTGTCGCCGTGCCCGTCTCGAGCAGTCGGTTCACCGTGAACTCCGGCATCGATCCGTCGGAGGAAGGCGTCCGCAATAGTGGCCGGGCTGGCATGCGCGAAGTATGGGGTCCTTCCCTGCATCCGGGGAATGGCAGCGACGACTAAATATTTCGACAGCGCTCGCCCACCCGGAGTGGTCTTCTACTGACGCCCCGAATTGAGGGCGAACTCGAGGAATCCACCATGGCCAAGAAAACCTGCGCCGCTTGCGACTACCCGCTGGAGCCGAATTCCACCATCAAGGTGAAGATCGGCGACAAGACGGTCGAAGTCTGCTGCGAAGAATGCGCCACCAAGCTTCGCGAAGCTTCCAGCGCAAAGCAGCAGAAGCGCGCGTGACTCCAGGGACGAGAAAGCCCCCGCCGGTTTCCCGGCGGGGGCCTGTTTCTAGTTAGACATCGCGCCGAATGCTACGGCGCAGGAATCGACTGGAATCTCACTTCCGGAAGGCTCGAGTTGTAGTTGCTGGAAATGGAGATGAGCCGCGTCGCGTCGCCCGATGCCGCAAGGCCGCGATCCCGGAGCGTGCGGTAGGCGGTCGTGCTGGAGGATGAACTCGTTTGCAGGAGCTCGATACCAGTCACGCCGTCGTACACCCAGACATCCGTGTTGTTGTAGTAGCCATCGATGCCGCCGACGACGACACCGTTCCACAGGCAGAGGATGGAGTTCGGATAGTTGCTGCCGGGGAGCCGCTGGGAGATCTGTCCCGACGCAATGTTCGTGCCCGGGAAGTCATACGGATATCCACTCGCGGTGTAGATCATCGTATTGTCCTGGTTGATGCACGCCTCGCCTTCGCGACCTTGTGCCGTCGAGGCGCCGAACGAATAGCTCGCCTTCATGCCTCCGCCGTTGAGTGCCGTCCGCTTCATGGCGTACGCGCTACCCGAGGTCGACAGGACGTAACGGCTGTCTGCCGAAACATCCATGCCCGCGCTGTACAGCGGCATCGAGAATTCCGGCAACACGTACATCGCGGTTCCGTTCACGTCATACATCCGTGACGACGGCGTGATCAGGGTCGGATAACCGTCCGGCCTGAAGTAGGCGGGACCACCGTACGGCGTCGTGCCGTTCAGCGCGCTCGAGTTGTAGTTGCGTACGAACAAGCCCGTCGTCGCGTCGATTTCCACGACACGCAGGTTGGTCGTGTCGTAGATGAAGAGTCGCCGGCCATCGTCGCTGAGCGTCATCTTTCCGCCCGCCGCCACGACGCCCGGAAAATCGCGCACCTTGGTGCCGGTATAGATGTTGTATCCCGCAATGTCCGCAGTGCCATCCGAGACGAAGACGATCGGCTCCACTGCGCTCGTCGCGATGGCCGACGCCGTGCGGCTCATCGAGAAGTTGGTCGGCGCCGTGTTGCTGATGTGCAGGCCCACCCGGATCGTCTCGACATTCTCGACCGACGTGTCAGTCGAACTGACCGTCACCGTCGCGAAGTGCGTCGTGTTCACGGCGAGTCCCGTCGGGTTGGCACTCAGCGCCACCGAACCGCCGGTCGTGCCCGAAGGCGTTACCGTCAGCCATGCCTGGTCCGAGCTCGCCTGCCAGGGGATGTTAGTGCGCTGCAGGGTGCTCAGGACTTTCACGTTGCGAGTGAGCACTGAGCGCGCAGGCAGTGGCAGCGACGAGAACGCGACGCCCGCGCCGTCCACGACGATCCTGCTCGCCTCGAGGTTGAAGGTGACGGGCATCAGCTCGTCGACCGCGACGCCGCGAACCGTCGCCGTGATCTTCAACTGACCCGTGTACGTCCCGCCGACCAGCCCCGCGGGATCGGCACTGATCTGGACGCTGGCGCCATTGCCACCGACGGAGCCGCTCGGCGCGCTCGACTTCAGCCAGGT
>Ga0173480_10000294_pt1 | contig 15648 bp, 9 predicted proteins | sample NitcycUS209509C1_FD_122622 | JGI IMG/M metagenome (GOLD analysis project Ga0173480, IMG submission 122622) | Soil microbial communities from Arlington Agricultural Research Station in Wisconsin, USA - Nitrogen cycling UWRJ-S209-509C-1 (version... | ecosystem: Environmental > Terrestrial > Soil >... | reverse complement strand
GCGCGCCGCGTCGGCTATCCGCTCATGGTCAAGGCCGTGGCCGGCGGTGGCGGCAAGGGAATGCGGGTGGTGGCCGCCCCAGCCGATCTGCCCGGCGCGGTGCGCGCGGCCCGATCCGAGTCCGGCTCGTCGTTCGGCGACTCCGCCATCTACTTCGAGCGCCGGCTGATGCGCCCCCGCCACATCGAAGTGCAGGTGCTCGCCGACCACCACGGCACCGTGCTGCCGTTCGTCGAGCGCGAGTGCTCGATTCAGCGACGGCACCAGAAGGTGATCGAGGAGACGCCGTCGGTGGCGGTGTCGCCCGGTCTCAGGCGGCGTCTCACTCGTGCGGCCGCTGCCATCGCCGCGGCGGTCGGCTATACCAACGCCGGCACGATCGAGTTTCTGGTGGACGAGCGCGGACGCTACTACTTCCTCGAGATGAACACCCGTCTCCAGGTGGAGCATCCGATCACCGAGCTCGTCACCGGCGTGGACCTGGTCACCTGGCAGATCCGGATCGCGCGCGGCGAACGGCTCGATCTGCCGCCGCGCGAGGCCGTCAGCCCGCGCGGGCACGCGATCGAATGCCGCGTCTACGCGGAAGACCCCGATGCCGGGTTCCTCCCGTCGCCGGGCCGTGTTCTCGGCCTGAAGGCGCCGGACGGGCCCGGGGTGCGAGATGACAGCGGCGTCGAACCCGGGGCCGAGATCTCGATCTATTACGATCCGCTGGTCTCGAAGCTCATCGTCTGGGGCCGGACGCGTGACGAGGCGATCGCGCGCATGCTGCGGGCCCTCGGCGAATACGAAGTGTCCGGCATCCGGACATCGCTCCCCTTCTTCCGGTGGATGCTGCGCGAGCCGGCGTTCGCTCGCGGCGAATTCCACACCGGATACCTGGACGAACTCTTGCAGTCCCGGCGCGGGGAGCCCTTCGACCCGCCTGACGTGTCCAGTGTAGAGGTCGCCGCGCTCGCGCTCGCGCTTCGCGCGGCGGCGTCCGGCGTCGAGCCCCCCGCGGCAAACCCGGTTGCGGGCGCGGCGGCGCGAGCCGTTCCCAGCGGGCCGATCCGGCGCGGGTGGAAGGTCGCGGCGCGTCGCGAGGGGCTGCGGGCGTGAGGTTCGACGTGGACGCGGGAGGACACGCCCGGGCGGTGGACGTGACGCCCGAGGACGGCGGCTGGCGCGTCACGATCGACGGCCGCGCCTGGCGCACGTCGATGGTCCGCGCCGGCGACCGCTGGTCGCTGCTGGTTCACGAGCCGTCGGCGGCGCCGCCGCAATCGGGACGCAGCTACGACGTCGCCTTCGAGCCCGGAGGGGCCGGCGCGTGGCGTGTCCACGTGAACGGGGCGACGGTCCCGGCGGCGCTGCGGACCTCGGCCCAGCGGCTCCGGCGACAGGGTGCTGCCGATGCCGTCGACGGGCGCGTCGTCGCGCCGATGCCGGGGCGGGTCGTGAAGGTGCTGGTCACGCCGGGGACCCGGGTCGAGGCGCGGCAGCCCGTGGTGGTGGTCGAGGCGATGAAAATGGAGAACGAGCTGCGTGCCCCCATCGCCGGCACGGTCCGCGAGGTGCGAACGGTCGAGGGCGCCTCGGTCGAAGCCCAGACCGTGCTCGTCGTGATCGGATAGCGTGCCCGGATCGCCCGTGACCTTTACTTCTCTCCGCACCGCACTCTCGCATCCGCTCACGCAGCGAACCCGCGTCATCGTGCGCCGGGTGATCGCCACGCTCGCGGTCGCCGTGGCCGTGGTGATCGTGACCGCCGTGACCATCGATCTCGGTCCGTCACTCAAGGCGCAGGCGGAGAGCCAGGGGTCGCGCTTCATCGAGCGGCCGATGCGCATCGGCCGGCTCGGCGTCCGGTTGTGGAGCGGTCAGTTCGAGCTCGACGACCTGGTCATCGAAGGACTGACACCGCAATCGCCGCCGTTTCTCACCGTCAAGCGGCTGCGCGTCGGCATGCCGTGGAGCACGCTCTTCTCGCGCCGCATCGTCCTCAGCTCCATCGACATGGACGAGTGGAAGATGTTCGTGGAGCAGCTGCCCGACGGCAAGACCAGCTTTCCCGGCCTCGGCCGCGGCCGCCCGCGGCAGGGGCGCAGCGCCTGGACCACGACGCTGCGCTACGTGCGCGCAAGCAACGGCGAGACCACCTTCAAGGACTACGGCACGCCCTGGAGCGTGGTGACGCGCAACCTCGACATCACCGTCGCCCGCACCAACGACCAGTACCGCGGCCTGGCGCGGTTCCACGGCGGCACGGTGAAGATTCAGGAGTACGAGCCGTTCGATCTCGATATGAACTCGGCCTTCACCGTCAGCGAGGGCCGCCTCGTGTTCTCGCACATCGATCTCGACACCGGGGGAACCAAGACCCGCCTGGTGGGCGATACGAACCTGGCCTACTTCCCCGAGCAGATGTACCGCATGGAGTCGACGATCGACTTTCCGTGGATGCGGAAGATCTTCTTCGCCAAGGACACGGTCGCGCTCTCCGGCAAGGGCACGTTCACCGGCACGTTCCATCTCTTTCGCGAGACGATGCCCGATGGCCGCATTCGCACCGGCCGCGAGCTGAAGGGCACCTTTGCCAGCGCCGACGCCGGGCTCAACACGCTGCGCTTCGGCGACCTGCGCGGCGACGTGAAGTGGGTGCCGGAGTCGGTGGAGGTGTCCGACACCACGAGCAGGTTCTACGGCGGCCGCCTCGACCTCGGCTACCGGATGGCGCCGCTGGGGCAGCCCGGCGTCACGGCCACGTATACCTTCGACGCCGCCTATAAAGACGTGAATCTGACGGCCATCAGCGACTACCTGGAGCTGCAGGGGCTGCGGCTCGCCGGCACGGTGTCGGGCCGCAATCGCCTGGAGTGGCCGCGCGGCCGATTCAAGGACCGCAGCGGAGAAGGCGAGCTCAACGTGGTACCGCCCCGCGGCACCGAGCTGCAGACGCGCGAGATCCCGGTGGCGCGGATTGCCGAACAGGCCGCGGCCGGCGAACCGTTCGGACCGTTCAGCAACCACCGGCCGCTCGAGCCCGTGCCGGTCGGAGGCAGCCTGGCCTACGAGATCGAGCCGGACTGGATTCACATCGGCAGCAGCCGGCTGGCCACACCGACCACGCTGGTCGAGTTCGAGGGCAGCACCGCGTACGGCACCGACTCGCGCATCCCGTTCCACGTCACCAGCGCCGACTGGCAGGAGAGCGATCGCCTGATGGCCGGCATCCTCACCGCCTTCGGCGCCTCGACCAACGCCATCGAGATTGGCGGATACGGCACGTTCGACGGCACGATGCTCAACGCCTTCCGGACCCCGCGCATCGAAGGCGCGATCGCCGGCGAGCACATGCGCGCCTGGGGTGTGGACTGGGGCTCGGTGAACGGGTCGGCGGTGATCGAGAACGGCTACGTCGACACCAAGGGCGTGGTCATCGGCTCGAGCACGCGGGAGATTCGCGCCGACGGGCGTTTTTCCGCCGGTTTCCCCCGGCGCGACGGCGGCGAGGAGCTCAACGCGCGGGTCCGTCTCACCAACTGGCCGGTGGAGGATCTGCGACGAGCCTTCGGCATCCTCGACTACCGAGTGGACGGCGTGCTGTCCGGCGAGTTCCATCCCTACGGCGAATACCTGCGCCCGTTCGGCTTCGGCACGATGACGATTTCGAACGGGGTGGCCTACGGCGAGCCGTTCGAACAGGCCACGGCGTCGGTGCGGCTGGAGGGCGACGGCGTCCGTCTCGACAGCATCCAGCTCACCAAGGGCGAGGGGCGCGGCAATGGCGCCGCCTACGTCGGCTGGAACGGCACCTATTCGTTCACGCTCAGCGGCCGCGCCATTCCCATCGAGAGCGTGAGCCTGACCAAGAGCTCGTCGGTGCCCCTCTCGGGGTTGATCGACTTCACCGCGGGCGGCAGCGGTACCTTCGACCTGCCGCGCTACGACGTGCGCGGCACGGTCCGCGATCTCTTCGCGGGCGACGAAGGCATCGGGCAGCTGCTCGGCGAGATTGGCGTCTCCGGCGACTTGATGACGCTGAAGATGGAGGTGGCGTCGTCGCGCCTGGCGGTGTCGGCGTCCGGCCGCGTCGCCCTGACGCCCGGGATGGACACCGAACTGTCGATTCGCGTCACCGACAGTTCGCTCGATCCCTACATTCGCGCCTTCGAGCCGCGCCTCTCCCCCTATACGACCGCGGTCGTGAGCGGCACCGTCCGCGTCGTCGGCCAGCTCGCCGACGTGGACCATCTGCTCGTCGAGGCCACCGTGGACAGCCTCGACGCGCGGCTCTTCGACTACCAGCTGCGCAACGCGGCGCCGATTCGCGTCGCCCTCGACCGCCACATCGTCCGCATCGACGACCTGCGGCTGGCCGGCGAGGACACCCAGCTCGAGGTCACCGGCACCGCCAACCTGCACGACGAGCGCATCGCCGTGCGCGTGCGTGGCGACGCCAACCTCGGCATCCTGCAGGGTTTCCTCAGCAACGTCCGCAGCGCCGGCCGCGCGTCGCTGCAGGCGACGCTCGAAGGCGGCCTGCAAGCGCCGTTCGTCACCGGAACCATGACGGTGCAGAACGGCCGCATCCGTCACTTCGATCTGCCCAACGCGCTCGAGAACATCCTGGGGCCGATCCGGTTCGACTCGCGCACGATCCGGCTCGACGAGATCACCGCCCGGCTCGGCGGAGGATCGGTGGCCTTCGGCGGCACGATCGGCATCGACGGCTACCAGCTCGGGCGCATCGATATCAACATGACCGGCGAGCAGATGCGGCTCCGCTTCGCGGAAGGCGTCCGCTCGCTCGTCGATGCGCAGCTGGCGGTGCGCGGCACCCTGTCGGCGGCCACTCTGAGCGGCACCGTGGACGTGCGCGAGGCGGTCTATACGCGGCCATTCAACCTGGGAGGCAGGTTGTTGAACTTCGGGCCCGGCGCGGCGTCCGCCGCCGCCGGAGGCGCACCGGCGCCGACGCTGCCGCTGCGCTACGACGTCCAGATCAACGCGCCGTCCACCCTGCAGGTGCGCAACAACACGCTGCAGATGGTGGCGCGCGCCAACCTGCAGCTGCGCGGCACCTACGACCGGCCGCAGCTCTTCGGCCGCGCCGAAGTGGACCGCGGCGAGGTCCTGTTCGAAGGCAAGCGCTACAGGATCACCCGCGGCTCGATGGATCAGGCGAACCCGACGCGGCTCGATCCGTTCGTGGACCTGGAGATGGAAACGCAGGTCCGGGTGCCGGGTGAGACCTACCGCGTGACCATCACGCTGAACGGCACCTTCGACCGCGCGGTGCCCGGCTTCTCGTCCGACCCGCCGCTGGCCGAGCCGGAGATCCTGGCGCTGCTCTTCAGCGACGTCACGCCGGGGCGGGACGTCGAGTTTGCCCGCTTCAGCACCGACATCACGCCGCAGCAGCAGCTGGTACGCGAGCGCGCGACGCGCGAGTTGACGGGCGCCGTCACGTCGGAAGTGGACCGGGTGGCGCAGCAGACCTTCGGCGTGGACACCTTCCAGCTGACGCCGTCGCTCGTCGATCCCAACACCCAGTCGTCGCGGTTCGATCCGGGGGCCCGGCTGACGATCGGCAAGCGCATCTCCAACCGCCTCTATCTGACGTACTCGCGGACCCTCTCGTCGTCCACGCGTGATCAGATCGTCCTGCTCGAATACGATCAGACGGATCAGTTCTCGTGGATCCTGTCACGCAACGAAGACGGCACCTACGCGCTCGACGTCCGGATGAGACGTTCGTTTTGACCGCCTTCCCGGCCGCTGCCGGGGTCGTGCTGGCCATCGCCCTGCTGGCGGCTCCCGGCGCCCGCGCCCAGACCGCCCCTGCCGCCCCTGCGACCCCGATCGTCGACGAGGTGGTTGCCGAACGCGAGGGGCGCCCGGTGACGAGCGTCGCGATCACCTCCCTCATACAGACCGCGGTCGGCCAGCCGCTGTCGATGCGGCAGGTGCGGGAGACCATTGCCCATCTCGTCAATCTGAATCTGTTCGACGACGTGCAGGTTCGCTCCGAACCGTCGGGACGCGGCGGCGTCCGGCTGCTCTATCGCCTCGTCCCGGCGCACGCCGTCGATCGCATCGAATTTCGCGGTCAGCTCGGGCTGGAGGAAGGGGACCTGCGGCGAGCGGTGTCGGACCGTTTCGGCGACATCCCGCGGGCGGCACAGGTCACGAGCGTGGCGGGAGTGCTGCGCACCCTCTATCGCGATCACGGCTATCCGTCGGCGAGCGTCAATGGCGAGGTCGTGGAGAGCCACGACCCCGATCGGGCGACGCTCGTGATCAGCGTCCAGTCGGGCCCGCGGCCGCCGATCGTGGACCTGCAGCTGACGCAGCTCGACGCCGAGGCGCAAGGGCTGCTCACCGAGCGTCCGGCGATCAAGACCGGCGTGCCCTACGACAAGACCGCCCTGGATCGCGAGCTCCAGCGGTGGACCGACCGCATGCACGAACGCGGTTACTACGAGGCGCGCGCCAGTCACGGCGTGCTCTTTCCGCCGGACGGCGCGGTGCTGAGCGTGTCGGTGACGCGCGGCCCGCACATCACGGTGGCGTTCTCCGGCGACGACCTCTCGGAAAAGGACCGGGAGCGCCTGGTCCCGATCCGGGCCGAGGCGTCGGCCGACGAGGACCTGCTCGAAGACTCGGCTCGCGCCATCGAAGTGTTCCTGCGCGGCCGCGGCTATCGCCAGGCCCGGGTCGCGTTCACGCGCACGCCCGGGCCGCGCGACGTCGTGATCACCTTCGACGTCCGGCGCGGCCCGCACTTCGTGCTCGGCAGCGTGGACATCACCGGCGCGCCGGCGATGACGGCACCCGAGCTGCGCGAGTTCCTGCTGCTCAAGGAGGGCGAGCCCTTCACGGAGGCTTCGGTCGGTGCAGGGGTGGCGGCGTTGCGCAACGCCTACCTGGTGCGCGGCTACGCGCTCGCGAAGGTGGAGGCGTTCGAGTCGGTGGCCCCGCCGGGAGCGTCAGGCGGCGACGACGGGCGCATCGACCTGGCCGTGCGGGTGACCGAAGGTCCGCAGACCTCGGTGCGCGCCGTCGTCTTCGAAGGGGCGAAGGCTGTACCCGAGGACGCCGTGCGCGCCGTCGTCCAGCTGGCGTCCGGCCGGCCCTTCTCGGAGAGCGAGGTGGCGGCCGACCGCGATCGCATCGACCTCGAGTACCGCAATCGCGGCTACGACCAGGTCGCGGTGCGATCCGAGGTGACGCGCGCCGAAAACGACACGCGGGCCGACGTCCGCTACCAGATCGAGGAAGGCCCCCAGGCGATCGTGGACCGGGTGATCATCGTCGGCAACAGCCGCACCAAGTCCGAGACGATCGAGCGCGAGCTGCTGGTGAAGCCGGGGCAGCCGCTGGGCTATTCCGACCTCATCGAGAGCCGGGTGCGGCTCGGCGCGCTCGGTCTCTTCCGCCGCGTCAGCATCGAACAGCTGCCGCACTCCAGTGAGCCGCGGCGCGACATCTTCGTGCGCGTCGAGGAGGCGGACCCCACCGTGATCGGCGTGGGCGGCGGGATCGAGGGCGCGTTTTACGTGCGCTCGGACACCACCGGTGACGCGGTGGAGCGGTTCGAGTTCGCACCGCGCGGCTTCTTCCAGGTGGGCCGCCGCAACCTGTTCGGCAAGAACCGATCGGTGAACCTCTTCACGCGTGTCAGCCTGCGCTCGCGCGACGTGGTGCTGAGCTCGAGCGGCGTGGCGCTGTCCAAGGGCCGCTATGGATTCAACGAGTATCGCGTCGTCGGCTCGTTCAACGAGCCGCGCGCCTTCGGCTCGAATGCCGACCTGCTGGTGACCACGATCCTGGAGCAGGCCAGCCGTTCGAGCTTCAACTTCCTGCGGCGCGAAGCGCGGGCAGAGGCCGGGGTCCGGCTGACGCGGCTCTACAGCGTGACCGGCCGCTATTCACTGCAAAGCACCAGGATTTTCGACGTCACCGACCCCGACCAGCTGCCGCTGATCGACCGGCTCTTCCCTCAGGTCCGGCTGTCCACGTTCGCCGGCTCGATCATCCGCGACTCGCGCGACGACGTGCTCGACACCGCGAAAGGCACGCTCGTGGTCATGGAGTCCGACGTCGCGGCGCGTGCCATCGGCTCCGAGGTGGGATATATCAAGTCCTTTTTTCAGGGGCGCACGTTCTATCGGTTGCCTTCCTCGCGCCGGACCGTCGTCGCCATGGCCGCGCGCCTTGGCGTTGCCCACGGCTTTCCGCGCGCGGTCGCGCGCGTGGATGCCGAGGGCGAGCCGGTGCGCGACGACGCCGGCATGCCGATCGTGGCCAAAGTACAGGACCTCCCGGCGAGCGAGCGCTTCTTCGCCGGCGGCGACACGACGGTCCGCGGCTTCGCGCTCGACCGGCTGGGCGACGAGAGCACGATCAGCGACAGCGGATTCCCGACCGGCGGCAACGGCCTCATCGTGCTGAACGGCGAACTGCGGGTCGCGGTGACGAATCGCATCCAGGGCGTCGGCTTTCTCGACGCCGGCAACGTGGTGGCCCGCGCGAGCGACCTGAATCTCTTCGAGCTGCGTCCCGCCGCCGGCTTCGGCATCCGTGTCCGCTCGCCCGTCGGACCCATCCGGCTCGATCTCGGCTTCAAGCTGGATCGCAAGGAGCTTTCGCCCGGCCGGCTCGAGCGGCTGAGCGTCTGGCACATCTCGATCGGGCAGGCATTCTGATGGGAGCCTCGCGCATGCGAAGCACGGTCGCCGCCGCCACCGCGCTCGTGGTGTTCATGGCCGGTCCGCTGGCGGCGCAGTCGTTGCTGGACCGCGTAGCGGCGCGCGTGAACGGCAGCGTGATCCTGCTGAGCGACGTGCGCGTCGCGGTGATGCTCGGGCTCGTCAACGGCGTCGAGCCCGATTCCGAGGACGCGGTGGAGCAGATGGTGCAGCGCGCGCTGCTCATCGAGGAAGTGAACCGCTTTCCGCCGGAGGAGCCGTCGCCCGAAGCGATTGCCGGCGAGCTGGGACGCCTGCGCGAGCGTGCGGGCGGCTCGTTCGACGCGGTCGAGCGGGCGAGCGGGCTGACCGCGGACCAGGTGCGGTTGCTCGCGCGTGATCGACTGCGCATCCAGCTCTACATCGACCAGCGGTTCGGGCTGACCGTGCCGCTCACCGAGGAGCAGGTGCTGCAGTACTACCGCGATCACCCCGACGAGTTCACGAGCGGGGGGCAGGTCGTACCGTTCGAACGCGCGCAGGGGCTGGTTCGCGAGCGCGCCGGGCTCGCGCAGCGCCAGCAGACGATCAGCCGGTGGCTGGGGGACCTTCGCGGCCGCGCCGATGTGAGCCTGCCGGCGCGGTGAGGGTGACGCTTGCCGGCTCCCGGCTCTCGGTCCTCGTGGGGCGGGTCTTCAGGCACGCCCGGCAAGAACCGCGATCTGCACCACCTCGATCGTGTTGAACAGCGCGTGGCTCACGACCGGCGCGACGCTGCTGCCGCGGCGCAAGTAGACGACCGCCCAGAAGGCACCCATCGCGCCGGTGGCCACCGCGGCGTCGTGTCCCTGGAGGACGTGACCCAGGCCGAACGCGATGCTCAGCAGTAGGACCCCGGCCCACGGCGGGCCGAGGTGGCGCACGAAGCGGTCGAGAAGGAACGCACGTTGCAGCTCTTCACGAACACCCCCGGCCAGGATGGCGACCATCGTCAGCAGTATCGCGTCGGTGATGCTGTCCCCGGCGAGCGTCTCGAACGGGTTGATGTCGACGTTGTGCAACTGCGGCGTGAGCGCGCGCATCGCCAGCAGCAGGACCGCCGCGATGAGAAAGACGATGGGAACATGAGTGACACCGGCCACGACTTCGCGGGCGATCGGACGCCCGCCGAGCCACAGCGCGGACGGCCGCTCGCCGTGCGAGCGGAGCAGGACGGCCATCAGGGCGACGAGAACGGCGGTGTCGAGCAGCGAAAGTGCGGCCACAAAGGCCAATTGGAGCTGTCCCTGGTCGTTGACGGGGGACCAGCCCGCGAGGCGCAGCGCCCAGCCGATGGCGAGCTGGGTCGGGATGCTCGAGCAGAGGGCCATCTCCGCCACCGCTTCGAACTTCGACGTCGGGCCGGCGGGGGAGACGCCGCCGGCCGGCCCCGAAATCGGCGACGCTGGGGTGTCATCGGCGGCGGGTGCCGCCGGCGGCGCCGCGTCGGGAGGGTGGGTTTCCGGAGTCGGATCGGGCTCTGACACAGGGGTGATGTCCAGTATGGTCCAGCCGTCCTTATCTAAAGCTGTGCTAGACCGTGTAAAAACGACAGGGTAGGATGCCAAGTGATCGCTGCCGCGTACCTCCCAGGCGCCGTGGCGACTGAGGGTCAATGACCACAACCGCAGGCGAGCGCGTGCTGATCGTCGAAGACGAACCGGCCACGCGCGTTGGACTGACCGAGCTCGTGAGGACCTGGGGCTTCACCGCCGCCTCCGCTGGCGACGGCCAGGAGGCTCTCGAGCGCATTACTGAATTCCGCCCGGCCATCATCATCAGCGACCTGGTGATGCCACGGATGGGCGGGCTCGACCTGTTGCGGGCGCTGGCCAGCGACGGAGGCGAGTACACCATCGTCATCCTCACGGCGCAGGGTACGGTGGAAACGGCGGTCGAAGCCATCAAGGAAGGGGCCTACGACTACCTGACCAAACCGATCGAGCCGCAGCGTCTGAAGATCCTGCTCGACAAAATCGTCGAGCGGCACGACACGCTGCGCGAGGTGAAGGTGCTGCGCAAGCAGCTGCGCGAGCAGGGTGCGTTCGGCCAGATGGTCGGCAGCAGCGCGCAGATGCGCAAGGTCTATCAGACGATCGAGCAGGCGGCGCCGACCTCCGCGTCGGTGCTCATCTGGGGCGAGTCGGGGACCGGCAAGGAGCTGGTGGCGCAGACGGTCCACCAGCTCAGTCCGCGCAACCAGCTGCCGTTCGTCCCGATCAACTGCGCGGCGATTCCCGAGACGCTGCTCGAAAGCGAGATCTTCGGCCACGAGAAGGGCGCGTTCACCGGCGCCTTCGATCGGCGCGAGGGCTGCTTCGAGCTCGCCGATCGGGGCACGCTTTTCCTGGATGAGATCGCCGAGATGACGCCGGCGACGCAGGTGAAGCTGCTGCGCGTGCTGCAGGAGCGGCGCTTCCGCCGTCTCGGCGGCCGCAACGAGCAGGCGGTGGACGTCCGGGTCATCGCCGCCACCAACGCCGTGCCCGCCGACGCGGTCAAGAGCGGCAAGCTGCGCGAGGACCTGTTCTACCGGCTGAACGTCTTCGCCATCGAGCTGCCGCCGCTGCGCAAGCGCAAGGAGGACCTGCCGCTGCTCATCCAGTCGTTCCTCGGCGAGTTCAACGCCCGCAACCGCAAGGCGGTGTCGGCGCTCGATCCGGCGGCGATGCGCGCGCTCGAGCAGTACAACTGGCCGGGCAACGTCCGCGAGCTTCGCAACGTCATCGAGCGGGCCGTGATCCTCTGTTCGGGCCAGTTCATCGAGTCGAAGCACCTGCCGCCGCTGGTGGCGGCGCCCACGGTTGAGACCACCAAGCCGACGCTATCGCTGACGCCGGGGACCACCGTCGAAGAAGCGGAGAACCGCCTGATCCTGATGACCCTCGAGCACACGCGCGATAACAAGACGCGCGCCGCCGAGATTCTCGGCATCAGCCTCAAGACGCTTCACAACAAGCTGAACAAGCTGCGCGGGCGCGGCAGCAAGTCGGACCACGAAGAAGTCGTCTCGAACCACTGACGCGGCCGGGCCGGTCCCGGCTGCTGTGCGAGCCTCGCCATGCGACTCGGAATCCGCGCCAAGCAGATCGCCGGCGTAACGGCTATCGTCGGCCTGTCGGTCATTGCCGTAACCGGTCTGGCCGTGGAGGTGCTGTCGTCATTTCTGCTGAGCGAGAGCCTCTCGCGCGGCAAGATGCTCGGGAACACCATCTTCCAGCGCGCCCGCGAAGTCGTGCCGGCGAGCGCCGACCCGTACGCGGGGCTGCGCGACGACCCCGGCCTGCGCTCGATCCTGACCTCGAGCCTCCTCGGCGAGAGCGTGACCTATGCGGCGATCCTGAACGTCGAGGACGTCGTCATCGCCAGCGGCGACGCCAGCCTCGTCGGCCGGAAGCTGCCGCCAGCCGAAGATCTCGAACCGATCGCCGACGGCAACGTCATCGCGCAACTGCGCGTGATCTACTCCGAGGGGCGGACGCTCGAAGTGCGGCAGCCGCTGACCCTGGGCGACGACGTGCCGTTCGGATCGATCCGCGTCGGCGTCTCCACGCTGCTCATGCGCGAAGCGCTGTCCGACTGGCTGATGCCGACGCTCGGCGCCGCTGCCGGCGCGCTCATCGTGTCGATCCTCGTGGCGGGCGTGCTGGCCGAGCGTCTGCTGCGGCCGATTCACGTGATTCGCAGCGGTCTGACCCGCCTCGGAAAAGGCGAGTTCGGCGTGACGCTCGACCTGCCTCCCGGCGACGAGTTCGGGGAGCTGGGCTCGTTTTTCAACACCGTCAGCCAGCAGCTCTCGGCCGATCGCTCGGCGCTGGCCGGGCAGAAGGCCAACCTGCAGGTGGCGGTCGAGCACCTCGAGGACGCGGTGGCGCTCTTCAACCCGTCGGGGGAGTTGCTCTTCAGCAACCCGGCGATGCAGGCCACGCTCAAGGGCGACGGCATCGGCCGTCCGATCGCGGCGCTCTTGCCCGGCGGCCACCCGGCGCGGACGATCATCGAGGAGACGCTGGCGACGCACCAGTCGCGCGGCCCGGTGCAGACGTCGCTCGAGCCCGACATCGAACTGCTGCTCATGACTCAGATGATCACGGGCACCGACGGCGAGCTGGTGGGCGTCCTGCTGGTGGCGCGCAACCTCGCCTACATGTCGCGCGTGCAGTCGATGCTGGCGTATTCACGCAAGCTCGTCGCGCTCGGACGGCTCACGGCCGGCATTGCCCACGAGGTGAAGAACCCGCTCAACGCGATGATCATCCACCTCGAGCTGCTGCGGACCAAGATCCGCAACGCCGTGCAGGCCGCGGCTCCGCAGCCGCAGGCGCTGGCCACGGCCGGGGGACCGCTGGGGCTGGCGGAGGCCGCGTCGGTGACGCCGAGCCTGCCCCCGGCCGCCCAAAGCGCGCTCGAGCACGTCGAAATCATCGAGAGCGAGATTCGACGGTTGGACGGTGTGGTGCAGGGGTTTCTCAAGTTCACCCGGCCCGAGGATCTCCGGCTCGCGCCGGTACGCGTGCCGGAACTGCTGGCCGCGATCCAGCTCGTCGTCGACCCCGAGGCGCAGAAGAACGGCGTGAAGGTGTCAATGGACTGCAAGGACGACCTGCCGGCCGTCAACGGCGATGCCGGGATGCTGCGGCAGGCGTTTCTCAACCTCGCGATCAACGCCTGCCAGGCGATGCCGCAGGGCGGCTCGTTGCGGATCAGCTGCGCCGCCGTTGCGCACCAGCGCGTGGAGGTGCGGGTGCAGGACACTGGCGTGGGCATCGCTCAGGAGCACCTGCCGAAGATCTTTGATTTGTATTTCACGACGAAGGATCATGGGACGGGAATCGGGCTGTCGATGGTGTACCGGATCGTGCAGTTGCACGACGGCGAGATCGAGGTGGAATCGACGCCGGGGCGTGGCACCACCTTCAGGGTGCTGCTGCCGCAGGCGGCCGAGGTATGAGGACGTGGTGATGACATCCGCCATCGGGCGGGCGCGCGGTCTGATGACGGCGTTGCTGCTGGTGGCCGTCGCCGTGGGCGCCGGCGCGTGTGCCAAGCCGCGCCCGCAGACGGTGCCTGACGGCCCGCCGCTGGCGATGCCGCTGCCGCCGCCTCGCGTGTTCCAGCCGGCCGAAAAGCCGCAGCAGGAGGATCCGCCGGCGCTGCCCGAGGTGGCGACGGTCGAACCGCCCAAGCCCGCGCCGGCGCGGCCGGCCCGCCGGCCGGCGCCGCCCGCCGAGGCCGCGAAACCGGATTCCGATCCGCCGGCGCCGGTGGCTGCCGCGCCCGTGCCCGAGCCGGCGCGCGAGCTGCGAGCCGCGCCGTCGGCCGCGGACGCCGCCGCCGAGCGCCAGGTGCGGGACCTGCTGAACAGGGCGTCGCGCGATCTCGGCCGCGTGGACTACAGGCGGCTGAGCCCGGAAGGGAAATCGCAGTACGAGCAGGCGCAGCGTTTCGCGCAGCAGGCCGACCAGGCGCTCAAGGAGCGCAACTTCGTCTTCGCCGCGACGCTGGCCGACAAGGCCGCTACGCTCGCCTCGCAGCTCGCCGGCTAGTAGCCGACAGCTCCATAGATTCGTGGAGCCGGGTCTTTAGACCCGGCTGACAGCATCGATCGATTCCGCACTCGAACATCACGAGGGTCCTTCCGCGACGCGTGCTCGCCGCACCGGACACGGCTGCGATGCCCAAGGCCGGCCGACCTTCATTGCCAGGGACCGTCTACTCCGCCTGCGCCACTTCCAGAAAGAAGAGTGCCTGCGGACCGTGATTGTGGTCGAAGAGCGCACCGTCAGCGCTGGGATCGAACGGCGTCTGCAGCACGAAATCGGCGGTCTCTCCGGGAAAGATGTCGTCCTCGGGATGCGGAAAGGGCCGGCCCGATGTGTGGAGCCGGTGGGCTATGGAGTCGTCGTTGATGATTCGAAGTGTGTCCCCGACCTTGGCGACGACCCCTGGTCGATCGTTCCAGGCCCCACGCCCGGTTCCACTCGGAATGTGGAAGACGACCGTGGCCGGGGAGGGTGTTGGCTGGGGCGGTGACGGCGGTGTCTCTGGTGGCTGGGGCGGAAGTGGCACTGGTGTGCCGCCGCCGGCGAGACGAAGTTCGCGTCGCAGAATGTCGGAGACCGACTCACCCACCACTGCAGTCTTCGCGGCGATGAAGGCGTAGGTGTCGTCGTCAATGTCGAGTGTCTTCTGTGGGAGGGGAACGCGCAGTTCGCGTCGGAGTACTGCCGCCGGTGGTTCACCGGGCACGTTCGCTTTCGATGCCAGGAAATCGAATACGTCCTGGTCTACGGTGATCTGCTTCATCCTGATCCTCCGGGATCGGTTAGGTGCCACTACGGCGTCACTCAGTACGCAGAGCCTATTAGGTCACAGCGATCCCGCACGATGAGCGGCCACTCATAACTGTCGGCGCAACAGTCGTCGCGATCTACCATGACGTGGGCATCCCGGGACCTGTCCTCATGATCGAACTGGTGTCCTACGATTCGACGTGGCCGGCGCGCTTCGCTGAGGGCGCGCCACCCTTGCGTTGAGGGATTACCTGCGAGATTACCCGGCTGAGCGCGATGCGTACGCGATCGAGAAACGACGGTTGGCCTCCCTGCATGTGGGCGACACCGCCGATCGCCGGGAAGCGTACGCCTTGGCGAAATCGTCATTTCTCGAACCCCTGATCACTCGAGCGTTTCAGCTCGGCTATCCGCGCGGGTAGGCGACGGCTGGAGCGGTCTCCCGGCGAGGGCACGCGCGGACCGGCGTGTTTCGAATCCTCGAAAGTCGCGCAGTGTTGACCTAATTGGACGGCCCCAGGCGTAGGCGGCGCGTGGTTTACGAGATGGCTTCTGTTGTGAAAACAGGGCCAGCTTCTAACAACGTTGAACGCTGGTAGGCGCGAGAACGCCAACGCTGATCGCTCGCATGGTCTGCG
>Ga0173480_10000293_pt1 | contig 15665 bp, 16 predicted proteins | sample NitcycUS209509C1_FD_122622 | JGI IMG/M metagenome (GOLD analysis project Ga0173480, IMG submission 122622) | Soil microbial communities from Arlington Agricultural Research Station in Wisconsin, USA - Nitrogen cycling UWRJ-S209-509C-1 (version... | ecosystem: Environmental > Terrestrial > Soil... | reverse complement strand
ATGCACATGACGGCCACGCTCACCAAGTGGTACGAGGACCACGGCCGCCACGAGATCTTCGCCGGCAACAAGAACGTGCCGATGTCCAGCAAGGACCACTCGCTGATCCTCAACGCCGAGGCGGTCGCCGCCGGGGCGCAGACCGACCTCGACGACATCGGCGTCGCCAAGAACGCCCGCGAGGAGAAGATTGCCGCGCGCAAGAAGTCGAACATGACGCCCGAGGAAATCAAGGCGCACATGGAGATGGAGCGGCTCTACCGGCAGCAGGTGCTGAAGGAACAGCCGACGATCCAGATTCAGGGGCTGGGCCGGCCGAAGAAGCAGGGCGTCCAGGAAGTCACGCACAAAGACGTCGTGTAGACCTCAGACGTGGGGGCCGCCTTCAGGCGGCCCGACCAGGGCCGGCGACTCACCTCGCCGGCCCTTTCTTTTGCACCGCAGGATTCGTCAAGACACGAGCCGGCAGAATCGGAGACTCTCACCTCGGAGGGTCTGATGATTCGTGCTGTCGCGCTTTCGTGTGTCCTGCTGGTGTCGGCCTTCGCGCGCGCGTGGGCGCAAAGCCCGGCGCCGGCGCCGATCGTCTTCTTCGACATCGCGGCGCCGGATTCGCCGAAGCTGCAGGCGTTCTACGCCGACCTCTTCGGCCCTACCAGTCTCACGCAGGCCCGGCCGCAGCAGCCGCGATCCACGCCCGCAACCCGATTGGCATCGGCCCGTGGTACAACGCTACCGGCGTGATGATCGCCAAGGACGTGGACGACCTGGGCCAGCCGTCGCTGGCGCCGTCCCTCCCATTACGGAACCCTTGTCCTCGGGTGTTCGGGGGAACTACATTTTTCCTGTAATCCAAGAGGAGGACGACGACATGGCAGTACGACTGGGCGACGAAGCGCCGAACTTCGACGCCGACACGACGGAAGGCCGCATCAATTTCCACGACTGGAAGAAGGGCTCGTGGGCGGTGCTCTTCTCGCACCCGCGCGACTTCACGCCGGTCTGCACCACCGAGCTCGGCGCGGTCGCCCGGCTCAAGGGCGAATTCGAGAAGCGCGGCGTGAAGGTGATGGGGCTGAGCGTCGATCCGCTCGACGCCCACTCGAAGTGGTCGCAGGACATCGCCGACGTCACGGGCAACGCGCCCAACTTCCCGATGATTGCCGACCCCGACAAGCAGGTCGCCAATCTTTACGACATGCTGCACCCGAATGCGAGCGACACCGCAACTGTGCGATCGGTCTTCGTCATCGGGGCCGACAACAAGGTCAAGCTGACGCTCACCTACCCGGCCAGCACCGGCCGCAACTTCGCCGAGGTGCTGCGCGTGATCGACTCGCTGCAGCTCACCGCCAAGCACCAGGTCGCGACGCCCGCGGATTGGAAGCAGGGCGAAGACGTGATCATCGTGCCGGCGGTCTCCGACGAGGACGCGCACAAGCGCTTCCCCGGCTTCGTCGCCAAGAAGCCGTACCTTCGCATCACGCCGCAGCCCAAGGCCTGAATCTCCGGGGGCCGGGTCTTCAGATCCGGCCCCCGCCCCCACCACCATGCGCTCCTGACGCGGCTGATAGAATCAGCGCATGCGTCTGGAGGGCCGCACCGTCATCGTCACGGGCGGAGCCTCGGGCCTCGGCGGTGCCACTGTCGATCTGATCACTGCCGCCGGCGGGCATGCCGTGATCGTGGACGTCAACACCGACGCCGGCCGCGCCAAGGCGGCCACGCTCGGCGACAGGGTCCGCTTCGTCCAGGCGGATGTCTCGTCCGACGCTGACGTGAAGCGGGCGATTCACGAGGCCACGTCAGCCTTCGGCCGCATCGACGGGCTGGTGAACGCCGCCGGCATCGTCGCGGCTGAGCGCGTCCTCGGCAAGGAGGGCGTGCAGCCGCTGGCGCACTTCTCGCGTGTCGTCACCGTGAACCTGATCGGCACGTTCAACATGATCCGGCTGGCGGCCGAGAGCATGGCCGAAAACACCCCCGGCGAGGACGGTGAGCGCGGTGTGATCGTCAACACGGCCTCGGTGGCCGCCTTCGACGGCCAGATCGGCCAGGCCGCCTACTCGGCCTCCAAAGGGGGCATCGTCGGGATGACTCTACCGATCGCGCGCGAGTTCGCCCGCGTCGGCATTCGCGTGATGACCATCGCGCCCGGCACCTTCGACACGCCGCTCCTGGCGGCGCTGCCCGAGGCGGCGCGGCAATCGCTCGGGCAGCAGGTACCGTTTCCGGCGCGGCTCGGCAAGCCGGCCGAGTACGCGGCGCTCGTGCGCCACATCTTCGAGAACCCGATGCTGAACGGCGAAGTCATCCGCCTCGACGGCGCGATCCGGATGGCGCCCAAATGATGCTCGTGGCCCTCTCCGGCGCCGTGGCTGGCATCTTTCACGTCCTGTCGGGCCCCGACCATCTGGCGGCGGTGGCGCCGCTCGCCGCGTCGGATCGGGCTCGCGGGTGGCGCGCGGGATGGACGTGGGGCATCGGCCACGCCTCGGGCGTGATGGTCGTGGCCGTACTGGCCGTGCTGCTGCGCGACGCGCTGCCGCCGCTCGACTGGATTTCGGCCTGGGGCGAGCGCACGGTGGGCGGCGCGCTCATCGCCCTCGGGCTGTGGAGCCTGTCGCACGCGGCGCGGTTGCGGCGCACGCCTCACACGCACGGCGCACTTCGGCACGACCACGTGCACGCGCAGCGCGGCCCGCGGTGGATGCGCCGGCTTGGCCACGGGCACGCGTCGTTTGCCGTCGGCGTGCTGCACGGCATCGCCGGCAGCTCGCACTTCTTCGGCGTCCTGCCGGCGTTGGCGCTACCGACACCCGCAGCGTCGTTCGGCTACATCGCCGCGTTCGGCATCGGCACGGTCGCCGCCATGACCGCGTTTGCCGGTGCGGTCGGACGGATCGGCGGGCAGCGCGCACCCCTGTCGCACCATCGCCTGATGGCCGGGACCGGCGTCGCCGCGATTCTCGTCGGGTGTGTCTGGTTTCTGTCGTAGGGGCCTACGACTCAGCGAAGTTGAGCCTTCGCCGCCTGAAACTGCGCCATGGCTTCGCGCACCTGGGTCATACGGTCGCCACTGAACGTCGGTGCCACCGCACCTTTGGCCAGCTGCACCGCCGATGTCATCAGGCCGTGCGCGCCCTGCACGTTGCGCGGCACCTCGGTGGCTCGGAGCGCGTCCTCGAGCTCGGCGAACGTGCCCGCAACCGCCGCGAGGACTTCGGGGGTCGGCATCGGGGTCGCGACGGACGAGCGCAGGAACGGCTGGATCTCCTCGAAGCGGGCGAAGATCGGACCGATCGCCTGACGGTACGCGGCGCTCTCCCCGGCCGGCCCTGGCGCGCCGGCGGCAACCGTGGCCGGCTGGGGTGCCGGGGCCAACGCCGCACCGGCGGCAGGCTCAGGCGCGGGTGCGGCGCGCACGGGTTCAGCCGCGCGCGGCGCGAACACGGGTTGTGCTCGCGCCGCGTTCATTGCGCGCGGCGTCTGGCGTTCGTCGAAATCGAGCTGCGCACGCGAGACGTCCACGTACACGCGGCTGCCCTCGACGCGCACCGTCGCGACGGCGTTCTCGGCGACGCTGACGCGGGCATCGAGCCCGTGCGCTCCCTTCGGGTCGGCGGCCACGCTCACGTGCTTGACGAGCTGCACGTCGGCCGGCGCGTTCCACTCCTGCGACTGGATCGGCTGGTCGATCGCGCTCGTCGTCACCACGAACGTCGTTGCATCGACGCGCTGGCCGCTCACCTGCTGCGGCTCCGCGGCGAGCTCGAAGGTGACGGCCAACCGGCCCGGCGCGGCGACGAGCACCACCGCGGGATTCGACTTGTCGGAGAGGGCCGCCGCCACGGTGCCAGCGGCACGCAGGCGCTCGTCCACGTGCAGGCGGCTGCCCGACTGACCGAGCTTGGCCACCGCGCGCTGGGCCGCTTCGGCCTCGTCGATCGACACGAAGGGCCCCACCAGCACGTCACGCTGCGACCCGTCCAGCCGCCACGAGAACGACGGCAGCCCGGCCTTCGTGAGCCGGCTGGCCATGACGCGCGCGTCGGTATCGTGTGAGAACGAGGTGACCTGCACGCTGAAGCTGGCCCCGGTGACAATCGGCGGGCCGTCCACAGGCTGATACGCAGTCGCGGCACCTGGCGTGGCGTCGCCGCCAGCGGCACGCAGCCACACGACCGCCGTCACCGCCGCGAGCACGATCGCAGCGGCCATCCCCCACGCCTTGAGGCGATGCGCGCTCGGCCACACGTCCACCGTGCGCGCCAGGTGGGAGCTGAGCGACTTCATGCGGGGCTTGCTGAGAAAGCGATCAAGCTGGTCCTCGTCGAGGAGCAGAACCGTGTAGCGGTCGCTCTCGACCGCCTGGCTCGTGGTGGGCTGATTCTGCGCGTCTCGCCTGGCGATGTTGGACACGGCTGCACCGCCCACTTAAGGAGCTTCCTGTCAGTGCACGCCGGCAAAGGGCCGGTGCGCCGGCGCCCGACGAGCCGGCAGCGCAGTAGGCGCCAGCTCGTTGTCGACGAAGTACGACGCGCACGCCGCGTCGAGGAGCTCTCGATTGATTGTCGGCACGACGCCGCGATACCGACAGAGCGCGAGCACCTGGTCCAGGAGGTCCCGCGGGTGGCAGGCGCGCAGCGCCCGGCCCCGCGGCCGGTAGTGGCGGCGCTGCAGATACGACACCATCACCTTGTGGAATCCGAGGCCGCGGTTCCGGCAATTGAGCTCGAAGATGCGATGGAAGTCCTCGAGCGAGGGGTCCTCGACCGGAATCTTGTAGGGAATGCGGCGCAGGAACGCCTCGTCGGCCAGGGACGCCGGGTCGAGGTTGGTTGCGAACACGGTCAGCACGTCGAACGGCACCTCGAACTTCTTGCCGGTGTGCAGCGTCAGGAAATCCACGCGGCTCTCGAGCGGCACGATCCACCGGTTGAGGAGCTCGTCGGGGCGGATACGCTGCCGGCCGAAGTCGTCCACCAGGAAGACGCCGCCATTCGCGCGCATCTGCAGCGGCGCCTCGTAGAATCGGGCCAGCGGGTTGAACGTGAGATCGAGCTGATCGAGCGTCAGCTCGCCGCCCACCATCACCACGGGACGGCGGATGCGCACCCAGCGGCGGTCGCACGGCGCGGCGGCAATGATGCTGGTCGTGTCCGGTTCGTCGTGGTCGAGCCGATCGTGATTGATCGGATCGAACATCGTGATGATGTGGCCGTCGACGTCGATCGCGTGCGGTATGTGCATGTCGCCGCCGATCGCCCGGCCCAGCCCCTCGGCGATGACGGTCTTGCCGTTGCCGGGAGGCCCATAGAGAAACAGCGCTTTGTTGGCGTTGGCCGCCGGCCCCAGCTTCTCGAGGATCCCGTCGCCGATGATCAGGTGCGAAAAGCCGTTGCGCAGCCGTTCCCGATCGATGAACCCGCGCGACGCCTGGAGCGCCTTCATCTGCTTGACGTAGGCCGCGAGCGGCACCGGCACGGCGCCCGTGTACTGGTTGATCTCGAGATATTGCAGGGCGCGGGTGCGTCCGAGGTCGGTGAGGGCGTAGCGATAGCTCGAGCTCGCCGCGGCACTGGCCCCCCGCACCTCGATCAAACGCTCGGTGCGGAGGCGGACGATGAGCGGCTCGAAGAGGCCGTAGGCCACCTTCATGCGCTCGGCGATCTCGAGGCCGGTCAACTCGCCGGAGAAGAGCGTCTTGATCAGCAGATGCTCGACCCGCTCGGCCGGCAGGCCGATGTCCTCGAGCGTGTGCGGAACCGGCGGCGGCGGCGTGGGGCGCCCTGCAAGAGACTGTCCGGCTGCGCTCATTTCTGGCCCTCCGCGAGCGGGAACAGCACCTCGACGATCTTGATGGCGGCCGGGCCGATGGTCACCACCCAGATCGCCGGAAAGATGCAGAACACCAGCGGGAAGACCATCTTGACGCCGGTCTTGGCCGCGGCTTCTTCCGCCCGCTGCCGGCGCTTGGTGCGCAGCGTGTCGGAGTGGACGCGCAGCGAGCGCGCCACGCTGGTGCCGAACTTGTCGGTCTGGATCAGCATCGCGGCGAGCGACGACAGGTCGTCCACACCGGTGCGTTCCGCCAGGTTGCGCAGCGCGTCGGCGCGCCCCTTGCCGGCGCGCAGCTCGAGGTTGATCAGGCGCAGCTCCTCCGCCAGCTCGGGGTGCGCGAAGGCCAGCTCGTCACCGACGCGCTGAATCGCCTGGTCGAGGCCCAGGCCGGCTTCGACACTCACCACCAGCAGGTCGAGCGCATCGGGCAGGGAGAGGCGGATGCGATGCTGGCGGCGTTGCGCCATGCGGCCGAGCGCCATGCTCGGCAGCAGGTAGCCGAACGCGGCGCCCGCGAGGCCGGTCATCAGGCTCGCCCTGGGCACCATCGGGTTCGAGAGCACGACGAAGAGCGCGATCGCCATGCCGAGACGGATGCCGAAAAACACGGTGAGCGCTTCGCTGCCGCGGTAGCCCGCGGTGATGAGGCGCTGGCGGAGCTTCCCGATCTCGCGCGAAGGCTTCGGTGCCGCCTGGCCCAGGCGCTTGAGCGTCTTCAACAGGCGCTCGTTGCGGGCCGCGGGCGGCGGCGGCAGCGTCCCCCCGACACCGAGCTCGCCGAGACGCCGTTCGATGGCGGTTTCGCCCCGCGACATCGCCAGCCCGATCGCCGTGACCAGGAGCGAGACGAACAGAAACCCCATCAGGGGCAACAGCAGCGTCACCTTACACCTCGATCTTGATGACCTGACGAATCCAGATGAACCCGATCGTCTGCATCACGATGGCGCCCATCACCATCGTCTGCCCCATCTTCACGGTGAAGAGCGTCCGCATGTGGTCGGGGCTGATGAACATCAGCGCCACCGCCAGCGCCGCCGGCAGCGCAAGCAGTACGTAGCCGGTGAAGCGGCCGTGCGCGGTGTGCACGCGCACCTGCCGCAGGATCTTGAAGCGCTCGCGGACGACGTGGGCGAGATTGTCGAGAATCTCGGCCAGGTTGCCGCCGGTCTCGCGCTGAATCGCCACCGTGGCCACGAAGAACCGCACATCCATCAGCGGCATGCGCTCGGACAGGCCGTTGAGCGCGTCGTTGAGCGGCAGGCCGTAGTTCTGCTGCTCGAAGCTTTTCTTGAACTCGACGCCGACCGGCGCCGGCAGCTCGTCGGCCACCATGCCCATCGCCGACTGGAAGGCGTGGCCGGCACGAATGGCGCGCGAGAGCAGATCGAGCGCCTCGGGGAACTGCTCCTCGAAGCGGCGCACGCGATGCCCGCGCTTGATCTTCAACCACAGGATCGGCAGGCACAGACCAACGGCGCCGGCCGCCACGGCCATGCTCCAGTGGGGCGCGAAAAGAGACCCCACGAGTCCGGCCGCGCCGCCGGCGGCGAGGCTCATCCCGATCACCGGTCCCGGGCTGATGGCTGCACCCGACTGTTCGATCAGCGTCGACAGCCACGAGCCGGCATTGGTGCCGACCAGGCGATCCACGCCGGGTAGCGCGCTCGACTGGGCGCGGTTGAGGACGACGCTGGCGGCCCCAGGGACGTCGCCTTCGAACTGCGACAGGTCGCGCAGCCGCTTCTCGAGCTGCCGCCCCGCCATCATGCCGGGCAGCCGCATCAGCGCCAGGTAGCCGCCGACCACCGAGCCCGAGACCACGACGAAGACCAGGATCGCGAGCGCCATCACCTCACCTCCACCACGCCCTCGAACATCGACGCGGGCAGCTGAATACCGGAGGCGAGCAGGCGCTCGGCCACCTTCGGGCGAACGCCGGTCGCGCGGAAGCGGCCGATCACTCGACCCTCCTGGCCGACACCGAGCTTCTCGAAGACGAAGATCTCCTGCATCGTGATGATGTCGCCTTCCATCCCGGTGATCTCCGAGATGCTGGTCACCTTGCGGGTGCCGTCGCTGAGGCGGGTCTGCTGCATCACGATCTGGATCGCCGAGGCGATCTGGTGCCGCATCGCCTTCTCGGGCAGGTTGGTCGAGCCCATCGCGATCATCGTCTCGACGCGGGTCAGCGCGTCGCGCGGCGTGTTCGCGTGTACGGTCGTCAGCGAGCCGTCGTGGCCGGTGTTCATGGCCTGGAGCATGTCGAGCGCTTCCTCGCCGCGGACCTCGCCAATCACGATGCGGTCGGGCCGCATGCGCAGGGCGTTCACGACCAGCTGGCGCTGCCGGATGGCGCCCTTGCCTTCCACGTTGGCCGGGCGCGTTTCGAGCCGGGCCACGTGCTCCTGATGGAGCTGGAGCTCGGCGGCGTCCTCGATCGTCACGATGCGCTCGTCCTCGGAGATGTAGCTCGAGAGCACGTTGAGGAGTGTGGTCTTGCCGGCGCCGGTGCCGCCGCTGATCAGGCAATTGAGCTTGGAGCGGACGCAGTGCGAGAGGAACTCGAGCATCGGCGCGGTGAGCGCGCCCAGGGTGACCAGGTCGTTCGCCTTGAGGCGCTCGGCCGGAAAGCGGCGGATCGAAAGCAGCGGCCCATCCACCGCAAGCGGCGGAATGATGGCGTTCACGCGCGAGCCGTCGGGCAAACGGGCGTCCACCATCGGTGAGCTGTCGTCCACACGGCGGCCGACCCGGCTGACGATGCGGTCGATCACGCGCATCAGGTGCGCGTTGTCCTGGAACGACGCCGTGACCCGTTCCATCTTGCCCTTGCGCTCGACGAAGACGTTCTGCGCCGTGTTCACCAGGATGTCGCTGACCGACGGGTCGCGCAGAAGCGGCTCGAGCGGACCCAGGCCGAACACGTCGTCCACGACCTCGGCGAAGAGCTGCTCGCGCTCACCGATATTGAGCGGCGTCGGCTCCTCCGCCAACAGCTGGCTCATGAGCGCACGGATTTCCGACTCGGCGCGCGCCCGGTCGGCGCGGGCCAGCGCTTCGAGGTTCAGCCGGTTCAGGAGCTTGCGGTGCACGTTGGCCCGCAGTTCGAGGTACTGCTGCCGCGGCGCAGGGCCGGCGCCGGGGCGCGGTGCCGGCCTGGCGGCGGCCTGTGGTTGCGTCGAGAGAGGCGCTGTGGGCGCAGGTGTGGCCATGACCGGTTACCAGATGGACGCGAGACGGTTGATGCCGAGGGCGCCGCGCCGTTCGCCGGCGGCTGAATCACCCTCCGCGCCGGTGTCGATGATGCGGCGGATGAACTTGTCGAACTGCGTGGCCATCTCCGTGTTGCCGCTGAGCGCGAGCGGCACGCCGGAATTGAGCGCCGACGACACCGCTTTGTAGTCGCTCGGGAAGGTGTGAAAGATCGGCTGGCCGAGTGCGCTCTGCAGCTGTGCCGGCGGAATCGGATAGGGCTCGGCGGCGCGGTTGAGCAGGATCTTCACGCGCTCGGCACACGGCCCCAGCTGGCCGATGCGATCCAGCAGCCGCTGCGCGTTGCGAACGCAGGGCACGTCGGGGTTGGCCACGAGGCCGATCATGTCGGCGGTGTAGAGCGCCGACACCGAGCACGGGTTCATCTGCGATCCGGCGTCGATGACGATGTACTCGTACTGCCGTCCGAGCAGCCGGAACACCTCCTCGAGCGCCGAGCTGTCGCCGGGGCCAGGCCGATCGAACAGGTCCGAGCCAGCCAGCATCTCGAGCCCCGATTTGTGCTTCACCACCAGCTCGCGGAGGAAGTCGCTGTCGAGACGGTGCAGATTGTCGAGGGCGTCGAGCAGCGTGTAGCGGCTGCGCACCCCGAGAAACAGCGACACTTCACCCAGCCCGGGCTTGAGGTCCACGATCACTGTCGGCCGCTTGCTCAGGCGCGAGATTTCGACCGCGGAGTTCACCGCCATGGTCGTGGTACCGGCGCCACCCTTGGCGCCGAAGAACACCATCGTCGTCGCCTGCGGCGGCGCGGACGTGGCCCGACGTCCTGCGGTGCGCGTGACGCCTTCGTCGAGCACGTCCTTGGCCGGCGGCCAGGTGAAGAACTCGTTGGCGCCGGCGCGCATCGACTGCAGAATCGCGTCGGGGTTCGAGCTGGCGGCCACGAAGAAGATGCCCGTCGTGGCATCGGCCGTCCGCAGCCGCTCGACGAGCGCCACGGCGGCGGCAAGATCGCCACGGCCGTCGACGATCGCCACGTCGGGGCTGGCCCCGCGGCGGTCGTCGCCGACGATGACGGGTACGGACGACGTGCGCAGCATCGTGGCGAGCTGCGCCTTGAAGGACTCGTCGTCGCTGAGGATCGTGCCGGACAGGCGCGCCATGGGCGTTTCCCTCGAAAGCGATGGATCAGGGTGAAGTCGTCTGCGGCGGCGCGACCTGGGCCGCGATCGCGTTGGCGCGCGCGCGGGCCTCGGCCAGCGCGGCGGCGTCCGGCTGCGGCAGCGCGGCGGCCGCGTCGGCCTCGGGCGCCTTCTTGTGCTTGTTGGCCTTCTCCTGCCGCCGCTGCTCCTCGGCGGCCTTCGACGGCACCGGGGCGCTGATGCTCGAGCGGCGGTCCGGCGTGAACGCCTCCGGCGGCACCGGCTTGGTCTTCGGCTCCGGCAGCGGCGCCAGGTAGGGCTCGACGAGGCGCGGCAGCGTGTCGGTCACGCCGGGGGAGTCGTTCGGCAGGATGTGCGGCGTGATCATCACGACCAGTTCGCTCTGAGCCTTCTGCGCCGCCTTGCTCTTGAACAGATGCCCGAGGATCGGAATATCGCCGATGCCCGGGATCTTCTGCAGCGTCGAGTTCACCTGGTTGTTCATCAGCCCGGCGATCGCGAACGTCTGCCCGTCGCGGAGCTCCAGCTCGGTCTCGGTGCGGCGCGTCGAGAGCGCCGGGATCCGGAAACCCTGCAGGGTGACGCCGTTGGCGTAGTCGAGCGTGCTGACCTCGGGCTTGACCTTGAGGTGCACCCGGTCGCCCCGGACCGTCGGCGTGAAGTTGAGGCGGACGCCGAACTCCTTGAACTGGATCGACACCGCCGACCCGTTCTGCGAGCCCTGCACCACCGGGATCGGGAACTCGCCGCCGGCGAGGAAGCTGGCGTCCTTGCCGCTCTCGGCCACCAGGTTCGGCTCGGCCAGGCTCTGGAAGATGCCGCGCTGCTGCATCGCGCGGATCACGGTGCCGAGGTCGTACTTCTCGCTCAGCAGGAACAGGTTGAGGAAGTCGCTCACCGAGAACTTGCCCTCGGCCGCCGTGACCGCGCCGCCGAATTCGCTCGAGGCTTTGGTCCACGCCAGATCGGTGAAACCGGGCGCCGTGAACTGCCCCGTCGTCACCCGGCCCAGCGTGTTGTTGATGCCGGTGGGGCTGGTGAAGAGCGACATGCCGAACTCGGTGAGGGCCGAGCGGCTCACCTCGGCAAAGCGCACCTTGAGCAGCACCTGGTTACTGGCCGGCCCCTCGCGCACCTGCAACAGCGTCACCACGTCTTCGCGCTTCTCGACGTAGCCGAGCGCGACGTTGATGGCGCGGTCCACCACGTCCTTGCTCGAAACCGATCCCGAGAGCACGACGTTGCGGCCGTTGCTGCGCACCTCGATCCGCTCGGCCGGGAACAGCTGCTTCACCTGCTCGTTGAGCCGGGTGAGATCCCGCTGCACCGACACCTCGAAGCGGCGCACGGCGCCGCCACGGCTCCACACGAACATCGAGATGGCACCGGGCCCCTTGCCGTGGACCAGCAACTGGCTCGGCGAGGTCACCAGCGCGTCCGCGATGTCGGCACTCGTGAGCGAGACGCGCGCGATCGGGCTGCCGACGTCGATGAGCGTCGAGCGGCCGACCAGCAGGCGCACCGCGTCGGCCGAGGCGGCCTCGACGTCCACGTCGGGCGCCGCGGCCGGCGCCGATGCCGTCGGGGCGGCCGGGCTCAACGACGCGGCCGCCGTGGTGGCCACCGGCCGCAGCTGGGCGTGCACGGTGGCGCCGCCAAAGACCGCGACGATGAAGATGTGGCTGCCAACGACCCAGGCGGGCGTTAGTCGTGCGGGCGGGCGTGTCGTCTGCTGGGTCATCACTTAGTCCTGCCTCACGATTTCCTGCGCCCGCTTGTCGCCGCGGATGATCTCGACGGTGGGCGCGGCCACGGGCTCGACTCTCGGCTGCGGCTGCGGCACCGGCCGCGAACCGGACGACGCGGCCTGGCGCACGACCGGGGCGTATCCGCCCGCCATCAGCGCCCCCGGACGGATGCCGCCGGTGATCGGCGCGGTCTTGTCGGTGGGGTTGCGCAGCGCGAGCTGAATCTTGCCTTCGGTGCTCGCCAGCGTCAGGCGCTCGGCCTGGACCGGATCGACGAGCAGCGTCACGACGCTGACCGCCAGCGGCTTGCCGTCGGCCTCATCGCGCTCGATCCTGGTGCCCGCGGTCAGCACCTGGACGTTGGTGAGAATCACTTTCGTCTGCACGTCCTCGGGCCGCTGCGTCGGATTGACCGTCGCCACGACGTCGACCCGCGTCCCGGGCAGGACGTATCCGGCTACGCCCACGACGTCGTTCACCCGCACCGAGAGGGCGCGATAACCCTCGGGGATGATCGGCGGCAGCCCCGCGCCCGCTTCCTTCGCGGCGAGCTTCGCCGGCAGGAACGCCTCGTTCTGCGTCACCGGCTGGATGAGGCCGCGCCCGACCAGGTCGTCGGGGTTCGAGAAGGCGCCCATCGGCACCGCGTCGGCCGGCCATTGAATGGCGCGCAGGTCCTCGCGCCGCACCTCGGCGCCGAGGTCCATGTCGGAAGCGGCCACGAGCACCGCCACCGTCTTCACGCCGGGCGTGTTCGTCGCCGGCGCCGCCTGCATGTATTGATAGGTGCCGAACGCAAACGTCCCGCCCGCAACGAGCGCGAGCGCGAGCACGATGAGGATGCGGATGCGAGCCATATGTGTGGATGCTCCGGAACGGGCGTTACACGGTCACCAGCTGAGCGCGACCAGCACGACGCCGATCGCGATGGCCGGAGCGTAAGCAAAGCGGTTGTCCGAGGCCGTGCTCTCGATGCCGGCACGGACCTGCTGGTCACCGGCGAGCAGGCGGCCGGTCGAGCCGATGGTCTGCGTCAGACGGCGGCGGCCGACGGCGACGAGCAGCGCCAGAATGCCGCCGGCCATCGCCGTGTAGAGAAAGGCGTAGATGGTGTCGGTGGGGCCGAGCAGCGCGCCCGCCGCGGCGAGCAGCTTCACGTCGCCGGCACCGGTCGCGCCAAAGAGATGCCCCGGCATCATGAACGCCAGGCCCAGCAGGCAGCCGAGGAGCGCAGCGCCGAGGCCCACGCGCCCGAAACCCGCGGCGGCAATGCCGACACCGACGGCCGCAAGCGAGGCCGTCAGCAGATTGGGAATGCGCCGGGTCCGCAGATCGATCACCGCCGCGGCACCCATGCCGACGGCGACGATGGCGGTCACCAGCGCGTCAGAATTGTGCAGAAGCGATGACATCCCAGAACACCGTTTTGAGGGTTGAGCCCAGCATCTCGACGGCGCCAATCGCCGCGATGACAATCAGAGACACGAGGAGCGCGTACTCCAGGAGGTCCTGGCCCGCGTCCTCTGCCAGACCTGCGGCGGACGCGGATCTCCTGAGCCGCCGGATGGCTTCGCGTAGTCGAAGCACGCCCATCTGCCCCCCTTCGCCGCGCACACGTCCCCCACGACCTGTGACACAGCGTCTCGCGAATTGCGCGGGACCGGTCCCCCCGACCGGCCCCGCCCGAGTGGATTGCGAGGGGTCGTTACGGAGGCGTGACCAGCTTGTTGCTGATCGCAGTGAAGATGTCGCTGGCCTTGGTGCCGGTGGACGTGATGGCGGCGACCGCGACGAGCGCGATCAGAGCCACGAGCAGCGCGTACTCGAGCAGGTCCTGACCGGAGTCGTTGCGGAGCATCTTGCGAAGGCGAGTAATCAGGTTCATGGTGGTTCCTCCCGCGCGCTCCGTTCGGAACGCGGCTTGTGTGTCCCATTTGCGGCCACGCTCCCCAGCATGTCCGCGACGTCGGCACCCTAAAGCGCAACCGGCATGCCACGGTGCCGGCGCGGGACTGTGATTCGTCGTCAAGTGCTTCTGCGCACGACGATTGAGCCCGAGCATTCGCGAGGTGCGTGCAGGCGCAGGGCGCGGACGGCCGTCCGATCCGGCACCGCACATTCGTAACCGGCGAACCGCTTTTTCGTTTTCGTCAGGGGTGTTCTGAAGCGGAGCACACACGAAGGCGAACGGCGCGTCACCCGAGGCCGTCGTGCGCACTGCTGTCGTCGCCCACCTTCCACTTTTGTCGGCGGGCTGCCGGATCTGTCGCCGGATTCCGCGCCGCGGCGGCGCGCCGCGGGCGAGGCCGCGCAGCAGCGTGCCGGTTGTGGCCAGTGGCAGCGGGAACGGGGATTGCGATCGCATCTGCACCCTCGACAGGGGACTAGATGTGCGAAAAGTAGTCGGTGAGGCGCTGATCTCGATGGCCGCGCTCGTCATTCTGCTGGCGGCGCTGATGGCGCTGGACCCGCGCGTGCGCGACCACGTGAAAGGCGTGCTGAGGAAAGACATCCTGTCGGCCGATGTGGCACGTATGAACGCCAAGGCCCACAGCGCCGTGACCATGACGAAGGTCAGCGCCCGCGAGCACGGCCTCGATCACGCCGCGCTGGCGGTGTTCGTCATCGCCGCCACCGGGCTCGTCGTCGCGATGCTTCGACTCTGACCCCATGCCTCTCATCCTCGCCATCGATCCCGACAAGCGGCAGAGCACCCAGCTCGCAACCCTGGTGAAGACCCAGCTGCAGGCGGAGCTCGTCCACCGCGCTACCGCGGCCGAGGCGCTGGATGCGCTGAAGGGGCGGGTCCCCGACCTGGTGCTGACGTCGACGCTGATTTCGCCGCGCGAGGATGCGGCGATCGCCGCGCACTTGCGGCACCTGGGCGCGGCCGCAACGCACGTGCAGACCATCACCATCCCGCTGCTCGGATCGGCGGCCCCGCAGCGGGCCAAGAGCGTGCTGGCGGCGCTACGGCGCGAAAAGCCTCAGGCGGCGATGACCGACGGCTGCGCGCCAGACGTCTTTGCCGAGCAGATTCGCCAGTATCTGCGCACGGCCGACGAGCAGAAGGCGGCCGCGGCGGCTCCATTCGACGCGGCGCTCGCCGAAGAGCCGGTTGCGGAGACGGCGTTCGAACCAGCAGTCGCCGGCGAAGAGATCGTCATCGAAGCGGCTCCCCCGCCGGAGCCCGAGGCTGCGCTCGGCGACGAACCGGAACGGTTACCGCTCTCGCAGCTCCTGCGGCTCGTGTCGGACTGGACGACCGCGCCCACGGCGCCAGCGGAGGCGCCGCCACCGGCCAGCGAGCTCGACGACCTCTCAATCGACCCGATTGCCGCGCAGGCGCTCGAAGAGCTGTCGCGACGGCTCCCGGAGGCATCGCTCGCCGACGGCATCCCGGCCGAGGCTCCGGTGCCCGTCGTCGAGATGCAGACGTTCGAGACGCTCGACGCCATTGCCAGCCAGCTTGCCGCCGCCCCGCCGTCGAAGCACGAGAGCCTCGACGACCTGGCGAGCCTCTTCGCCGCGACGCCCACGCGGCCCCACGCCGCGCCGCTTGCGTGCGGCTTCGACACGCAGTCGGCGGCCCGCGGCCACGAGTTCGACTCACTCTTCGCGGAGCCGAGCGCAAGCACGGAGTCCGCTGCGCCGATCGAGGTGCCCGGCATCGATCCGAGCCTGTTTGCGT
>Ga0173480_10000292_pt1 | contig 15697 bp, 26 predicted proteins | sample NitcycUS209509C1_FD_122622 | JGI IMG/M metagenome (GOLD analysis project Ga0173480, IMG submission 122622) | Soil microbial communities from Arlington Agricultural Research Station in Wisconsin, USA - Nitrogen cycling UWRJ-S209-509C-1 (version... | ecosystem: Environmental > Terrestrial > Soil... | reverse complement strand
GCTGCAATTCGTGAAGTCGTAATCAAGCAGAAAGTTGAAGAAGATTACGAAGAATATCAGGACGATGAAGATACTGTCTTTGCCGGCCGCGTCAGCGGAGTTCGCCGGAAAAAGATGTATGTCGTCGATATGAAATCAAATCCGAATCCTCAGTATGCAATTTGGGTTGAGGCGGACGACGTTGAAATTCTCCTCGAACAGTTCAACATCAAAGAGTAGGTCATGCCACTCAACGAAGATTTGATGAAGAACTTCTCAGACGCTCTCAATGCAGAGATAAAGAACGTCGATGAAACGATGATTCCTCTGTTGAAAGTCTATCTCGATAACGTGCGCTCAATTAGAATGGCTTTCGGGGCTGAGGTAAAACTTATCCTCGAAAGCTCACGTAACTTGGGAGAGATTACCAAGGCAACTCCACAACTCTTAGAACTTGGATTAGCTATTGAGAAGCTAAATAAGGTTCTAACTCCTGAGATTATCGAGATAATCGCAAAGTTAAAGAAGGAGTAAAAGTGTTCTATCAAAAACCAGACAAAGACCGTGAGCACGTAGGAGGTAGAGCAGATAAAGCTGTAAAGAAGCATGTAAGACGGGACGCTGCATCACATAATTGCAGTATGTCCTTCGTGATTCATACCATTCTAGCACGTTATTACGACGTGCATATTGAGGAAACATATGACGGAATCAAACGAACCGAACCTTCAACAACTAGCATACTTCGGCGCAAGAGAAAAAATCAAATCTCTCGTCGAGGAAAAGCATAGAATCGACAGGGATATAAAGGAACTCAAGAGATTTATCCGAGCTGGAAAGCACAAGCTCGTAGATAAAACTCGAAAGAAGATGAGTCCTGCGATGAGAAAGGCAATCTCAAAGCGAATGAAAGCGATGCACGCTGCTAAGAAGAATGGAACTTACAAGAAAGAAGGCTAATGCTCTATAGACTCAAGTACAAAGTTAATTGGGTAGCTACTTCTCACGATGAAGAAAGAGACCCTATTAAGATAGTCTATGTTGAACCTAAAGGTGGAGAAAGATTCGACCACGTTGTAGAGAGAGTTAGAAAACAGGAGGAAAAAGATAATCAATACTCTCTGGTTAGATTCATCTCAATCAAGCAAGTCAAGGGAGTCATTTGGAAGGATTAAGTGACCATTCTCTGTTGCGGAGATAGAAACTGGAAGGCGGGCTATGCAATCATAGCTCGTCTTTCAGAATATCGTGGACAAGATGTAACTATAATCCACGGTAATGCTCAAGGTGCAGATAGAATGGCTGCTAAGATAGCAGTTGATATGGGTCTATCTGTTAAGTCTTTTCAAGCTGAATGGGAAAAGTATGGCCGCGCTGCTGGTCCCATTAGAAATAGGAGAATGTTAGTCGAAGGAAAACCTGACTTAGTAATTGCTTTCCATGACGATATTAGGAATAGCAAAGGAACAAAAAACATGGTCGAGCAAGCAAAGAAACGAAAGATTCCAACGGAGGTTATTAGTTCAACATGAGATTTGAACGTGAGGCAGGTAATCCTCCAATCTACAATATCTTTGATAATCTCAATGGTAATGTGTGTATTGGTTATATTCGTCGGACTATGAAAGGAGTCTGGCAACTTTATCTCTCTGATGATTGCTCTCTTGATATTGAGGAGATAGAGGAGATTCTAAAGAAGATGAAAGACTTGCAATCATAGGAGGAAAAATGTTCAAGATTGTTTTCAAGACTTTTAAGGACATCGAAGGTAATCAGAGCTTTGAGTTACTTGAAGAAGCCTCTATGTATTTCTTCAGGAATCTCGGTGCAACTACACAAAGGATAGAGTTGTATGAAAATACTTCTCCTCCTAACGTCGAACCATTCTATCGACTTATTCTCTCTGCTCATCGAATGAGAGATACTGAAGCGTTCATTGTCAATAGAATGGTCAACATTTTCTGACATGGCTTGTCACGTTTGCAAGAAAGACTTTACACCTATTAGGGCAGGACAGATGTTCTGTTCTAGTAGGTGTTTCAAACTAGCTATTCTGTTTCGCAAGATAAAGGATAGTCCTAAAGTAGATTGGACAGATAGATTAAATACAGTAAAGAAACTTAATCTTGATTTACTTAATCGTCTGCATAAGAACATAACTATTATTGATAGCCATTGGATATGGAGAGGTAACAAAACTCCAAATACATATGGAACAATAAAAGTAGATGGAAAGATTTGTGTTGCACATCGGTTATCCTTGTGTATATATCTGAAGTTGGATTACGAGGATATGGAATGGATGGCTTGCCATATTTGCCCATACAAAAAATGTGTTAATCCCACACATTTGTATCAGGGCAATCGGACTACTAATTGGCAAGATTGGTACCAGAATGGTACAAATTGGTTCTTTAGTGGGACCACTTGACATTGGACTTGAGATGTGCTATACTGGTAGGGTCGGTTTGGGGACGACTTTATAAGAAAAGACAAGAAATATATGCCTACTGAGAAGCGAGTATTAGTCATAGACTCAACGATTCTTAACGCGATTCAAAAATGTCCGTATTACACTTTTTTGTCGTTTCACAAGAATCTAAGAGCGGAAACTACCGCCGAACCATTGGAGCGTGGCGACCTTACTCACCATATTCTAGAACATTACTACAAATCCATCAAAGATGGTGGCAAGATTAATGAAGCAAGAGACTTCGCAGCAGAGAAAGGTCGAGAGAAATATCCATCGCTGCATATGGATGCTTCTGCTTCAGAATGGATTATCCAGTCTTTCTTTCAGTATGTAGAGAGATGGCGTAACGATGGAATCAAAGTCATAGACGTTGAGAAAGCGTTTATGATTAAGGTGTATGAGGACGACGAACTTATCGTCTACTACGCCGGAAAGATTGACCTCGTTGCAGAGTTTCCATTAATCGGAATTACTACTGTAGACCATAAATCGAGAACCAGAAAGAATGATGAGACTGAGCTGAATAATCAGTTCATTGGTTACTCGATTGCAACTGACTGCAACATCGTATATGTAAATGAGTTCGGCCTCCAGACCTCGAAAGCTCCAGAGGAAAAGTTCCGTAGGATGCCTCTTTCATATACAGATGGAATGAAAGCTCATTGGCTTAATAACATCTTGAAGTATTGGGTTCGTCAGTTGGACTATCATCTTCAGGAAAATGTATGGCCTGAGATTTGGAATCCGTGGCATTGTAAGAACTGTGTATTCTCTCCAGTCTGTAAGAGTTCTACAGAAGATGAGAGAATGAGAAAGCTCGGACAGAACTATGTAATCGGCCCTCCGTGGGATGTAACACAAGTTTTAGAAGGAGAAGGGAACGATAATCCATAAGGGAGAGTATGATTAAGACAAAGAAGAAAATATGCCCTCCTCATAAATATCGGAGGAGAAATCTTAGTAGGGATAAGACAAAAAAGTATCTTGTTTTCAAGTGCATGGACTGTCCGCACTATGTAAAGACAGAACTTGCAGTTGGAGCAGAAGCCCGTTGTTACAAGTGTGATGGTTCTTTAGTAATTTCTGCAAGAGACGCGAGTGAAGTAGCTAAACCAATTTGCGTTAATTGTAGAGTAAAGAGTAATAAAACCAAAGCAACTGAGGCAGCAGTTGATACTCTACTTGAAGAAATCTTTAAGGACTTGTAATGCTGCTTACGTTCAATCAGGAAAGGGGAGGAGTATTCAAGATATTCGACGGCCGCGATTACGTCGGTGCTCTTTCGCGAAGCGGGTTTGAATATAGATTTATTCCAGAACCTTTCGTCATTCTAGATATGGCTCAACTATCTCAGATACTTGAGTATGGTAAAGGACTAATAGCTAATGCCAACGCAACTTAGTAAGGTAAGTGTAGATAAGAACTTTAGGGCGCTTCTAATTGGCCCGACAGGTAGAGGTAAGACTATTGCTGCGGCTTCATGGCCCGGTAAAACTCTTATCGTTGACTTCGATAACAGACACAAACCAATTATCGACTGGTATCCTGACAGACTCGATGAGATTTCTGTCGAGGTAATCTTTCCACAGAACTACTGGACGGTCTTTCATCCTCTAGTTAACGACCTCGAATCAGGTAAGCTCAGATACGATAACATCTGTATCGACGGTATTACTTCTCTGTCCAACACGACAGTAGTAATGCAGATGATTGCGAAAGGTCTGGGTCCAGACAAAGGGAAAGTAACAAAAGGTGGAGTTGCAGTTCCTAGTTGGGATGAATTCAACGGCGAGGCCATGTTGATAACCCAATTACTGGAAACTCTAAAGTCGATAAAGAGTAATCTTTTCGTAACGGCCCACCCGGTTTTCAAGACTCGTATCGAAGGAACTAAGTCAATTAAGGAAACGTCGATTATCAGCTTCGGAACTAAGCTCGCTCCAATGGTTCCAGCTTATTTCGATGAAGTCTACGCCTTCGACTACGAATTTGACATTAACGCTGGCAAACCAGTCAAGCGTAATGTTTTCACCCAACCAACCAGTGATTATCCTGACGTTAAAAGTGCGTTAAAGGGATTGCCCGGTAAACTGGATATCACGAACAGGAACTTCTACGACGTAATTAAGGAGTATTTGTGAAATCCACGTTAAAGAAGAAGCAAGCTGAGATAGATACTCTCAGAGAGTTGCGTATGGGTGATAACAATACCATCATGCAGCTAAAGGCTGAGTTGAAAAAGAAAGACGAAGAACTCTTTAGACATAGATACATCGCAGTTAATAGCTGGATTGAGTCAGTGTCTAAGTTAAATAATGCAATAGCTTCGGCTATTGGAGAGGGTGTCGAACAGAGAAAGATTTGAGGATAAAATGTTCACAACGCTCATCTACCTGATTCTCGCTCTTGCTGTAGTTGCTCTGATTGTATATCTAATCGAGACATACATTCCCGGAGCGGCTCCATTCAAGATGGTAATTCGAGTTGTAGTAGTAATCATGTTGATTCTATGGGTCGTTTATTACTTTGGTCCGGGAATTGACAACGCATTACGAAGATAAAGAGAAATGGATTCTATACGCTAATACGCTCGGAATACGTATAGGAGTTCTTGCCATGAACTCTGTCCCGTCCATCGAGCATCTTTTATGAAGAAAATGGAGTTTCCAAACGGTAGCTCTATTAACTTTAGTGATTCTATTTACGGCCTCCCATACTATGAAAGTCTGGTAGGTTACACTTGGTTAGGAATAGAGAGGCACAGTATGTATGAAGGTGAAGGATTAGCAGAACAGCCTATGCAAACTCGTGATTATGACCATCCAAAAGGTCAAGTCACTATCAAGAAGGAACTCGACCTCGAAATTGTTCATCTTGAAAAGCAGCTTGCTGTCAAGAAAGAACTTCGGACACTTCTGGATGAAAATCCAATCATCGAGAAGTTCATGAATCTTTCGAGGGGAATTCTCTAAAGATTTGCATGAGGTATAACTCGCCCGAGTAATACAGAAGCTCATGCAACGGGTCTTAATTTGTGGTGCCACGACCCTAAAACTTGCAACCACCGTGACTCATAATGTTGGATACGATAATACCAACGGGTTTATCAGATACCTATGAGTGAAATTACTGATACGTGTCTTTGCGGCGTTGGGTTCTCACGTAAAATGAACTCACCACAATTTGGGTGTATTCACCCAAGATTGGTAGCTGTGCCGAAAGGGAGCGAACTACCAAACAATAGTTTCCTAGCCGGTTCTATGAATCAAAAACCGGTCTCTTTAACTGGAGGCAAAGATGGTTACAAAAGAAGATTTGAACAACTGGTTCACTTATCATTCGCCAAAAGGGGACCAACCGGAGCGATACGTTAGGATTCGAGAAGCTGCAAAAGAACTTGCAACTGTAATTCTCGACAATACTCCAGCGGGGCCAGACCAGACTGCTTCAATTCGTAAAGTTCGTGAAGCGGTCATGACTGCGAATCAGTCAATCGCTTGTGAGTAGATATGAAAGTCTACATAGCAACTAGCTTTCACGATAAAGAGAGAGCTATCTTTGTAGCCAGTCTGCTCAAGGAAAACGGGCATGAAATTACTTGTCCGTGGTGGCTATCTAAAGTTCCGACAGCAGAAGAAGCTATTAAAGATATTCAGAGTATCCGAGAGTGTGATGTTATTCTCGGCCTCTTTGAAAAGCCATTCGTTTACAAGGGAGCTATCTTTGAATTAGGGATAGCTTACATTCTCGGCAAGAGCATTATCATCGTCGGAGAAGAACTAGACAGTATGGTCTTTATGCTCCTTCCTGAGTTCGTTCAGGTAAAGAGCGTAGATAAGGCCATGAAACTTCTGAAAGACAAGGTTAAGCAGGATAACCCTGTTTAATAAACGGCAACAAATAAACCGAAGGAAAAGAGAAAAAAAGATGAAGTGGAATGTATCGCCAAACGATGTAAGTCGCGGTAAGTTGGTCCAGAAACCCGGCTGGTATCCTCTTGAGATTGTTGGTTACATGGAGGAGCAGTCGAAAAAGGGAGATTCGACCAATGCGGTGTTTGATTTCCGCATTGTTTCGGATGACCCAAATGCGAATGGAATCGAGATTCGCAACTGGTTCAACGAAAAGGCACCGGGTATTGCGGTTCCTTTCATGAAGGCTCTGGGTGCTGAGGAATTGCCAGACGGTTCAATGTCTGTTGATTTCGGCAAGCATCTGGTTGGCAAGAGGATTCAGGGATTCATCAAGCGTGGTGAGTTCGACGGGAAACCGAAGAACGAAATCTCTGAATTTGCTCCTCTGAGCTAGTAGCAATAAATGGATTCCTGTGAATACGCTCGGAATAAGCAGGTCGCTAAACTGCGGCGAGGCCGGTCCATCGAGTTCTTAAGTTCTAAAGCTATCCGAGGGTGGCGGAACTGGTAGACGCTACAGACTTAAAATCTGTTTCTCTCCGGAGAGTATGGGTTCGATTCCCATCCCTCGGACCAATCGTGTAAGTAATCCTGAAAAGAGGAGAATGAAAATGAACGAAGAAACCTTGGAATACGTGCCCTATCTTCTCGCCGGTGAAGATGACGACAAAGACGCCGACGAAGAAGATGAAGATGACGATGACGACGAAGATGCGGACGATGAAGATGACGACGATGACGACGATGAAGATGAAGATGACGACAACTCCGCACCTGTCGAGTAGGTAATTCTCGGAGAGTAGGTAGAAGAATAACTCTATCTACTCTCCCTCTAATTTTTTATGACTGAAATAAGAGAACGACCTTGGATAAAGGATGTTCGAGCAACTGAAGATAGTTGGTATAGCTATGACCAACCTTCTATCAGGAAACTTGCATCCATTCTCAACAAGTCTAAGTCTTGGGTTGATAAGTCTCTTAAGTTAGCTATTGGATTGAGGGTTTATCCTCAGCTTAAGAATGAGAGAACTCGTCATTCTGCTTATCGCCTAGTATTGAGAAAGAGGAAAAAGTGAACATATCAGTTCTGACTAATCCCCGCGGTGCTAATTACCGCCAACTTAACTCACTTAAGAAGTTGCTTGCAGAACTAATAGAAGAAACGGCCGCGCAAGACAAAGAAAACTCTTTCGCTCATTCAGGAGAGAAACAGAATCAGTCAATTCACGCTGTAGGTAAAGCGTTAGGTTTCTCCATTGTCATTCACCCAACTAAAAGCCCAGATATCGCAGATGGTAAAGTATTGCCATCAGTCTCGAATACTGAGCGCAATCGAGCTTTGGTTGATAGTGTTGATATTGTTATCGCTATACCTATGGTTGTTTTTGAGTATGAGGATTCTCCGCTGTTCAAAACAGTCAACTATGCAGTGGCAAGAGCTAAAGAAGTCTATCTTCTAAGTCCACGCGGGAACGTGTATCAGGTCTGGAATACAAAAGAGTAGTTGTGAGTAAAGAAGAACTCATTGAATTACTCAAATGGGCTTACGGTAGAATCCCATCTAAAAGATTGGGAGAATCTAAGTTGATAGATTACGACCCGGCCGGTTCAACTTACGAATTTACTGAGTTCGAGCAATCAAAGAAAATACGCGAACTCTTAGGTTACAAACATGAACCATCAGGAATATAAAGAAGTAAGTAATGTCGTTTTGTCCGGGAACTGGCAATCCTCATTCTAAAGTTCTGTTCGTTGGAGATTGGCCGGGTGGCTCTGAAGTAAGTCAGAGAGAATCCCTAGTCGGTTCCACGGGAGATATTTTAGATAGAGTGTTTGGTGAGATTGGGCTATCGGACTATCGAAATGCTTTTTATTTCACTAATGCGTACAAATATCGACCTGACAATATTCATAAATTGGAAGGACTCGATGAACAGGTCCGCCTGCTATGGAATGAAATAGAGAGCATTAACCCGAACGTCATAATTACCCTCGGTGAGCTTCCTCTTAACATTGTTTGTGGTGTTAAGAAGGTAATGACTTACCGAGGGACTGTTCTGCCTAATGAGAAGTTTGGTTATTTACCTAAAGTAATTCCAACAATCCACCCACTTCATCTGGCTATGCCAACTAAGATGAGTGGAGATTGGTTCGAGGACAAGAAACTATACAACGGAATTTGGAGAACTATTCTCCAGCTCGACATTATCAAGGCGTTAGAGGAAGCTAAAACTAGAGACTTTCATCCACCTGATAGGTTGCTTAAAGTTGCAACTTCGTCGCTTGATGTAATTAGATTCTTCTCTCAGAACAAGGGCCGTATCCCCTATGTTGACGTTGAAACTTTTAGGTCTACATTATGTTCTTGCCTTGGTATTAGCTTTGACAAATATGAGGGACTCTCAATCCCACTCTTCCAAAAAGTAGGAGACATAAAGTTATGCACAATTCCCCACGCAGACCTCGCAAGGATATGGCAGGAAATACAAAACCTGTTCAATCTAGTAAAGATAGCCGGCCAAAATCTAAAGTTCGACCAGTTGAAATTGGAACTATTAGGTTTTCGGATGGCAGTATGTTCCGATGTTATGCTGAAGGCACATACGGTCAACTCGGAACTGCCCTTATTCGGTCTAAGTTTTTTGTCGTCGATATACACGAGAGAACCCTACTACAAGGACGAAGGAAAAGAGTTCAATCCAGCGAAACACGATATAAAGCGGTTGTTTTTATATAACGCAAAGGACTGCGTTGTAACTGCTGAAATCGACGAAGAACTTGAGACTGAACTAATCCAACTAAGCGATGAATACCATACTGACTTAGTAGGGTTTTATCGAGACTATGTAGTTCCTCAGCATCAGTTCTATTTTGACCTTGAGAAAACAGGGTTCGATATAGACGATGGGATGAGGAATTACTTACAGATGAAGTATGAAACTTGGAGGGATATACTTCAGGTCAAATTGGACACGGCCGCCGGGAGGAATATAAACTTCAACTCCCCTAAGCAAGTTAATGAATTCTTATACGGTCAACTTCAATTACCCATCATTACCGATAGACAAGGTAAGGTAAAGGGTGATGAAGATACAATCGCAAAACTCTTAAAGGACAGAGTTAAGAATGAAGCTAAGCGAGAAATACTCAATCATATTCTCGAATTTAGAAGAGTTAGCAAAACACTATCCACGTACTTACTCTGTGAGAAAGACTACGACGGAAGGATACGCAGTTCATATAGAATTATTGGGACAGAAACAGGACGTTCCTCTACTTCTATTTTATCTGAACCAGTTAGGCCTAAAGATATTGGGTTCGCGTTCCAAACCCTTACGAAACACGGAGATATTGGAAACGATATCCGTAGTTATCTCATTCCGCGTCCCGGATACGACTTAATAAATGTCGATTTGGCCCAAGCGGAAGCAAGGGTGGTTTGCGTATTATGCAAAGACTGGGAATTACTGGCAGCTTTTGACTCGATTGATATTCATCGCCGTACTGCTTGGTTGGCTTTGGTATCAGGCACTCTCGACTTAACAGTTGGCCCACATAATTCTGATTCATTAGGGAAGGATAGTCCAGAGCGATTCATAGGTAAGAAAACTCGCCATGCTGGTAATTACAACATGAAGTGGCGTGAGTTTATGTCCAATGTAATCTCTGACTGTAGAAGATTCCATATCGACTTCACTATAAGTAAGTTCAAGGCCGAACAGATATTGGATAGGTTCCATAAAGCCTCTCCGAAAATCAGGGAAGTATTTCATGCTGAAGTTAAGGACGCTATTGATACGACTAGGGCTTTGGTTACTCCGTATGGCCGTCTACGGAGATTCTTCGACAGAGCTTCTGATAGACTGTATGGAGAAGGGTTTGCTTACATACCGCAGGATACAGTTAAAGCTCGACTTACCAGAGCTGGATATAAGATTAAAAAAGACGCACCCTGTGTTCTATTCGCAGGGGAAGCTCACGATTCGTTTACTATGCAAATACCGCGGAACGAATCTTTAGCGATTTGCAGAGAAGTAATAAAGCCTGCTTTTGAGGCTCCGATAGACTTTAATAACTGCACGCTCAAGAGGGACTATAAGTTAGTCCTTCCAGTAGATTTCGAAATTGGCGAGAACTACAAGGACATGTCGAAGTTGAAGTTATGAGCTGGATTAACTTACTTCATGCGGCCACCGATGATGCAGAAACGCCGAGGAGTTTTATACAATGGAGTGGAATATGTTCAATTTCAGCAGTAGTTAGTCCTAATGTCTATCTAAATAAGGGTGGTAAATATCTACTCCATCCTAACATATACTGCTTATTAGTCGCTAAAAGCGGCTTAGGTAAGAGCTTACCTATTTCTATCTCTAAAAAGCTAGTTAATATAGTAGGTAATACTCGTGTAATCTCCGGCCGCTCGACTATCCAGAAAATCATCAAAGACCTCAGCATGACTGAGAGTGATGAAAAGACTGGATTACCAAAATTCAAAGATGCCAGAGGGTTCATCGTTTCTGGCGAATTTGCTGTATCAATGCAGCATGACCTAGACCTATTTACTATTCTCACAGACCTTTATGACACTCATGCTAACTCAGATATGTGGGTCAATTCAACCAAAGGTGGAGGGTCTGAGTTCTTAAAGAAACCATGTATTACACTGTTTTCAGGTAGCTCTCCAGAACACTTCGAGGAATTCGTACCAAAAGTAAACGTAATGGGAGGGTTTATTGGACGAACTCTCTTAATCTATGAAGATAAACGCTGGCGACTCAATCCTCTAGTTAATGAAAATGAGCCTGAGATAGATTACGAAATGTTAGCTCTCCATCTTAAGAGTCTGAAGGATTTGAAGGGTGGATTTAAGTGGTGCCAAGATGCAAAGAATCATTATGTGGACTGGTTCATGGATTTTAGACCCCAAGAGCATGACGATAAAACAGGCACAACAGAGCGGTTTCCTGACCATATACTTAAGGTTGCAATGTGTCTTGCTCTTAGTAGAGGAACAGAATTAACTTTACGAAAAGTTGACATAGAAGAAGCTCTCAAGATTTGTCTGAAACTTAGACATTCAATTAAGACTCTTACAAGTAGTGGTAAGTCGGCCTCCGCGAATCAGACTAAAGTAGCCCTTCAACTTATTCTGAAGGCTCCAGATTGTGAGATTAGTAGAGAGGCATTACTTCAGAAGGGATTTGGAGATTTTAGCTCGATTGAACTAGATGCCATTGTAGAGACTCTAATACAAACCAAGTTCATTGAGCAGGTAGGAACTAAGAATATTGTTTATCGGATTAGTAAGAAGGGTAGGGAACAGTGGAGCGAAGCGAAGGAAAAAGCGTGACACCTCTTTCTCTTATTCAGCATCAACTTAATACAATCTTCGAGATTCTTCCGGAGAATAAGTTTGAGTTGTATGAATCAGATGGAATGACGGTGTTCAAGATGCACAATAATACTTGGGATGGATTTTCCATCGAATGTCCCAAGAAGTATTGCTGCTTCATTTTTCTGAAAGGGACTAATTGGTCCAATAGAATGGACATTCCTTTAGACTTTGACCCAAGCGATATGCTTGATTTGTTAGGTGAATTTCTTAAAAGTTATAAGTATCCGGAGGAGAAGTGATGAGAACAGTTAACGAGTTAGCTAAAGAGATTCACGAAGTATCTACGTCAAAGGGATTTGAAGCTCCAAACGCCGATAATATGGGGCAGAAGCTTCTTCTTGTAGTTAGTGAAGTTTGTGAAGCTCAAGAACAATTACGTGATGGATATGGACTGAACGAAATCTATTACGAAACTGACCCAAGAAAGACTATAGACCCTAAACCAGAAGGTTTCCCAATCGAATTGGCTGATGCAATTATTCGATTGTTTCATATCGGCCACGCGGTCGGTATTGACCTAAATGCAGTAATTGAACAGAAGATTGCTTATAACAAGACAAGGCCAGAAAAGCATGGAAGGAAGTTCTAATGATTGGACAAGTGAACCGAGTATTTGCTGATAAAGGTTATGGGTTTATTAAGACTGAGGAAGGAGATGAATTCTTCTTTCATATGAGCGCGTTGCGCGGAGTTGAATGGGCCGGGCTAGTAGAACTCTGTAATAAAACTGAGAAACCCCTAGTATACTTCAAAGAGATGAAGCACAATAGGGGTCCCAGAGCTATTAACGTCGAGCTAATTCCGGAGTCTTAATTACTTGAATGTTACTCCAGAAGTAGGATTGACATTGAACTTCACTTTCTTTCTTCCACCAGTTTCAAGAGGTGGAATGAACCCGAATGGCCCTTCGGCTAAATCCTTGCTCAGTGGAGTCTTAGTTTCTCCTAAGTTCTGGACTCCCATTCCTACGAATCCGGGGAAGAACAGTGGGAATAGTTGTGGGTCCTCTTGACTCAATTCATACATATCTTGCAAGAACAGAGGAATCACACCTTCTATTACACGAGCTTTCCACTCGATTGGATTGCCTTTGTAATCACTATCTCCTAACCAGTCGTAGAACATAGAAGCAACTGGACTTAACTTATTCCCGAAGAACTCACCTAATTTATCTCTACGGGTTGGAGAGCCATAGTTCTCTCCTAAGTCATATTCCTTTCCAGTAATAGATGAAGCGGCCCCCGCGACCATTCTATTCGCTAGAACTACATACTGCTGTAATCCACCCCAAGGGTCCAGTCTCATATTACCGAATTTAACCTTACCTAAATCTGAGCTTACTGGATTATCTCCTGTTTCTCCACCAAGCATATTGCCGAGAATGTTAGCAGTTACTCCTGTAGCTGCAATCGAAGCCAAACTCTTAAGATACTGCTTCCTGATGAACATAGGAGAGTTTCTGTAAGCGAGTGGATTCATCGAGTTCAGTATCTTCATTCTCGACGCAATTAGACGAGGAGAATAGAAGGCTACATTTAGAGGTCCAGCAAATGCTTCCAGTTTACCTAATGAACCACGACCTGTAGAAACATTGACGTATTCAGCAATGTCTTTAACAAGTTTGGCATTAGCTTGTGGATTCAATCCCTGATTCTTAGCATCACGTAGCAATGCCTTAAAGTTCTGGAATCGAATCTCGTTTAAGAATGTAGATGCAGCTCTGTGATTGGCTTTAATTAACTTGCCAACAACAGGTATCTTTTCTGCAAACCTACTAACGAACTGGTCCTCTCTTTGAGCTAATCTAGAAACATCTGTTAAAGCAACACCGCTCTTCTCAGCTAATGGGAAGAATGGGTCTGCTTCAATAGCTGCCTTCTTAGCTGTATAGAAACTCTCGGAGAAACCAGCTTTAGCAGCTTTACCCCAAGAGGTCCAGAAGGGTTTAGTATGAATTGCTCCTAATCCCTGTCTAAAGCCGAAGCTCATTTCACCAAATGAATTGAGAGCTTTAGTAGTATTCAGAGCATCGTAGAAGTTTTCCGGCCCCACTAAGTCAATGTTAATCGGGAGGCCGGCATACATATTACGAATTTCATCACCAAATCCTTTACCGAATACCTCCTGAAGATACATTATTTCGCTGTCTTGTAGGGCCTGTCCTGCCTTGAGCTTTCTTAGACCTTCGGCAGCATTAACCTGTTCGTAAGGCTTAAGATTCTTACTTGCATAGACATCATTAATGAAAGGTTCAATATTAATCTTAAGAGGCTTAGTTACAACTCTATCAGACGAACCTCTTAATAGGCCAAGTCTCTCGAAATGACCTCTCATTCCTTTCGTTTCTACCTTCTGTATTGACGCCGCTTTCCTAACCCTGTCCGCATGAATAAGCTCTTGTTGGGCTTTAGCATGAGGAGTAGCCTCACGAATCGCATTAACCAATTGCCCATAAGGTTCATTCATGTTAACAGGTTTGAGTTGTGGGTCAAGAGCTTCTTTAGGAACATACTTGACCTTCTTACCTTGTGCTCCTTTAAGATAAGCCTCTAGAGTTCCCCTAAGTTTCTTCAACTCAGTCTTAGCAAACTTGGGTATTTCAGGTTTGACACCTGAATATACTTCAGTTATAGGAGGTGGATTTCCTTTCGGTTCATATCCAAGTTTCTTTGCTAATTCAGGACGAGCTTCTCCAAACTTCTTAGTAGAAGTTAATTCTCTAAGAAGAACATCAGCATTAGAGGAAGCTTCTTGATATTTCGCAATATCTGCTTCATTACCTCTACGTCGAGCATCAGTCAGTCTATTGCGAAGATTACTACTTTCATCAGAAGCAGCTGCAATTTCTTCATCTAATCTAGAAAAGTCATATTTTCCAGCTTCTCCAAGAGGACTACTAATGTTTGGGTCTTTCTTGAAGGCTTCTGAATAGGTTGTCTTTTCAGGAACTTGTTCTGCTCTAAAAGGTTCAACTTCTCCTCGAATAGGTTTTACTTGAGGGGTAATTTCTCTAGATTCTCTCTCAAGTAAAGCAGGTATTTTTGGTGCTGGAACTTCTTCACCTGCTTTGTATCCTAAAGACGGAGCTAGGTCTTTCAGTCTCTTTATTATTTCTAGGTCAGGCTTAACTCCCGAGTATAGCTCTTTAGTCGGAGCTTCTTTAAGGTAAGCATATCTAGTAGTTCCCTCTGCTTCATTCTTAGCACCAACTCTACGACGAGCTTCTGCCGCAGAATTAGCTTGTCCTACCTTCTGACCAGTCTGTTGGTCATAGATAGAATGAGAAGGCATTGCTCCTCTAATATCCTGACCAGCAGTTCTCTCGGCGGCCGCTCGAATATCAGCTCCAATAGCAGGTCTAGTATTACCAGATATTAATTCTCCAGCAGTAGGAGCAGCAGATTCTCCCCTTCTAGTAAATGGACTAATCTTCTGTCCAAGAGCCATTAGCTCTTTAATAGATGGGGGTTTAACTCCTGAGTAAAGTTGATTCTCAAACTCAGAAGCAAACGCTGCATCTGGACCAGTAGTAACTCTACCACCACCAGTTCCACCTACTTCTCCAGCAGTTGTTCCATGAGATTCAGCTTGTCTACGAACTGTAGAATTAGCATTGTCATCAATATGACTTGTTAATTCGTCAGCAGACTGAACCATTCTTTCTGGAGCCTGTTCAACCTTACCTCTTAAGTAAGCAGGTTTCTCAGGATGAACATTTCGTAATACAGATTCAGGAGCTAGATTAGTTACAGCAGCTTGAGTTTCGCGCGGCCATAAAGACCGTGGAACTACACCGTAAGCTGGTGGTAGAGCTTGTTCTCCTTTAGACCTAGAACGACGAATAGTATCAACTGTATCCCAAACTTGGTCCAATCTCTTACGAGATGAACTTCCTTTTGGTTTACTAGCTGGAACCATTTCGTCAGGGGCTTTCAT
>Ga0173480_10000291_pt1 | contig 15698 bp, 12 predicted proteins | sample NitcycUS209509C1_FD_122622 | JGI IMG/M metagenome (GOLD analysis project Ga0173480, IMG submission 122622) | Soil microbial communities from Arlington Agricultural Research Station in Wisconsin, USA - Nitrogen cycling UWRJ-S209-509C-1 (version... | ecosystem: Environmental > Terrestrial > Soil... | reverse complement strand
GTGGTGGAAGTCCCGCTGCATTCGACGGGCGATGCATCCCGACTGGCTGCGTTGCTCCTCATTCAAATACTCCCGGTATTCTCAATCGTCGCGCCTTGCCAGCCGGGCGCCTCGCCCGTCTCGGTGCAACGCGGGACCTCCACCACGGGCTGCTAGAAATCGAACTGCGCGCTGAACTTCACGAGACGCCCGTCGAGCACCTGCGTCGGCTGCCCCCAGCGATTCGTCGCAGGGTTGGTCCCGTAGGTGCCGAAGATCGTAACCGGCGTGTTGACGTTGAACAGATTGTAGGCATCGACGTTCGCTTGAATCCGTCCCTGGCCGATCCTGAAGATCTTGGTGCCGCGCAGGTCGAACTGGTTGATGCGCGGCCCGAAGACCGACAGCGGCGTCACGATCGGGATGGTAATCGAGGTGAGGCCGCCCGACAGCGGCCGCCCGAGCGTGGGCTGGATCTCGGCCAGCGTATATGTGCGGTTGGCGTTGTAATTCGCGCCCGGGTTGCTCTGGACGACGGCCGCCACCTGGATCCCGTAGGGGAACGTGTACGAGCCGTTGATCTTGATGCGGTTCTGGTAGGGCACGGCCACGTCGCAGTTGAACAGCTGCTGCGGCGAGTCGACGACGTAGCAGGTGTTCGTGCCGGACGACGCGCTCCCGCCCGCCGTCGTGCCGAGCTGCACGGCATTGCCGATATTCCACCCACCGCCCAGCGAGGCGCGGCCGAGGAGTCGCAGCTGGAAGTTCACGTCCACGCCGTTGTAGATCTCCTCGTGCTTGCCGTAGTCCGTGTTTCGCGTCACCAGATTGTCTACCTGGCCGAACGCGTTGGGGTTGATGTCGTAGAGTCCGCACAGCGACTGCCCGCTCAGCGGCAAGCGCGGGTCGGTCGGCACGGTCACGCAGTAGGGGCTGTAGTCGGCAGGCGTCACGCGCTGGTTGTCGGTCACCTGGAAGTTGCCGTACCAGGTGCGGAAGTAGCCGGCGTTGACGACCAGGTTGGGCACCACCTCGCGATCGATGTTGATCGACGTCTGCCAGTTGTAGGGGCGCTTCCCCCAGCCGGTGATCCAGTTGGCGTCCGGCGAGTTCACCGGCACGAAGGTGCCGAAGTTCGGGTTGGCCATCGCGCCGCATTCGCTGTTGGCGGCGGTGAGCACCAGGTCGCAGTCGGGCAGGAAGTTGCTGCGCCGCGGGTCGCCGACGGCAAAGAACTGGTCGTTCCAGGAGCGGGTGGTGCTGTTCACCGCGCCGGCTGCCTGGTCGAAGAGCTGCGCCAGCCCCGTCGTGTTCGACTGCACGTAGCGGTTGAGGCCGAACTTGATCGCCGTCTTCGCGTCCCCCTTCGGATCCCAGACGATGCCCAACCGCGGATTGAGGTCCTTCCAGTTCGGAACGTCGGTACGCGCCGGGAACGTGCGCGCGGGCACGAGGACGCCGGCCGGGACCGACGTCTCCTTCACCGACTCCCGGACCCAATCGAACCGCACGCCGGCGGTGACGGTGACGCGGTTCAGCCGCCACTGATCCTGCACGAACAGGCCCAGGTCGGGATTGAGCTGATCGATGGTGAGGCTCGGCGAGGCGAACTGCGTCAGCGAGCGCGGGACGCCGTTGAAGAACACGTACGACACCGGCAGGCCGTTGACCTGCGTCGGCGCACGGGTCGTGTAGGTGCGGTGGCCGCCGCCCAGGCCGTACATCCAGGAGACGCCGCTCTTGAGGGTGTGCTGCCCGCGGACCAGCGACACGTTGAAGCGCCCGTTCGACTGGTGGGACAGGCTCATCGTCCGGCTGCCGACGCCGTTGTAGGTAAAGCCCAGCCCCGTGTCGTTGATCGACACGTTGTCCTGGATGCCGCCGCCGCACCCTTCATAGTCGGACAGGTAGAGGTCGGTGCCAAAGCCCCCGAAGTTGAACTTGCTGGTGGTCACGCCCGCGTCGAACAGGACGCTGTTGGACTGCGGCCGGCTCCACGTGCCCTGGATGACTTCGTGGCGCTGGCAGTAGCCGGCGTTGGCCTCGTTCTTCGTCGTGCCGGTTTCGAGCTGACCGGTGAGCTGGTCCTGGAAGTTGCGCTGCTTGTCGTAGGAGAACGTGAACTTGTCCTTGCGCGTGGCCTGGAACGTGACACGTCCGCCGGCGCCGCGGTCCTTCTCGTCGGGCTTGATCGGCCGCCCCTGGTCCGGGGAGTAGACGAAGTCCGCCACGCTCGAATCGGCAAAGAGGTTGGCGACGGCCGTTGTCGTCCCCCAGCGCCGCGCGGCGGCGAAGAACCACAGCCGGTCCGTCAACACCGGCCCGCCCACCGACACGTTGTAGTCGTAGATCTTCTCGACGTGGTTGACCGAGGTCAGCCCCTGGCTGATCAATTCGTCGTCGAGGTTGTTGCTCTGGAGACCCTCGCCCGTGCCGGCGGCGAAGAAGGAGGCGCTGAACCGGTTGCCGCCGTCCTTGGGAATGCTGTTCACCTGCGCGCCGCCGAGCGAGTACTCGGCCGACCCCATCGTGCCGAGATCGACCACGACCTCCTGGATGGCCAGCGGGTTGGCGTAGTAGCCGCGGCCCGTGCCTTCAAGACTGCCGAGGCCCGGCGTGAGCGCGTTGTAGCGCATGCCGTCCTGCAGCAGGCGCGAGTCGTAGGTCTTGCCGCCGTGCACGGTGATCCGGACCGACCGTTCGCCTTTGCTGCCGCCGACATCTTGAGCGTTCGGCGGCTCGACGACCGCGGGAATGAGCGCCGCAATGCCGAGCACGCTCTTCGCGGTCGGCACGGTATCGAGGAGCTCGCGCGACACCGTCCGCTGCTGCGTCGCGCCCTGCGTGTCGACCAGCGGCGTCGCCCCGGTGACGGTAATCGTTTCCTGGAGCTGACTGACGGTCATCTCGGCGTCGATCTGCGCCGTGAAATTCGTCCGCAGTTCCAGACCGTCGCGCCTGAACGTCGCGAAGCCCGGCAGCGTGAACGTCACCGTGTAGAGGCCGGGCCGCAGCTCCGGCAGCCGGTACTGCCCACGATCGTCGGTGACCGTGGACCTGATCTTCTCGATGAGGGCCGGACTCGACGCCTCGACGGTCACACCGGGCAGCACGGCGCCCGACGAGTCTTTGGCCACGCCGGTGATGGTGGCCGTGCTGGCGCCTTGTGCCCATACCAGCGACGGGAGCAGGCATGCGACGACGACGGCGAGGAGTGCAAGACGGATGACGAGTACCAGGGTCACAGGGCCTCCTTGCGCAACGGGGCGCCGATCGAAGCGAGGCAACGGACGGGGGGCGCGCGGGGAGAGAGGGGCCGCGTGCCGTAACGTAACGGGGCGGATTATGGGGAGCCCAGCGACTGTGAAGCAAAGCCGCAATTGTCATCAATTGTTGCCGTCGCCTCGGGTTTTCCGCCTGCTCGAGCGATCGGGAACGTGCTTTCGCCTCCGGGGCGAACAGCGCTACCTTAGAGCCGGCGGGTGGCGAGGCTCGCCGCCTTCGCGACGAGGAGTTCACATGCACCGGATCATGCTGGCGATGCGCAACGTGCTGTTGGGAGCCGCGGCAGCCGCGGTTTTCCTGACCACCACCTATGGCCAGTCGATTCTCGGCCCGCCGAGCGAGGCCAACCACTTCATCGGGACGCCGACCGGCTGGGTGCACCCCAAGACCGCCTGGGGTGAGCCCGACATCCAGGCGACGTTGAACATGATGCAGGCCGCCAACGTGCCGCTGGAGCGCTGCGCCAACAGCTATCGCTTCGGCGGCCCGCCCTGCGACATGAACAAGCGGTGGTACACGGAGGAGGAGCACAAGCAGCGCCTGGCCGCGGCGGCCGGCCGCGGCGACCTCGGCCGGGAACTGATCGCGAAAGGCGAGTTCGGCCGCGCGCTGCTCACCGGCGTCACCGACCCGGCCACGCCGCAGCGGCAGACCAACCTGATCGTCGATCCACCCAACGGCCTGCTTCCCGCGTTGACGCCCGAAGCCAAGCGCCGCGCGCTTCAGATGGGCAGCTCATGGTCGCTGCCTGGCGAAGACACGGTCTACGACGGCCCGCTCGACTTCGACTTCTGGGACAACTGCCGCTCGCGCGGGATGCCCTCGTCGATGATGCCGTATCGGTACAACGGCGGGTTCAAGATCCATCAGGCGCCCGGCGTCGTCGTTTTCGACCTCGAGATGATCCACGACGCGCGGGTCGTCTTCACCGACGGCCGGCCGCCACTGCCGGCGGCGCACAAGCAGTACATGGGCAACTCGCGCGGACGCTGGGAGGGCAACACGCTCGTCATCGAAACCGACAACTACAAGGAAGGCCCGCCGCTGATCAACCTCGCGGTCGTCGGCTCACCCGCCGGCAACCGCTTTCCGGTGAGCGACCGGATGAAGACGACCGAGCGGATCACCCGCCTGAACGACGACATGTGGCTCTACGAGATCACGACCGAGGATCCGGTCGTCCTGACGCGTCCGTTCACGGTGCGGTATCCGATGCGCAACGACCCCACCTATGAGTGGTGGGAGTACGGGTGTCACGAGGGCAACACCATCGTGCAGAACTACAGCACCACGAACCGCCACGAGCGCGAGAATCCGCCGGCGGAAGCGCCGGCCAAGCCGGCGCAGGTGAGCGCGGAGGTGGCCAGCGCGCTCGCCGGCAAGTGGAGCGGCCGGCCCCGCCTCGCGACCATCGACTACAACATCTTCCTGGAGTTCACGAGGAACCCCGATGGCACGGTGCAGGGGACGCTGCTGGGCACCGATCTGAAGACGTTCGGCGGCAAGGCCCCGACGGCAATCAACAAGGCGCTGCGGGACTTCACGATGAAAGACCGGCGCCTCAACTTCGAGTTCCCGAACACGCAGCCGTGGACCTTCTCCGGCGAGCTCTCGGCGGACGGCACGTCAATCACCGGAACGGTGAACAGCGCCCAGGGCGGAATGCCGATCACCTTCAGGAAGGGGTAGACGTGGGGCCACCTTCAGGTGGCCCGGCCGTCGCGGCGGCGCGGCTGAAGCCGCGCCCTACGGGTGGCGTCAGCGGCCGGGCGGTGGCGCTCCAGCGCCGCCGGCAGCGGGCGGAGGGCCTCCCGCACGCGGGCCGAAGTTCGTGGTGACCGGCTCACCCTTGAGCTCCTGGAACGCCACGTTCACGTTGATCACGGCGCGCGACAACGGTGTGCCGCCGTATTCCATGTCAGCGAGCAGCGTTTCCTTCGTGAACTCCGGGAATCTCGGCTTCAGGCTGGCGGCAATCTCCTCCGGCGTCCGCTTGCCCAATCCGGCTTTCGCCGCGTCGAGCAGTGCGCGGTTGAAGTCGGTGTAGCCGCGGAACCCCGCCCAGGTGTTCACGTCGCCGTGCCCCTCGATGACGGTGTCCACATTGCGGATACCGTTCGCGGCCTTCTCGAGCGTGTCGGGCAGGGCGATCACGCTGCCGCCGGTCGCCGGGTCGATGAGCGGGGCCATCTTCCAGGCGAAGATGTCGCCGGCGGCCATGGCGCGGATCGCCGGAAACACGACGAACGCGTCGCCGTTGGTGTGACCGGCGCCGAACCAGTAGAGATCGATCCGATCCTGGCCGCTCCCGAGGGTGGTCTTGTCGGTAAAGGTCCGATCGGGCTTCATCGCCGGAGCTGACCGCGGGTTGGCATCGACCCATTTCGCGGTGTTCGCGTGCGTGACGACCTCGATCGTGGGCCGCGCGCTCTTGAAGTAGTCGTTGCTGCCGTTGTGATCGGGATGCACGTGGGTGTTGATGATCATCGACACCGGCTTGTCGGTGACCGCCTTCACCTGGGACATGATCGCCTCGCCGTTGTTGGCGAGCTTCGTATCAACGAGCACGACGCCGCTGCTGGTCACGAACACGGTCGTGTTGCCGCCCGCGCCGGAGATGACATAGAGATTGCCGCGAACCGGCTTGATGGTGCCGGTGGGCGGAATACGCGGCCCCCGCTGCGCCGCCAGGCCGGCCACGGCCATACCCGCCAGAACGATCGCTGCCAGCAGTCTCGAGCGCTTCATGCCGATGATGATAATCCGCCGCGCAGCCACTAGAATGGCGCGCCGGAGGATTCATGTACAGCCGTTGGCCGTGGTGGACGGTGTGGGTGGGCCGCCTGATTTCGTTGGCGCCGGTGGCGATGATCGCGATGAGCGCCCGCTGGAAGCTCACCTCGGATCCCTGGTACGTGCAGGAATTCGCCCGCATCGGCTGGACGGAGCCCGCGCTGCCGCTGCTCGCGACCCTGCAGCTCGTGGCGATTGGGCTGTATCTGCTGCCCCCCACAGCGGTCCTGGGCGCCGTGCTCCTCACCGGGTACCTCGGCGGCGCGATCGCCTCCTACGTCCGGATCGGCGAGTTCTACCCGCCGCTCGTGCCGCTCACGACGGCGCTGCTGGCGTGGCTGGGGATCTTCCTGCGCGAAGAGCGGCTGCGGGTACTGCTGCCGTTCCGCAGGGCCGGGCGGTAGGCCCGGCCCCGCAGTCCGCTACTTTCCTACCGCTTTCCAGACGTCCGCCTTGGTCTGCGGCGCGGCCCCCCGGTGGACGGGGATGTACTGCTCGAAGTCGAGGTTCATCTTCTCCAGCGCCGGCTGCAGCGCCTTGATGTGATCGTTGGCCTGCTGCCCCGGGGCCGGTAGCGTGTAGTCGGCCTGGAACAGGATCTTCTCCTTGGGAATGAACGCGACCGTGAGCCCGTTCGAATGCGGGGTCGGGTAGATGTGACGGAACTCCACCGTGCGCGTGCCGTCGGTGTAGACCTTCTTCTCACCGATCGTTTCGATCTTCACCTTCTGCGGATTCTTCGCCAGCGCGTCGTTGAGCAGCGTCCGCGGCGTGTTGAGCGCGTTCTCGAAGAACGCCTTGTTGTTCTGATGGGTGATGATGGTCACGCCCTCGGCCACGAGCGCCGGCAGCCCGCCGGTGTGGTCGGCATGCGGGTGCGAGTTCCACACATAGCGGAGCGGCTTGTTGGGATAGAGCTTCTTCGCCTCGGCGATGTATGCCACGCCGCGCGCCTCGGGCTGCCCCGCCTCGAGCATCATCACGTAGTCCTTGAACTCCACCAGCAGTGAGTCGTAGCTCCCCGGACCCGTCGTGAGCCGGTAGAGACCGTCGCCGAGCTTTTCAGCGATGACCGTCATCGCGGGCAGACCGCCGGGACCGAGGCCGGGAGGCGGGCCGCCGGCACGCCCCGCCGGCGGGGCCGGGGCCGGCGCCAGCGTGGCCACATCCGCCGGGTTGATCTTGGCAGCCGTGACGTCCACGTCGAAGAACACCAGCCCGCCGCGCGTCTGGACAATCTTCGCCGGCGCCATGGCGCCGCCCATGTCCTTCCAGTCGCTGTAGGTGGCAACCACGTGCATGTCGCCCATGATGTTTTCGCCGACCCACGTCTCGACCCGCTCGATCAGGTTCTTGCCGTTGATGTAGCCGTTCACCACGTACGCCTTGCCGGACGCCGCCTTCACGGCGGGACTCCAGGTCAGCACCGTGAAGCCCTGCCGGCGGCTCACGGTGGCGTTGTTCTCGGCCGCGCCTTTCAGAAATCCCCACGGCGTGATGTAGAACTCGAGCGAGTTCGCCCACGGCTGCGACAGGTCGGCCTGCTGCGGTGTGACCTGCTGGAAGAACGTGCCCAGGCTCACCGTCGTGGACCCGCCCGCTCCGATGTTGTTGGTTGCACCGGTGTGACGCGAGGCCGGCGCGGCCAGATCGATGACGCGGACGTAGTTCCGGATCGGCCGCATCGGATCGTGCGGCCCCTGGCAGTTCATCATCACGGCGTTGGCGCCGCACTGCTGGAAGGCCACGTCCTTCGCCGATCCCGAATAGGTGACGGATTTCGGATCGCCGAGCGCCTTGCGCGCGTTGGCGATGACCGTAGATGCATCCTGCGCCAGCGCGTTCGCGGCCAGGGACGCGAAGCAGATTGCGACGAAAGCCAGTTTCCTCAGCACCGATCCTCCTTTATGGCGTGATGACGCCCGAGACCGAGGCGCTGCCCACGGCAGCGCTCGTTCGGGCGCCAGTCTAACTGCCCCGATCATCGCCGTCCAGCGGCCCGGCACCGGTTTTGACCGGTTTTTGCCGGCTTGATGCGCGAGCTCGTCAGTGCGAGGCGAACACGTGCGTCTCGCCGGCCTTGTTGAACGCGAGGACGTCGTACTTCTGCGGCTTCACCCCCGCCACCTCCATTCCTGGCGAGCCGATCGGCATCCCGGGGACGCCGACGCCGACGATGCCCGGCCGCTGCCGCAGCAGCCGCTGGACGTCCTCCGCCGGAACATGCCCTTCGAGGACGTAGCCGCCGACCAGCGCGGTGTGGCACGACCGCACCAGGCCCGGCACGCCATGCTTCGCCTTGATGGCGGCCATGTCATCCACGTCGGTCACGGTGGCCGTGAAGCCGGCCTTGCGCAAATGCTCGACCCAGAGGGCACAACAGCCGCACGTCGGGTCCTTGTAGACCTGAACGGCGGCACCTCGCTGCGCGGCCAGCGGCACGCCCGCGATCGCGAGAGAGAACGCCCCAAGCACCTCGCGGCGTGTCATTCGTCTCATCGCCTCATCCTGCGTCGGCTTCGACGCCCCTTAGAAGTTCACCTTCGCCGCGTCGCCGACGATCAGCTCGCGATAGAGCGGCAGCGACCATCCCGCCTTTTCCAGCTCTTTCACGCGCTTCTCGAACATCGACGCGTAGTTCTTCTTCGTTTTGTAGAGCTCCTTCAGCCTGGCCGGCTCGATCGGAACCTGCGTCCCGCTCAGACCGCACATCTGGTTGGCCGCCTGCTGGCCGCCTGCGGCCACATAGGCGCTCGCGTTCGGAATCACGGGCGACGTGGCCGGCGGACGCAGGCCGTACTTCGCGATTGGCACGTCCACGTAGGGCGTACGGATGCCGCCGCGCGGGTTGCCGTGCTCGTCGAGCGTCATCCGCGAGCCGTCGTTCTGCTCGTCGTTGTCGCGCGCGATGCGCTCGGCGCGCGGCGGCGCGATGCCCTTGTCCACCCACTGCAGCAGGTGGTGCAGCCCGACGGCCACGTACGCCTGGTGCGGGAAATCGCTCAGCGGCAGGGTGCACGGGTTCGGCTTCAGCCGCACGCTGTCGCGCGTGTCGATGTGAGCCATGCCCGCCACCTGATACATCCGATACTGTTTGCCCGGCTCGTCGCTGTCCGCGCGGTCGGTGATGTTCGCGGCCGCGACCTCGAGCATCGTCGGCAGGTGCACCACCGGCACGTCCACGTCGGGAATGAGCGAACCGTTGGAGGTCGGGTAGAAGCCGTCGTAGACGTGCTGCATTTCGGGCGTCCTAAACACCCGGTGCGCCGGCAGGTAGTTGATCAGCGTCCCCGCGCTCATCGACGTGCCCGCGAGCACCATCTTGCGGACCATCAGGCCGCCGAGCGGTTTGCCGGTGCGCACCAGCGCGCCCACCTGCGCCAGGATCTCGCTGGCCTGGCCGCCGGCGATCTGCAGGTCTTTGTAGCGGGCCTGGTTCTGCTGGACGAACTGCGCCGGGCTCGTGGTCAGGATCTCCACCGCCGCGTGTCCCGACGACATCGTGTAGGTCGAGGTGAACTCGAACATGTGGGCGGAGCCGCTGCCGTGCATCGACTCGGCCAGCACGAGGCCGCTGAAGTCGCCGTTCCGCGCCGGCCGGCGGACGACGAGGCGCGTCTTGTAGGGTTGGCCGTTGGCCGTGCCCGAGACGAAGTACTCCTTGGCCTCGTAGCGGAAGGCCGACAGCCCCTGGCCGGGCGGCAGCGACGGCGTCGAGTCGAACATCGGCCCCGGCCCGGTGATCTCCTCGGACACGGTGGGCATCGTCACCGCCGTCGGCACGGACGGCAGGTTCACAGGCACCACCGGGCCGCGGCCACCAGGACCACCCGGGCCGCCGGGGCCCTGGCCCGAGAGGCGGAGGGGTTCCACGACGCTCGCCACCAGCAGAAGCGCGCTCAGGCTGACAATGATTCTGTTCATGTTCGCTGTGCCTCTCTCACTCAGGATTCTTGCCCGAAGGCTGCGCGGGTTCGCCCGCAGCCGGCAGGCCCAGTAGATCTTCGAAGTTGGTCTCCACGGGAGACGGCGCGGTCGCGGCCGCACGCGTGGCCGTGAAGCCGATCATCCGGCCGGTGACGATCACGCCGATCCAAATCACCAGCGACAGGGTCGCCACGGCTCGCGCCAGCGGCGGCGGGCTGGGCGCCTGGTCCCATTCCGCGACCGCGCGCCGGGCCGTGAGCTCGAACACCAGCGCGTTGAGCGCGGCCAGCACCAGCAGGATGACCTTGGCGCGGAAGTAGACGTTGTGGAAGTACACGGCGGCGTTGGTGATGAACATCAACGTGCCGGTCACCGCAGCCACGACGAAGCCGCCGAGCGTCCATTTCAACGTGTCGCCCGCCAGCCGCCCGAAGGGGCGGTCGAGCGACGCCAACCCCAGCAGCCGCAGATCGACGATGGCCACGGTGCCGAACACGATTGCCAGCCCGATGACGTGCACCGACTCGAGCAGCGGAAAAGCGAACAGCGAATCGCGAATCTGGACGGCCAGGCCGGTCTGCTGCACCCAGTCGAGCAGGGCGGTCATCTCCTACTGCCCCACCGCGGGCGACCAGCTGCCCCACACGTGGTCATAGGCGATCAGGCGGCCGAGGACGATGATGCACGCCCAGGTCAGGAACGTGACGATGGCCAGCGCCTTGACCGAGGACCGGTGCACCAGGGTGTCTTCCCACTGCCGCTCGTGACGGCGGAGGGCGCGCTGGAAGAGCACAGCGACCAGGGCGCCGATCGCCACCAGCGTCATCTTCAGCCAGAACGAGAACGTCACCAGCTCGCGCACGGGCTCGCCGATCACCATCAAGAGGCCGGTGGCGAGCAGCAGCCAGAGCGACCCGGTGAGCCACGGCCCGAACCGGCGGGTCGTCTGCCGCAGGGTCTGGTCAGCCCACGCCAACCCCAGGATCCGCAGATCGATCATGAGCACGGATCCCATCACCAGCGCGATCCCGACGATGTGCACCGACTGAATCGCCGGGATGGTCCAGGCGTTGTGCTCCTGGATGAAGACGCTGGGAGACGTCGTAGCCAGCCAGAGCGCGAAGTCCCTCACGTCGCGGCGGTCAGAAAGTGGTGCCGCCGATCAGCGTGCGTCCCGCCACCGAGTCGCAGTGCTTGCCGGCCTCCGGAAGCTTGGGCTTGTTGGTGGCCGGATCGGTCGGGCACCTGGCGAGCGCGCCGACGCGCGCGCCGAAGTTCGAGCCGTCGCGAAGCGGATTCAGCTTGACGCTGAACACCGTGCCGGGGGGGAACGTGGTCCCGGTGATCCCCTGCGCAGCGATCGCGGCGGTGCCGGCCATCTCCACGCCCCACTCGACGTACTTGCCGTCCTCGCCTTTCGCCAGGGCCTTGTGATCCGGCGCGAGCAGAATGAAGTGCAGCTCGGCGTGGTTGGCCTGGGGCACGAACTGCTTCATGACACCGGTCAGGGCCACGACCTTGGTCTGGTCGTACATCGCAAACGAATGATGGGTCGAAACCGGGGTCTCGAATACCAGGGCCATCGCGGCCACCGAGGCCGCCGTCACCAGAGCGCCGACTGTGCGCGTAGTCATCGTTCCTCCGCCAGGGGATGCAAACATCGGGGTTCGCCGCTACTTGAAGATGTCGGTTACCGCGGAGGGCAGCTCGTCTTGCGGCTTGTCCCAACCGGCCTCGAAGTACTTTTCCCAGTTCTTGGCCCAGGGCCGCCCGTAGTAGTCCACGAACCGCGAATCGGCGGCGGTGGTCTGCTTCGGCTTTCCGTCGGTGTTGAAGATGTTGCTCAGACACTCGATGAACGTGTAGCGGCGAGCGGGGTCGTCCGGCGTCGCCGCCCGGACGAAGCGGAACGACGCGCGCAGCGGCGTCACGAACGCATCGGGGTCGTAGAAGATCGTCTCGTGATCGATGCCGATGAACTTGCCGCCGGCATCGAGCGCGGGCTTGAAGGTTTCCACCGTCTCGAGCTTGTCGCTGGTCTCGAACATCGAGTGCGACAGCTGCCATGCCTGCACGTTGGCGGTCCAGGTCACCAGCGTGGTGCCGTCCCAGAAGCCGATGGTCTCGCCGTACCACTGCGGCACCTTCTGCACGTGCGCGGCCTTCCCCACCATCACCTGGCGCAGGAAGTTGTCGGCGATGCCCGACAGGAACTGGACGTTCCACGGCGTCATCGTCAGCTGGAAGTTGCCCGCCTGCGAGGGCTGCGACCACCAGCGAATGAAGCCCTCGGGCCAGCAGAAGGACGCGCTCCACTGCGGCGCGTTGGTGACCGCTTCATGGTAGGCGGTCTGCACCATGCGCTTCTGATACTCGGGCGTGAGCAGCGCGACCACCGTCGACGGCTGTGTCACGCCCCAGATCCACTCGGAGCCGCGGTCGGCCTGGCCGTCGCGCCGGTAGTAGCCGTCCCAGTCCGGCACGGTGGCCTTCGTGTACACCGTCGGTCCGCCCTTCGCCTTCGCCTGGGCGAGAAGCGTCTCGTAGTGCTCCTTCGCGGTCTTGTAGGCGTAGGGGCTCACGATGCGCTCGCGCGGCCAGTCGTCGTCGCAGTTGCCCCACGACGCGGACTCCGGCGGCTTCGGACCGATGCGCTGCCCGTCCCACATGCTGTACAGCTGACGCGGGTTGTTGCAGCGGTAGTAGCGCTTGTCGAGCCAGTTCGCCCGATCCTTGTAGAAGTTCTTCGACGAGAACAGATCGATCGGCAGCGGCGTCACACCCGCCGGCGGCCCGAGAATCGGCGGCGGGGCGCCTCGGCCACGACCGGCCACCGCGCCAGGCGCACCGGGCGGCGCGCCGCGTCCCGGGGCGGGGGCGCCCCCCTGCGGAGCGGCGGCGGCCTGGGCATGAACGCCGGACACCAGAAGCGGAGCCTCGCTCAGCGACGCGAGCACGGCCATGGCCGTGAACAGGAACAGAGCGATCGTCCAATGCGCTCGCAAGGGCTTTCTCCTCCCGGGGGCTCGATACCCACGCCGCGAACCGTCGGCCCGATAGTATAGCCCTGCCACGAGCCTCGACCAGTGCGGTCTCGGGTTACGATGTCACCCGCTCTCGGGGCGTACCCCACGCCCGGGTAGCAGAAAGGCGTCGCCGACATGACCCAGTTGCCTCTCCGCCCTCGCCTCACGCCGTGGACCATCGCGGCGCTGGCCGCCACCGCCGTGCTGGGGATGGCCCCTCGAGCCGATGCGCAAGCGGCATCAGGGAACGTCGAGCGCGGCCGCTATCTCGTCACGATTACCGGGTGCCACGACTGCCACTCGCCGAAGGTGCAGGGCATGACGCCCGATCTGACGCGGGCGCTTTCGGGGCGGCCGGCCACGACGCCGCTGCCGTCGGACACGACGACCGAGGTGCATGCATCGCTCGATCTCACGGCGTGGAAGGGGCCGTGGGGGTTCAGCGTCGCGTCGAATCTGACGCCGGACCCAACCACCGGGATCGGCACGCGCTACACCGAGGCGGCGTTCATCGCCACGATGCGGACGGGAAAGAAGCCGAACGGGACGCCGATCATGCCGCCCATGCCGTCCGATGTCTATCAGAACATGACCGACGACGACCTCAAGGCGATCTTCGCGTATCTCCGGACGATCAAGCCGATCCGGAACGCGGTGTTCGCCGGAATCACGCCCGCCGCGGCCCCGGCAGGCCCGGCGAAGAAGTAGCCCCGCCGCACTGCTGGCCGTGCCGGCGGAGGGTGGCCCGGGGCCCGGCTAGAACGTCATCCGCGTCTTGACGTAGAACGTGCGCCCCGGTTGGGGATACCCCCACGCCAGCTCGTAGTCGTCGTCGAGCAGGTTCTTGAACCCGAGGCTGACACCGACCGACTTCGGCAGCGTGTAGGTGGCATCGAGGTCCAGCAGCGCGTAGGCACCGGTCTTCACGTAGGGGAACGCGGGCGCCGGGTTCACCTCGCTCCATCGATCGTCCGCCAGCTCCAGACTGGGCGTGATTCTCAAGCGCGCCACCGGCTGCCAGGTGGCGTACAGAAACGCCCGATGGGCCGGCACGCCGGTCGGACGCAGGTTCGGCTGCAGCGCGTCGCGGATTTCTCGATGCATGTAGGTGTAGTTCCCACCCGCGCTGAGACGGCTCGCCAGCGGTGTGTCGAGCGAGAGCTCGACGCCGCTGAACTCCCCGTCGCCGACATTCTGCGTCTGCGTCGTCGTGTCCGGCAGGACGACCGTCTGAATCAGGTCACGCACGTCGTTGTAGAACACCGCGGCAGACGCGCGGGAGCTGCCGAACAGCCGGGACCACCCCACCTCGATGTTCGTCGCCCGCTCCGGCCCGAGATTCGGATTCGGCGTGGCGAAGCCGAACCGCGTGCTGTACAACTCGAAGATGACCGGGAAGCGCGACCGATCGGAAACGCTCGCGTGCCACTCCCCCGTCCGCCCCGCCCGCCAGACGAACGCGCCTTGCAGGTTCACGGCGTCCGAACCGCCCTTGGGGTACTCGAAGATCCCGCGCGCGGCGCTGAAGTCCTCTGCCTTCGTGATCTCATACGCTTCGTAGCTGACACCGCCGACCACGTCGATGGTGGACGTGACGCGGACGGTGTCTTCGAACGCCACCGACCACGTGTACTGCGACTGCTCCTGTTCCGGCTCCTCGGTACTGAGCGTCGGGTGCGTCGGCCGGCTGGTCTGCTGTTCCGTGTGAACGTCGGTCCGGTAGTGAAACGCGCCCTTCGCGGTGTTGGACGCGCGAGGCGTCGTGCCGAACTCGATCGACGTGCCGTAGGCGTGGTCGTTGTAGGGGCTGTGGAAGCGCCCGGCGAGCGACTGCGTGGTGTAGCTGATGTCGTCGAACGCATCGAGACCGTTCGCGAAGGTGTTGTAGTACGCCTTCGCGTCGACGTAGGACGACGCGCCGAGCTGCGTGTGCGTCAGCACCGACGTGTTCTGCACGTCCCACCACGGCCAGCGCCAGTAGCTGTTGGGGGGCACCGGCGGATTGTTGTAGACGTTGAGCGGCGCACCCTTCTCGCCGGCCTGCTTGGTGTAGTTGAAGGTGTATTCGTTGGTCGCGTTCGGCGTCACGCCGAACTTCAGGTTGGCCCGCCAGTCCTGGGTGTCGGAGCTCAGACGCTCGCCGCTGCGCTGCAGTGACGTCGGGGTCGGCCGGTAGTCGGCCGACAGCGACCACGAGTTTCGATCCGAGACGGCCATGCTGCCCTGCGCGTAATACCGCGGCTGCCGCGTGCCGACGATGGTGTAAGCGTTCCACCCTTCCACGCCGCGGCCGGCGGCGGAGATCGCTCCCTCCGCCTCGAAGGCTTTCGTCGGCTTCATCGTCACGAGGTTGATGGCGCCGCCCATGGCACCCGGACCGTCGAGCACCGACGCGTAGCCCTTCTGAATCTGGATGGCGGCAACGTCCGCCGTCAGGAACCGGGCGAAGTCGAGACGGTTGTCGGCCGGCAGGTAGATGCGCACGCCATCGACCATCAACGGCACCTGCTGGCGCCCGAAGCCCCGCACCAGGATGTCTGACTCGTTACGACGCCCGTTCGCGTCGAAATTGCTGACCACGCCCGGCACCAGGTTGACCGCCTGGTCCAGCGTGTTCCGCTCGAAGGTCTGCAACTGCTCGTGCGTCACGACCGAGCCACCCACTCCGGGAGTGCCGGGGTCCTGACC
>Ga0173480_10000290_pt1 | contig 15708 bp, 14 predicted proteins | sample NitcycUS209509C1_FD_122622 | JGI IMG/M metagenome (GOLD analysis project Ga0173480, IMG submission 122622) | Soil microbial communities from Arlington Agricultural Research Station in Wisconsin, USA - Nitrogen cycling UWRJ-S209-509C-1 (version... | ecosystem: Environmental > Terrestrial > Soil... | reverse complement strand
GGCTTCGGAGGGCCCATGGCCAAGGTGTCTGTGACCGTCAACGGCAAGGTGCGCACGGCCGACGTCGAGCCGCGCACGCTGCTGGTTCATTTCCTGCGCGAAAGCCTCAACCTCACCGGCACGCACATCGGCTGCGACACCAGCCAGTGCGGCGCGTGTACGGTGCTCGTGGACGGCCGCAGCGCCAAGTCGTGCACCATCTTCGCCGTGCAAGCCGACGGCTCGGCGGTGACGACGATCGAAGGGCTCGCCAAGGACGGCCAGCTGCATCCGCTGCAGCAAGGCTTCTGGGAAGAGCACGGCCTGCAGTGCGGCTACTGCACGCCGGGCATGATCATGTCGGCCACCAACCTGCTGGCTGACAACCCCGCCCCGTCGGAACAGGAGATTCGCGAGGGCATCTCCGGCAACTTCTGCCGCTGCACCGGCTACCAGCACATCGTCAACGCGATTCAGTTCGCCGCCGCCAAGAGGTAGACGATGGCCCCCACATCTCCCGTACTGCCAAAGCTCGTGGGCTCGCGCGTCAAGCGCCGCGAGGATCCGCGTCTCATCCAGGGCAAGGGCACCTACGTCGACGACGTGAAGATCGTCGGCATGCAGTACGTCGCGTTCAAGCGCAGCGACGTCGCCCATGGCCGCATCACCTCGATCGACACCAGCGTTGCCGCGGCGATGGCCGGCGTCGAGGCGGTCTTCACCGGCAAGCAGATCGCCGAATTCGTCGGGCCGATGCCGATCGGCACGCCCTTCCCGTCGCCCGAGCACCGCGTGGTTGCGACCGACGTGGTCCGCTTCGCCGGCGAGCCCGTGGCGGTCGTCGTCGCGACCGACCGCTACGTGGCACGCGACGCCATTGACGCGATCACGGTGCAGTACGACGTCCTGCCCGCGGTCGTCGATCCCGAGGCCGCGCTCTCCGGCAGGCCCACGGTGATTCACGAGAAGTTCCCCAACAACGTCGCCATCGGGCCGATCCCCGGCGGCACCGGCTGCTCGCCCGACGGCAAGTCGGTGGACGACAGCGCCATCGACCAGGCGTTCAAGAACGCCGAGATCGTCATCTCGCAGCGGATGATGAACCAGCGGCTGGCGCCGAGCGCGATGGAGCCGCGCGGCGTCGTCGCGCACTACGAGGCCGGCAAGGGCACGATGACCATCTGGTCGTCCACCCAGAACCCGCACATCCTGCGCACGTTCATCGCGATGATGAACGGCATGGGCGAGAACGAGGTGCGGGCGATCGCGCCGGAGGTCGGCGGCGGGTTCGGCGCCAAGATCAACATCTACGCCGAGGAATACGTCGTCGCCGGCCTGTCGAAACGCCTCGAGCTGCCGCTGAAGTGGATCGAGGACCGGTCCGAGGCCTTCGTCGCCACGATCCACGGCCGCGACATCCTCGGCTACATCGATCTGGCGGCCAAGCGTGACGGCACCGTGCTCGGGCTGAAGATGCGGCTCATCGCCGACATCGGCGCCTACAACATGCTGCTCACGGCGGCGATCCCGACGCTGACGATGCTGATGGCCAACGCCACCTACGCCTTCCCCGCCATCCGCGTCACGCTGACGGAGGTCTTCACCAACAAGACGCCGACCGATGCCTACCGTGGTGCCGGCCGGCCGGAAGCCACCTACTTCGTCGAGCGCGCGATGGACATGCTGGCGCGCGAGCTCGGAATGGACCCGGCCGAGGTGAAGCGGAAGAACTTCATCCCGGCGGACCAGTTCCCGTTCCAGACCCACATGGGCGCCGTCTACGACTCGGGCGACTACGAGGGGGCGCTCGACCTGGCGCTGAAGAACGCCAACTGGCAGCAGCTGAAGAAGGACCGCGACAAGGCGAAGGCCGAGGGGCGGCTCGTGGGCCTCGGCCTGTCGATGTACGTCGAGGTGTGCGGCATCGGGCCATCGGCCTCGCTGCCGACCGGCGGCTGGGAGCACTCGCAGGTGACCATCGAGCGCGACGGCCGCATCACCGCCACCACCGGCGCGTCTCCTCACGGCCAGGGGAACGAGACCACGTTCGGGCAGATGCTGGCCGACCAGTTCAGCGTGCCGCTCGAGCACGTGACGATCCTGCACGGCGACACCGGCATCGTGAAGCAGGGCATCGGCACCTTCGGCAGCCGGTCGCAGGCCGTGGGCGGCGCCGCGCTGCACATGGCGGGCACGAAGGTGAAGTCCAAGATGGCCAAGTTCGCGGCGGCGCTCCTCGAAGCGCACGAAGACGACATCGTCTTCGAGAGCGGACGGGTCTCGGTGAAGGGCGCGCCGGCCAAGGGCAAGACGTTCGCCGAGGTCGCGTCGTATGCCTACATCCCGGTCCCGCTCCCGCCGGGGCTGGAGCCGGGGCTGAGCGACGAGGCGTTCTTCGAACCGAGCAACAACACGTATCCCTTCGGCTGCCACATCGCGATGCTCGAAATCGATCGCGACACCGGAGAGCCGAAGCTGTTGCGGCTGGTGGCGGTGGACGACGCCGGCCACCTGATCAACCCGCTGATCGTCGAAGGGCAGATTCACGGCGGCCTGGCCCAGGGTATCGGCCAGGCCATGATCGAAGAGGTCGTCTACGGCGAGGACGGGCAACTCCTGACCGGATCGTTCATGGACTACGCGCTCCCGCGCGCCATCGACTTCCCGCGCTTCGAGCTCGACAACACCGTCACCCCGACGCCGGTCAATCCGCTTGGCGCCAAAGGCTGCGGCGAAGCCGGCACGCTCGGATCGACGCCCGCCATCGTGGCCGCGGCCGTGGACGCATTGAGCGAGTTCGGCGTGAAGCACATCGACATGATGCTGCGGCCCGAGAAGCTGTGGCGCATCATCCACGGAGGCCAGGCGTGATCACCACCAGCTTCGACTACGCGCGCGCGACCTCGATCGACGACGCGATTGCCCGCCTGGGCGCGGCGGGAGGCAGCGCCAAGCTGCTGGCCGGCGGCCACAGCCTGGTGCCGCTGATGAAGCTGCGGCTCAGCGAGCCGTCGCTGCTCATCGACATCGCGCGCATCCCGGGACTGTCCGGCGTTCGCGAGAAGGACGGCACGGTCGAGATCGGCGCTGCGACGACGCATCATGCGGTGGCCACGTCCGCCCTGCTGCTCGACAAGTGCCCGGCGCTGGCCGACACCGCCGCCACCATCGGCGACCCGCAGGTGCGCAATCGCGGCACTCTGGGCGGGAGTCTCGCGCACGCCGATCCGGCCGCCGACTACCCGGCCATCCTGCTCGCGCTCGACGCCGAGATTCACCTCAAGGGCAAGGGCGGCTGGCGGGCGGTCAAGGCCAGCGACTTCTTCCAGGGCATGTTCACCGTCGATCTGCGGCCCGACGAGATCATCGCCGGCGTGCAGGTGAAGCCACAGCGCGCCGCGGCCTACGAAAAGCTGCACCAGCGGGCGTCGCATTTCGCGATCGTCGGCGTGGGCGCGGCGCTCGAGGTGTCGGGCGGCACGGTGACCTCGGCCCGCGTCGGCCTCACCGGAGCGGGCACGCACGGAATGCGGCTCGCCAACGTCGAGGCGGCGCTCGCCGGCAAGCCGCTGTCGGACGCAACGTTTGCGGCAGCGGCGGCGGTGGCTGGCGACGGGCTCGACGACCTCAACAGCGACATCCACGCCAGCGCCGAGTACCGCCGCCAGATGGTGAAGGTATTTACAGGCCGCGCGCTCAAAGCGGCGGCGGCGCGAGCGTAGGCTCAGGGCTTAGGGCTCAGGGGCTTGTCCAGGCGGGTCTGAAGACCCGCCTCTACGTCCGCCGGAGTTCTCGTCGGGTGAGCGACAGGAGCGTGTCAGAAGTACAGGCCGATCCCGACGACGGGGCCGTGCACCGATTGCCTCACCGTGAATTCACGATCGAGCACGGTGTCGGTGATCTTCAGGTACAGGAAGTTGTAGCCGGCCGCCAGGCCGAAATTCCGGAACGGCTTCCAGTCCACGCGCGCCATGACGCTGTAGTCCTGATCGGCGCCGGCGCCGAACCCGCCGCCCTCGAACGTGGCGTGAATTTCGATGGGCCTCCCCTCACCTTCGTAGTGATAGCCGGCGCCGAACACGGGATCCCAGATGCCGGGCTCGCGCGTGAAGATGGGGAAGTCTGTCACCCTGATGTCGTAGTTCAGCGCCACGCGGCGGACGCCCCCGGTGAGGTAGATGTTGGGCACCAGCCGAACGCCGCCCGTGGCGTGGAAGTAGAAGAGATCCAGGTCCACCGAGAATTGCGGTCTCTCCACGCGATCACCGCCCACGGCAGCCCAGACCATATCCACGTCGGTACGGAACCAGCTTTTCGAGGCGTAGAACCCGCCGAAGTAGGCACCATCGAGACGGGACTCGGCAATCGACCCGAGGTCGCCGCCGTCGCCGGGCGGCAGTTCCAGGTCGATGTCGACGCCGCTTGCGCCCCAGTAGAGCACTGGATAAATGCCCACGTTCCATTCCGACGCGGGAGTCTGGGCGCCCGCGGCGCCCGACATGGCGATGAGCAGCGCCAGGGAGAAGATGGCGCAGCGCGGCACGAGCCGATCTCGACTGATCATCAGACAATCAGGATGGCGCGAACCGGACGAGATTGTCGAGACGGAAATCGCTTCGTTCGAACCGGCGCAATCGTCACCGTTCCCGAGGTCGTCGACGGCAAGTCAAGACTGGCGTGGCTCAACGACACGTCCGAGAACGTCGGACGGTTGCGCGGATCGCCGGCCGATGCATCAGTTCTTCGTGATCCTGATGTTGCCGAGGAACATCTTCTCGTCGGCTGAACTCGCCAGCTCGAAATACAGCGAGTCGAACTGCAGCGCGGCGGGGACGCCCTTCGCGTACTCGGCGACCTTGGTGGTCCCGACGAACACCTGCAACAGGTCGCCCCGCTTCTTGATCGTCACGGTCGTGCGGTTGATCGCACGATCGTTCGAAAACCCTGGCGCGCCCGCATATTTCGACCCGCCCAGGTAGTCCGGCGCGCCCGGGAACTGGCCCTCGATGACGACCTCGCCCTCCCGGCCGCCGTAGCCCGGACGAATCCGCACGTTCAGGGACGAGCCTGCTTTGGACAGCCTCACGCTCAGGCCGCGGGCACCCCAGCGGTAGTCCTTCGCGGCGACGACGTCATAACTCAGGTCGAAATCACTCGGCAGCGGCGTTTTCAGGCCCGTGGGCGTGATGCGAAAGCCGGCCATCGACGCCCACTGGCCGTTCAATCCTGTCACCTCCGTGACGAAGCTCGAGGTGCCGGTGTTGTCGAGCGTGCTGTTCCAGTTGAGCGGCTTCTTGCCGACGGTGCCGGACGAGAAGTCCTCGAAGAAGTGCACGGCTGGATCCGTTGTATTCCTGGTCGCCGCTTCGGACGCCTTTCCTGCGGTGACCACGTCAACCGCGGACGGGGATCGGAGGGGCGCGTACGGCTGGCCCTTCACTTTGTCGGGATCGAAAAAATAGTCGTAGATGTACTGGACGTTGACGTTGTTGAGCATGGCCTGGTGCAGGCTCAGGCTGACCGGGTCGTTCAAGACGGCCGTCCAGGAAATGAGGATCCACTGCGGCGCGTCAGTCTTGGCGAGTTCCATCATCTTCGGGTCGATCGCGTAGACGGTCAACCGCTTCGGCGCGCCCCCGCCACCCTCGAACACATCGGTCGCGTTCTCGATGAGCACGGTGGGTTGCTCCGATTGAAGCTCCGCCGGCTCCTGCAGGCGATTCCGGTACTTCTGCCGGTTCGCGTCCAGCACGGCGACCCGCCTCGCCGTGTTGGCATCCTCGACCTTCATCCCTCTCTCGACCTCTTCAGGCCGGCTCCGGTTTGCCTCGGTGAGCCGCCTCAGCTCGGAGGCCCGCCGGCGGACGAGGGCTTCGCCGAGCGCGTCGAGGTACTGTCCCCTGGTGACCTTCACGACCGGGAGTTGACGATTCTTGGTGACGATGACGTACTTGCGGTTGCCGCTCGCGGAATTCCGCATGAAGAACGCGGGAAACTGTCCCAGCACCGGATGCTTCGACACGTCAGCGGCTTTCTCGAGTTCCGGTCCGTACCCCTGCTGCTCGAAGGTCGGCATGGTGAAGTAGAAGCGCTCCGGCGTGTTGACCGCGTCCGCGGGAATCCCGAATGTCCCGTTCGCCTTGATGTGCCAGTAGTAGGCGTCGGTCGTCTGCGGGACCATCTTCTTGTTCGCGTCGTACTTCAGTTGCGTATAGAGCGGGGCTTCCACGCCGTAGGTGTGGGGCTCGCCGGCCGAGTCCTTGTTATAGAGGCCCAGATTGTCATTGCGGATCACCTTCACATCGCCCAGCGCGCCCGTCGGCAGGTAGCTGGCCTGCATCCAGTTGGCAATCATCCGGGCGATGGAAAGCTGCCTGGGTGAGTACACCCGCCCGGCCGCCGTGAGTGGCGCCGTCACGTCCTTGTAGTCGTAGACCCTGATCCACCCGAGTACCTTGCCCTCGACCGACTTTCGCGGGATCTCCTGAGCGAAGGGCCCTGTCCCGAACAGCAGGCACACCACGGCCAACAAACCAATCAACGCGGTACGGTCTCTCATCGGGCCTCCGGGGCGGGCGAGCCTGGCCATGCACGTCCTTTCCTCACGCGGCACTCCGCGCGGCGGTGCGACCGCCGCCGCCCCGCGATGCTAGCATTGGGGTGGCACCTCAGCCGTACGTCGGCCGCTGCGCCGGCAGAAGGACATGCGCATGCGAACCTCCCTCGCTCTCTTGATTCCGTTCCTGGCCGCGCTGGCGTTCAGCACGCCGGCCTCCACGCAGGGCCGGGGCGGCAACGCTCCTCAACAGGAGCAGCGTGTGCTTCCGCCAGAGGCGCGCTACTGGATGGGCGTCACGACGATGGGCGGCATGACTGCCATGGGCGGCGGCATGGCGCAGGGCGGCCGGCCCTCCATCGCCGCCATGATGCGGGGATTGAACGGCGTCCCCACCGAAGCGCACTCCATCGAACTGCGGCTCGGGTCGACGCTGGCGCCGAAGGGCGCCCCCGAGGCGTACCACACGATGCCGACGGGCGCGCAGGTCAACAAGCCTATCTTCCTGCAGACACCCGAGCCTGGGCGGAGCCAGTCCGGCACCACGGAGCCGTACCAGCAGCCCAAGGGGCGAATCACCTTCTATTGGGGGTGCGGCGCAAGCGCCGGGCCAGGGCAGCCGGTCGTGCTGACGTTCGACAAGCTGCTGCGTGGCGAAAACGATCCAGCGTTGCAGACGCTGCAGGGCGCCGTGTCGGCGCGCGAGGTCAGCAAGCCGTCGGCCGGGACGTCCAAGACCTACGGCGACTGGCCGCACGCTGATCGCCAGAACAAGAACAGGGACCTGCGGGCGACGTTCCCGGCCGGGTCGACGCTGGCCGGGCCACACGTCGTGGAGGGCACCTACGCGCCGAAGATGGAGTTCACGCTGGCGGACGGCAAGTCGTACATGGACGCCGTGCGGTACACGTCCAGCGCGGTGGAGGGATCGGGCGCGATGGCGCTGAACTGGGCTGCCGTCGGCCGTGCCACCGGCTACTCGATCGGCGTCATGGCGCCGGAGAAGATGAACGACGACAGCGCCAACATCGTGATGTGGTCATCCGCCGAGCGTCCGGCCACCTTCATCCAGAGCGAGGACCTGACGCCGGCCGAGGTGAACCGTCTGATCGGGCTCAAGGCCGTCCTGCCGGCGAGCACGACCTCGTGCACGATTCCAGCCGAGGTGATGAAGGCCACCAAGGACGGCTCGATGCTGATGTTCACGGCTTTCGGTGACGAAGCCACGTTCGTGCACCCGGCGCGGCCGGCTGATGTGACGGTGCCCTGGGATCAGGAGTGGTTCAGCCGCGTCTCCTTCAAGTCGACCCGTATGGACCTGGTGTCGCCGCAGGGCGTGATGGACCTGGGCAAGATGTCCCGCGGCGGGGACGCCTCGGCCCCGAGCAGCACGGTCGATACTCCGCCTGCAGCGGCCCAATCGGACGAGGAGTACTGCAAAGCGCTCGACGCCGAGCGCCAGAAGAAGAGCGGCACGGGCGGCGCCATCGGCGGCCGGCTGGGCGGACGGTTCGGCCGTGTGCTGGGCGGGCGGAACAAGCAGGAAGAAGAGCCCGTCGACCCGCGCTGCGTCAAGAAGTAGGGCCAGCGAAGCCGAAGTCACCAACGCGCGGCCCCTTGTCCGGATCCTGAAGGGCTATGGTATTGTGGTCGCCCCTCAGATAGCTGTGGTATTCAGAGCCTTTCAGCGCATCGCCGCCGCGACCGATCTACTGCGTCCGCAGACCTTCTTCCGAACCCTCGCCCGCGTGGACGAACTGGCTGACAGGACGCGCGAGCTGCGCACGCAGATGGCGGTCCTGGAGCGTCGCACCGCGCAGCTGCTCGCGATCGAGCATCTCGACGGCAGTGCCGACCTGGAGCAGCTGTCCGCGCTGGATCCCGAGCGGATCAAGAACCACATTCGCTGCGCTGTCGCGTCGAGTGTCCTCGAGCACGATCCGTTCCCCTACACGATTGTCCAGGACTGGCTGCCGCCCGACGTGTATCAGCTCGTCTTGCGGGGAATTCCCCCGGCCGTCTTCTTCACCAGCGACGACGGCGCGCGCGAGCAGCTGGCCGTGCCACTCGGGTTCGGGCCCAGGCCGTGCCTGCTGATCTGGCGCTACGTGACCGAGCAGATCGTCGCCGGCGCGCTTCACTCCGCCCTCAGCGAGAAGTTCCGAGACGTCATCTCGGAGTACGTCGGCCGCTTCTGCCCGACGGCGGATGTGTCTGGATTGACGCTTCATGCCTCGAACGGGCGGCTCATGCTGCGGCGCCCGGGATATGTGATTACGCCCCACCGCGATCCCAAATGGGGATTCCTCACCGGTCTCGCCTACTTGGCGCGCCCCGGCGATGACGACACGCACGGAACCCAGTTGTACCGCGTGAGGGACGACGAGGAAGCGCCGTCGGACAAGCCGTACTACGTTGAACCCGGGCGATGTGAACTGGTCCGGCGCGTGCCGTTTGCGCCGAATACGTTGTTGGTGTTCCTCAATTCCGCCGGCGCGCATGGCGCGTCGATACCGGCGGATGCGCAGCCGCCGACGCTCGAGCGCTACGCGTACCAGTTCCGACTGGGGCCCTCGAACGAAGCGATTGCGGCGTTGCTCGCCGGGATGGCACCGGCCGTGCGCGCCTCCTGGAAGGGCGCCAAATCGTCACGAGCCACCGGCCCGCCGATGGCCTGATCGGCTTCCTCACCCCGACCTCGACCGCGGAGGACAGGCCCAACCTTCCGGCGAGCGGTGCACATCCTCTGCGTCACACGTTCTGCTCGCGTCTCGCGATGCGCGGTGCACCGGCACGAGCGATCCAAGAGCTGGCCGGACATTCCAGCAAGCTCCTGGGGCGCGGCCGGACCGGATGCGGCTCCTTCGGTCGTCGCTGTCATCCAGGATCAGCTCGGCGGCCTTTACACCTTGCCCTGCAGACACGAGAAGAACCGGTCGAGCATCATCTTCGACACCCCGCCGATCAGACGCTGGCCGACGCGGGCGATCGGACCGCCGGTGTGGACGGTGCCGCTCACGTCCACGATCGTCTTGTCGCCGGAGGCGCGCAGCGCAATCGACGAGTTCCCCTTGGCGAAGCCGGGCTTGCCCTGCCCTTCCACCGTGAGCCGGTACGACGACGGTGCCACCTTTTCGCTGATCGCCACGACGCCCTCATAGGCACCGGTGATCGCGGCAATGCCGACGGTGAGCTTCACTTTGTAGCGGTCCTCGCCGTCGGGCTCGAAGGCGTCGCACCCGGGGATGCACGACGAGATCACCGCGGGATCCATCAGCAGATCCCAGACTCGCGCCGGCGGCGCGTCGAACGTGTACGACCCGTTGAGTTCCATATACAGCGATCCTACATGGCGGGGCTAAAGCCCCGCCCTACTTGCTCTGGCCGCCCTACCTGCTCGGCCCACCCGCCCGAGCAGCGCCGCCAGATCGGCCAAATCGCGCAACGTTCGTGCGGGCAGGAAGTCGTCCACGTGCGGGAGCGCTGCGAGCAGCCCGCGCGTGAGCGGCCGATAGTCCTGCGTTCCGATGAGCGGGTTCAGCCAGATCAGGCGATGACAACTGCGCTGGAGCCGCGACACCGCCGCAGCGAGCTGGTCCGGCTCGCCGCGATCCCAGCCGTCGGAGACGAGCAGCACGACCGGGCCACGCGCCAGTGCCCGGCGTCCCCAGCGGCGATGGAACTCCTGCAGCGACGCGCCGATCCGGGTGCCCCCGGACCAGTCGGGCACGGCCCGCGCCACCGAGCGCACGGCGTCGTCGATGCGCGGCGAGCGCAGCTGGCGGGTGATGCGGGTCAACCGCGTCGAGAACAGGAACGCCTCGACGCGGCGGTGGCGCCGCGTGAGGGCATGGGCGAAGTGCACCAGGAGCCGTGAGTACACCTCCATCGACCCGCTCACGTCGCAGAGCAGGACGATCGGGCGAGGCCGCAGGCGCCGCACGCGCCGCGGCAGGCGCACCATGTCGCCGCCGGTGCGGACGCTCAGACGCAGCGCCCGCCGCAGGTCGAGACGCGACCCGCGTCCCGGCACCCAGCGCCGCGTCCGCCTCGAACCCGGATGCCAGTCGAGCCGCGCGAGTGCGACCCGAGCCGCCTCCAGCTCGGCGGCCGAGAACTCGGCGAAATCCTTGGTGGACAGCGCTTCGATGTCGCTCCACGCGGGCACGTCGATCGCGTCGTCGCCCGGCTCGACGCTGGCGGTCTCGGCTTGCGTTTCGAGGAGGCCGGCGGCCTCGCGGGAAGCCGTGCGAGCGGGGCCGGCCGGCCCATCCCCGCCATCCGAGTCCGCGGCCTCCGCGCCGGCCATCTGGCGCCAGAACACGTCGAAGGCGCGGTCGAACATCTCGAGGTCCTCGTGCCGGTGCACGAGCAGGGTCCGGAGCAGGTGGAATACGTCGTCCCTGATGCCAAGGTCCACGTACGCGAGGGCCGCGACGACGTCGAGCATCCGGCCGGTATGCACGTCGAGACCCAGCTGGCGCAGCAGCCGCTCGAACCCGAGCAGCCGCGCCAGTAGCGCGTCGCCGGCGCCGCCGGTCATGCGTCCCGGGCGGCCCGTGCCGTGGCGCGCGCGAGCAGTTCGCCGATCCGCGCGCCTCGCAGTGCGTCCACGTCTTCACGCGCCTTCAGCACCACGCCAAGCGTGTCCTCGATAGCGGCTTCGGTCACACGCTCGTGCGCCAGCGCCACCAGCGCCGCGGCCCAGTCGATGGTCTCCGACACGCCGGGCAGCTTGTACAGATCCTGCGTCCGCAGCTCCTGCGCCAGCGCCGTCACCTGGGCCGAGAGCCGGGCCGACGCCTCGGGAACCCGCACCCGCACGATCGCCAGCTCTTTCTCGAAGCTCGGATACTCGAGCCACTGATAGAGGCAGCGCCGCTTCAGCGCGTCGTGCACTTCGCGGGTGCGGTTCGACGTGAGAATCACCAGCGGGCGCTGCGTGGCGCGCACCGTGCCGATTTCGGGGATGGTCACCTGGAACTCGGCCAGCAGTTCGAGCAGGTAGCCTTCGAACTCGTCGTCGGCGCGATCGATCTCGTCGATGAGCAGCACCGCCGGACGAGTGCGCGCCGGGTCGATGGCCTGCAGCAGCGGCCGCTTCAGCAGGAAGGCGTCGCTGTAGAGCGCCTGATGGGCGGCCGCCCGATCGATGCCGCCGCTGGCTTCGAGCAGCCGCAGCTCGAGCAGCTGGCGCGGATAGTCCCACTCGTAGACCGCGTGGGAGATGTCGAGCCCCTCGTAGCACTGCAGGCGGATGAGATCGGTGCCGAGGGCGGCGGCGGTGGCCGCGGCCAGCGCCGTCTTGCCGACGCCGGCCTCGCCCTCGAGAAACAGCGGGCGGCCCAGGCGCAGCGCGATGAACAGCGACACCGCCAGAGCGCGATCGCTGACGTAGCGCTGGTCGGCGAGACGCTGCTGGAGATCGGAAATGGACTCTGGCACGGCGGCGTGGGTCAGCGGCGGGCTGGCCAGACGACGCCCTGATCCGCCTTCGTCACCGGGCCGACGCCCTTGTAGAGGAAGCGTTGGACACGCGCGCCGGTGTAGGTCTCGGTCGCGTAGAGATTCCCCTTCGAATCGGTCGCCAGGTTGTGGACGCCGAAGAACTGGCCCGGGCCCCGGCCGCCGTCGCCGAACGAGGTCAGGACCTCGAGCGAGCTCCGCAGCAGGATGTTGATCTTTTCGTCGACACCGTTGGCGGCGTAGATGTAGGTCTGCTGCGGGTCGCGTGAGAACGTCATGTCCCACACGGAGCCCGATCGAAACGTGTGGGTGTCGATGAAGGCTTCCCGCACGAACGTGCCGTCCTTGCGAAACACCTGAATGCGGTCGTTGACGCGGTCGCACACATAGACGAAGCCGTCGGTGGACACGATGGCGCAGTGCACCGTGTTGAACTGCTTCGACGGGGGCCCCTTCGGATCGTAGGCCGGCACGCGCTCGTCGCTCGGCCGTGCGCCGTAGGCACCCCAATGCCGCTTGTACTTGCCGGTGGCGACGTCCAGGACGATCACGCGGCGGTGACCGTACCCGTCCGCGACGTACATCTCGCTGGCCGCAACGTCTTCCCAGATCTTCGTCGGCTGCCAGAAGTTCTCGGTGTCGTTGCTGCCGTTGTGAACCCCGTGCTTGCCAAGCTGGAAGATGAAGCGGCCGGCGTTCGTGAACTTCAACACCTGCGTGTCTTTGGCGCCGTTGCCCGCCAGCCACACGTTCCCCTCGTGATCGACGGTGATGCCGTGGTTGCTGTCGGGCCAGTCGTAGCCGGTGCCGGGCCCACCCCACGACTTCACCAGGGCGCCGGCCTGATCGTAGACGAGCACCGGCGGCGCCACCTTGCAGCACTTGCCGATCGGCGTCGGCGTAGCCGGTCCGCCCCCCGCCGCGGCGCCAGGCTGGGCTTCGTCGTCACGGCCTCTGGCATCGCCGACCATGATGTCGGCAGCCTTGAAATTGTCCTCGACCGTGCCAGGGCGATGAATCGTCCACACGTTGTCCTGGGCATCGACCGACAGACCGATGGTGGAGCCGGTCACCCAATGGTTGGGCAGCGGTTTGGGCCAGAAGGGATCGACCTCGAAAATCGGCGCCCGCTTCGCCGCCTGCGCCTGAACCTGGTCCCGAGTGATCCCGACCGCGACGAGCGCCACGGCGATCGCGGCGATCGCGGCGATGCGGCGTGCATGTGTCAGCCTCACAGTGTCCCCCTTCAGCGCCGCGGCCCTCGGCGAGTGCTCGCGATTCTACATCCGCCGGTCGCATCGAGCACGTCCGGCAGATCATGCGGCGGGGAGATAACATTGGAACCAGACGGCGGTTTCCCATGCGCGTCCTCCTCATCGGCCCCGCTCGCGCTCGCGACACGATCCGCTCGCTGCTCCTCGACTCGTCGATCGACATCGCCGGTGAGTTCGCCACGTCGGACGAGGCCCGCCAGTCGGGCATCGCGGCCGATGCGCTGCTCTCGCCGCTGGCCCCGGAGCCTGTGCCGCGTCGAGCGGGGCGCGAGCCGGTCGAGGAGCCGCTGACCGCGCGCGAGCTGCAGGTGCTCTCGCTCCTCGCTGAGGGTCTGCCCAACAAGGCGATCGCCGCCCGCCTCGGCATCAGCGATCAGACGGTCAAGTTCCACGTGGCCGCCATCATCGGCAAGCTGGGAGCGGCCAACCGCACGGAAGCGGTTCGCCTGGCCGTCCGTCGTGGCCTGATCGCCTTGTAGATGGAGAGGGCGGTCTTCAGACCGCCCTGGCGGATCTAGCTCACCCTGGCTTCCACCGGCACCACGATGCACCGCACCCGCCGGCCGCGGCGCAGCACGGTGAGCGGCAGCGTGACGCCGATGCGCTCCTCGCTCAGGTAGCGGTGAAGGTCATCCACACCTGACACCGGGCTGTCGCCGAGCGCGAGGATGACGTCACCCTCGAGCAGGCCGGCGCGGCTCGCGGGGCTGTCCGGTTCGACCGACAGCACCAGCACGCCCGAGGTCACGGCCAGCCGGTTGGCGCGCGCCTGCGCGCGTGGCACCGGCGTGTTCTGTCCGCCGACGCCGAGGTAGCTGCGGCGGATGCGCCCGTCGGTCATCAGCCGGGTCGCGACGAAGCGCGCAGTGTTGCTGGCCACCGCAAAGCACAACCCCTGCGCTGGCAGGATCGTCGCGGTGGTGATGCCGACAACTTCGGCCCTGGAGGTGACGAGTGCCCCGCCCGAGTTGCCCGGGTTGAGCGCGGCGTCGGTCTGGACGATGTCGTCCATCAGACGGCCCGAGCGCGCCCGCAGCGATCGACCGAGGCCGCTGACGATGCCGGCGGTGGCGGAGTGATGAAACCCGTACGGATTGCCGATCGCGATCGCGATTTGGCCCACGCGCAAGCGGCGCGAATCGCCCAGGCTGGCGTACGGCAGCGAGGTGCCGTCGATGCGAAGCACCGCCAGATCGGTGTGCGGGTCGTCGCCCACCAGAACCGCGCGTGCTTCATGCCCGTCGGGAAGGGTCACCGCCAGCTCTTTGGCGCCGTGCACGACGTGGCTGTTGGTGAGGACGAACCCGTCCGGCGTGAAGATCACGCCCGAACCGCCGCCCCGCTCGCGCTCGACACGCACGACGGCCGGTCCCACGGCGTCGACCGCATCCACCACCGCCGTCGAATAGGCGTCGAGCAGTTCGCGGTCGCTCGGTGCAGGATCCGGGGTCATGCCCCGATGCTAGGGCGATGCGTGAGCCGTGGCATCGCCCACTTGGGCAGGTGGGCAGGCAGGTACAGCAGGGCGGGGCTTCAGCCCCGCCCTACTGGATCAAGCAGTGTCGGCCCACGCCAGCGCCGAGCAGGCGCATGCCGGACTAGTTGACGTTGAGGATCGAGGTGCAGCCGCCCTCGATATCGGTCGAGGTCGTCTTCTCGCCCGCCAACCCCTTTCGCAACGCCAGCTTGATCTGGTCCGAGTACGTCCGATAGGCGGTCTGCGCAGCCTGCGCGAGACGGGTGCCCTTGGGCAGACTGAACATCTCGATGAGCTCCTGATCCCAGTGAATGATCCCGATCTCGCGGAGATTGCGACGGCTGGGAGCGAAGTCGTGAATCCCCACAGCAATACCTGCCAGGGAGTTCAGCTGGCGGCATTCTCGAAGCACGCTCTGCCCTTCGAAGACCGGGTCTTTCGCCTGCGTGCGCGAGGAGGCAGCGCCCATGAGCGGCAGGACCACCGATCGCGCGCCCGCGGCATCGAGCGCTGTGAGACATCCCGCGATGCCTTTGCGTACGCGGTCCTGGGAGTGGAGCTCGCGACGGTCGATCGCGCCGCCCTTCGGGAACTCCGTGGGAATCAGGCATGCGAGCTTCGGGAACGCTCCGCCCGAGGGCTTGCCGCCCGTTGAGCGGGGCAACTGCACGACGAACCAGCCGTCCCCGATGCTCAGCACGTCTTGCGTGCCTGCGGTCGCCGTCCGAGCCTGCGTGCGGCGCGCCGCGATCTGGTCCTGCAGATCACGGAAGACATCTCCCTGGCGGCGAACACGCTCGATAAGGACCTGCTGCGTTCCCGGCAACGCGGCTGCAATGTCCAAGTCGGTGTTCGTCGGGATGATCGCCGCGTCTGGCCGGAAGCGGGCGTCGTCGAACGCACGCTCGAGGTCACCGCCGGTCAGATAGATGTGGAGCGGGAGCGGGGCTGCGGCC
>Ga0173480_10000289_pt1 | contig 15728 bp, 11 predicted proteins | sample NitcycUS209509C1_FD_122622 | JGI IMG/M metagenome (GOLD analysis project Ga0173480, IMG submission 122622) | Soil microbial communities from Arlington Agricultural Research Station in Wisconsin, USA - Nitrogen cycling UWRJ-S209-509C-1 (version... | ecosystem: Environmental > Terrestrial > Soil... | reverse complement strand
GGCGAACAGGATGCCGATGCCGAGCCGCTCGAGACGATCGACCATGGCCTTCGGATCCTGCGGTCCGCGCGACGACCCGAGTATCGAGCCGCCGGTTTCATGGATCCGCCTGACGGCCTCGGGGGTCAGGTCTATTGGTTCGTGTTCCACCAGTCCTTCGTAGCCGAACCGGAAGCCGTGAATCCGACGGACGCCATAGTGATGGTGAAGGCTCAAGACGATGGCGCGGATGACGTCGTTGATGCCCGGACACAGTCCGCCGCAGGTAACAATGCCGCAGGTGACTTCCCAGGAATTGAAGAAGATGCGCTCGCGAGGGCCGGCGGCCTCCATCGAGGGCGGGTCAGTCGCGGGCTTCTCCAGCCGTTTCCAATCGGCCAGCGTGGACGGATACAGGACGCGCTCGTCGTCGTGAACGAAGCGCACACCCGACATCGGCGAGACGATCCGACACTCGCCGTGCCTGGATATCGAGAAGTCCACGGCGTCGTCGTGGAGCGGCGCTTCCATCGCTGTGTTCTCAGTGACCTTCATTCTGCACTTGCCTGAGCACCAGCGATGGTGCAAGTACGGTGTCAGGTGGCGCAGGCGCAATCCGGCCGCGGCTCGGTTGAGCGGAACCTCACGCCCGCGACATGGCGCGGCTCAGTCAGGGGCCGCCCGTGGTCGGCAGCGGCTGAGCTCACGGCGGGATGATGGCGCCATGGGCGGCTCGGCGTACGCCACGGATGAAAGGCGTCGCACGACTCGTAGGAACAAAGCGTTTCGAAACCCGTTTTACATGATGAAATGCTGGAACGAATAGTGCTCTCAGAGCCGGTTCATTCTGAATCGAGGCAACCGTGGCACAGGGAGCTATCGGCAAACCGGGCACGGGCGAGCCCTCTCGCGGCGTACGAACGAGCGTGCGAACGGCAGCGGATCGAGCCGCCGTTGCCCAGGCACTGATCGAGAACCTGCACTGTCTGCAGGCCAAGCGCCCGCAGGCGGCGACGCGCAACGACTGGTACATGGCGCTCGCTTACACGGTCCGTGACCGCGCGCTCGATCGGTACATCTCGACACTCGAACGCATCAGCGGCGAGCATCCTTCGGCAAAGGTCGTCGCGTACCTCTCGGCCGAGTTTCTCACCGGACCCCACCTTGGCAACAACCTGATCAACCTGGGAATCCAGGACGCCGCCGAACACGCGCTGGCGAAAGCCGGTCAGTCGCTGGCGAACATCATCGAACAGGAAGAGGAGCCGGGCCTCGGCAACGGCGGACTCGGCCGGCTTGCCGCCTGTTACATGGACTCCCTGTCGACGCTGAACGTACCGGCAATCGGCTACGGGCTCCGTTACGAGTTCGGCATCTTCGATCAAACCATCCGGGACGGCTGGCAGGTCGAGCTCACCGACAAATGGCTGCGTTTCGGCAATCCGTGGGAGATCGTCCGTTCGGAGATCACCTTCGACGTCAAATTCGGTGGCCGCACCGAGCACTCTCGCGACGAACACGGGCGGTACCAGGTGAACTGGATTCCTGAGCGGATGGTGCGTGGCATCGCCTACGACACGCCGGTCACCGGTTACCACGGCCCGACCACCAACCTCCTTCGCCTGTGGAAAGCCGAAGCGGTGGACTCGTTCGACTTCGATGCGTTCAACGTCGGCGACTACTACGGTGCGGTGCACGAGAAGATCGCCTCGGAGACCATCTCGAAGGTGCTCTATCCGAACGACGAACCCGAGAGCGGCCGGCAGCTGCGGCTGATGCAGCAGTACTTCTTCGTCTCCTGCTCGCTGCAGGACATGATCCGCATCACCCTGCTTCGCGGCAAGCCGCTGAGCGACTTCGACAGCTGCTGGGCGGCACAGCTCAACGACACCCATCCATCGATCGCGGTCGCCGAGCTGATGCGCCTGTTGATCGACGAGTACTCCATGGACTGGGACGAAGCCTGGGCGATCACGCAGAAGACCTGCGGCTATACCAATCACACGCTGCTGGCCGAAGCGCTCGAGAAGTGGCCAGTGCCGCTCTTCGGAGCGCTGTTGCCGCGACACCTGGAGATCGTCCAGGAGATCAACACCCGCTTTCTCGACGACGTACGCCGGCAGCACCCCGGGGACGAGGGACTGGTCAGCCGGCTGTCGCTGATCGACGAGACCGGAGACCAGTACGTGCGCATGGCGCACCTGGCCAGCGTCGGCAGTCATGCCATCAACGGCGTCGCCGCGATGCATAGCGAGCTCCTCAAACGGACCGTGCTGCGCGACTTCTACACCGTCGCCCCGGAAAAGTTCTTCAACGTCACCAACGGTGTGACCCCGCGTCGCTGGATCGTGCTGAGCAACCCCGGTTTGAGCGACCTGATCACGCGTCGCATCGGCGATCGATGGATTTCGAACCTGGAGGAGGAGCTGCCGCGCCTGGCGGCGTTCGCCTCCGACAGCGACTTCCAGACCGAGTGGAGATCCGTCAAGGCCGACAACAAGCAGCGCCTCGCCGGCTTCATCAAGGCGCGGACGGGGATCACCGTCGATCCCGGTTCGCTGTTCGACATTCAGGTCAAGCGGCTGCACGAATACAAACGGCAGCACCTGAACGTGCTGTATCTGATTACCGAGTTCAATCGACTGCGGCGGGGCGTCTCCGGACCGGTGACGCCTCGCACCGTCATCTTCGGCGGCAAGGCGGCGCCCGGCTATCGGATGGCGAAGTTGATCATCAAACTGATCAACGCCGTATCAACCGCGATCAACCAGGACGCGCGCGTCTCCGAGCTGTTGAAGGTCGTGTTCCTCCCCGACTTCAACGTGAAGAGCAGTCATCACGTGTATCCGGCCGCGGAGCTGTCCGAGCAGATCTCGACCGCCGGCAAGGAGGCCTCGGGCACCGGCAACATGAAGTTCGCCATGAACGGCGCCCTCACCATCGGCACCCTGGACGGCGCCAACGTGGAGATTCGTGATGCCGTCGGCCACGACAACTTCTTCCTGTTCGGCCTGACGGCAGACGAAGTCGGACAGCTGAAGGCGCAAGGGTACAACCCGCGGACCTTTTACGAGTCGAACGAGGAACTGCGCGACGCGCTCGACCTCATTGCCTGCGGGTTCTTCTCCAACGGCGACCGCGAGATGTTCCGGCCCCTGCTGGATTCACTGCTCACCCGCGACGAGTACCTGTTGCTGGCCGACTATCAGTCATACGTCGACTGTCAGGCACGCGTCAGCGACGCCTATCGCCGTCAGAGCGACTGGACGCGCATGTCCATCCTGAACACCGCCGGGGTGGGCGGCTTCTCGTCGGATCGTTCAATCCGCGACTACTGTCGCGATATCTGGAAGGTCGAGGTCGCGGGGCCGGCATCGAGCCGCCGGGCCTGACGACGATTCGGGTCCACTCCGCTCGCCGGCCAGGTTGCCCTGACTCCTCGTAGGCCGGGTCCCCTTGGACCCGGCTTCCGATACAGTCTTAAGTGTTTCGTAGAGGCGGGTCTTAAGACCCGCCTCTACCCGATCGTGAGTGCGAGGTCTGCCGTGGGTCACCCGCGCAACCGGTTTCTGCACGTCGCCAACGGTACGTCCACCACCCGCACGATCGAAGCCGCCGGTATCCCTGGCGCCTGTTCCATCTGGGCGGATCCGTTGTACGAAGGACCGGTGCCGGGCGGCCTCACCGACGAAGAACTGATCGATGTTCGCACGCACCATCTTGCCGGTCCCGACTCCAGTCCGGTGAACGATCTGCGGCAGTGGCGCGCGGCCATCGCCCGTCACGAGGCGTACGATGAGCTCGTCCTCTGGTACGAGCACGATCTCTTCGACCAGTTGAACCTGATTCAGCTGCTGCCCTGGATCCGACAGCATCTGCCCGAAACCAAGCCGGTCACGTTGATCTGCATCGGAGCGTTTCCGGGCCGGCCTGACTTCAAAGGTCTGGGCGAGCTGCGCACGGACGAACTGGCGCCGCTCCTCGGCACGAGGCAGCCGATTTCGGAACCGCAGTACGCACTGGCGGAGCGCGCGTGGCATGCCTTCCGCTCACCAACACCTGAGGCGCTGGACGCGCTTCGGTCGAGCGATACCTCGGCGATGCCGCATCTCTCGGCCGCTCTCACGCGTTTCCTTGAGGAATACCCGTGGACGCGCGACGGACTGTCACGCACGGAACGGCGCCTCCTCGAGCTCGCCCAGGGCCACGGGATCTCGCTGGTGAAGGCCTTCCCGCTCATGCATCAGGGGGAGCGCTCGTACCACGTCGGCGATCTCACGTTGGCGAGCATCGCTCACGATCTCGCGCGCACCTCTCCGCCGCTTCTGACAGTGGACAGATCGAGCCAATCGACATCGCGCGTGCTGGATGCGGTCGTCGGGCTGACCAGCGCCGGATCGTCAGTGCTGGCAGGTCAGCAGGACCGCGTGAATACCAGCGGCCTTGATCGCTGGCTCGGCGGCGTGCACCTTCAGGACGGAAAACCGGTGTGGCGCTGGGACGATGGACGGCAGGCGATGGTGGTGACGTAAGTCGCGACGAAGGCTGCCGGGTCCAAGGGGACCCCGCCTACGCACCGGCAGACCGCAGACACCGAGTGCTACCATTCCTCATCACCATCGATGGGACGTTACACCTACCCTCACGTCATCGAGAACGGCGGCGGCGAACGCCTGGTCTTCCGCCGACGCGTGCCCGGCACGACAGGCGATCGCCTCGAAGGCGAGAACTTCGTCAGGCCCGGCGCCGGCCCGCCGATGCACGTCCATCATTTTCAGGAAGAGGCCCTGACCGTCGTCTCGGGACGAATCGGGTATCAGCGTCCCGGTGAGCCAGCCCGGTTTGCCGGTCCCGGGGAGGCGGTGGTCTTCAAGGCAGGAGAGGCGCACAAGTTCTGGAACGCCGGCCAGGACGAACTGCACTGCACCGCGTACATCGAGCCGGCCGACAATATCGAGTTCTTCCTCGGAGAGCTCTTCGCCTCGACGGCGCGCAACGGCGGCACGCGGCCTGGCCTGTTCGACGTCGCGTTTCTCATTACGCGCTATCGAAGTGAGTTCGCAATGCTGGAGATCCCGGCCGCCGTCCAGCGAATCGTGTTTCCGATCGTCGTGGCGCTCGGCCACCTGTTTGGCAAGTACCGCCGGTTCGCGGACGCCCCGGAGCCGGTTCACCCGAAGCGCTGAATCTTCCGGACATGCCGGGTCCAAGGGGAGCCGGCCTGCTTCTGCGACTCGGTCTGATCGGACCTGGCCGGATCATCCGACTCGCCTCTCGATCCTTCGAGTCCCGCGCCCCCAGCCCCCGCCTCCGCGGCTTCGCCGCTATGGCGAGGCAGGCCGAACCCCGGGTCAATCAGTCGATACGTTCCACGAGCGGGCATCGTCGCGTAACCCTCGCAAACCAGCGCCCGATTTCCGCGGCCGGCCTCGGCACGTGACAGTCCGGTGACGCGCGCCAGTTCTCCTGGCACCGTCAGACCGGCGCCCGCCAGAAAGCAGCGCGCCATCTCACGTACGGCAGCGTCACGTTTGACGCGCTGGCGCAACTGATCGGGAAAGCGTCCGACGCTGAGCGTCCACAGATAGGTGAACCGGGGGAGGTACACCGCTTCGCTGGGGACGACGAGCATGGCGGCCTGGAGCTCGTCGATGGCACGCGTCAACGACGGGCGATCCTTCAATCGCGCTTCCTCGCGCAGGTCAGAGGTGCTCATCTCCCACTCCCGTCGCAGCACCTTGAGCACCGCCCTGGCGTTGGCCGACAGTCGGCTGGCCTCGTCGGCCCGCCGCAGTCCCCATACGGCCTGAAAGAAGGGAATCATCCGCGGGGCGATGAACATCGCCTTGCCGCGGGCAAGCTTTGCGTAATAGACCCGGCCGCGCCGCACCAACTGATCCTTCAACTGCCACGTCAGCGACGTTTCCGGATCCTTCTGCACGTTGCGCGGCAGTACGGCATCGCGGCGACCGCACACCGCGACGTAGAGTGACGGTCCCGGCCGGCGTGCGTCGGTAAAGCAGGCGGCAAAACCCACGCGCTCGACGAAGCGCTCCGCGGCCGCGACGGTTTCCACGGCATGGGTGGCGTCGCGATGCCAGGCGTCATCGCGATGCTCTTCGATCTCGACCGGTATGGCTTTGGGCGTCGGCATCGGCACGGATCGATGTTACGAAATCCGCTACGCTCCAGTGAAACCTGTCCGCTGATTTGGCTGGTCGTTGCAAGGTGCCGTCGACGCCTGACCTCGCGGGCGCGGCAACGGAGCGGTCGCCACGACCCAGGAAATGCGTTCCAGTAAGTGTCCTCCAGAAAGGACTCCCGACCCCATTTGTAACGGTTCACCCGATCGCGACACATCTCAGACAAGGAGCACACGATGAGCCTCAGCACACCATTGCCAGTTTCGAACGCAGCATCCACCCACGTGTTTCGCTTTCTCGGCATCGAAACCGTGGTGCGCTCGTCCAGCCGCCAGACACAAGGGCGCTTCTTCATGAGCGAGCATCTATCGATGCCGCCTGGATTCAGCTCGCCGTACCACACGCACCAGCACGAGGACGAGATCTTCTACGTGCTCGAGGGTGAAGTGGCGTTCGTACTGGACGGTGTGTGGGCGAAAGCCGGGCCCGGCACCTGCGTCTTCGGCCCGCGCTCGATTGCACACGGCTTCCAGGTAATCGGCAGCTCACCGGCTCGAATGCTGCTGATGACCACGCCCGGAAGGTTCGAAGAGTTCATGAATGAGCTGGCCGTTCCGGCGGATGCGCCGCTCACGCCGCCTGATCTCGGCAGGGTTGTGGAAGTGGCCAGCCGGTACGGCATAGAGATCCATGGCCCCCTGCCGCCACTGCCGGATTCGCTCTGAGCCCTGACCCGACCGTCCGACCTTGCACAATGCTCAAGGCCCAATGCTCAATGCTCAGCGAACTTCCTGTGCTCTTGAGCATGTGAATTGAGAGGGATTGGTAAGATCGCGGTCGGATGCAGGTCGAGCTTAGTGACGCGGATCTGGCAAGGAACATCGCGAATGGCAGCCCTGAGGCGGAGGCGGCGGAGGCAGAACTGTGTCGGCGGATGTGGCCGCGCATTCGCCTGTACGGCATGAGGCACCTCCGATCCGCAGACGCCGCCGAGGATCTCGCGCAGCACGTGCTCGTGCTTGCGATTGAGGCGCTCCGCGCGGGACGGCTGCTGGATCCGGAGAAGCTGGCGCCGTTCGTGCTCGGTATCAGCAAAATGACCATGGTCGACCAGCGCCGGCACAGCAGTCGTCGCGAACGGCTGCTGGAAATCTTCGGCCCTGGTCTGAAACCTGCGGCGGCCGAACCGTCTCCGCGGATCGATGGCGACAAGCTCACGCGCTGCGTAGCCGCGCTCAAGGAGCGTGAACGGTCGGTCGTGATGCTGACGTTCTACGAAGAAGCCAGCGGCACGGAGGCCGCCGCGTCGCTCGGCCTTTCCGAGGCGAACGTGCGGGTCATCCGCCATCGCGCGCTGCACAGTCTGCGGACGTGCATGGGCGCTGGGGCCTGACGATGGGAGCGTCGAACGCGCGCTGCAGCCATCCAATCGAGCCAGCCGTTCTGCTCGATTACTGGATGCACACTATCGACGGCGTCACCATCGAGTCGGTGGAGGCGCACCTGTTCGCCTGCGACGACTGTGGCAATCGCCTGCGTCAGATCGAAGCACTGGTCGAGGCGCTGCGGGAACTCGCGCAATCGGGAGCCGTGAAGGTGGTGGTCGACAGCCGATATGCGCAGCGGGCACTCGATGCCGGCCGCAAGGTGCGCGAGTATGCACCGCCACCGGGCGGCACTGTTCAGTGCACAGTCTCTGCCGACGACGATCTGCTGATCGGGAGCCTGGCGGCAGACCTGAGTGGGGCCGAACGGGTCGACGTCGCCTTCTGTACGACGACCGGCGTCGAACTGCAGCGATTAGTGGACGTTCCGTTCGACGCGCGCGCCGGCGCCATCGCGTATCAGGAGTCCATCACATTCGCGAAGGGGGCGCCCTCGAACACGCTCCTCGTGCGACTGCTGGCCATCGAGCCTCAGGGCAATGAACGGCTCATCGGAGACTTCACCTTCAATCACACGCGCACCATCCCGGGCCCGCCGGCCTCGGGTAGGGACGCCTGACTATGGCTCAACGGGATGAATGAACAGGCACCGGCAACAGACACGTACGGATCCGCCTCGCTGCGCCCGATTGGCGTCATCCGCTCGACGCTGACATCACGACACGATGCACCGAAGCAGGGATCGGAAGGTGCGCCCGACGCCTGGCTCGAGATCTACCCGTGGGCGGTGGATGGACTGATGGGGCTCAAGCCGGGCGACGACATCATCGTCATCACCTGGCTGCATCTCGGAAACCGCGAGACGTTTCAGGTTCATCCGCGACGCGACGCGCGGAATCCGCTGATGGGTGTGTTCGCCACGCGTTCACCGGACCGGCCGAATCCGCTCGGTCTGCATCCGGTAGTGATCCGCGCCATCGAGGGCACGCGCCTGCTGATTGGACCGATGGAGGTTGTGGACAACACACCAGTGGTCGATATCAAACCGGTGTTGTGCTGAGGCTCGGAGCTTAATTTGTGGGGTCTGCCTTCAGGCGGACCGTCACCGGGCGCCTAAAGCCGGCCCTCACGTTGCGACCGAAATTCACGCCTCATCAAGAAACTGCTCAATCAGCCCCGCGACCAGCTCCGGATAACGTGACTCGCCCTGGGTCATGACCGCTTAGTTGACGCGGCGACGTCAGCATACGAGCGGAAGTCGCGTTCCCGGCCGCAGCGTCCGCCGACGTGGGCAACACAGGCGAGTGCTCCGGTGGAACAACGCATGACTGATTGCGACATCGATCAGCGGTTGCCGGAGCTAAAGCCCCGGCCCACGGCCACTCATCGTGGCATGCGCCGCGGTCGTGCGCCTTGCAACTCCTTCAGCGCTGCGCCCACCGCGTCGCGAAACGAGCCGGGACTGCCCGCGACTTCCTTGTTCAACTGCCGCAGGTCTTCGATGGCCTCGTCCATGCGACCCGCTGCAGCATTCAGCAGCGCGACGTAGTACCGAATCGTTTGCTGCCGCGATTTCTCGCCGGCGGCATAGTCGCTGAATGCCCATTTCAGCGTGCTGATGTGATCGTCTGGCGAAACCGCCGCAAGCAGCAGCTGGCGCTCCTGGTCGTGGCCACTCAATGTGGCGAAGTAGTAGGGAGCCCAGAGGGCTGACACCTGTCTCTCCGTCAACCGCCGCGATTCCCGCCGCATCGCGTCCGCGACGCGAACGCGTTCGGCATCCGCCTCCGGTGTCCGACGGTTTCCGAGGGCGGCCCACTGCAGGTCGCGGACGGTCTCCACGGCACGGCGGGACCGCAGCGCGACGTCGAACAGCTTCGTCGCCCGCGCCACGTCGTCTTCGCGAAAAAGGATCCAGTGCGCCAGCATCGCATTGGCGTAAGGGTTGACCGGATCGAGGGTCAGCGCCTGCTGATACCACTCGCCCGGATCCAGCTGACGGTTGCCATCGAGCCACATCAGAAACGTCGCCCATCCCGAATGCGCCAGCAGATCGGCGCGGCGCTCCCCTCGGGCCGTGGGGAGCGAGGCGTCGATCACCATCAGCGCCGGCCGGATCGTGTCGCCGTACTTCGCCTCCGGGCTCTCGAGGCGCGCGCTGCGAACCCACTCCATCGCCACGTCTTCCTGCGCCTGACGAACCGGTTCAGACGCCGGCGCGATCTGTCGTGCGCCCGCCAGGGTCGTCAGGGCATCGGCGAACTGCGTCCGTCGGCGCTGGGCTTCGGCCTGGGCAATCAGATTCCCGACTTCGCCCGCGCGCACATCGACGACGTTCGTGGCGCCCGTGACTCGACCACTGTCGTTCTCCTTTCGCGCATCCGACGTCGATGGTCGCAGGGCGGCAAAGACGGCGAGCGCAAGGACCAGCACGGTCAGCCCGGCACCCAGAGGTCCCCAACGACGCCATGCACTCGGCCGTCTGCGCGAGCCGCCGAGCATCGCCTCCAGGCGATCGCACAGGCGCTCCGCGTCGGCATGAAACTCGGCGTGATCGAGTACCGCCGTCTGACGCGTGGCCAGCGCGGCTATGGAAGCGGGCAACTCCTCGGAGCGCGGCAGCGGTGCACCCTGCACCAGCACTGGGACGACGGGAATGCCGCGCCCGAGTGCCTTCTCCACCTCGAGACGAACGTAATCGTTCTCATCGTCCAGGCGGCGCGTGCCGCTGGCTCCGCGCAGCGAGATCCATCGCGGTCCGATGACAACGAGTACGGCGGCGGTCTGCTGAAGCGTCGTCTGCAGGACCGTCACGAAGTCGGTACCGGGGTCAATCGTCTCGATGTCGAGGAACACGGCGCCGGCGCCAAACCGCCGATTCAGGTGGTCGGCCAGGCGTCCCGCATCACCGGCCGCGTCGTCTCGTCTGTAGCTGATAAAAATTCGTGGCGGGGTGGGCGCGGACGTCACGTGGTCGATGATACGTCTGGCGCGCTAGAATCTCTCGCGGCCGATGTCTCTCCAGGACCACAGCGTCTATCTGCAGCTCTTCGAATCCAGCCCTTTTCCCGCCATCGTCAGCAGGCTTGAGGACCAGCGCATCATCGCCATCAACGAGCGAGCGGCACAGATCATCGGCGTCAGCGCGAGCGAGGCCGCCGGCCGGCTCGTTACCGATTACTACATTGATTCCTCCGAGCGCCGGCTTGTCGTCGAGCAGTTGGGCCGAGACGGCCGCATCGATGACCTGCGGGTTCAGGTCAGGCGACAGAGTGGTGCATCGCTCTGGGTGCTGGCATCGTTTCGCCTTGTCACCTGGCGCGACGAACCGGCCGTGTTCACGGTGTTTCACGACGTCAGCGAACATCTGGCCGCGGAGGCCGCCCTCAACGCGAGCGAACGTCGTCTGGTGGCGCAAAGCGATGCGCTTACGAGCCTGACCGCGCGCTACACCAACCCCGGCGAGCCGTTCGGCGACCGCCTGCTCAGCATTCTCGAGATAGCCGCGCGCGCGTTGGAGGTCGAGCGGCTCAGCATGTGGCGGTTCGAGGATCACGGCGCCAGCATCCACTGCGTCGGTCTCTACCGCCGAACAGGCGAACAGTTCGAATCGGGTGCCACGCTTCATCGTCAGGCGGCGCCCCACTACTTTGCCGCGATCGAACGCGAGCGGGTGATTGCTGCCGCCGATGCCAGGACCGACGGCCGCACTCGGGAGTTTCTGGACAGCTACCTGACGCCGTACGGCATCGGCGCCATGCTCGACGTGCCGCTGCGGCACGACAACGCCACCGTCGGCGTGCTCTGCGCCGAACATGTCGGTGCCACCCGCGTGTGGTCGGTGGACGAGCAGAACTTTGCCATCTCGGTCGCCAACCTGATCGTCGTCGCGATCACGGAGGAGGAACGGCACAGCGCCGTGACGCGCCTTGCCGATAGCGAGGCGCGGGCGCGCCTGATCGTCGACACCGCGCACGATGCCTTCATCGGCATCGACTCTGCCGGAAGGATTGCGGCGTGGAATGTCCAGGCCGAGCGGACGTTCGGCTGGACGAGCGAAGAAGCGCTCGGACGTAGTCTGGCCGACACCATCGTGCCACCCGCGTTCCGTGACGCACACAACAACGGCATGCGTCGCTTTCACGACACGGGAGAGGCGCCAGTCCTCAATCAGCGCCTGGAGTTGAGCGCCCTGCATCGATCCGGTCGCGAGTTTCCGGTGGAGCTCACCATCAGCTCGCCCATGAAGGTGGACGGTGGCTTCTTCTTCGGCGCGTTTCTCCGTGACATCACCGAGCGGCGCGAACGCGATGCTGAGCTGCGCGGGGCCAAGGAGTCTGCGGAGGCGGCGACCAGAGCCAAGAGCGAGTTCCTGGCCAACATGAGCCATGAGCTGCGGACGCCGCTGAACGGCGTGCTCGGCTATGCCCAGATCCTGCAGCGCGATCGAGCGCTCAGCGCGACGCAGCGCGATGCGCTCGAGTCGATTTCCAAGTGCGGATCGCAGCTGCTCGATCTGATCAACGACGTGCTCGACCTCTCGAAGATCGAGGCCGGACGTCTCGATATCGAAACCGCACCCACCGACCTCGCCAGACTGATCGACGACATCATCTCCATCGTCGCCGAAGCCGCCGACCGAAAGGGGCTGACGCTCTCGACTCAGATCAGTGACGACGTGCCGCGACTGCTCGTGCTGGACAGCAGGCATGTGCGGCAGGTGCTCATCAACCTCACCGGCAATGCCATCAAGTTCACGGCTGCCGGCAGCGTGCGACTTCTGGTGACGCGCGACGACGACCGCGTGCAGTTCGACGTCGTCGACACGGGCGCCGGCATCGAGTCCACCGCGCTCTTGGAGATCTTTGCGGCGTTCGCGCAGACCAGGGCCGGTGCTGCTGCCGGCGGCACCGGGCTTGGCCTCACGATCAGCGATCACCTGATCACCAAGATGGGAGGCAAGCTCGACGTCGAGAGCGTGCTTGGTGAAGGCAGCCGCTTCTGGTTCAGCCTGCCACTGATCGCCTCGACGGACGTCAGCCAGGCGGAATCGGTTCGCACATTGCCGTTGTTCGACGCCAGGCTGGCACCAGGACAGACGCTCACCGCGCTCGTCGTCGACGACAGCACGGCCAACCGCCAGATTCTGGCAGGGCTTCTTGAGAGCGCGGGGGTGACGGTCGTCACCGCCGCCGGCGGCCATGAAGCGATCACGCTGGCGATTCATCACCAGCCGGATGTCGTGCTCATGGATCTGAAGATGAACGACCTGGATGGTCTCGAGGCGACGCGCCGGCTACGGCGCGACCCGATCACCTCGAAGATCCCGGTCATTGCGGTGACCGCCAGCGCGCTCGGCGACATCCGCCAGGCCACGCGTGATGCCGGTTGCGTGGATTATCTGGCCAAGCCGATTCGCGCGCAGGAGCTGTTTTCGATGCTGCAGGTGCATGCCGGCGCCCGGCTGGTCAGTGCAACCGAAGCGTCGAGCCGTCCTGACCGGCGCGCGATGGAAACCGAGCGTCGATCGGCGGTTGCCCAGCGCCTGCGCGAGGCGCTGGTGATTGGCGACGTCACCGATATTCATGCCCTGGTGCGCGTTCTGCTCGCTGGCGACCTCGCCGAGGTTGCCGTTGGCGAACAAATGAACCGCCTGGCGACGAACTTCGACTTCGGCGGCCTTCACGAGCTCGCCGATTCTCTGAGTAGCCGGGGCTGAAGCCCCGGCCCACTTGCCGCGGCGGTGCTGCTGACGGACGCAACCCGAAACGATTGCGAAGAGGAATCAGAGAACGTGAAGCCTGACGAGAGCCACGAGCCGCAGATTCTGCTCGTCGACGACAACGCCACCAATCTTCAGGTGCTGTTCCAGACGCTCGACGGGCACGGCTATCGTCTGCTCGCGGCGCGTTCGGGCCGCGATGCACTGGCGATTGCGCAGCGGGTCATGCCCGATCTGATTCTGCTCGACGTCATGATGCCTGACATGGACGGCTTCGAGACCTGCGCGCGCCTGCAGGCGGACGCGCGGTCGCGCGAAGCGGCCGTCATCTTCCTGTCCGCGCTCACAGAACCCAAGGAAAAGGTTCGCGGCCTCGAGCTCGGGGCGGTGGACTTCATCAACAAGCCGTTCCAGGCCGAAGAGGTGCTCGCGCGGGTCAGGACCCACCTGACCATTCGTGATCTGCAGATGCAGCTTCGACGCCGCAACGCCGATCTCGAACACGAGCTCGACGTGGCGCAGGAACTGCTGCGCGAGGCTCGCGATCGCTCCGATGGCATTCTGCTTGGGAGCAGTTCTGTCGCCGAGCGTCTAAGACAGGACATCAAGGACGCCGCGCCGTCAGACGACGCCCTTCTCATCAGCGGACCACCTGGCAGCGATCACGAGGCCGTTGCCCGTGCAATTCACCATCAGTCACGTCGCGCCATGCGCGCGTTCATCTACATGAGCTGCCTTCACGTGTCAGCGGCAGCGCGACCCGACGAAACGCACGCGGATACCGACTTCTTCGACAAGGCGAGGCTGGCCCACGCAGGAACGCTGTACCTGGAGGGCATTCAGCACCTTTCCGCGGACGCGCAGCGCACGCTGGCGGCACGCCTCCGTGCCGTCGATGACTCCCGGCGCGCAAAGGACGGCCCCATGCCGGACGTCCGGGTCATCGTCTCGACGACCCGCGACATCGACGAGGAGCTCGCCGCCGGCCGCGTGGCGCCCGAACTGCGAAGCGCACTTCCCAGGACGCTCGACATCGCGCCTCTGCGAGCACGTGCCGACGATCTTCCCGAACTGGCGCCACACATTCTTCGTCGCCAGGCCGAGCAGGCCGGACGGACGGTGCCCATCATCTCGGACGCGTCGCTCGAGCGGCTGAAGGGCTATCGCTGGCCGGGCAACATTCGAGAGCTGCGCAACGTGCTCGGCGCGGCGCTTGCCGCCAGCTCGGGCTCGGTGCTCGAGATTGGCGATCATCTGCTGGACAACGCCGTCCGCATCGGCAGCTACCGTCTGATCGAGCGCATCGGCTCGGGCGGCATGGGCGAAGTGTGGCTCGCGCGCCACCAGCTGCTGGCGCGGCCCGCGGCCGTGAAAATCGTGCGCGAAGCGACGGTGGCCATCGACGATGGCCAGACGCAGCGCCAGCGGTTCACACGCGAGGCACAGACGACGGCGGAGCTCGAGTCGCCGCACACGGTCAGGCTGTTCGATTTCGGCGTCACCGACACCGGCAGCTGCTACTACGTCATGGAGCGGCTGCGCGGCATGGACCTGCAGCGCATGGTCGAGCGTCACGGACCGCTGGCACCAGAGCGGGTCGCATTTCTGTTGAAACAGGCGTGTCTGTCGCTGTCGGAGGCACACGCGCGCAAACTGGTGCATCGCGACATCAAGCCGGCCAACCTGTTCGTCTGCCGGCTGGGCACGCAGTACGACTTTCTGAAGGTGCTGGACTTCGGCGTTGTGTCGCGCCAGGGGCGCGGCGTGTCCGCTCTCACCGTCGCTGGTGTCGTGCTCGGCACGCCGGCGTTTCTGGCGCCCGAACTGATGTCGAGTCAGACACCATTCGACGGACGTGCCGATCTCTACGCACTGGCCTGCGTCGCCTTCTGGATGCTCACCGGACGGCCGCCGTTTCTGGCCACCGATGCCATGGCGCTGTTGATGCAGCATTCGAACGAAGACCCGGCACCGCCGTCGGCGTTCTCGGAGCTGCCGATTCCACCAGAGCTCGATGCCTTGATTCTGCAGTGCCTGTCGAAGGAGCCGGCCAAGCGCCCGGCCACAGCCGACGCAGTGGCCCAACGCCTCGACACCCTCGGCATCGCGGCAAAGTGGGACGCCCGTCACGCCCGCACGTGGTGGGAGCTGCACGAGCCCGAGCTCAGTGAACACGCGTGATCCGCCGGGTCCAAGGGGACCCGGCCTACCGCACCTGCCGCGCGAGCCCCGGCCTACTCGAGCTCTCGAACCCCGAACCCTCGAACCTTCGAACCCTCGAACCTTCGAACCTTCGAACCTTCGAACCTTCGAACCTTTGACGGTTGTTCAGCCTCCATTCAGCACGTCCTGGGCTATAACTCGTGACGGACGAAGCATGTGCGCGTACTCATCGTAGAGGACGAAACGGCGCTGGCGCGGCGGCTCGCGGCCGCGTTTGAAGCCGCTGGCTACGGCGTTGATTGTGCCGGTGATGGGGCAAGGGGAGAGTTCCTCGGC
>Ga0173480_10000287_pt1 | contig 15747 bp, 11 predicted proteins | sample NitcycUS209509C1_FD_122622 | JGI IMG/M metagenome (GOLD analysis project Ga0173480, IMG submission 122622) | Soil microbial communities from Arlington Agricultural Research Station in Wisconsin, USA - Nitrogen cycling UWRJ-S209-509C-1 (version... | ecosystem: Environmental > Terrestrial > Soil... | reverse complement strand
GCGCCGAGGAGAAGCGCTGAGACCGCGGCCAACCCTCGCTCAGCAGCTTGCGCGATTCGTAACCAAGGCCTCGAAGGGAGATCTCGCTTCGAGGCATCTCGAGCTGGCCAAGATGGTCGTGGCAAGCACGCTGGCGAGCGCCGCGCGCGGCTATCGGATCGGCTGTGTCGAGGCGTTTCGGACGCTCGCGCTGGAAAGCGGCGGCACGCCCGACGCCACGCTCTGGTTCGACGGAACGAAGGTCCCCGCAGCAGCCGCGGCCGGCGTGAACAACGCAAGCAGCGACGCGCCGGGAATGGACGACACCTGTCTTCTCCTCATCGGGCACTTCGGCGGACCCGCCACGGCCGCTGCCCTCGCCACGTGGGAGCATCTGGCTCGCAACACCGTCCCCGTGCCCGCGAATCAGGTTCTGAAGGCGATCGTCCTCGGCTACGAGGTCGGTAGCCGTCTCGATCTCGCCCTCACGCCCGGACGGATGGACCAGGGGTTCCACAGCCGAGTCACCACCGTGCAGAGCGCCGTCGTCGCCGCGGGTCTCGTCCTGGGTCTCACCGAGGAGCAGATGGTGCATGCGATGGCGCTCGCAACTTCGGATGCGGGGGGCATGGCGATCGGGGCGGACCACGCATCGGACCACCGGCCGTACCATGCACACCAGTCTGCGTTCGAAGGCACCCGGCTCGCACGGTTGGCACAGCTGGGTGTCAGGGGGCGGCCCGACGTCATGGAAGCCCCTCGTGGCTACCTCTCGGCATTCGGAGGTCAGGAGATCTCGGACGTCACGAAGGACCTCGGCGAGCGCTGGAACTTCGTCGACTACATGGCGCTCAAGCTGATCCCCGGTGCGCACCCGTTCCACGTCTTCGCCGAGGCGGCCACCGCGGCAGTGCTCGAGCACGACGTCGATCTCGACGCCGTGGCCAGTGTCATCATCTCGGGCGAGCAGCTCACGGGCGTGCAGATGAAGGATTGGATCGACATCCGTCATCCCAAGAACCTGAGCGATGCCGCCCACAGCGTCGTGTACTTCGTTGCGGCAGCCGTGGCAGACGCGAAGTCCGGGGGCTTCACCTGGGAGCACATGGACGCCGTGAAGATGGCGGACCCGCGAATCGCCCGGCTGCAGGATCTCGTCAAGGTCGATCCCAACCCGCTGCCGCTCACCAACCCTCGCTTCGTCCACCTCGATGGGGGGCGCGTCTCCATCGTGACGAAGTCTGGAGCGGTCTTCGCCAAGCACGTGCAGGTCCCGAGTGGCTCGGCGCGCATCGTTCAGTGGCCGGCGGTGCGTGAGAAGTTTCGGCGGCTGGTGGGCAACGCGGGCATGCCCGAAGACCAAGGGGAGGAGATTCTCCGCAGGATCGAGAAGTTCGAAGGCCTGGCGAGTCCGTCCGAGCTGACGGAACTGCTCCAACTTCCTGCCGGCAACTAGGCCACCCGCAACGGGCACCGTGCCCGTGTTGCTGTTGAACACATTGTAGAGATCGATCGCCACGTTGGTCCGGGGCGCGCCGCTCGGCGAGGCGACTTCGGCACGGCGTGTCGCGAAAGGCTCATCGTGTCTGTAACAATGGCCTTCTTGGCGATCCTTCTTCTCGGGCTCATCCTGTCGAACCAGATCCAGGCGCAAGGACCCACGGCAACCCTGTCCGGACAGGTCCGCGACGAATCGGGGGCGGCCATTCCCGGCGCCGTCATCACGGTCACGGCCGCGGCTGACGGCGCCGTCAGCCGCACGACAGCCGGCGCGGAAGGCCGCTTCGAGATTCGCGGCCTCGCTCCCGGCCGATATGCCGTCGTCGGTGAGCAACCCGGCCTGCTGCCTGCGGTGATTCCAGAAGTGGTCCTCGCAGCTGGCGGCTCGCGCTCGGTGATCCTGGAGCTCAAGGTGCCTGGTATCAGCGAAGTCGTCGCGGTCGGCGCCAGATTGGCGGTCCCGGACGCGGCGCCTTCGATCATCGACGTCGACCCGCTCGTGGTGAAGAGCGTGGCCGGCGGCGGCGAGAACATCTATCGCGTGCTGCAGGCGCTGCCCGGCGTGGCCGCAGTCAACGACTTCGACAGCCGGCTGAGCGTGCGCGGCGGCGGCCCCGACCAGAACCTCACCATGATGGACGGGGTCGAGATCCACAACCCGTATCGCCTGTTCGGGCTGACCAGCGCATTCAATCCGGAGACGGTCGCCAACTTCGAGCTCATCACTGGCGGCTTCAACGCGCAGTACGGCGATCGCCTGTCGTCAATCCTGATCGTCGACAACCGCCCCGGCAGCACCGCCACAGCGGCCGGCGGCACGGCCGCCATGTCGATGACTGACGGCAACATCGTCGCCGAAGGCCGTCTGCCGGGAAACGGCAACTCGTGGCTCGTCACCGGCCGCCGCACCTACTACGATCTCATCGCCGAACGGATTGTCGACGCCGACCTGCCATCGTTTACCGATCTGCAGGCCCGTGCCGACGTGCAGATCAGGCCCGGCCACCGCTTGACGCTGTCCGCCCTGAGCAGTCGCGAGAACACCGACGCGCGGTTCGACGATGTCTCAGAGAACGACGGCGACGGCACCGAGTTCGTCGACATACTGAGCTCCACGCAGAACGATCTCGGCGCGCTGACCTACTCCGCGGCAATCGGCGCCCGCGCGTTCAGCAAGACCACCGTCTCCTGGTACCGGAATCGGGAGCAGACCGATTTTGCGGGAGAGGTGCGCACCGGCGCGCGTCGATCGAACCGCCCGGAATCTGACGCGGTGGCGCTGACCCAACTCGTATTGGCGCGGCAGTTGTCGATTCGCGATGCCGCCCTCCGCCAGCAGTTTGGTCTCAACGCTGGAACGGCGCACGTGGTCGAGGCCGGTTTCGAAACGCACAACCTCGATACCACCTGGCAGTGGCGCACATCGGGCGAGCTCGATGGCCCTAATGGATCGAGTGGACAAGGCGGCTCGAGCCTTCCGTCAGCGCTCGATTCCTCCCGATCGAACCTGCGCGCGGGGGCCTGGCTCACCGACCGCTGGACCATCTCACCGCGTGTGCGCTTCGAGCCCGGCCTGCGGCTGGACTGGAGCGGCGTCAGCGGCGAGACGATCGCGTCACCGCGCCTCGCCGCGATCTTCGACGTCACCGGACGGACGCGCGCGCGCGTGGCCGGCGGCATGTTCACGCAGAGTCCGGGCTACGAGAAGCTGCTGCAGTCGGACTACTTCGTTGACCTGTCGGAGGACGGCGGTCTCCCGGTTCGCAGCGAACGCGCCTGGCAGGTGCTGGCGGCGGTCGAGCGGCGCCTGGATCCCGGCGTGACGATGAGGGTTGAGGGCTATTACAAGGATTTCGATCGCCTCGTGCTCGGCCGGCTCGAAACGCCGGGCGAAGTGGCCGCGCGCGTCGCCACCTACGACTTCCCGGAGGAGTTGGCCTTCGGCATTCCGACTGCGCCACAAGTCACCACCATGCCGGCGAACATCGGCACGGGGCGCGCGTATGGCGTCGAGTTCTACGCCGAGAAGCGCGCAACATCTGCCGGCACGCGGCTGAGCGGCTGGGCCTCCTACACACTCGGCCGCGCCGAGACCACGGCCTACGGCGGCACGTTCGCGGCCGACTACGATCGCCGCCATGCCCTGAGCCTGGTTTCGTCGCTTCGAGTGAACCGGCTGATCGAAGTCGGCACGACGTTCCGGGCGCAGTCCGGCTTTCCGCACACGCCGGGGCTCGCGGTACGGCCGGCATCGATCGAGGATCAGGCCGCGGCCGCCGCGGGCATCACACGCCTGGTACCGCAGTACGACGACCGCGGGCTGCTGGTGTGGTCGGCCGACTTTGGCGATACGTCGAATTTCAATACCGCGCGCCTGCCGTTCTTCGCGCGTCTTGACGCGCGCGTGACGTTCCGGCCGCGCTGGTCAAGTGATCGCTGGCAGTTCTATTTCGAAGTGATCAACCTGCTCAATCGTGACAACGCGAGCGAGCTCGAGGTGGACCTGGTCTACGATCCCAGCTCCGATCGGCCGCAGCTCACCGAGGTGCGCAGCGGCCGGTTGCCACTGCTGCCGACCTTCGGCCTGCGGTATCGGTTCTAGCAAGCAGGCTGCCGACACGTTCGTGCGTTTTACCGCCGCCGCGGACGTCTTTGTGCCGCTCCCCGGACGCCGGGCCCATTTCCATCCTGCCTTCGTCGCCGCACGCCCGGCGCTCCGCTGAGCGCCACCGGTCGACAAGTACGATCACTCGCGCCGCGCCTGGCGCGATTCCCACGGGAGCGTAGCTGCCGCGGCCCGCTTCTCAAATATGTTCACGCGTCTGTGCCTCGTCGGCCGCGCGTGTGCGGAAGCAACCGCCTTGTTTGCAGCGGATAGATGCACCGCGTCGCTGCGCGCTGGCCGGGCCGGGCACTCAGACCCTTTACGCGGAGAATCCGGCGCTGCTTCAGGATCCACGCTTCAAGCTGTATCCCCAGTGGATGCAGGCGCAGGTGGCGGCCGGGGGGCAGGGCTCGCGCGAGGTCGGCGGGCAGGGCAAGATGACCATGGACGCGCTCCGGGTCCGGGTCGTCCAGACGGACAACGTCGACCGCCCGGATCGCACCCTGAATGGCCGGACCCGTACGAACGGCTAGTCGCCCAGGTCAGAGCGAGCTCACCGGCGTCCAAGGAATCTACCACCGCGACGCTCCATCCGGTCCCGCCCGGGCCGGGAGCGCCTGGCGATCTTGGTTCGCGCGCTTACGGAGGCGTCAGTGCCGGAGCTACCGGTGACGCGGAGGCATACACGTCCTTACATCGTTACTTCCATCAAGGCGTGTACAGCACGGAGACGAAGCGATGCCGATGGCGCCGGCAAACCGTCACGCGGTGCCGGAAAGCGCCCCTCGAGCACTCCGGGTAGTGCGCCCCGGTGTTCTCCTGGGTGCCCATGGTTTCCAGCCACAACAGTGTTCGACGCAAGCCGCGTTCTGCAATCCTCCTGCGAATTTCCGGCAGTGGGGGAATCGACCCAAGCGCTGCCCGATGCGTGCAGGACAAGACACCTGACGCCGCATCGCGTGTACGGAACGCGTTGTGCTCTGCCTCGCCCGACCGTAACTCATCTTACGGCCTTAGAGGAGAACGCATGCTGCCGTTGAAGGTTCGATCGCACTCGTTTCGCCTGGTTCGCGCCGGCGTTCTCACTGCCGCTTTGGCCATTGCCGGACTGGACGTCGCTGCCCCGGCGGCCTGGGCCCAGGGCCCGCCGGCCGATCTTCCGGGCCGCGGGCCGATCGTGCTGGAAGGCGAGCTCGACGTTCTTTACGAGGACGGCGTTGACACCGCGCGGCTGGTCCACTTTCTCCGCGCGAACAATCGGCGTTTCCGGTTGCGATTCGCCGACGGCAATGCGCCCGATCTCCCGACCGGCAGCCAGGTTCGGGTCTCTGGTGATCATGCGGACGGCACGATCACGACGACCACCACGGATGTGAGTGTGCTGGCGGTTTCGGCCTCACAAACGCTCGGGAACCAGGACGTGCTGGTCATTCTTTTCAATTTCTCGAACAACACCTCGCAACCGTTTTCCGCGACGACCGTGGCGAATGTGAACGCGCAGGTCAAGAGCTACTACCTGGAGAACACCTACGGCAAGACCACGCTTTCGTTTGCCGTCACGGGCTGGTACACCATCGCTGCCACCGATGCGACGTGCGATTACTCCGGGTGGGCTTCGCAGGCCGAGGCGAAGGCGGCCAACGCGGGCGTGAACCTCGCCGCATACGACCGGTTCGTCTTTGCCTTTCCGAAGGCGGCTGCGTGTAGCTGGAGCGGAGTGGGGAACGTGTCTGGGCCACGGTCATGGTCCAACGGCGGCTACTCGCTGAGAACCATCGCCCACGAACAAGGGCACAATTTCGGTGACCATCACTCGAAGGCCACCACGTGTGACGTGGCGACATGCGCCACCGTCGAGTACGGCGACGATCGCGACGTAATGGGCAAACCGGGTGTTACCGGCCATATGAACGCGTTTCAGAAGGAGCGCCTGGGCTGGTTGAACTATGGTGATGCGCCGAGAGTGGAGTCGGTCAGCGCGAGCGGTGACTACTGGATCGACAATTACGAAAACCTGGCCGGTTACATCAAGGCCCTGAAGATCTACAACTCGAAGACCGGCGGGTACTACTACATCGAGTCCCGGGCCAAAGTTGGCCTCGACGCCAACGTGGCCGCCGGTGTGACCCTGCATTCGGCGCTATCCGGCATCAGCTACCAGCTGGATTTGGACACAACGACGACCGCTTACGACTCCACTCTCGATGTCGGCCAGGTGTTCAACGACGCGGCGATGGGGCTCAGCGTCGAGGTCCTGTCGAGCGGTCTCGGGGGGGCGCTCGTTCACATCGAAATGGCCGCGGCGCCCTGCACGAGGCGTCCGCCCACAGTGTCGGTCACTGCTGGCGGGTCGATGAAGTTCTCGGTCAGCGTCCGTAACAACAACGACTCGAACTGTGCCGCGGCGTCCTTCTCATTGTCGACGTCACTGCCTGTTGGCTGGTCCTCTTCGTTCTCGCCGGCTTCAGTGTCCCTCGCTTCGGGCGCGAGTTCCACCAGCACGCTGACCCTTGTCGCGCCAACTGGTACGACTGGCAGCTTTTCATTCGTTGCCCGCGCAACCGACGCGGGCAGCCAACTGTCAGGATCGGTCACGGGCACGATCGTTCTGGCTAGCAGCCTGAATGTGACCGTGTCGACCTCGATTTCCGGCGGCGGCGGCCAGCGATCGGTGTCCATCAAAGTGGGTGTGCGAGCCGGGACGGCTCCAGCGGCCGGTGCGGCCGTGTCGGCTGCTGTCACCAACCCAAAGGGTTCTATTACGACCTTAAGTGGGACGACTGGAGGAGATGGCTACGTGACCCTGAAGCTGGCGCTGAAACCGAAGGACCCGAGCGGCACCTATCAAGTCAGAGTCACGGCGACCGCATTTGGGGTGAATGGCCAAGCAGTCACAACCTTCGTGACGCCGACGTTCTGAGTCGCCCCCGTCTCGCCCGGCACGACTCGCCCATCCTCGCGACGCCAAGTGGCGCCGGCGGGGGTCAGCACGTTACTTGCCGTCCACGGTATAGGCCAGCAGCGCGTTGCCCGGCATGCCGTTCTGGACGTAACCGGAGTTGATGATGACCGTGCCGCCGCTGATAGCCGGCTCGGCAACGTTCAACGATCCTCCTGTGCGGGTACGCCGTTGGTGGTCTCGTAAGTCTGAGCCGTATCGACATCCCAGATGATCGACCCGTTCGTCGTGGAGTAGGCGCGCAGGTGACCGTCGATCGCGCCCGAGAAGACGACGCCCGGAATGGCGCTCACCGCGGCCGATTGCGCCGGGCTGCATCGCTCGCGAGTCTTGCACGCTCATATCGAACGCCACGAACGCATCGCTGCGATCGGTAGCCGGCCCGCTGTAGTTGTTACCGGTCGTGACGTAGACCGCGTTTCGGATTGCGCCTCTGGCCTGGACAGATCCACATGGTCCAGGCTCAGTCCGCCAGTCTTCAGGCGGTCGTTATGGCAGTTCGCGCAGTATCGATCGAGGAATTGACGCTGACTCGATGCGGCGAGCGGTGGTCGCGCTGATGCCGCATCACCTTGCGCAGACGTCCCCGCCTGCACCGAGACAAGCAGCGGCACCGTCAGGACGACCAGTTTCCGCAACCGCATGAGACCCTCCGGACCAGGGTCGTTGTGTCAGACGCGCAAAGCTTGGGCGCTCCAAATAGGGATGTCAAGGAGGCCGCGGCGGTCGCGCCGGACCGGTAGACGGCGACGTAGAATCGATCATGACCTCCCGTCGAGCGCGGCTGGCTGGCGCCCTCGCGGCGCTCTTGCTACTCGGCGGGCTGCCTCTGTCGGCGCAAACTCCGACCGACCTCGCCGGGACGTGGGCGCTCAACCAGCAGCTTAGTCAGTTTCCAGCCGAGGTCGGCTTCAGTGCCAGCATCCCAGGCCTGGTCCCGGGGCCGACCAGCGGCGGCCGCGGTCGGCGCAGCGGAGGCGGTGGACGTCCTCCCGGCGCGGGCGGATGCGCCCCCGACCGGCCGTGTCTGCCCGCCTATACCGAGGAGGATGCGCGGCGCAGCCGGTTCCTGACCGATGAAGTGCGCCTGCCTCCCGATCGACTGGCGATCGCGGTGACGCCCGCCGCGCTCACCATCACGCCCGACCGCGGTGCGGCGCGCACGCTGGGACCGGGCCGGCGCGACGAAGCGGTGACGATCGGGACGGTCACCGTCGTCGCCACCGCGACGTGGGATGTGGATCATTGGACGGTCGTCTACACCGCCCAGGCCGGCCAATTGCTGCGCTACACATACACCGTCGGTCAGAGTCCACGGCAACTGACGGTGGACGTCGAGTTCGTGGAACGCGGCGTCGTGGGCGACAGAGTGAGACGCATCTACGAGCCGGCGCCGACGGGCGAGCCGGCCGCCGCACCCACGGCTTCCCCGGCCGAACCGTCCGCGGGACGAGCGCCGCTGCTGCTGCCGCCTGGGGCCGGGGGCGCGCCGAGCCGCCCGGTGCCGGCGACGCAGGCACCCGCTGCGGTCGATCAACGCCCGGACGCGCCGCTCAAGGGGCTCACTCGTCTCGGCGTCGTGCTCGAGGGAATCGGCGCGGACGCCGCGAAGTGCGGGTTGAAGCAGGACGCGATCGAGGCGGCCATCGTGAAACAGCTGACCGACGCCGGCTTCCGTGTGCTGCAAAACACGGACGACGAGTCGTATCTCTACGTGAACATCAACACCGTCACCGCTTCGACCGGGTTGTGCGTGTCGCGCTACGACGTGACGCTGTATTCGCACGCGGTTGCGCCGCTCGGGCACACGGCGTCGGCGGTCGAGCTGCAGGTCGAGCTTCTCCACAGAGGCGGGCTGGCCGGCGGCGGCCCCGCGGCACACGCCGACTCGGTCGTGAAGAACGTGCTCGACTACGTCGGCCAGTTCGCGGCGCGTGTGCGCGAGGCCAACAAGTAAGCCCTCGCACGTGCGACCCCTTTGCCGCTTAATTGGGCGATGCGACGCGCGTGCTCTGACTCGAGACGCATTGCCAGCGTCCGTCGCGGATGATCCAGACGTCCGTGTAGCGCAGCACCGTTTCCAGACGCAGTCCTTGACGCAGGCCGACGAGGCGAAGCGTGAAGTGCACGACGGCCGTATCGCCGTACTCCTTCACGGTGAATTCGCCGGGAACCGCTGACTCCACTTGCTCGGCGAAGGCCGACGCCAGGGCCAGTTCCTTCGCCTTGTCGCCGCGTGTGCCGTCGTCGTATGTCGCCACGAAGTCGTCGGCGAGGATCGCGGCGATGAAGGCCGTGTCGCGCCGGTAGAACGCCGCATTCCACCGCTGCTCCAGATCGACGAGCACCTCCTGATCGGATTGCACCGGCCGCTGTTGTGCGGCCGGCCCAGCCCCCTCGAGAACACTCCCGAGCAAGACGAGCACCCATACGCCGAAAAGTCGCGCCATGCTCTACTTGATCGTGATTTTCTCCACGTCCCACAGCGTGCACGAGCCCTTGTAGAGGACGTTGTCCGACTGCGCGTGGATGGAATGGATCAGGCAGCCGGTCTGGCCACGGCCCAAGCTGGTCTGCGCCCAACCAAGCAGCTTTCCGGTGTTCTTGTCCAGCTGATAGAGCTTGCCGTTCCCATCGCCGCTGTAGATGTACTTGCCCGTGACCTGCACGGTCCACGGCGCGCCAATGCCCGTGATGGTCTTCTTGAAATTCAGATCGGTGTCGTAGACCTGAATCCGGAAATTGCCGCGGTCCGCCACGTACACGAGGCCCTGCTGCCCGTCGACCGCGATGCCGTGCACGGTGTTGAACTGGTTCGCACCGGCTCCGCGCGTGCCGACGGTCTTGATCCAGCTGCCGTCCTTACCGAGCTTCACGACGCGGGAATTGTTGTAACCATCGGCGACGAAGATGTTGTCCTGGGCGTCCCACGCCAGGTCCGTTTGCCGGTTGAACGTCCCGACACCCGCCGGCGGGACGCGCTCCGTGTCCTCTTCACCGCGCTCGAGGTATTTCTCGAGATAGTCGATCGCTTCCGGCTTGCGACCGAGGACCATCTTCACCATCGCATTCGCGTCGAACTTGACGATCATGTTCGACCCTTCGTCCACCATCCAGACGTTGTCGTACTTGTCGACGCGCACCGCGTGGGCAAACGACGCCGCGTAGTTGCCAGGTCCCCACAACTTGACGAACTTCAAGTTCTCGTCGAACTCGAAGAGCTCGGCGGCTGTGCCTCCCCGCGAGCTGCCGCTGGTACCCGTGCGTGAATACACGAACAGGTGGCCCTTCGAGTTCCTGGACACGCCTTCCGTTTCACCGATGGTGTGGCCAGGGACGGTCAGCGGCAGGACTTCCTCTGTGATCTGCAGCTTCGGAGTGGCAGCCTCGAGCTCGAGCTGCACTTTCTGGCGCGCCTGCGCCTCGGGATTGCCAGGGCCCGCCTGCCCGCGCACCACCACCGCCGTCGTCAACACACACAGGACCGGGACGAGAAAGAACGGCGAGACGCGTTTCATAGTCGAATCTCCGGGGGAACGCTATCATACGCGGCACACCGGAGCCTGTTATGACACATCGAATCGTCCGCGGTCTCGCCGCCGCAACCGGCATCTCGGTTGTCGTATTGGGCCTGACGCATCTCTCCGCCCAAGGCCGCACCACGTCCGCCGACGACTGGCCGACCTATAACCGAACGTACGCGGGCGATCGCTTTTCGCCGCTCGCCGACATCACGACGGACAACGTCGCCCGGCTTCGACCTGTCTGCACGTTCGACACCGGCGAGCAGGTCAGCTTCCAGACCGGTCCGGTGGTCGTCAACGGCGTGATGTATCTCACCTCCGATCGCGCCACCTTCGCAATCGACGCGGCGACCTGTGCGGTGAAATGGAAGCAGACCTTGACGTTCGCGCCGTCGTCGCTGCAGGTGAATCGCGGCGTGGCGTACGACAACGCGCGAGTGTTCCGCGGCGCCGGCCCCGGACACGTGATCGCGCTCGACGCCGCCACCGGGACGACCGCATGGGACGTCGAGCTGAGTCCGATTCAGCCCGGCGTCACCGTGCCCATGGCACCGGTCGCGTGGAACGGCCTGGTGTTCGTCGGCAACGCCGGCGGCGACAACTACGGCGTGACCGGTCACGTGTGGGCGCTCGATCAGAAGGATGGCCGGACGGTCTGGCGATTCGACGTTGTACCCGAGAGCGGCCCGGCGCGGAACAGCTGGCGCAACGCGGCTGGCGTCCCCATCACCGGAGGCGCGTTCTGGACGACGTTCGCGCTCGACCAGCAGGCCGGCATCCTCTTCGTGCCCGCGGGCAACCCCGCGCCAGATTTTCAACCTGATGCGCGACCGGGCGACAACCTGTATTCGAACTCCGTCATCGCCATCAACGCGAAGTCAGGACAGCTCGTCGACTACATACAGCTGGTCAAGGCGGACAACCATGACTGGGACGTGGATGCCGGGCCGGTCCTGCTCACGACGCGCGGCGGGCGGCAAATCGTCGCGTCTGCCAACAAGGACGGACTCCTGTCATCGATCGATCGGTCGCCGATGAAACTGCGCTGGCAGACCCCGACGACCACGCGCGAAAACGTCGATGCGCCGCTCGTGCCCGGGCGTCCCGTTCGCTTCTGCCCCGGGACGACAGGAGGATCCGAGTGGAACGGGCCGGCCTTCGACCGGTCGCTCAACCTGCTGTTCGTCGGGGCGGTCGATTGGTGCTCCACGGTGATCGCGCTGCCCGCAGATAGTCCTGGCGGCCGAGCAGGAGGAGCGTTCTCGGGTGCCGCCAACGGATTCGGCGACAAGGATCCGTTCGAAAAGAGTCAGGGCTGGATCAGCGCAATCGATGCGGACACTGGCGCGGTGCGCTGGAAATACCGCTCGTCGATGCCCGTCCTTGCCGGCGTGACGCCAACGGCCGGCGGCCTGATCTTCACCGGCGAGCTGACCGGCGATGCGATTGCGCTCGATGCGAAGACTGGTGCGGTGCTCTGGCGTCAGGCGACAAAGAATGCCATTGGCGGCGGCGTGCTCACCTATCGCGCGGGCGGCAAGCAGCTGGTGGCCGTCGCCGCCGGTTTCAAGTCGCGGATCTGGCCGGTGCCCGCCGAGTCGAATCGCGTCATCGTCTTCGGGCTGCCTTAGAGGGACCGACCGCAGGCAACAGCCGGCGCGCCCGCCTACGTAGACAGATGTTTGGACGGTGGATGGCCGCAACTCCGCACCGGATGGGGAGTGGCGCCAGGATCGAGCGTGGTCCGCGTCAAGCAAGGCCCGCCATCGCCCTTGTAGTCGCGACACGGGCACCGGCCGAACGCCTCTATGTGCGCGGCGCACGGAGTCCCGAATCCAAACCCGTCTTCAGGCAAAGGGACCCGTGCCCGCGACAGCATCGCCGCGGCGTCTTTCCGCGCGCGGATGATGAGCAAGGCAGCCTTTTCCAGAGCCTCCGACTGTTCGGCGCTCAGACCTTCAGGAGACGGATACTTCGACATGAGTCACCTCCATGGCGTACCAAGACGGCCGTCTGCCGCCTCCTTTCTAAACGTTTCCGACGACCGGATCGCACGGCACGCGCGCTCCGGCGTTGACAGACTGCGGTGCGGCTCGTAGTCTCGCCGGCGAGGAGTCCGCGACCATGCAGGAGATCACCCGCCGACGTTTCATCGAAGCCGCCAGTCTGGCGGCAGCCGTGCCGGCGGTCGCCGCGGCCGCTCAAAGCAGCTCTGCGGCCCAGTCGGCGGGTCCAACGCGTGCAGCGGCGCCACGCACGACCTCACGCGCACGCGACCTCACGGACGCCGAGCTCGAAGCGATGTTCCGGCGCTGCTCGAACACGGGCCGGTGGGGCGCCAACGACGAGCTCGGCACGCTGAACTACATCACGCCCGCCAAGCGCATCGCAGCCGCGGCGCTCGTGAAGACCGGCGAGGTGGTCTCCGTCGCCCGCGACCTGACGACGCGCCAGTCCAAGACCAACGCGCAGCCTGTTGTCCACACGATGGCGGCCATCGACCCGAATGGTCCGGCCGCCGTGGATTCCTTCACCATCGCGTCCCACGGCATGGTGGTGACGCACATGGACGCGCTCTGTCACTTCTCCTGGAAGGATCAGTTCTACAACGGGCGGAAACGCTCGGAAACGCTGAGCGCGAGCGGCGCGACATGGGGATCGATCTACGCGCAGCGGCAGGGCATCTTCACGCGCGGCGTGCTGCTCGACGTCGCGGCGGCGCGCGGCGTGCGTTGGTACAACCCGGACGAGTACGTGACAGTGGCCGACTTCGAAGCCGCCGAGAAGCGGCAGCGCGTGCGCGTCGGTTCTGGCGACGCGCTGTTCGTCCGCACCGGCATGGAACGCATGGAGACGGAACAGGGCGAGCAGGATATCTATCCCCGGGCGGGCCTGCACGCCGAGTGCGCCGAATGGATGCATGGCCGGCAGGCGTCGGTCTATGGCGGCGACTGCATCGAGAAACTGCCCTACCCGAGCGAGAGCTTCACGTCGGCCGTCCACATGATCGTGCTGGCGTCGATGGGGCTCCCCATCCTGGATTGGCCATCGTTGACCGAGCTCGCCGCGACGTGCGAGCGCCTGCAGCGCTGGGACTATCTTCTGACGACCGCGCCGCTCCGGCTGCCGGGAGGAACCGCCTCGCCCATCAACCCGTTGTGCATCTTCTGAAATGAAGGTGCGTGTGCGTGGAGTTGCACACCAAGGCGAAATCGCCTCTCGCCCCCTCAAACAGCGGCATATGTCTCGATTTGTGAGTCCGCCCAGGCCCGAAAAAGAGCGAGGTTGCCAATCCCTGCGCGGATCGGCGAAAATCGAGAATAGCTCATCCATGCCCGCGAACCGCCCTCAGGTGCGACACGAAGCATCCTGAGCGGCGTCGAGGCGCGGCGCACGATCGAACGGGAAAGCCTCGCACGGCACCCACGAGACGACTTCCTGCGTGCACTGGCGGAGCACCGCTGCGCGCTCGCGCCTCCGACGCTCGGGTGATCGCTGACCGCAGGGGCGGTCGGCGCTGTGTGTGACCACTTCGTAACGGTCACGAAGGACTCAATCAGAAAGGCGGATCGAGGTTTGTCTTCGCGCTCTTCCATACGGCGAATCGTCGATCACCGCCGGAGACAAGCAATGCTCACGCGGAGATGGCGAAGTGCCTTCGTCGCGGTCGTCGCGGTGCTCCTGCTCACGTCAACGGCCGCATCGGCGTTCGCCCAGAACTACAGCTTCGACGCCAGACGAATCGCATTGGGCGGCGCCGGAGGAACTCCGAATGTGGCGTCGAAGCTCGTCGAACGGCAGCGCCGGTACAAGTCGGTCCTGATCCCGGTGGGGCTGGTGAAGGTCTTGAAGGATGTCCGCGTGTTCTTCCCGAATCGCGAGGACTTCGATTTCTCCCGCGCCGTGGAGTTCAGCACCAGCCCGCTTCATTTCGTCCTCGGGCGACGGGAGGACATCACCGCGGCGTCGTTCTTCCGCGACATGATCAACGCCCAACTCCAGTCCGACCTGAATGCCTACCGCGGAGACGGATTCGACACGCCTCTCAAAACGTCCGCAGAAGGTCTCATGGCCATGACCTGGGGCCATACGTTCATGCTGCACGAGGGCGACCGGAGCTTTCAGGGTATTTACGTCGGCGCCGGTCCCTATCTCGCGGCGCAGGCATATGCGGATTTCGACGCCGAGTTCGAGAAGTTGCTGAACAGCGAGACTGACCGGTACGTTCGATCGGTGACTATGGGCGTCGGCGGAGGGGAAACCGACCAGCTCGCCCTCGACATCACCGGATCGTATCGCGCGCGCTTCCCCGTCTTCGCACAGGACGGCCCTGGCGCCAGACGCAACGGCATGTATGTCATGGCGAATTACCATCACCTGCAGGGGTTTCGCTTCGACGAGTTCAATGCGAAGCTGCGACTGGACACCGACCCGGGTGGCCTCCTTGTGCCCAACCCGCCCGAAGTACCCTTTGCGCTCGACTGGCACACGTCGTCAAAGGGCGTCGGCCTGGCCCTCGATTTCGGCATGGCCTTCGTCGTCAACCGCTGGGACTTCGGTGCCGGTGTGAGCGGCGTCGCGAACCGGATCAAGTGGCGTGACATCCAGCGACACGAGCTCGCCCTCGTGAGTCTTTTCAACGGTACCGAGTTCGTTCATGCCAGGCTGCCCCCGGTCCACCTCACGAATCAAATCGAGCTACCGGTCACCTATAGCGGCGACCTCTCGTATCACCGGGATACCTGGTCCGCCTACACGGAGTACTCGGACGGTCTAGGTGGAAACAATTTCCGCGCCGGCTTGGAGTACCGGCTTGGTATGGTTGAACTGAGGGGTGCCGGCCGATATTCGGACGGCAGCTGGTATCCGTCGGGCGGGGCCGGCTTCAACCTGACGCGCAGCTTTGGCGTGGACGCGGCGTTCTACGGCACCCGCACGTTCCTCGAGCCGGACACTCATCTGGGGTTGGCCCTCTCCTTGCGCTTCGACCTGAGATAGGGCTCCAGACGGGACGGATGGCCTTCCGCGGTCCGGCTGTCGGTTCAGGTTCGCGACGGGATCAATCGAATATCCCTCGAATCCGGTGCCCTATCGTACGCATCAGGCCGTCCACCGCTCTGGCGGCCTCTTCACGGAACGTGCCCTCGTGTATCGGACAGAGCTGCGTGGGCACGGCGTCG